>ERZ1740060.6-NODE-6-length-314974-cov-12.359064_pt1 | contig 314974 bp, 252 predicted proteins | sample MGYA00581743_ERZ1740060 | MGnify/ENA primary metagenome ERZ1740060 (study PRJEB43018, sample SAMN04849235) | marine metagenome | isolation source: floating plastic debris | place: Pacific Ocean | collected 2008-08-27 | study: EMG produced TPA metagenomics assembly...
TATCTTTGCTCTGTGTAGCTGGTGCAAATACCTAGCAAAAGTTTAAATCAGTTCTATTTATGAAATCGTAGATTTGTTTTTATTGACCCACTTTGGTAAGCAGTTATATTTTTGGATTAGAGGGCGTTTTTTTAAGTGAATTGATTATGAAAATAACCAATGGAAAGGTTTTAATATTTTTTGGAATCATTCATCCACTTTTGGGTATTTCGCCCTTTGCCTTCGGGAAACAGTTTGCTGGGTTCGCGGACAAATTCTTCTTTAAAATAAGTGAGGGGCTTTTAGAGTTTCCATTGCTAAATGGGCAGATGAATTACGAAAACTTTGCTGCTTTCTGGTTTTTCTATTTTGGGCTATTGCTAATTCCTTTGGGAATTTTGGTGAACTATGTAGAAAACACCAGCGAACGGGTACCTATCAGCTTCATCTGGTCATATTTGATTATTGTATTAGTCGGCGTATTTATGATACCCTTCTCTGGAATGACATTTCTTATGCTACCCCATGCATTGTATATGCTGTACCAAAGAAAGAAGAAAGAATCGGCTGTTGGTTGATCTATGCTAAGATGTATATTAATAGCGTCTATACTTTTAGGTGTTTCTTTCTGTACTGCGGATACAAAGAGAGATAAAGTAAGTTTAGAAGGTGACTGGATACTAATTCAAGACACAACTAAAATATTCTCTGGAGGTAATGTTGGATTGAGGTTTACGAAAGATGCGTTGTTGAGTTTAGGTAATCCTATGTTTTGGCCTCAAAGTCAGTATATAGTAAATCAGGATACAGTATTTATTGAGGAACTTGACGGGTCAGAATCATTCTATCTCATTCATAATCACACGTCGGATAGTTTGATACTCTCTCGCGATGGACATACTGAAAGGTATTATAATAGAAGGTTGGAGTATAACCTAGCTCTCAAACTTGATAGCATAACGCTTGAAACTGGTGAGTGCTTTGGTGATTGTCCAAGATTTATGATGACAGTTCATCAGGATGGTACTGTAGAATTTGAAGGATTTGAACATACTAAAGTTCTTGGCAAGAAGGCATTGAAAATGAAAAACTTAGATAAGCTTGACAGCTTATTTAGGTGGTCGTACATCGACCACTTGGATACTACCAAGAATTATGGAGTAATTGACGGATGGTCAACAAATATAGCATTTCATTATAATGAGCGTAATACAGCGAAAGTAAATGGAACAATGATGGATATGCCCTTTAGACTAAGAGAGCTAATTGCGGAATTGACTAATCTCCTATACACAAATGGGTTAATCTAAAAAGTTATTCCGAATGTTCTTTTCTAACTTATTTACACGCTTTATGAGGATAGAAAAGATATTTTATTCATTCTTGATCATTTCCAGTTTAGCATGTGACTCCCAAAATTCAGACATCACTATGGTTAATCAAACTGAACTTAACAATCCGAAAATCAAGGCTCATTCTTTTCTAGACTGTATGTATCAAGACGCTTATTTTCCGAGTTTTCTCGTTGATAAGTGCAGATATATTCTTCTAGAACTCTGTCAAAACATAGAAAGTAGTAAGCCTGCAACACTTGAAAAATTGTATGAACTGACTCATGCTGCTACAGATAAATTGAACGATCTGGAAGACGAGTTCCTCGAGAATGATAGTGAAATTGAAACCGGAGCTAGAGATTGTCTTGCCGTAAACTTTGAGTTCATTGCCACGTCTTACGGCTTTGATGCAGACATTGAGGAGCTGGTTGCGACCCGAGATTGGTAAGGCTACATAATTTTAAAAATAAACTATTATCATCATGACCATCAACCGCCAAAATCTGCCTGACCTGCCGCTAGAAGCCTGGGAGGAGAGTAAAATGACGCTGCACTTGTACTTACAGATTGTCGGGAAGATTCGGCTGAAGCTTACTCCCCGGAAAAATCATTGGTGGTACATCACGCTGTACGTGAGTTCTAAGGGATTGACCACCGGAAGTATCCCCTACGAGCGTGGGGTTTTTGAAATCACTTTCAACTTTCTGAAGCATCAGCTGGAGATGAGCAGCAGTGAGGGGAAAGAAGTTACTATTCCGCTGCACGATGGCTTAAGTGTAGCTGAGTTTTACCAGCAAATTCAGGATGGGTTGACGCAATTGGGAATTCGGGTAGCTATTGTTGATCGCCCTTTTGATATTCCTAATGTAGATAAACCGTTCGAGCAACTTGCAGAACAAAAGGCGTACAACGCCGAGTATATTGAGCGGTTTTGGCGGCTTTTGCTTTGGGTAGATGATGTTTTTAAAGAATTCAGCGGTCGATTTTACGGCAAATCCTGCCCGGTGCATCTCTACTGGCACCATATGGATTTGGCGGTAACCCGTTTCTCGGGCGAGAAAGGACCGGCTTTAGATCCTGGTATGCGCCTGTCAGATAAAGATGCTTACTCGCACGAAGCGATTAGTTTTGGCTTTTGGGCGGGTGACAATACGGTGCGGGAACCGGCTTTCTACTCCTATACCCACCCCTCACCCAACGGAATTGATCAACAACCTCTTCAGCCCGCCAGTGCCCAGTGGGTAGATAGCAACGGTAGCCCGCAGGCGTTTCTCACCTACGATGATTTGCGTAAAGAAGAGAATCCCCGGCAAGCTCTTCTGGATTTTATGGAAAGTGCCTATCAAGCGGGAGCCAAGCTGGCTAATTGGGATGTAGCGAAGCTAACTGTTCCGCCGCTCAGCGATCTGTAAATTTTAGATGAGTCATTTTATTACCCAAACGCCCACCGATGATTTTCTAGCTACGCTGGTAGACTACTACTTTTACGTTGATATTTCGGTAGATGCACTCGACTTTGAGCAGGAATACATCATTCCGTTTCCCCGAATCACCTTTGGGTACTTTTTTGACCACCCATTTCTAGCAACTAACCACGATCTAAATCAGTCGCAGACGGTTAGCATGGTGATTTCAAGAATATCGTCTCACAAGATTACAGTGCAACCGCAGAGTAACCAGATTAAAATCATCGGGGCGCATGTGCGCCCTTACACGCTGGCGCACTTGACACAGAAGTCAATAGCCGATCTTCCCTGGCTGATTGATACGGAAGAATTGTTCGGTGATACCGCGAAGCGATTCAGACAAAAAATAGATCAATGCACCGACCCAGAGCAGATGTTTGATGCGGTAGAGAAAGTTTTTTTAGATACCCTACTCACCCGAGATTTGAGTACGATTACCCAAGCCGTTGATCTCATAGAACAGCATGCTGGAGACATAAAACTGACTGAGGTAGCGCAGCAGTTGAACGTTTCGGAACGAACTTTGAGGAATCAGTTTAGCGCTAACGTAGGTTGTACTCCTAAGGGGTATCTTCAGTTAGTGAAGCTGAAAAAGTCGGTGTACGACATGCGATTCTCCGATCATTCTCTAACCGACATCACCTATGATAGCCACTACTTTGATCAGGCTCACTTTGTCAACAGTGTAAAGCGTATTACCGGAAAATCTCCCAAAAAGCTTAGGGAAGAACTACCCAGTTTCCGGTTTTTACAATTTTAACTCACTCCAAGTTGCGAGATTTACTTTATCATTCACTAAATCACTTGAACGATGAAGCGTAAAAACTTAGTAAAAGCCCACCTATTCGCTACGGCTATTGCTGTATTGACGATTAGTACTTTTTCCATATCCTCTCTCGCGGCCGAACTTATAGGTCAGGAATCTATCATCCGAATGGTTAAAACTGGAATTCTGTACGCACTACCACTGCTGGTATTCTCTATGATTGCTCTGACTGTAACTGGTAACAAACTAGCAGGCGGCTCTCGGCACCCCGAGCTTATCCAAAAGCAACGCCGGATGAAGTTTATTACTACAAACGGGATGATTCTGGTTACTTTAGCCATATTTCTCTACTACCAGGCAACCTATCAATCTATTAATGCTGTTTTTTTGAGTGCCCAGATAGCCGAACTAGCGTTGGGGTTCACTAATTTGGTACTGATTGGAATGAACATCAAAGCCGGATTGAGGCTATCAGCTCGGAAGCAAAAAGGAAACTTACAACCGACCTCACTTACTCAGTGATATGCATTGGGGTACCAAACTATTTGGTTGAATCACACAATCTAGGGAACAATAAGCCAATTTCACAAACAAGAATCAGACTTGCCCGTTAACTATTACTGATTATAATTTGATTTTTAAACATTAAAACAACCACACATGGCTTTTACCCTTCCTGATTTACCGTACGGATTTGATGCCTTAGAACCAAGTATTGATGCTAAGACCATGCAAATTCATCATGATAAACACCACGGTGGATACGTAACTAAACTAAATAATGCTATTGACGGAACGCCTCAGGCGGATATGTCTTTAGAGGATTTAATGAAAGGAGTAAGTGGCTACTCAACTGCCGTTCGTAATAATGGTGGTGGTCACTACAATCACTCACTATTTTGGACAATTATGTCGCCTAGCGGTGGTGGTTCACCTAGCGGTGATTTAGCTTCGGCGATTGATTCAGCCTTTGGCTCTTACGATTCTTTCAAAGAGGCTTTTGCCCAAGCAGCAGCTACCCGATTTGGTTCCGGTTGGGCCTGGCTCATTGTAGATGGCAGCGGATCGCTGAAAGTAACCTCTACACCTAATCAGGACAATCCAGTAATGGATATTGCCGATGAGCAAGGCACGCCAATTTTAGGACTAGATGTTTGGGAGCATGCTTACTACCTGAACTACCAAAACAAGCGCCCTGACTACATCAGTGCTTTCTGGAATGTAGTGAACTGGGACGAAGTGAGCAAGCTCTACGCTGCTGCCAAAGGGTAGTAGCGAACTAACTTATTTGATGAAAGCTTTCCTTATTCGTAGGGAAAGCTTTTTTTGTAGTTATGGTAACTATTCTTACTCAGCAAAATCTTCAACCCGACGATGCCCAGACCGTTGCCGATCTAGACCACCAGCTAAATCCTAATCGGAAGCCACTTGCTCTGACCGAAGTTTTAGCTAGTGATTCTACCTACGTATTTGTATACCGCCAGCAGCAAATTGTAGGCATGGCTACGCTCACCTGCTACCGGGTTCTCTCTAGTTACAAAGGCTGGATTGAGGATGTAGTCGTAGATCAAGCCCACCGGGGAAAAGGCATTGGCAAGCAACTGACGCAAGCTATATTAGAAAAAGCAAAATCGTTACGGCTTCAAAAACTATTTCTGTATACTGAAGACGAAAAGCAGATTGCCATTCATTTGTATGAGCAACTGGGGTTTACCCAGAAAAATAGCCGACTATATTTTTTGGATGTGTAATCATAGAGTCTTCATATAAGAACTACTGCTCGTTTTCTCTGGCCTGTGGCTCAAGTTCCTGGGTGAGCTTTTCTAAAGCAGTTTGTAGGGTAAGATCAACCCCTTGCGTAATCTAAGCTACTGTTCTCTCCACTTCTATATCGGGAATAACACCAATACCAACGAAATCTTGCCCACTAGGGTAAGTGTCGCGCTTAGTGCATACTCGGGCACTGCCACCACCTGGTAATTCTATCGGTAGAGGCTGTCCTGTACTACCAAATGTCTTTTGTCCGATTATCGTAGCACGGTTAGGGAGGCATCGAAGCATGATAAGAAAATCTTCGGCGGCGGAAGCAGTATGATTACTGGTTAACACTACCAAAGGCTGATTCATTGGCTCTTTTACGGAGTTTTCAATGGTCATCGTGTCTCCCTGGTGCCAATAATCTCCGCGAGTTACCAAAACGCTTTTTCGATAGAAAGATGATAAGCTATCTAAATCAGGATCGGGGTTATTCCGTAAGAAGTAAGTTCCCCAGGCTTTATAGGAGGGTAAGTGCTCACGGGTTTTCCAGGTAGAACCAACCAATTGTGGCGCATCGGTGAAGTAACTAAGTATCTCGGCACCTATGTTAGAGCTACCTCCCCCGTTCTTTCTTAGGTCAATAACAATGCCCCGGCTGGTACGTAGCTGAGGAAGAATATTCTCGAAATCACTAATGACCGCCTCATCGCCAAAAGTATTAATAGCAATAATACCAATACTATCTTGCTGACGGAAGCTGAAGCGTTCTCGTTTGGGTTGTGGCACTACCCAATCAGCAGGTTGGGTTCGAAAGCCAGTAGCATGAGAAACGGTATCACCGTTTGATGTTCGTAGGGTCAGCTGCCAGGTTTGGGTAGTATCAGTTCCGTAAAATAGCTGACGAGCCGCAGTATTCCATCGCTGATGCTCTGCCGAAGCGCTCACGTAGGGCAATAAATGTTCAGCCATCCACGCACGAGTAGGTTCCCCATCGATACGTAGTACTTCAGCACCTAACAAGTTCTGTTCAGCATACTGTTGAGGTACGTTAGTAACGTAGAGTTGCTCGCCCATAAATTCAGTGACTAATTGTCGATAACGGGAAGAGGTGTATAAACTATGCGGAATATATACATTGGTGTGCCCATCGCTAAGAAGGGCGCAAAACCGCTTCAATACTTGATAATAATCCCAGGTAGATTTTGTAGCTAAAACCTGAGGTACATACGCCTGGTAAGCACTATCCCAATTAACATCAATTTGGTCAAAGTAGGCAAAATTATATTTGGCCTCTGACCAAAATTTGGTAAGACCCCAAAGTTTTTCCGTATTAGATAAGTTAGAAGTAGTATCTACTTGGGCATGTAACCAAGAGAAAGGTAGAACAACAAAAATTAGGATAAGAGAAGAAAAATATAGGCGATGCATAGGTAGGCTATTTTTGTACACTAAAATATACGAGGATTGCCCACAGATTACAAACAGCTACTGCTTTGCCTTTCTTTTAAGATTATTTCTTCACGCTCACTACTCCATTGCGATATAAATTGAGTGCTAGCTGAAGAATGGTATTGATTGTTTCCAGATCAAGGTCTTTGTTAGGGTTCACTCGGAAGATCTTCATGCGTGAACGAGTTCCGGTTTCCAACTGGGGATGATCAAGGTGCTTGCCTTCTACGATTAGTATGTACGGCTCGTCGGTTTTCTTATCGATCCAGAGGTAGCAAAACATCTTTTTGTGATAGCAGAAGCAGGGCATACCCCACTTCCGCGTTTCGCTAACATGCTCGTCTTGTTCAAGAATAATGCTTCTCAGTGTAAGTAAGCAACTTTTATTAGGCTCCTCCTTGCTCAAGTAGTAGCGGTCTAAATCTTCTTTCATGGCAATAGTTACTTCACTGCCACCAGGAAATCTACTTCAGCATCCTGCGGATTTTGGGCTTTACTACCGAATACCTCGAAGTCGGCGGTGTATCTCCGATCCAAATCCATCTCCCATATTTTCATCCACTGATTCACTACCAGCCCCTGGGTGAGATCGCCTTTAGCCGAGGTTTCCAAGTATTTGCCACCGTCAAACGATTTTCCTACCATTCCCTTAGGAATTGTATCAAGGCTAGTCACTTTGCAGCCTAGCACTGTGGTGTAGGGCTGATTATGATCGCCTTCGTAGTCGGTGTACAGCGAATAAACGGTATCGTCAACTTTGTTAGGAATCTTTTGTGGTATTCCTTCTGACAGAAACTTACCCCAGAGGTCAGCAATATCCTGAGCGGCTTGCCCATCTTGGTTAGTCGTTCTTACGGCGATACCAATCATCTGAAACGGTTCAACGTGTACAGTTTTCATAATAATATTGTTTTGATTTCCCGCTAAGTTCGGGGCAGTGAGTGACAAGGGTGTGTCAGGGGTAGGAAAATATTTTCTGCGATACTGCTCAAAATATTCGAGTAGGGTCATGGAATGTGGCTCGAATGTTTGGTTAGTAAGCCGAAGGGTCTGAATACAATCTAACCGGAAGGCGCGAAAATCTTGTCGTAGTCGGCAGAAAGCTACTAGTATCCAGTTTCCTTGAGTACTGTACAGAGCAAAAGGTTCTACCGCTCGTTGGCTTCGCTCACCCTTCAACGATGTATAGTCTAGTTCAACTACTTGATAATTTGTGATTGCTGTCTGGAGGTTGATAAGGTGGTGGCTGGCCTTCTCCGGCTGACGAGGGGTGCGAATTTGCATCCGTTCAGTTAGCAATTCGGTTTTCTCCTGTTGAGTATGCTTTAGTACCGATTTAATTTTAGTAATAGCACTGTGGTACTGTTCGGCTAAGGAGCGATCTTGATTACTCCTAATAAGCTGTTCGGCGGTAATCAAAGCATTGGCCTCCGCTTCAGTAAACATTACCGGGGGCAGCTTGTAGCCCTCAACGAGTGAGTACCCTTTACCCTCCTCGGTCATAATCGGAATACCCGATTGCTCTAGCGTTCGGATATCGCGGTAGATAGTGCGGATACTTACTCCGTGCTGCTCCGCCATATCCCGAGCAGTAACGAGCCGTTTTGATTGTAGCTGAGTAATAATAGCGGTGAGGCGGGCTAGGCGAGGTTTGTCATGTTCAGTCATGGTGGACTTCGCAATTTAGTACTTATTCTTTCGCTTTTCGTTCTGAATAGCCTTGTACAGTTTGCCTTGCGCTCGGCTTTTTTGCCGTTTTTCCCGAACGGTACTTGAGAAATACTGCTGTTCTCGTTTAAGTTTAAGGTAATTTTGGTAGGCGTCTTCGGAAATATCCCCAGCGTTTACTGCTGCTATCACCGCACAGCCTTGCTCATGGGTGTGATCACAATTATTGAATTTACACTGCTGCGCCAACTCGGCGATTTCATCGTAAGTTTGCTCTAGACCAGGTGCTTGATCAGTCATTCCTATCTCTCGCATCCCTGGAGTATCGATAACAATGCTTTCATTAGGGAGAACAAGTAGCTCGCGGTGACTGGTGGTGTGTCTACCTTTATTGGTGCTTTCGCTAATGGCGCTGGTCTTAAAAATGCTCTGACCGTTAAGCCGATTAACAATACTAGATTTCCCTACCCCTGACGAACCCAAAAAGCAGTAGGTTTGGTGAGGTTGCATTATTTCTTCAAGTTGTTCGTACCCTACTCCCGTTTCACTGCTAATGGCTATTACTGGAATACCTTTAGTACGTTGATGCAGTTGGTTTATGAGCTGGGATACCGCATCTTTTTCAGCTAGATCAATTTTAGTAAGGAGAACGATTGGCTCTATCTGAGCGGTGTGGCAAATCGTCAGGTAGCGTTCCAGGCGCTTTAAGTTAAAGTCGTGCCCTACAGCTTGTACAATAAAGGCGTGATCAATATTAGTGGCAATAATCTGGGCTTCGCCATGTTGCCCCACCGCTTGCCGTTCTAGTACACTCGTTCGGGGTAATATTTCTAGAATTACCGCTGATTCAGCATCCACTGTAGCTATTTTGACCCAATCGCCTACTGCAGGATAATCGTGACGACTCTGAGCCGAAAAACGTAGATTTCCGGTAATCTCAGCATTGAACGAACCCTCTACTGACTGAATAATGTAGCGTTCCTTATGCTCGACTATTACCCGACCAATTTCTGATTCATCATCGGAGGTAAGATTAGCCAGGTTACGTATTCTATGGGTAAATCCTAACCGTTCTAGTTTCATAAGGCTAAGGCAGTTTACTTCATACTCGCTCGCTTGATGAGGTAGCTTTTTAGTACTTGGTCAAACCCTTGATTAACATCAGCAGTTACAAAATCAATTTTGGCTTGCCCACAACGGATTTCTAGTTCGTGGAAATATTCAGCTACGTATTTCTGATAGGCCTCTCGCACTTGTGAGGGCTGTAGCTTGAGTCGCTCGCCCCGTTCCATGTCAATAAATTCGTAGGGGCGTTCTTCAAAGTCAAAATCTAGCTCAGTTTTATGATCGGTTACGTGGAAAAGGAGTACTTCATGCCGATTATGCTTTAAGTGCTGCAAAGCCCCGAAGATTTGATCGGTTTCTTCCTGGTTCTCAAACATATCACTAAAGATGATGACCAGCGAACGCTTATGAATTTTTTCGGCTACCTGATGTAGTACGTTGGCTACCGAAGTTTGCCGAGCAGAGGTTTCTTCCTTCAGCAAATTTTCTAATATCAGAAACAGTTTATGTAGGTGCGAAGAGGCAGATTTTACCTGAGTTTGCTGATCAATATCCTCAGAAAATACGCACAGCCCTACAGCATCGCGTTGCTTTTGTAGTAAGTAAGCCAAGGCAGCGGTAGCCATTACACTAAAGGTAATCTTTCCCTTATTTTTCTGAGGATAATACATGGAAGACGAATTGTCTACTACTAACTGGCAGCGTAAATTGGTTTCTTCTTCATACCGCTTGGTGTACAATCGCCCAGTTTTAGCGTAAACTTTCCAGTCGATATGCCGGGTGCTTTCGCCCGTATTATACAAGCGGTGTTCGGCAAACTCTACTGAAAACCCGTGGTAGGGCGATTTATGAAGCCCGGTGATGAAGCCTTCTACTAGCTGTTTGGCCAGTAATTCAATATTACCAAACTCTCTGATCTCTGATAAATTAAGCATAAGTAAGTAGGGCTTTACTGATGTAGATTTGTAAGGTACAACGAAAGAACGTACAGTAAAATTGGGTAAGTACTTTTACTTACAAAAAAGTAGAATTCCCTAGTCATAAGGGTAGTGCCTTCTAACTAAAGTTGAAGAAGAAAGTTTTATTTACTTTTTTTTCCTTGTAATATTTCTTGCATTTATGCTATATTTAGAACAGTTTAGTGGTATAAAATTTAACAAACACCTAAGAACTAATTACTTTACATCTTAAAATTTGGACGTTGTGGAAGACAATCAAGGAAAAGAAAGAGCAGAAATTTACTCTCAACGGGTGCGCGCTGGCAAGCGAACGTACTTTTTTGACGTAAAGTCAACGCGCTCTAATGATTACTATTTAACCATTACCGAAAGCCGAAGACGCTACAAAGACGACGGATATTTTTACGAAAAACATAAGATATTTTTGTACAAAGAAGACTTCAATAAGTTTATGGCTGCGCTGCAAGAAACCGTAGGTCACGTGAAAGAAGAACTCATGCCTGAATACGATTTCGACCAGTATGAAAACAACCAAGAGCAGGAGCAAGAACACGTAGAAAAAGCTCCGGTAACCAGCAGCGTAGACGAAGAGCTAAAATGGGACTAACTTCCTAGTGCTCTCATTCAGAAGCCTTGCCAATTGGTAGGGCTTCTTTTTATTTTACCCCCTTCTCATTCTTAATTGAGATTTTTTAGTATACCTTGTCAGAATGCTGAATCGGCGTGTACTATACTTTTTACTAGCTCTGATAGTAGCCGTTCTGCTCGCTTGGATATTCTCAGACATTTTCTCATATCTGGTCATTAGCTTGGCGCTATCCACCATATTTTCGCCCCTTACTAACTATATCCATCGGTTTCAATTTTACGGATTACATCTGCCTCGGTTGTTAGCGGTTGCTCTTTCTTTTGTGATCATCATTGGGGTAATATTTTTATTCGTGCTTTTGTTCATTCCGCTTATCCGCGATCAGTCCGAGATTATTGCCAATATCAATTATGAGAACTTATATGCACGAGCCAGTGTGCCTCTACAGCAAATTGAAGATTTTCTTCGCAACAACAATATCACCGAAAAGCCGCCTGGTTTCTTAGTAGATGATCTGCGCGAGAGCTTGCTAGGATTTATTACGAAAGTTGAGTTTCAAGACATCATCAATAGCCTGATCTCCTTCACAGGTAATTTTTTTGTAGGTACGCTGGCCATAGTATTTATCACATTCATTCTCATGTACGAGAAAGGTATAGTACGTCGTCAGGTGATCAAACTCATTCCTAATCAGTACTTTGAGGTATTTATCGTAGCAATCTATAAAATTGAAACGCTGCTCTCTAATTATCTAATTGGTCTCTCTTTTCAGGTATTTGCTATTTTTTGTATTGCCTCGTTAGGACTCAGTATTTTGGGGATAAAGTACGCGTTTACCATCGCTATCTTTGCAGCTCTAGCCAACTTGATACCTTACGCTGGGCCGGTATTAGGAGCTACTTTTGGTATTATAGTAGGCTTGTCTACCATGGTAGCCGATGGGAACACTCAACAGATTGTGGTGCTGATTATTAAAATTCTCTCCGTGTTTGCGACGGTACAGCTAGCAGATAATCTTCTATTGCAACCCCTTATTTTTTCAAAAAGCATAAAAGCCCATCCTTTGGAGATTTTTATTATTATTTTTGTCGGTGCTACGGTAGCCGGGGTGATCGGTATGATTGCAGCTATTCCAGTGTATACTATTCTACGAGTAGTTACTATGGAACTATATACTGGCTACAAGCAGTATCGAGTATTCAAAAGTTGAAAATGGACAAGGGACAATGGAAAATAAAAGAGGGTGATCTGAAGCCTAATTCCCAAACCCCAATTCCTATTCCCTAATAATAATCAGCAATTAAATATATGAGCTTACAATGTGGAATTGTTGGACTGCCCAATGTGGGAAAGTCTACCTTATTTAATGCTTTATCAAGTGCCAAAGCTGAAGCGGCTAACTTTCCCTTTTGTACTATTGAACCTAACGTAGGGGTAGTAACGGTACCCGACTCCCGTTTGAAAGTACTGGAAGAATTAGTGAATCCCCAGAAAGTAATTCCTACTACTATTGAGTTTGTGGATATTGCAGGTCTGGTAAAAGGAGCTAGCAAGGGTGAGGGGCTAGGTAATAAGTTTCTGGCAAATATTCGGGAGGTAGATGCGATTCTCCACGTGATCCGCTGCTTTGAAGACGATAACGTGGTACACGTAGCAGGAAGTGTTGATCCGGTATTTGATAAAGAAGTGATTGATACTGAGCTTCAATTAAAGGATCTGGAATCTGTAGAGAAGAAAATAATGCGGCTGGAAAAGATTGCCAAGTCAGGTGATGCTAAGGCTAAAAAGCAATTGGTGACGCTGCAAACATATAAATCTCACCTGGAAGGTGGTAAGAATGCTCGATCTATTGAGGTAGCTGAGGAAGATAAAGAGGCAGTAGCTGATCTATTCCTCCTAACCGCCAAACCTGTAATTTACGTAGCCAACGTAGATGAAGCCTCGGTTACATCAGGTAACCAGTACGTGGAAACCCTGAAAGAATCAATTGTACAAGAACAGGCTGAAGTATTGTTAATTAGTGCGGCCATTGAATCTCAAATCGCTGAACTAGACCCTGAAGAACGAAGCATGTTTCTGGAAGAATACGGTCTGGAAGAATCAGGATTGGACAGACTCATTCGGGCTTCGTATCGTTTGCTCAATCTCATTACTTACTTTACGGCTGGCGAGAAAGAAGTCCGTGCCTGGACGGTGGTAAATGGCTGGAAGGCCCCTAAAGCCGCTGGTGTTATTCATACCGATTTTGAAAAAGGTTTTATAAAAGCTGAAGTAATTAAGCTGGGTGATTATCAACAATATGGCTCAGAGGTAGCTGTGAAAGAGGCCGGGAAAATGGCCATTGAAGGTAAAGAGTATACCGTAGAGGACGGCGACATTATGCACTTCCGCTTTAATGTTTAAGGAAGGTTAAACAAAAAATATAGCTTTATCCAGCATTATTTCTCTATTTTTTATAATTTAGAGAAAAATTGAGTATAAATACACATTTTTTTAGTTATTGTTAAACAATTTGCTTGCTCATGCATTTTCTTGTAATGGGTAAAACTATTCTCATTTTTTAAACTTTTTGATAAACCAAAACTGATGTATTTTTGAGGGTTCGTATTGTTTTCATATTGAAGAATAAAGGTTCTTTTGTCCCTTTTCACCATCAGTACCTACTGGCACAGTTAATCAAAGGTATTTTGGTCCGCGGGGGTGAAGAGAACTTTATTAACGCTAGCGTCTATAATTTTTCGGGGCTGAAAGGGCAAACCAAAATTAGCCGCAATGGTCTACATTTCTACTCTAGCCGGGTTACACTGGTTTTCTCAGCTACTGATCGTGAACTAATCGATTATTTTTTAAAGCATTTGTTCTCATTTCCCCAAATTGATGTGGGTACTATGATGCTGATTCCGGAGAGTGTGGAGGTGGAAGGTGAGATTGAACTGGGTGATGTGATGAAATTTGTCTGTATTTCTCCCTTAGTGCTGGTTAAGCCTTCATTTAATGATGATCGGGGTAAGCGATTTATTCTACCAACTACTGATACATTTTCTGATCTTTTGTATGAATCGCTGATGATTCGGATGGAGAAGTCGGGGCAGTTTTCATCAGAAGAGCTAGAGCAGTTTTATAAGTTCCAGCTAGTACCCGACAAGGAGTACCTAATTCGTATTCGCGATCAGCAGAAGAAGTTTGCCCGCATTTATCCGCTCTACGACCAAGATGTGAAGTATGAGGTGCGGGGTTATACTTTTCCGTTTAAGTTATACGCAGCTCCAGAAGTACAAAAGTTTATCTTTACCAACGGCCTAGGTTTATATACTCACAAGGGGTTTGGTATGCTAGATATTGCTGGGGGGGATCCAGGTAAGCAGACTCAGAAATATGAGTTTGACGGTTCACTTACCCAACATCACTCTGATCAACAGGAACTCTAACGTCCTCCCAAGCGGGAAGAAATCTGAGTATAACCAGCTAAAATATCCCCTCGTGACCCGATAGGTCGCGTATATACCAGAATATCGTACTCATTATCTACTTCAAAGTAGCTTCCATCAAACACATAGGAGTTATTAGGCTGATCATCAGAAACATAGTAATGATAGTTATAGAACCCTTGTTTCAGTAAAAGATCGGTAGTGTACCCTTTTAGGGCAGGATCATAAATCATGCGGTTTTCGGGAGTCAATGTTCGGTTATTAAAAGCCCCCACTACATATACATCACCCGTTACCTTTTGGTCAGCTTCCAGAAAAAAATGCGTTCGTACGTAATCAGCATTTAGTTCATCTCCCCTATTATCCAAGTTGCTTACTACATATGCACCGTTCAAGTCTTCGTATTGGCTATAAACATCTCGACTTCGGCTACGGTCAGGTAGCAAAAAAACTTCTATAGGCATCTGATCACGACGAATATCTCCCACATTCTGCCCTAATGTAGTGAGGGTACGCAGGTCAAAAAAGCGGTACTCATTGCCAGCGTAAAAATTATTCTGTAAATCAAAGTGCTGGTACTCTAGCTGTTGCCGCTCTTGGCGGACGAAAGTCGGTTCTAGTCCTTTAATGGCGTTAAACCATCTATAGTTTTGCCGAATTACTACGTAAATATCATCCAGCGGATTCGGAACATTCACATTACTGAAATCAACAAAAAACTCAATTTGGTGACTGGTCATTCTTTCAGCTGCCCCATTAGAACGTTTCACTTCAGCCCCAACACCCATAATCTGGTCATATACCATTAGCCGTTTGGTAAATACCACATTAGATTCATCACGTCCCTCGTAGACCCAGATGATATAGTTCCCTGGCAGTTTCACTCGGGGTAGTGGCATTCGGTATTGGGTAAAATCTACCTGAGTGTTGTAAGAAAAGGCCTCGTTGGTGACCCGAAACTCGTTGTAATCGTACAGAAAATCGATATTAGAAAGATTGGACTTGCGCCAATCGGCATTACAATGAATAATCTTAACCTGAAAATCATTAGCCGCTGCGGTATTGCCTAGCTCCAATACATCGAAGGCAAGGGTAATCGGGGTAGGATCATCAATTGGATAGGCGGATGACCACAAAACCCCATCGGGCAAAAACAATCGGATTGACTGAATATTTTTCCGAAAAGCCTGATCGTAGAACACCTCATTAGGTGAGGCAGTCATTGAGCCAGACGTTGAGTTACTGCTAGATGTTGGTGTGATGGGAACGCAAGCTGTTAGTAGAAAAATAGCCGAGAAAAAGGTGAGTAGCAAGTAAAGTTGGGTAGCGTAGCGTATCATACTTGGATAACGAGTACTGCTGCTAATCGTTATTTAGTTGACCTTCTATTTCTTCAATTTTCAGGGCTAGATTTTCCCATTGCAGGTTAGCTTCATTCAATTGCTTCTCTAGCTGTTCAAACTTGTTAGTTTCTTCTGCTAAGCGTTCTACATTACCAAAAACTGATGGGTTAGCCAATTGCTGCTCCACGGCCTTCTTCTCGTTTTCTAAATTGCCGATGGTCGTTTCAATAGCTTCTAATTCCTGTTGCTGCTTTTTTAGATCACGTTGAAGCGCGCGTTGGGCGTCGGAAGAACGGGGAGTGGAGTTTTTCTTGGGCTTGGGTGCTGATACTTTCTTTTCCTGAATTTTGGGTTGATTTGCTTCCCGTTGCGATTGCCAGTAATCGTATTCTTTATAAGTACCAGGATACTCCTTAATCTCTTGGTTCTCGATATACCAAATCTTGTTGGCTACCCGCGAGATGAAATGACGATCGTGGGAGACAATCAAGAAAGTACCCTGATACTGCTGTAATGCTTGCACTAGAATATTCACCGACTGAATATCCAAGTGGTTAGTCGGCTCATCGAGCAGTAAGAAGTTCGATTCGCTAATGAGCGTTCGGGCTAAGGCAACCCGGGACTTTTCTCCCCCGGAGAGTACCTTGATCTTCTTGAAGACATCTTCATCTAGAAATAGAAAGCAACCAAGTACTCCGCGTAACTCCTGCTCAGTTTTCTCACTTCCAGCTTGTTTCAATTCTTCCAAAATCTCGTTATCCAGCGTGAGTGACTCTAGCTGATGCTGGGCGTAAAACGCCATATCTACATTGTAGCCCCAGTCCCGTTCACCTTCAAAGTTTTCAGTACCAGCTACCATCCTCAGTAGTGTAGATTTTCCTTTTCCGTTTGCCCCGATTAGCGCAATTTTATCGCCTCGCTCAATAGTGCAGTAACTATTACGGAAGACAGTAAGGTCGCCGTAGTGCTTGGTTGCATCTTTTAGGGCGATTACTTGTCTTCCTGAAGGCTTCTGGAAAGTAAATTTGAAGTTGACGGTAGCATTTTCATCAATAACATCACCCACTTTATCCATCCGATCTAGCATTTTCACTCGCGATTGCACCTGACGGGCTTTAGTGGCTTTAGAGCGAAATCGCTCAATAAAGCGTTCGGTCTGTTTGATCTTTTGCTGCTGATTTTCAAAGGCATTCTTCTGAATTTCGCGGCGCAGTTCCCGTTCTTCCAGATAGAAAGAATAATTTCCAGCGTAAGATGTTAACTGGGCGTTAGCCACCTCAACGGTAGTTTCTATCGTACTATCTAGAAATTGCTGATCGTGAGAGACGATAATAAAAGCTCCATCATAAGAACTTAGATAATTTTCTACCCACTGAATAGAGGGTAAATCTAAGTGGTTAGTCGGCTCATCGAGCATGAGTAGCGACGGCTTTTCCAATAACAATTTTGCTAGCATCACGCGCATCCGCCAACCGCCGGAGAACTCTCGCAGTGGTCGTTTCAAGTCGTCGGTGCTAAAGCCAATTCCTTCCAAGATTTCTTCGGCTCTCGCTTGGAGGGTGTAGCCTTCCAGCATCTCAAACTGTTCTTGTAAGCGAGTAAGCTGGGTCACTAACTTATCCTCGTAGTCGGTTTCCATCTTCTTGAGCACTTTTTCAATTTTATGCTCAATCTCTAATGCTTCTTCAAATGCTTGCATGGCCACATTCAAGATGCTATCGTCTGACTGAAACGAAAGTAGATCCTGATTCAGAAAACCGATAGTACAATCATTCGCTTTGGTAATTTCACCTCCGTCGGGTTGGTACTCACCATTGATAAGACGTAGTAGCGTGGATTTACCCGTTCCATTTAGGCCAATCAGCCCGATTTTGTCTTTGGGTTTAATATGTAAATTGGCACCGTCGTACAATGCCCGCCCCCCGATATGGTACGATAAATTATTGATTGCTAACATTACTGCAAAAATAGAAAATCTGTAAGAGCAATAGAACACTACTTTAGCGGAAAACATTTATTAAAAAGCTGTCCCAACTAACCTCTCTCATTTGACATGATTGAAAAACAATCATGGAAGAACAGCTTTTTAACGAAATCCGGAATCATTTCTGCCAGCGGGATTCTCAAATCAACATTGGGAAGATGATGAGTTCGGAAGCCATCACCTACCGAGGAAAAGTATTCGCCTTTTTCTCCCGAAAGAAGAAAATGGTATTCAAGCTAGGGAAAGATTTTGATCCGGATGAGTATGGCCTCGATATCACCGTATTCAACCCATTTACCAAGCGGCAACCACTTTACAGCTGGTTTGAAGTGCCATTTTCCGAAAAAGAACAGTGGGAACCCCTCGCTCAAAAAGCCCTCAACCAACTAAAATCCGAATTATGATTACTGAAAATTATGTAGCCTTTTTTAAAGGGTTAGAAAAGAACAATACTAAAGAGTGGTTTCATGAGCATAAATCGGCTTACGAAACCGATGTAAAGCAACCGTTTCTGAAGCTACTAGAAGATTTGATTCCTGAAGTAGAAAAGCTGGAGCCTGCTATCTCGCTCAATCCTAAAAATGCACTATTTCGGATTAACCGGGACATCCGCTTTGCCAAAGATAAATCACCGTATAATACCCTAATGAAAGCTGGGTTTTCACCCGGTGGGAGAAAGTCAGAATTGCCAGGATTCTATTTGGGCATCGGTGTCGATAAAATTCACGTGGGCGGTGGTTTATTCGCGATTCGTCCGCCGCAACTGAAGAAAATACGAAGCCTAGTTAAAGAAGAAACCGATAAATTCCGGGCAATCATCACTGCTTACTCGTTTCTAGAGACCTTCGGTGAATTGAAAGGGGAGCGAGCTAAACGTCTTGAGCCTGTATTTCAGGATACATTAAATGAAACACTCTACGTTGCCAATAAGCAATTTTACGTGATGCGACAGATAGATTTGCAGCCTTTCCTGAATTCAAATAAATTGACGGAAGTGGTTATCCAGCACTTTCAAGAAGTGGATCCGCTAAATCGTTTTTTGAAAAGAGCATTCTAAAGAACTTATACTCTTACAATCAAATTAGACGAAAATTGAAGCAATATCTAATTCTACTAAAGGGCAAGGGGGCATTAGACTACTCACCCGAAGAACTGCAAAGACGGCTGGAAGCCTATCGGGAATGGGCTTTCAATTTGGGAGAAAGGTATGTGACCGGCCAGCGATTAGAGCGAGAAGGGGCGCACTTTATTGATAAAAACACAATCAAAACTGATGGGCCATTTCTGGAGGCCAAAGAGATTATTGCTGGGTACGTTATTTTCAGAGCGGATAATCTAGAGGAAGCGATAGAGATTACTAAAACGCTACCGTTAATTGACTATTTTGAAGCTTTTGTAAGGCCACTAATACCCGCTGATTAAATTGAATCACTCTAATACTAACCAGTTAGCTGAGCATTTCTTCCGGCACAATTATGCCAAGATAGTGGCTGTTCTGGTGCGTTACTTCGGACTAGACCAAGTAGAAATAGCGGAAGACATCGTGCAAGACACCCTGGTAGAAGCGATGGAAAAGTGGAGTTTAGGTAATATCCCGCAGAATCCGGGCGGGTGGCTAATGGATGTGGCGAAGAAGAAAACAATTAATCGGCTGAAGCGCGACCAGCTATTTCAGTCAAGGGTTATCCCCAACCTGTCACAAGCTTCATTCAGTCCAGAGGTAGAAACCGACAGTACGCTACGGATGATTTTTGCCTGTTGTCACCCATCCTTACCAGATGAATCACAGGTAGCCCTAGCACTGAAAACTCTGTGCGGACTAAGTATTACCGAGATCGCTCACGCCCTGCTAACTAACGAAGCTACCATCAATAAGCGGTTGTACCGAGCCAAACAGAAGTTTAGGAGTGGTAGTATTCCATTTGATATACCCACAGATGGCGAGCTGCCCAACAGGCTAGACAATGTTTTCACTACGCTTTATCTGTTGTTCAACGAAGGGTACTACTCGCTGCACGCTGAAAAGATGATCCGAATCGATTTGTGTTTTGAGGCTATTCGGCTTTTAAAAGAGGTAGTTGTTGCTTTTCCAAGCTCTTCTAAAGCTAAGGCTTTGTTAGCACTAATGCTACTCAATATTGCTCGCTTCGAGAGCCGGATAGATAGTAATAGGACGCTGGTTGTGTTAGCTGAACAAAACCGCGCTGCTTGGGATCAGTCCTTGGTTGCTGAAGGAATAGATTATCTCTACCAATCGATGGAGGAAAATCAGCTTAGCCAGTACCACTTGCAGGCTGGTATCGTAGCGGAACATTGTCTAGCTAAGGATTTCCGTTCTACTAACTGGGCTAGTATTTACCGACAATACACTTTATTGGAAATGCTAGATGATAGCATGACTCTTCAACTGAACAAAGCCATTGCCCGCTTCTACGCTAATGAAAAAGAAGAAGCTCTAGCAGGCTTATTATCGCTGAAAAGTAATCCTTTTATGAACGAAAACGCTCTTTACTACATAACCTTAGCCGTATTCTGCTCGGAATTGGGTCAAAAAGAGCAAGCCGCTCACTTTTTCGAAACAGCCCTAAAGTACTCCAAATCCGATACTGAGAAGGAGCTCATTAGGAAAAAGATGAGTGGGTAGCTTGTCTGTTCTCAATATATGTTTTTAAGCCCTGCACATACTGGGGTGGGGCTTTTTTGAACTGAGGTCGGATTAGCCAAATATCCATTAAGCGACCCAGGAAACCGTATTTAAGTTGATAAGAAAAGGAAAACGTTACTTGGGTTCGTTCTTTCCCCAGAGCTTTGAGTTCAAATCGTCCTTTCATAAAATGGTGAGGGGGAAGCATTTCACCACCCATTACCTCAATCGTAAAAGCATTTCCTTCGTCCCACTCGGTGACGACTTCATCCATCGCTCCCATTGGCAGTAAATCACAGTGTCGTCTTGCTCCTATTCCATTTGGGGCATCAGTAATCATAAAAGATTTTTTGATAAGTGGGTGAAACTCTTCTACCCGACCGGGAAATTTTAGCACTTCCCATACATCTTCTTTCGCAGCAGGAATATTGATTACTGAGGTTAGGGTAGTGGTTCCTCGCTTTGATGTAACTTCAACTGATGAATTCATACTAAATAGCTTTAAAAGTTTTTTCAGTATGTCTGTTAAAGGGAGAAAAATAGGACAGGTTGCCTTCTGGGTAAATGAGGTTATCTCGGGAGATTTGTAGCTTGTTGTAAGCTAGGTATATTTGAGAATGAAAAATTGCTTATTCGTATCGCTATGGCTACTGGCTAGTTGTACTTCTACTGCCCACTTAGAGGAAGAGAATCGGGAACTTCGCAATGCTATAGCTGATCTAGAAGAGCAAAACCAGAAGTTATCCGCCTCATCCCGCTATTCGGAAGTGGTATTACCGAATACTGAGTTAAGAGAATTGACTTCCACTCTCAACGGTCAGGCTTACCAAATCAAGGTGAAATTGCCCCGAGGGTACGAGGATGGCTCTATGAGCTATCCGGTACTTTATGTGACTGATGCTGAAACTAATTTTGGAGGCATCACTTACATTGTTCAGCGATTAATTAAGGATCGCCTAATTCCTCCCCTGCTAGTAGTAGGCATTGCTTACGGTACCGATTACGATACTTTTTATGAGTTGAGAAGCCGGGATTTAACTCCGGTTGAAGACAAAGAATTAACGTTTGGATCAAAAACGAAGCCTGACCCAACGGGTGGGGCAGATAAATTTAGTGATTTTTTAGCTAAGGAGTTATTCCCGTTTATCGAGGAGAACTATCGAGTAAAACCTAATGATCGTGCTCTTTACGGACACTCTTACGGCGGATTGTTTGGTTCTTATGTTCTTCTGGAGAAACCAGCTTTGTTTAATAGGTACTTACTGCTGAGCCCTTCTTTCTGGTATTACGATGATATGATGTTAGATGAAGTAAAAACCGCCCAGCTTGCTCTCGAGCCTACTCGCTTGTACATGGCTTCAGGTGAACATGAAGGACGAATTGATGATCTTCAGATAGAATTTATTGCCCGTTTATCAGAAAGAAGTATTGAGAACTTGATGATAGAAGCTGAAGTAATGGAAAATGAAACCCATCGTACCATTTTTGGCTCAGGTTTTACTGACGGGATGCGGTTCTTATACGGAGAGTAACCATCCGCACAAAAGATTTTTTTCAAAAAGTAAGGTGTATCCAACTATAAAGGCTTGTAGTGGGTCTGAATAGTATACAACTAAAAATTACCCTGCTATGAAATATCTTATTTTTGGATTACTGCTAATATTCGCTGCCTGCTCGGATAGTCAAACCATTGACCCTGAAAGTTCTCAGAGTACGGATAATACAACATCATACCTTGATAAATGGCAGTTAGTAGAGATGTCTGGAAGTATTGCCAATGTTCCACCCACTACTGGAAGTGAGATGGCCTGGCAGGAGTATTATCTGCTTTATGACGATAATACCTTTACAAAGGTGCGTGAACAAGATGATGATACAAAAGAAGCCAGTGGCACCTACGAGTTTATTACGCTACCGGACGGGGAATATCTAGAACTAAGCTACCCTTTGGAAAGTGAGTTGATTGGAAATTGTACAAGCGAATCAAAAGAGCTTTTATCAGTACAGTCGGAAGGTAAACTGATTGGTACCTGGTGGGCGTGCGATGGCCCTGGTCTGGTGTACAAAAAAGTAGGAGGTAATTCTGCCCAATAGTCGCCTTTATGTTCAGGTAGGCTATTCCACCTCTATTTCCTGAAAATCAGTGGGGTTAACCCAGCCAGCGTTGAGCTCTTCTCCTTCCATGTAGCGCTCGTAAAAGCCACGGGTATTTTCGTTGGCGTAAACGTACTCGTCAAAGATTTCGCCCCGACCAAACATGCGGGGGTCGCCCTGGGCTTTGAGTTCAGCTAGCATCTGGGTTTTCATAGATTCCATAATAGGTGCCACTTCCGGGTCGTAAGCTAGGTTCCGTACACAATCTGGGTCATCGCTGATATTATAAAACTCTTCAATGGGGCGCTTGCCGAAGTTCATCTTCCAATACTGCTCCATATTGGAGGTTTGGCGATGGTCAAGAATAAGAGTTTTGGTAGGGCTACCATCCGTGTTTAGGTATCCAGTCTCAGGATTTCCGGCAGGCCAGCGGTCGGGTTCGTAGTTGCGAATGTACAGATAATCATTTTTAACAATTCCTCGGACAGGATACCCCCAATCATTCGGGCGACCAATATCATGACGCTCCTTACCGAGGAGTACATAATCCCAGGTGGTGCTGTCGGACAGTTGATTCGCGAAGAAATAGGAAAGGCTTCTCCCCTGCATCGCCTGCATTCCGCTCTCTTCAGGAGGAACTTGCGCTATCTCCATAAGTGTAGGGGCAATGTCAATAAAGCTGATATACTCTTCTATTTTTTTGCCAGGTTGTTGAATTCCTTCAGGCCACATGATGGCAAACGGAAGGTGATTTGAAAGTTCATAAGCCTGCCCCTTCACCCGAGGAAAGGGCATTCCGTTATCAGCGGTTACAACTACAATGGTATTAGCCAACTCTCCCGCTTCTTCCAGCATATCCAGCATCTTAGCCAGATGCTGATCAAAGTACTCAAGCTCAAAGGCATAGTCCAATATATCGGTACGAACCGTATCGTTCTGTGGCCAGAAATCGGGGACATTATCAATGTCAGATAGTTGCTTTCCTCCTTTCTCAATTCCCGCTCCGTACTCGTAGCGGCGGTGAGGTTCAGTAGAACCATACCAAAAGCAAAATGGTAGTGAATCAGGTTTGGTAATTAGAAAATCCCGGAAGTTTTCGGCGTAATCATTATTGCTGATATGTTCGGCCGGAGGATCAGTCTTTTTGTCGTTGAAAGCCGGGCCGGTAAGTTGTCGTTTCTTTCCATTTCGCTCCCCTACCTGGCCAGGTGCCCAGCCTTTAGCAGTATGCCCCACAAAGTATCCGTTTTCCCCTAAGCTTTCCATAAACGTGGTAAATTTATCGGGAAAATAGGGGATATGATTCGCGGCCTCTTCCAGTTGCCAGGAGTTACGTCCGGTGAGGATACAGGAGCGAGAAGGAGCACATTTAGCATTAGGTGTGTAGGCATTAGTGAATAGTAAACCCTCTTTCGCTATTCGGTCAAAGCCGGGAGTGTTTACCCAAGTACAGCCATAAGCACCCATATGGGGAAAAGAAGCATCATCAGCAATGGCAAACAAAATATTGGGGCGAGGCACGTCTTCAGCTGTGGGGTCGGATTGACACGCACCCAAGATAATTCCCAAAATGGCCAGGTAGCCTAGTAATCGTAGCATAAAAACTCAGCATAGGTTGTTTGGCAAGATAAAGAAAAATTGCTGACTGTGTTCAGTTCAAACCAACCAATTAAAGCAGAGAGCCTGGGGTAGATAGATTTTTAACCAATATCTCTACCCCAGGCTCTCTGCTTTTAGCCCTCTGCTAAATCATTCGCTCCTAAGTGATTTCACTGGGTTAGCTGAAGCTGCTTTGATGGATTGCCAGCTCACGGTAAGCCAGGCAATTAGTAGAGCGGATACTCCCGCCAGCACAAATATGCTAGGACTAATAGTAATTCGGAAAGCGAATCCCTTTAACCAAGAGTGCATAATGTAATAGGCCAAAGGAATAGCTAAGGCAAAAGCGATGAGAACTAACTTCGTAAAATCTTTAGACATGAGGAGTACTACACTAGCTACTGATGCTCCTAGTACTTTGCGGATACCGATTTCTTTGGTGCGCTGCTCAGCCATAAAGGCCGCTAAACCCAATAAACCTAAGCAAGCTACTAAAATAGCTAAGCCAGTAAATACCGAGAAAACCTGTCCTAATCGCTGTTCAGCCCGGAACAACGCATCAAAATCTTCGTCCAGGAAACTATATTGGAAAGGTTCTTCAGAGGCATACTGACCCCAGAGGTCTTCGACAGTAGCAAGGGTAGCTGATACATCGCCTGGAGCAGTTCGCACTGATATTTTACTTCCTTGAGTGGTGAGCATTAGTGCCAGAGGGCGAATATTGTTTCGTAGTGTCTCGAAGTTAAAATCTTTGAAAACACCTACTACCTTTAAATCCAAATGTGAGCCATACTCGCCTCCACCGAAATACCGAATTTCTTCACTCAGTGGATCATCGAGTCCGAATTCTCGAACCGCAGCTTCATTAAGCAGTACGGCCGCCGTATCCGTCGGAAAATCGCGGGATAAATTACGCCCTTCCAATAATTCAATCTTCATGGTGGGCAAATGATTGTAATCTACATTGTAGGTAGAAACTAAAATATCCTGCTCTTCCCCCTTCTTGCGAAAGATAGTCGTATTGTTCACCCCTGGAGGTACATTGTTAGAGATGGAAGCATCTATAATAGATGATTGACTAGCTAAATCCTGCCGTAGAGCCTCCTGTTTCCCCTCATCGAGACGCCAAGCTCCATCAATGATGATCATATTTTCCTTTTCAAACCCTAAGTTCTTGGTGCGCGTGTACTCTAGCTGCTGATAGACCAATAGGGTACAGATGATGAGTGTAATAGAGATAAAGAACTGAAACACCACCAGGACATTTCGAACTCCACTGCTCTTCATTCCCGCTTTCAATTTGCCCTTAAGTACTTCTACCGGACGGAATGAGGAAAGATAAAAGGCTGGGTAGCTACCAGCTATTAATCCTACCAATAGCATTAAGCCTAATAGGCTGAGTAAAAACCAGGGTTTGGCAAAGAGAGCCGAAGAAATTTCTTTACCCGCCAAATTATTGAAAGGAGAAAGTAGCAACCATGCACTTACCAAAGCTAACACAGTAGCAATCAAACTGAGTAGTACCGATTCGCTCAAAAACTGACGAACCAGGTGAACTCGCATGGAGCCTAGCGTTTTACGTACTCCAACTTCTTTAGCTCGATTGGCCGAACGAGCAGTGGCCAGGTTCATGAAATTGATACAAGCTAACAGAATAATAAAGAAGCCAATAGCGGCAAAAATATAGATATAGGTGATATCACCATTAGGTTCCAGTTCGTCTTGTAGATCGGAGTACAAATGAATATCCAATAGTGGTTGCAGAAAATAGCCATATTTATTTCCCTGCTCGAAAAAATCTTCTAACGAAACTCCTAAGAACTGCTGAACTTCCGGCCCAACATATTTAGCTACTAACCCCGGTAACTTAGCCTCCAATGATTCAGATGAAGCTCCTTCATGCAAGAGTAAATAGGTTTGAAAACTATTGTTGAACCAGCCATCGTCGCGACTGTATTCTACTGCACTCATAGAACGAAGCATGCTAAAATGAAAGTGAGAATTATCGGGCAGCTTTTCCAACACTCCTGTGATGGTATGCGGAGTTTTATCGCTACCCAATAATAAGGTTTTGCCCAAAGGTGGTTCATCACCAAAGTACTTACGGGCTACATCTTCGGGTATCACAATGCTCGTGGGGTCAACCAGTGCAGTAGCTGCATCGCCAGCGAGTAACGAAAAGCTAAATACATCAAAGAAGGTTGAATCGGCCATATACACATCCTCCTCAGAAATAACGGTTTCGCCGTAGCGAACAACCTGATTTCCCCAATGGGTATAAATGCGGGTAGCATTCTCTACTTCAGGGAATTCTTCCACTGCGGTGTAGGCCAGTGGCGGAGTAGTATTGGTGGTAAATACTTCCTGATCAGCAATTTTTCCGTTAAGTCCAACCCGGTAAATACGTTCGGCTTTCTCGTGGAAGGCATCATAACTAAGCTCGTGATGAACGTACAGCAGAATGAGTAAGCAACTAGCAATACCGATACTAAGTCCTAGAATATTGAGAAAGGTATACAGCTTGTGGTTAGTGAGGTTACGAAGCGCAATCTTCAGATAGTTCTTGATCATAGCATGAGGGTTAGAAGGTGCAAGGTGAAGGATATGTGGAGTTAAGGATATCTATCTTCTATCGTTTACCGATAATTATTTATTTCGCCTGTTACCTGTTAGATGCCAATCATCAAAAAAGGTTGCATGGGTAAGGGGTTGATTACAACAGATTTATCGAGCCGGAGGTAGAAAGTTTGGTATTAACCCCTAGCCCCGTGCTCCCTGCTAGTTTATTCGCTCCTTAGTGCGTCTACCGGATTGGCTAGAGCCGCTCGGGTAGTTTGAAAGCTGACCGTCACTAGAGCTACCAGTAGCGATAAGAATCCGGCGAAAATAAATACCCACCAACCGATGCTAATACGGAAGGCAAAACCCTCCAACCAGCCTTGTAACAGATAGTAGGTAACTGGTACAGAAATCAAAAAAGCAATCAGAATGAGACTGATGAAATTTTTGGACAGTACAGCCAGCAGTTGAACCAGCGATGCACCTAGCACTTTCCGAATTCCAATTTCTTTAGTTCGCTGTTCCGTTGCGATGGAAGCTAGTCCAAACAAACCTAAGCAAGCAATGATGATAGCTAGACCGGCAATTACCGATACTACTTTGCTCATTTGTTCGTCGGTCTGATACAATTCTTCAAAGTGTTCATCCAGGAAGGAATACTCAAAGGGGCGGTTAGGAACTAGCGTTTCCCAGGTGCTTTGTACAGCAGTAATGGTTTCGGTAAGATTATCGGGGCTTACTTTTACCGAAAGTTCGCTGAATCCCCATTCAGGGTGTACGTGGATGGCTAGCGTATTCACGGAATGGTGAAGGGAGTTGTAGTTGAAGTCATGCGTGATGCCTACAATCGTGCCTAGCGTATCATTATCATACCAGCCAAAACCAAACTGCGCTCCAACCGGATCTTCTAGCCCTAGCTCCTTAGCTAAGGATTCGTTAATAATAAAACTAAAGCCAGCATCATCAGCGTATTCGCGAGAGAAAGAACGCCCCTCCTTCATTTGAATGCCGTACACATCCAGATAATCGTAGTCGACATTTACCTGAGAGATGGTGAGTTCGTGTATTGATGTATCAGTTTTGACTTTTCCTCCGGTTTGGTGAAAATTGTTACCAATCCGTTGGCCAGAGGCGGTTACTCCTGCTACTCCAGGATGAGTGAGCAATTCGTTACGGAGCGTTTCGTACTGCTCGTTGGCTTCATTGCTCATCGGAATTAGCATCATCTGCTCCTTGTTAAAGCCAATGTCTTTGCTTTTCATAAAATTGAGTTGCTGCGTAGCCAGTACCGTACCCACAATCAGTGCAATGGCAGTCGCAAATTGTACCACTACCAAACCACTTCTCAATAGCGACTTCTGATTCAAGCTCTCCAGTTTTCCTTTTAGCACTTTAGCTGGTTGGAAGGAGGATAGAAACAGGGCAGGATACGAGCCGGATAACACTCCTACCAAACAAGCCACAATCAGTACTCCCACTATTACCTCGATATGATCGAAGATCGTCAGCAGCGATAGTGAGCGATTAGAGATAGCATTGAGATAAGGAATGAAGGCAGCGGCAATTAGCAGTGATAATACCAGAGCAATTAATGTTAGTAGCACTGACTCACCTAAGAATTGCCCGACCAACTGTTGCTTCAAGGCTCCAATGGATTTGCGGATACCAACTTCTTTAGAACGGGTAGTAGAACGAGCTACCGAGAGGTTCATAAAATTGATACCGGCGATGATGAGCACAAAGAAAGCTAGAATAGAAAATGTCTTGATATACGAGCCATCAAATTTACGGTAGTTCTGGTAATCATGCTCAATATCCATTGATCCCAAGTGTACATCGGATAGCTGCTGAAGAAAAAGGGTATAGTAGGTAGTAGCTTCTTCACTCATGTGTGATTCCAGAAACTTAGGAAACTTGCTCTCCAGCTGCTCAATATCAGTTTGTGGAGCCAATACTAAATAAGTTACCATAAAATTACTTCCCCACTGATCGTTGAACTCAGGTCGCTCTTGTGTGACAGTATTGATAGAAATCAAGGCTTCATACTGCAAATGAGAGTTTTCAGGCACATCAGCTAGTACTCCGGTGACTGCGTAATTATCATCGCCAATCACAAGTTGCTTACCTAATGCATCTTTTCCTCTAAAAAACTTCTGTGCAGTAGTTTCAGTAAGTACGATGCTGTTGGGTTTATCGAGTACGGTACTCGGGTCACCTTGTAGTAACGCAAAATCAAAGATTTCCAGAAAGGTGGAATCTACTACGGCCGTACGATCAATAACCAGTTGTAAATCTTCTCGCTCATACAATAGGTCACCCCAGATCCAGAAACGGGTAAAATTGGTAATCTCAGGCATATCGTTGAGCAGATTGGGACCCATACCCGGCATAGACAGAGCCACGTTCTGTGGGCTCATTCCTGGGAACGACTGAACCTCGTCGAGTCGATAAATCTGTCCCTTCTGCTGATGAAAAGCATCAAAGCTTAGCTCATCCGAGATAAAAAGAAAAATAACCAGACAGGCCGCCATCCCAATCGCCAGACTCAGCACATTGATGAAGGAGTATACTTTGTAACGGCGAAGGTTGCGTAACGCAATTTTGAGATAATTTCTCAACATAATGATTGATGACTAGTGAGTAATGAATAATGATGAATTGATGGTAGTGATGAGAGGTAAGGCACAAATCTTGAAAGTAGATTATACCTACTATGAGCAGGAAAAAGAATATTATTAAAGAAAAGTCGTATGGCTTTGCACTTCGGATAATAACGCTTTATAAGCTGCTTACTAAAGAGAGAAAAGAATACGTGCTCTCTAAGCAGATATTGCGGAGTGGCACCTCTATTGGAGCAAACGTTACTGAAGCCGATGCGGCTATCTCCAAAGCTGAGTTTTCGGCCAAGATGTCCGTAGCATATAAAGAAGCAATGGAAACTGGCTATTGGTTGAACCTTTTGCACGACAGTAAATTTATTAGCTCAACAGAGTTTGACGATCTGAATGAAGAATGTACGTCTATCTGTAAAATACTTTTCTCTATTCTCAAATCTTCTGGCAGAATTAATAGATAATGATTGATGAATAATGCCCTTCATTAATCACTAGTCATTAATCATTATTCATTCCTAAGTGAGTCTACCGGGTTAGCGGTGGCGGCTCGGAGTGATTTATAGCCTACAGTCACTAAAGCAATTAGCATAGAAGCGACTAGGGCTAGAACGAAGTAGCCAATGCCGAGCGGAATTTTGTACACGAATGTCTCCAACCAGGCTTGCATAGCGAAGTAGCCAAGCGGTGCGGCGATGACAAAGGCTAATAATACTAACCAGGCAAACTCCTTCGTGAAGAGGTAGAGAATATGGCTGACCGTTGCACCTAATGTTTTACGTACTCCAATCTCCTTACGCCGCTGTAAAGCCAGATATGACACCAATCCGTATAGTCCCAGGCAGCCGATGATAATAGAGAGGAAAGCAAATAAGCGGAAGCCTTGATACATCACATCCTCAATCACGTAGAAAGCGCCGTACTCAAAATATTCATCTAATGACATGGCTGAGTAATAGTAGTCTGGATATATTTCTTTCCAGCTTTCTTCTACAGCGGTGAGTTGTTGTACGGGCTGAGGAGTTGCCATCTTTACCGCTGCCATCCATACACTTTCACCTTGGCTATGGAGCATTACGGGGTGGATTTCATCCTGAAGGGGAGCATTGAAAAAATCTTCTACCACACCGATAATAGTGGCTTTTTGTTCACCGTAAGTAATCATGGTTTCACCAATAGCATCTTCAATATTAGTGAAACCTAGTTTGGTAACGGCTTTTTTATTGAGCAATACATTGTATTCGTCTGAAGAATCAGCAGGCAATACCCGATCTTCTTCCCTCAGATTACGTCCGGCTACCAACTCTATATCAAATACTGATAAGTACTGTGGGTCAACTCGTTTTCTCTCGATACCAAATCGTTGATCTTCTCCCTGCGCCGGATTGCGAATACCGGTCCAACTATTACTACCCGACATGGGTGGGCCAGTACAGAAAGACACATCGGTTACGGCCGCTTGAGCAACAATTTTGTCGCGGAAAGTATCCAGATTTTGCTCTTCTTTTTGAGGGATAAACACCACGGCAATATCATCGGTGGCAAACCCCAAATCACTTTCTCGCACGAAGCTCATCTGACTGGATACTACAATAGTACCGATTATCAGTAATTGAGAAATGACGAATTGAGTAACTACTAGGGTTTTACGAAGCGAAAACTTCCCGGCGAACCCGGTATTCTTAGCAGTCATTGATTGCTTAAGTGCCTCAGTTGGCTTGAAGCCGGCTAAGATACGAGCTGGATAATAGCCCGCTAGTAGTGTAACCATGAGAACCAACCCCACCAAAAAATAAATAACACTAGCATCTAACGCCAAGCCGTAGTCTAATACTACTAGCAAAAACTGATTAAATGCATCAGCAAATTCCCCGGCTATTACCACTGCTAGCAAGGAAGCCACTGCCGCAATAATAAAGGTCTCTCCCATAAACTGGAGCACTATCTGCCTCTTACGGCTGCCCAATGCTTTGCGGATACCAATCTCCTTTGCCCGCTTCACCGACTGGGCAGTTGATAGATTAATAAAGTTAATACAAGCGGTAAGCAATACAATAATCGCCATAGTAACGAAGGCGATAATAAGGATACTTGGAGTAGCGTACATGGTTCCTCCGTAGCGTTCGTCGGTATGCACTTCAGGCAAGGGCTGGAGATGATAGCTACGACGAGCAGCTCTATCTTCGGTATAATTTTTTTCTACTAGCATTCCCAAACGATTCTCCAGTTCTGTAGGATCATACCCTTTAGGTAGCGTAACAAAAGTAGCCCAATCAGAACTCCCTTGATTCCAATCGTAGATCCAATTATCGTTACGTTGAATGTAGTCTTGCATGGACATCAGCATTCGGAACGTCACGTTGGTATTGCGAGGCGCATCTTCCAGTATGCCGCTAATCTGGTAAGGACGCTGCTCTATGACGATGGTCTGACCTAGTAGCTGCTGATAATCTTCTTTTACCTCTTTTCCAAAGAACTTATCAGCCAGTTCTTGGGTAAGAACTACTTCGTCCGGTTTACTAAGTAGGCCTGTCGGCTGTCCAGCTAGTAACTTATAATCAAAAGTCTGTAAGAAGTATTCATCTACGTATACTGCGTTATCTTCCTCAAATATTGCTGGGGTACCACTTTCTTTATCTACTTTCACATTAACATTCTGCCCCATCACTACCCGAGTAGCTGACTCTATCTCAGCAAACTCGTCCTGGAAAGATTCAGCCATTGGAAATGGAACGCCTCCGTTATAGCTAATACCATTCTCTCCTTTGTACTGACTAACTACACGAAAGGTACGGTCGGCTTTCTCGTGCCAAGTATCAAAGCTATGTTCATGTTTGATGAAGGCATAAATGAAGATACAGCAAGCTAGGCTGAGCGTGAGACCTAGAATGTTGATGACGGTGCTGAACGAGTTACGGCGGAAATTCCGCAGGGTGGTGATGAGGTAGTTCTTAAACATAGTTTATTCAATTAGCAGGGGCTGCCCCGCAGAGAACAATGTACAATGTGCAGTTGAGAGGATTATAAAAATTGTTCACTACACATTGCTAACTGCGCCCGGTGCCCGGTTCATTGTGAAAATTATTCGCTTCTTAAAGATTTTACTGGGTTAGCCATTGCGGCTCGGATGGCTTTGGCACCCACTGTGAGCAAGGCAACGGCAAGTACTAGTCCTCCAGCGACCAGAAAGATAAACCACTGAATTTGAGTGCTGAACACAAAATTGCTCATATATTCTTTGGCTAGTAAATACGCTAACGGCCAAGCAACTAGATTAGCTATCGCGATAATCTGCAAGTATTCTCTAAAGAAGAGTTTGAGAATGCTGGAGTTAGAAGAACCTAGCACCTTGCGGATACCGATCTCTTTTCGTCGCTGGTCAGTAGCGAAAGAGGCTAACCCGAATAAGCCTAGGCAGGCGATGACCACCGCCAATACTGAAAAGTAGGTGACGATAGACCCTAGCTTTTGCTCGGCCTGATATAACTGGTTTAAGTCATCATCCAGAAAAGAAAAAGCAAAGGGCTGCTCAGGTGCCATTGCTATCCAGGTATCTTCCAAGTGGCGTAATACTTCTTCCCTTTCCTGAGGGTCAATTCTTACAAAAACATAGCTATAAAACGGAAATAACGGTGCAAAAAAGGCTCCTGCCGTGGAACGATACAATGGTTCAAAATTAATATCGTCTACTACGCCAATAATTTGCTTTTCCTGATAATCATCCTCGGGGAATCCCACATTTAGGCGAACGGTCTGACCTATCGGTTCACCTATTAGGTTTAATTCCTTAATAGCTTGACGATTGATAATAATGGCTTCAGTTGAATCAGTAGTGAAGCGAGGATCAAAATCGCGACCAGCTTCTACTTCGATACCCATCGTCTGTAAATACTCAAAATCAATATTGATAGCCGCCATATTAGCTTCTTCCTCCTCGCCCATCTGATCAGATTTAACTTGAGCAATGGGGCGAAGCCCGCCAGGAACACTGAAAGAAGCAGCTGCGGAGAACACCCCTAGGTGACGTGTCAATTCCTGTTTGAAAGTATTTAGCTGATCGGTAATGGCATTGTCGGTATTCTGGATCACTACTATATGTTCTTTCTGAAAGCCTAAATCTTTATTTTGGAGATAATCTATCTGGTTATACACCACCCAAGCTCCGATGATCAGAACGATGGATATGGTAAACTGAAATATCACCAATCCTTTTCGTAACCAGGGTGAACTGTTCATCCCCACAGCTAATTTTCCTTTCAGTACCTCAGCGGGCTTGAAACCAGATAAAAATAGCGCAGGGTAGCTGCCCGAAACCAAGCCGGTAAACAGAACTACGAGAATCAATCCTAGCCATAGAGTAGTATTCTCACTTAAATTCAGGCTGAGTGCTTTTCCTGAAAGCTGATTGAAAGCAGGTAGCAACGTCTGCGCTAATAGAAGTGATACTAAAGTAGCGATCAATACCAGTAAGATAGACTCGCTGAGAAATTGCCCGATAAGCTGAGCACGCTCAGCCCCCAAAGTCTTTCTTAAACCCACTTCTTTCGCTCGCCGGGCCGAACGAGCCGTAGCTAGATTCATGTAATTGACGATGGCAATAAACAGCACAAATAGTGCAATAGCTACAAATACATAGACCTGCGTCATGCTGCCGTTAGGCATCAACTCATTAAGTAGGTTGGAATGGAGGTGAATATCAGTAAGAGGTATTAGCGAAGCTTGCCGCCTTAAATCCTGATCAGTGAGGTGCTGCTTATTGAGCGCATTAATTTGATCAGTTACTTTTGCTAGCGAGGCATTTTCATCTAGTAAGAGATAAGTATACCAGCCATCATTATTCCAGGTGGCGGCTAAATCTGCGTCGGGGTTTAACGAAGCAAAAGTCTTATCGGCAATTAGTATAGTAAAGGTAAGGTGACTATTATTAGGAGGATTTGCTACTACTCCAGCTACTCGATACTCGTTTTCCTGATCATTGGCAAATTGGAATGATTCTCCTACTATATCAGTACGACCGAAATATTTTTGAGCAGTCGCCTCAGTCAAAACCACTGAAAAAGGTTCAGCTAAAGCAGTATTATCATCTCCAGCCAGTAGCGGAAAAGAGAATATTTTAAAGAATGAGGGAGAAGCTGTGAATACATCCTCTTCTCGATAAAAATCGTCGTCAATCCGAACAATAACTGCACTATTGAACCCGCCACCGAAGCGAGAAATTCTTGTGGCTTCTTCCACAGTCGGAATACCTTCCTTTGCTCCCTCAGACAGACCTGATGAGACCGTAGGGTATGAACTCATCCCTTCGGAAAGGTAGGTGTTATCTACGCGGTAAATCCGATTAGCCCATTCGTGAAAACGGTCGTAGCTAAGTTCGTGCTGAATGTAAAGGTAAATTAGGGTGCAGGTAGTAATCCCAACGGTTAGCCCTAAGAGATTGATGGCGGAGTAGCCCTTATATTTAAGTAGACTACGCAGGGCGACAGTAAAGTAATTCTTGAGCATTGAGCAAGAAGTAAGGTGACCGTATTCTTTCACTGCTAAGTTCAAGATACATGCCACCCTCAAAATGCTCTAGAATCGGCTGATTACCGTGTTTTTCCTAAATTTAAGTGTACGCTGTCGAGCAAAAACGTTCGATTATGAACACTGATTAATATCAGATACTAGAATAAAACGTGTTTCAATATAGCTTAGAAGTTCAATGAAGGGAGCAGTATGTCTTATTGCTTTATCACGCCTACGCATTGGTTTCCAACCTTAATAATCTTCATTTAATTCAAAGACATATGACTTCCCATCAGCAATCACCAAGATATTCTTACTCCCCTCCTCTTTTACGACCGAGTCCTGAAGGTTAATCAACTTGTGAAAATATTCCGGTTTGTATTGATCGTTTTTAATAGGTCTTATCATTCGCCGAACAGTAGAATCAACCTGAATATAGGTATGTTTATGATGTACTACAAAATCTGTAATTACACCGTCTAGGCTATTCAGCCTAGTTAAAAGAGGGTATTCTCTTTCCATTTTTGAATAGTAATAATCACTAGCGAGCATAACTGACCCTAAGATCGTCAGTAAAACAGCTGCTGAGCCGTAAATGAGAAAATAGTCCCAAAATGATTTCATAGATTCTTTTTTAACGAAAACAGCAAATTGACCTGAAATTTAGTATACTATTTTGGTTGTCGAGTGGTAGGATACTACACCGATAGCTCCCAACCATTATGATACTGGGCTTGTACCATTTTTTGCGCTTCGGCATCGTCTTTAAATGCATAGGAATCCGAGTCCCAGTAAACTTTGCGGCCTAGTCGGTACGAGATATTTCCTAGATGGGCCACTACGGCTACATGGCTACCAATTTCAATGGGGCAGATAGGCTGCTCTCGAGTCTTGATGCTATTGATAAAATCCACTGCGTGGGCATCCCGAGGATTACCTCGACGAGGCTGATAAGGCATTTTTTCCATCACGTAGCGAGAGCTTCCGTCTTCAGCGCGTTCGGTAACTGGAATAATCTCCCAGCCCCTGCGGTCAATAATCATACGGCCCTGTTCTCCTACAAACTCAATACCGTGATCCTTGTCGTAAGGCCCTTTTGGGTTGATCATATTGTGTTCCCAAACCATCACAAAGTCATCAAACTCGTACACAGCATTCATGGTATCAGGAGTTTCCATATCGCTACCCGGATCGGCAAACTTTCCACCCGAAGCCATTACGGATTTGGGAGCAGTAGCACCCATGCCCAACAGCACCATATCAATCAAGTGAACGCCCCAGTCAGTCATTTTGCCTCCAGCATAGTCCCAATACCATCGGAATGAGCCGTGAAAGCGATTTTCGTTGAATGGTCGCTCGGGTGCTGGCCCTAACCACATTTTGTAGTCTACCTCCGGTGGAGTGGCTATGTCCGGTTTAGGCTGTACAATACGACTAGGGCCACTGTGGTTCCACGCGCGCACAAAGTTTACTCGCCCGATTTTCCCGTCCCGGATCAGTTTCATGGCTGGTTGCCAGTGGTCGCTGCTCCGTTGCTGCTGACCTACTTGCACAATGCGGTTGTGCTTCTTGACGGCGTCAGCCATCACCTGACATTCTTCAATAGAATTGGCCAGTGGCTTTTCTACGTACACGTCCAATCCAGCTTCACAAGCCTGAATGGTTTGTATAGCGTGCCAGTGGTCAGGTGTGCCCAGAATCACCGCATCCAAATCAGGGCGTTCGTATAGTTTACGAAAGTCGGTATAGGTTTCCGGGCGGTTACCCGCCATTTTCTCTACATCGCTTACACGCTTGTCCAACTCTCGTTGGTCTACATCGCAGAGCGCAACACAGTTAACCCCTGGTATTTGCAAGTGCGAGCGGAGATTAGCCCAACCAATATTACGCACGCCTACCACCGCAATATTTACCTGATCGCTAGGAGCTAGTTTAGAGCGATTTTGGGCATTGAGTACAGTAGGAGCGGCTAAAGCAGCGGCAGTACCTCCGCCTATTTTAGTTAAAAAGTTTCTTCGAGATGAGTTCATATGTTAGGTTGTTTTACTAAAGATTTAAAATACAAAATTGAGTTTTAAAATCCATTTTTGTACAATCAAAGTATTGGATTTAGCTGACTTAACTTATAGAGTCAAAGCGCAAAAGGAATAGTAGCTACAAATCCAGAAAGTATTTGATATTTCTTTTTAGGATTGTTGTTAGACAGCATTATTCCTAATTTAGGCATTGTGATAGTCTGCCTATCTTACAACCTACAACTTTTTTCGTATGTATGAATTAAAACGCCTCGTAGTCTTTGTAAGCCTGACTGATCTGGACGAAGAAGTGGTTCGTTACGCTTCTATTGTCAGTCGGATTATGAGTGCTGACTCGGTTTACTTTGTTCACGTTGCAGGATCACTTGACCTACCCAATGATCTGAAGGAGGAATACCGTAGTGTATTAGCTCCGGTAGACGAAACCATCAAGCACGAAATACAACATTTGATAGACCAATACTTTCCTCATCCGGAAAGTACTCAAGTAGCGATTGATGTATTACAGGGCAAACCCACCGATGAACTGATCCGCTACGGAAGGCAAAAAGATGCTGACCTGATTATTCTGGGCAAGCCCGATGGCCCACCCCGAAAACCAAAACTTAGTAAAGTAGCTGAGATCAGTGCCTGCTCAGTGCTTTTTGTTCCGAAAGCTGCTGATATAAAAATTGATAAGATTGCTGTAGCCATCGATTTTTCAGATCACGCAAAGATGGCATTATCCCAGGCAATTAAATTTACTGAAGAGGGTGAAAACGTAACTATCTACGGCCACCACGTTTATCAGATACCTCAGGGATACTCCAAGACGGGCAAAAGCCTGGAAGAATTTGGGCAAATTATGGAAGAGAATGCTAAGAAAGAGTCTAAGAAGTTTTTCCAGAATCATAACCTGGATGAAAATATTTGTGAGATGCGTTACCAACTCAGTGAAGACAATAAGATTGATGATGAACTTTTTAGATTTGCTCGCCAGAAGAATGTCGATCTGTTAATTGTTGGCTCCCGGGGTAGAACAGCTGCCGCCTCTATATTGCTGGGTAGCGTGGCCGAGCGATTGCTTCAGTATCAAGCTAATATTCCGTTGTTTATCGTGAAAGAGAAAAACAGTAATATGAGTTTTTTCGAGGCGTTATTTAATATCTAATTTTGTAATGTCCTGATAATCAGAAAATCGCTATGTCCTAGTGTAACTATTGCTTTACATAGGCAATTCTTCCCGTAATTTTAGTTGCTGTATCTGATCAATTTTAGGCCAACTTTTTAGTATGTTTGCCTCCCTCGATTCTTAACCAAGATTCAAAATCTTAAAGTTTAAAAGTCGTTGGGAGCTTAGGGTATTTTTTCTAACTTATGAAATTACCGTAGTAACGGAATTCATAACGTAAGCAAATTTATAACTACTACCAATATTTATGGATACGGCTAAACAGAGCAGCGGGCAATTCCGGTCTGGCGATTACACTCGCAACCGAATGCGGAAAATACTGGAAAGTAGCGCGGCTAAAATTCAGCCACAAGCGGTTGATTTAGAAGAAGCCGTATTAGGAGCCTTGATGTTGGAGAAGGATGCCCTTACCACGGTAATTGAGATCTTGCAACCCGAGAGCTTCTATCGTGAAGCTAATCAGGAAATTTACAAAGCTATACTCGCCCTTTTTGATAAATCAGAGCCAGTTGATATTCTCACCGTAACTGATCAGCTTCGTAAGAATGGAACCTTAGAGTTAGCGGGCGGGGCGTTTCACGTCAGCGGGCTAACCCAGCGAGTAAGCTCGGCAGCTAATATTGAGTATCATGCTCGCATTGTTTCTGAAATGGCTATCAAGCGAGAGTTAATTACCATTGCAGCCGAAATTCAGCAGGAAGCTTACGAGGACACTACTGATACATTCTCGTTGCTTGACAAGATGGAACAGCGCATTTTTAGCGTGTCCGAAGCTAATATTCGGAAGAACTACGCCGATATGCGCTCAATGATGCGCGAAGCAATTGGCGAACTAGAAGCCAAGAAGTCCCGCAAAGATGGACTAACCGGAGTACCTACCGGATTCACTGTTCTGGATCGTTTAACTTCTGGTTGGCAAAAGTCAGATTTGGTAATTATTGCGGCGAGGCCAGGCATGGGTAAGTGTCTGGGTAAAGGAACCAAAGTAGTAATGTACGATGGTACGCTGAAAAAAGTGGAAGATGTAGCAGCAGGCGATTTGCTTATGGGAAATGATTCAACCCCGCGCAAAGTGCTGTCTATTGCTCGTGGCAGAGAAAAGATGTACTGGATACGTCAGAATAAAGGCATAGATTACAGAGTTAATGAAAGTCATATTCTATCACTGAAGCGTAGCCGGACAGAAGGCCCTCACACAAATGGTGACATGCTGAATATTTCGGTGCGAGATTATCTTCAAAAATCTGACAAGTTTAAATCTAACTACAAAGGCTATAAAGTCGGGATTGAGTTTCCAGAACAAGAAGTTACGATAGATCCTTATTTTTTAGGTGTTTGGTTAGGTGACGGCGATACCAATAGCCCGAGGATAACTACCGAAGACAAGGAAATCATAGAGAGTTTAGAGAGCTATGCCACAGAACTCTGCGAAGCGGGGCTTCAGGCGACTGTCAGTACTTATGACTATAAAGATCGATGTAATCAGTACGCTATTACTAAAGGTTATCAGGGAAGAGACAATATAGTGACTTTGAAATCGCAACTACGCGAATTGGGTGTGTTAGGTAACAAGCATATTCCTCATCAATACATTACAAATTCCTCATCTAATCGACTACAATTACTTGCTGGTTTGATTGATAGCGATGGACACTACCTTGAGCAATCTAACGGATATGAAATTACTCAAACAAGAAGGCAATTAGCTCATCAGATTAAATATCTATGCGATACTCTAGGCTTCAGAACATCTATTCGTAAAAAGAAAGCATCCATTAGCAGTGTAGGATACGAATCTGAAGTTTACCGAGTACGAGTTTATGGTGATATTCAGAAAATCCCGGTTCGCATACCCCGCAAGAAAGCTAAAGCCTGGAAAAGTCCGGTAAACTGGCAAGTAACTGGTATCAAAGTAGAGTATGATAGAGTAGACGATTATTACGGATTTGAAATTGACGGAAATCGCCTCTTCCTATTGGAAGATATGACCGTGACCCACAATACGGCCTTCATTCTCTCTGCGCTGCGAAATGCTTCAGTTGATTTTGGTCATGCGGTAGCTATTTTTTCACTGGAAATGTCATCGGTGCAGCTCGTTAATCGTCTGATTAGTGCTGAAGCTGAACTGGAAAGCGAGAAGATTAAGAAAGGTAATCTGCTCGACCACGAGTGGCAGCAGTTGTACAGCAAAACTGCGGCCTTGACCGAAGCGCCTATCTTCATTGACGATACTCCGGCTTTATCTATCCGAGAGTTGCGCTCCAAATGTCGTCGCCTTAAAGCTCAGAGCGATATTCAACTGATTGTGGTGGACTATCTTCAGTTGATGTCGGGTGATGCTTCTAAAAATAGTGGGGGAAATCGTGAGCAGGAAATTGCCTCCATTTCTCGGGCCATGAAGAACTTAGCTAAAGAATTGAACGTGCCAGTGATTGCCCTTTCTCAATTGAGTCGGGCAGTAGAAACCCGCGGAGGTGATAAGCGACCACAGTTATCTGACCTTCGGGAATCAGGATCAATTGAGCAGGATGCAGATATGGTAATCTTCCTGTACCGACCTGAATACTATGGTCTTACGGAAAATGAAGAAGGGCAATCGGTACAAGGAGTAGGAGAAGTAATGATTGCCAAACACCGGAATGGTGCATTAGATACGGTCAATCTGAAGTTTATCGGAAAATACACTCGCTTTACTAATCTTGATGATCCAATGGGCAACACCAACTACGGAAGTTCACTGGTCAGTGCCAGTGGTGGTCAGGAATTTAATGATTCGTCGAATATTATTACCTATACCAGCAAGGCTAATAATCCCGATTTTAAGAAACCCGATGGCAATGGTTCTCCAGATTCACCTTCCGGAGAAAATCCGCCGTTCTAATATTTGATTATGAGTAACTCTATCGCCGATATGCGACAGGAATACACTCGGCAATCGCTCGATATTTCCGATGTTTCTCCTGATCCTATTCAGCAGTTTAACCAGTGGTTCGAAGAAGCTAAGAATGCTCAACTACCTGAGCCTAATGCCATGCATCTGGCAACGGCATCGGTTGATGGGAGACCTTCGGGGCGTATTGTACTGCTTAAGGGGATAGAAAACAGACAGTTTCTCTTCTACACCAACTACCAGAGTCAGAAAGGCCAGCAAATAGCTGAGAATCCGCAGGCGGCATTGACCTTTTTCTGGGGTGAACTAGAACGACAGGTGCGTATTGAAGGAAGTATTGCAAAAGTAGATGAGTCCACCTCAACTGAGTACTTTCACAGCCGTCCGCGGGGTAGTCAGATCGGAGCTTGGGTTTCACCCCAGAGTCAAGCTATTGAGAATCGCGAAGTACTCAGCAATCGAGAAACCCAGTTCACTAAGCAGTATGCTGAGCAAGAAGTGCCCAAGCCCCAGCATTGGGGAGGCTATGCTGTTACCCCCCATTTGGTTGAGTTCTGGCAGGGGCGTCCCAGCCGATTGCACGATCGTATTCTCTATCAACTCGAGCGAGACAGGTGGAAAATTCATCGTCTAGCACCTTGATTTTTGGGAATTAGGGATTGGGTGTTAGGCATTAGATTATAAAGTAATCTAACTGCGAATCCCAACCTTGTAAGAAAGTCTTTTAAGGCAAAATTTCAGTAATTTGCCTTTCTAATCTTTAATACCCAACCCCAAATAACTATGAACCTAGCTGAACTTGACCAACGATATTATTTACCTGTTTTCAACCGTTATCCCATCGTGTTAGCGCGTGGCGAAGGAAGTCGATTGTGGGATACTGAAGGTAAAGAGTATGTGGATATGCTAGCAGGCATTGCAGTGACTAGTGTTGGACACTGTCATCCTAAAATAGTGAAAGCAATTCAGCAGCAGGCGGGTCAGCTTATGCACATTTCCAACCTGATTTTAAGTGAACCTCAAGCCCAACTGGCTCAGAAGTTGGCTCAATTCTCGGGGATGGATCGGATATTTCTATCTAATTCAGGAGCCGAAGCGGTAGAAGGCGCAGTAAAAATTGCCCGGAAGTACGCCCACCAGCAAGGTCGGGGTGGAACAATTATCACGTTTGAAGGAGCTTTTCATGGGAGAACCTTAGCTACTGCGGCGGCTGGAAGTCCAAAGTATCAGGAAGGTTACGACCCAATTCCATCGGGTTTCAAAAAAATACCTTACAATGATATTGATGCTTTAAAAGGCGCTTATTCCGATGAAGTAGCAGCAGTTTTGGTAGAACCAGTGCAGTGGGCGGAAGGCATCCGAGTTGCTCAGTTGGAGTTTCTTCAGTCAGTACGCCAGTGGTGTGATGAACATAACATTGTACTGATTTTTGATGAAATTCAGTGTGGAGTTGGGCGTACTGGAAAACCGATGGCATACCAACGTTTTGGCGTAAAGCCCGATATAATTACCATGGCAAAAGCCCTGGGTAGCGGTTTCCCGATTGGGGCAACATTGTGTGCCGAGAAAATTGCTGAAGTAATTAATAAAGGTGATCATGGCTCTACCTTTGGTGGGAATCCGCTGGCTTGTGCGGCTGCTTTGGCAACGCTAGAAATTATTGAGGAAGAGAAACTCGCCCAACAAGCTGAAGTATCGGGTTCTCAATTGATGGGCTATCTTTGCGAGCTTTCAGCTCAAAATTCAGCGATTACTGAAGTAAGTGGTATGGGATTGATGATTGGAGCGAAGCTCAATCAGCCCGCCCGTCCCGTAGCCGAGCGAATGCTGAGTCACGGAGTAATTGCTAGTGCGGTGGGTAAATATACTATTCGCTTTGTTCCGGCTCTGAATACTCCTTGGGAAGACTTAAAGAAAGGAGCTGATGCACTAGTAGCCGCTTTAGCTTAAGTGAAGAAAGTACTGAAATTAGCAGTCAGACGATTGACTCAATTATTCTTAAATGCCGCCGGCAAGTGACGAACCATGAACTCTACCGGCATCAGGCCATAGATTTTGCTGATCATCAGAAAGGTAAGTAACCCTAGAGCATTGCGAGCAAGCTCGTAGTCAGCACTGACAAAGGTGAAACCAAAGTGCCACTTGAAAAGTGAGAATATTAAGCTAAACCCCAGTGTCCCTACTAAGGCAGCGGTAGCGTAAAAAGGGACAGATCGCTGCTGCGCCCATTGGCTACCAAACCGGATGAAAAGGTATACTCCGGTATACTGCACGAACAGAATGATAATGGCTACTAAAAAGAAATCTATTGTCACGGTACTAAAATTTTACTAACCTTAACCTAATTTACCAAACTCGGCGAAGTTTACCCAGACTTGTATTATGCCATCTGCTTGAGAAAAGGGAAGGAGTTAGTGTTTGGGCTACTTTAAATCTACAAATTATGTTCCAGAATTGCTAAGTTCAACGAATTTATGGTCTGGGTCGTTGCACTATTTTTTTTCATAGCCTGGTTATGTCAGGTAGGATGGTACTATAACTTATATCAGACCTGGAATCAGTACGTTCCTCCTTTGTACTCATCGTCTCATGAACCTCCGGTTTCTATCATAGTTTGCGCCCATAATGAGTGCTCCAATCTAGAGGTGCTGTTGCCTTTACTGTACCAACAACAATATCCGGTTTATGAGATCGTCGTAGTAGAAGATACTTCGTACGATGATAGCTTGGATTTTCTCTTGGCTCAAAAAGAGCAGCAGCCTAATCTGAGAATTGTGTGGCTACGGAATCGGCCTGAGCATATAGGTGGCAAGAAATACGCCCTAACACTGGGTATACGAGCGGCACAATACGATCATCTGCTATTAACTGATGCTGATTGTCGTCCGTGTGGCCCCCATTGGATACAACAAATGGTACAGCACTGGCAAGCCAAGTGCGATTTTGTCTTGGGGTATTCGCCTTACCAAAGACAGAAGGGGCTTCTAAATATGTTTATTCGCTACGAAACCTTGCATACGGGCATGATGTATCTAGGAGCTGCTCTGAGGGGATATGCTTATATGGGGGTTGGCCGGAACTTAGCCTATCGGAAATTGTTCTTCTTAGACAAAGGAGGATTTCGTAAGCATTGGCATATTACCGGAGGAGATGATGACCTGTTTGTAAACCAGCACGCGACGGATAAAAACACAGCAATTGTTATTCATCCTGACAGCCAAGTGCTCTCAATTCCGAAAACGAGTTGGAAAGCATATATTCGGCAGAAAACCCGCCACCTAAGTGTGGGTAAATATTACAAAACGCGAGATAAACGGTGGCTAGGGATATTTTCAGTAACAACTATTGGGTTTTGGTTAGGCTGGCTATTTTTAATGTTTATTGGGGCGTGGGTATGGGCATTGGTCAGTATAATAATTCGCTGGGGATTGATGGCTTTGGCTTTTCGCGTAGCTTCTCATAAATTGGATGACTCAATTCCCTTACATATACTGCCAATATTCGATTTTTTATACGTTATTTACTATATAAGCATTGGCCCCACTGCCCTGCTTTCAAAATATATCCGATGGAAGTGAAAAAAGATTTTTCCAAGAAAGCGCTAGAAGACTTCCGGCTGATTGACGAAGCCACCAAGAATAACGATGAGCAAGCTTACGCTGAGCTGATGCGTCGCTACAAAAAGCCTGTTTACCATATGGTACTGAAAATGGTGCGTAATGTAGATGATGCAGAAGATTTAACCATTGAAGCCTTTGCTAAGGCATTTAAAAGCCTCCATCGATTCAAAAAAGATTATACCTTCAGTACCTGGCTATTCCGGATTGCTACCAATAATGCCATTGACTTTATCCGTAAAAAGAAATTAGAAACCCTGAGTCTGAATACGTCTTTTAAGGATGATAATGGTGATTCTGTAAATATTGATGTAGAGGATAATAACCTTGATCCGCAGGAAGAAGCCATTAAGGAACAGAAAAAAGAACTGGTACGGCAGTTTGTTACCAAGCTACCCCCTAAGTATCAACGCTTGGTTAAACTTCGCTACTTCCAGGAATTTTCGTATGATGAGATTGCCAAAGAACTAGATGCGCCGCTCGGTACGGTAAAAGCCCAACTCCACCGCGCCCGCGAACTGATGTACGAGTTGGTGAAGAACAAAAAAGAACACATCTGAAATGACCGATGGATAATGATTGATGATTAATTCACTAATCATTATTCATCAATCATTATTCATTATGACGCCTTCCCTGCAGCTCGACCGAATTTTTGCTTACTTTCCTGATCTTACTGACCAGCAAAAGCAGCAGTTAGCGGAACTTGCCCCACTGTACCGGGAGTGGAATGAGAAAATTAATGTGATCTCCCGAAGGGATATTGATAATATCTACATTCACCACGTTTTACATTCGTTAGCAATCGCTAAGATAATTTCTTTCCAACCGGGCACTAAAGTACTGGACATAGGTACTGGAGGTGGGTTCCCTGGCATTCCGTTAGCCATCTTATTTCCTGATACTCAATTTCGCCTAGTAGATTCTATTGGTAAGAAAATTAAAGTGGTGCAATCAGTAGCTGAGGCTATGGGGCTGACCAATGTGTTAGCGGTACATCAGCGTGCCGAAAAGGTGAAAGGTTCTTTTGATTTTGTGGTAACTCGGGCGGTAGCGCGTCTTCAGTTACTTTGGGCTTGGTGTCACAAGAAAATTCTGCCTGAATCAAAGCATAGCCTGCCCAATGGAATACTTTGCCTAAAGGGAGGGGATTTAACCGAGGAGCTTAAAGAATCAAATCTACCCCATCAGCTTTATTCGTTATCCGAATTTTTTAAGGAAGATTTTTTTGAGACAAAGCAAGTGGTGTATGTGGAAGGGTAAAATGACCTATTGAGCTTCTAATTCTCAATATTTTGTTCTTAGAAGGTGATACAACTCTTCGTATTTTTCCGAATTATTAGTATCCGAGTATCTCACGTAGCCTTCAGTTGAGTTATTAGCAACCTACGAACCGGTTTCCCTCTTTTTCGCTTTATTGTTTCTTCCCAGTAAGCTAAGTCGCTATCTAAGTTGATGAACTGGTTTATGCTAATCAGGCGTTTTATCACTAATGTATCCTTGCCTAAAATAGTCAACTGCTTGTAGGTAGATAAGATCTTTATTAACATGATTATTCCAAAGAAGGTCGTTAGGCTAAATGCAAACGCTAGGTTCTGAGTTTTAAGCACCGATAAGTATAGACCGTATTAATAGTCGTAAACGTGAGCCAGAAGCCTAGTAAGATTCAATTCTGTCTACTCATCTTCTCACCCTAACTATGTTTTCTGCTTCTTCTTCTTAGCAGCCGGGAACAGAATATTATTTAGAATCAATCGATAACCGGGAGAGTTAGGGTGCAGGTTGAGATCAGTGGGTGCTTCCCCTACCCGATGCTGGTAGTCTTCGGGATCGTGTCCGCCGTAGAATGTCCAGAATCCTTTGCCAAACACTCCGTGAATATACTTCGCCTCTCCGGCTGACTTGGTTTCACCCAGTACTACTACGTCAGGGCGAATTAAGCTTTTGCGGAAGGCGGTGGTTTGTCCCATAAACCCTTTCACAATTCGTTCGTGGTTTTGGGTAAGCATCGTCGGGATAGGATCCCATTTAGCGGAAAACTCAAATAAGTTAAAAAAGTCATTGTCCTGGCTTAAACCCCGGGAACGAGGGTCAACGTCGATATTAGAGTATTCGTACTCGTAAGGATTATAAACAATCTGAAAATCCTGGAAGGCAAAGGTATTTTCGAACTTTAGTTTCTCCTGGGCATTGGGATCAGCATTATCACCATCGTACATCGGCCCACAGATATCCACTCCATCAGCAGCCAGCGCAATATCGTAGGTATCGGTAGCCGAACACATGGCAAACATAAACCCGCCCCCAGATACAAAATCCCGGATTTTCTTTACTACTCCCAATTTTAGTTGAGAAACCTTATCAAATCCGTGCTCGCGAGCCGTTTCTTCGTACTTGCGCTGTCGCTCGATATACCAGGGAGCATTACGATAGATGCGATAAAACTTACCGTACTGTCCAGTAAAATCCTCGTGATGGAGGTGTAACCAGTCGTACTCTGGTAGTTTGTCGTACATTACCTCATCATCAAACAGTACCTCGTAAGGAATTTCAGCGTAGGTAAGCGCTAAGGTCACGGCATCATCCCAAGGTTGTTTACTCTTAGGAGAATAAACGGCAATCTTAGGATGTTTCTCCAGCTTCATCAAGTCCTTGTTAGACGATGGGCTGGCAATCACACTTATGATCTGATTATACTGAGCATCAGAGATCACTTCGTAGCTCACGCCCCGAATCACACATTCGTTTTCCAGCTTCTGGTAATATTTACTAGCGAAGCTCCCTCCTCGGTAGTTTAATAACCAATCTACTTCGCCATCTTGCTGCAACACCCAGTAGGCAATTCCGTAAGCTTTTAGGTGGTTGGATTGCACTTGATCCATGGGGAGCAAAATGTAGGATGCCTGAGCGCACCCACAGATAAACGCCAACAATAAGCCGGTTAACACAAGTTTCATATTCATAAGCTATCCTGTTACTATTTTAATGAATAATTCTTACGATTTATTGCCAAAAAACGAGGAATATTATTGGCAAGATATTATTCTGAAAGTAAAGAAAAATTGCGAATAATATAGCTTAACAAACAATAGTTTGCCAAATTTATCTTACGTATGTACTGTTCTTTATGAATCTGATCAATAATATAGAAGAAAGCCTGAAGGCAATAAAAGATAATTTATTGCGAACTACCCTCACTGCTCTGATTATTGCGCTAGGTATTACAGCCTTAGTAGGCATACTAACGGCCATTGATGGCATTCAAGCTTCGGTAGATGATAGTTTTGCGAGCTTAGGAGTAAATTCATTTACTATTCGGAAGAAGCGAGGTGGTAACCGCCGTAGCCAGCAAGGACGTACCGAAAAGAACTACCCACCTATCCGTTACAGTGATGTAAGGTCTTTCAAGAAAAGGTATAATTACCCCGCTCAGATTTCAGTAAAGACGTTTGTGACTAGGAACGCTGAGGTGAAACGAGGCTCAAAAAAGACCAACCCCAATACCCGAGTAATAGGAAGTGATGAGAACTATTTGATTACTGAGGGAGTCAACCTTAGCGAGGGGCGGAATTTTTCTGCATTGGATATTGAAAAAGGCACTAATGTAGCTATCATTGGCAAAGAACTGATAAACACTTTGTTTGAAGGTAATGAAAAACCGTTGAGCCAGGAAATAGTAGTTTTTGGTAGTCGCTTTCAGGTAATTGGCATACTAGAAGACCAAGGGGCTGCCGCTGGCGACAATGCCAACCGTCGGGTGATTATTCCAATTAACAAAGGTAGACAGTTGGCTACTAACCAGGCTCTAGAATATACTATTACAGCAAACGTAGGTGGAACGGGAGTGATTGACGTGGCAATGGGAGAAGCCACTAGTTTGATGCAGGCTGTTCGGCAAGACCCCATTGGTAGCGAGCTATCCTTTGAGATTGAAGAGAAAAAATCATTGAGTGAGCAACTGGGCGAAATTACGGGTTATTTACGGATTGGCGGCTTTGCTATCGGACTGATTACTTTACTGGGTGCCTCTATTGCTTTAATGAATATCATGATGGTGTCAGTCACTGAGCGCACCCGAGAAATTGGTGTAAGGAAAGCCTTAGGAGCTACTCCGCAACGCATTCGCCAGCAATTTTTGATGGAAGCTATTGTAATCTGTCAGATAGGGGGTATCGCTGGAGTTTTGTTCGGTATGGGAATTGGTAATGTAGTCGCCCGATTCATGGACGTTGGTCAATTCATCGTACCCTGGCTCTGGATTCTGAGCGCGCTCTTGATCTGTATTGGTGTCGGTATTTTTTCTGGATACTACCCCGCTTACAAAGCTTCTAAGCTTGACCCGATTGAGTCACTTCGGTTTGAGTAGCTATTTTGTGCATTATTGAGGCGACCATTATTCTGCAATAGTAATTGTAAATGTCGTGGTCAACCCAACACTAAAGTTTCTAGGCAGCTTTTCAACGCCAAATATTGCTCTTGAATGCTGTCCTTTGGCTCCTAAAATATTCGCGAATAAATCAGAAGCACCATCTACTACTTTTGGTGAGTCATCCCAATCATCACTCGCTTGAAAATAAGCATCAATGTGATTTAATCCAATCAAATGGTCAAAGCCGACTTTTCCGTGTATTTGTGCCAACACATTCATAGCACATAATTTCATAGCTTGGTAACCGTCTTCAGTCGTTAATTCACTTCCTAAACGTCCGGTGTATAAGTATTTTCCATCTAGGATTGGAAATTGAATTGCTACGTAGGCAATATTGTTTCTAATATTCACTGATACATAGTTGCCACCAGGGTTTGATATCTCAGGAAGTTTCAGCCCTATTTCGCTTAGTTTATCTAGCGGCTTCATAGATTATTCGGTATCAGGCAAGTAGACATATACTCGCTCTTTATACACCTCGCGGGAGTAGTATACCAGATAATAATATGGTCCGGGAGCCCTCTTATCAGCGTACCACCTGAAATCAGGGCTGTTTGACTCAAAAACTAGTCTTCCCCACCGATTGTAGATTCCTATACGCTGAAATTGGTTAGCGCAGGTACCGATGGGTAAATCGCAATCGCGGCCAGCTTCATTACAAAAATTTAAGTAAAAGAAATCACCAGTTCCATCGCCGTTAGGAGTAAAAGCATTGCGAGGTTCAAACTCGTCGAAATTGAGAGGAGCCACGCCAACTTCTAGTGTAATGGTAGTAGTATCGTTCTTACTATTGAAGCATTGGTCATCTTCCACCGTGAAAGTCAGGTTAAAAGTGGCTTCGTTGAAATCTTCGGGAAGCAGAGAACAATCGGGTACCCAAAAGAAGCGGGATTGCACTCGCCCTCGCCCTCGCACATTATTGAATCGGAAATTAACTACTTCTAAATCGATAGGCTCGCCATCGAGAGTGACTTCAGCCAGCCGAAGAGTTAAAATATCAAACTCATTTTCGTCTACACCTACCACGTCCAATAACACCGGGAAACCTACCGCAGCTCGTACGGTATCAGCATCAGTATTTTGAATAAAGACCTCAGGCGCGGTATTATCAGGAGGCAATACATTGATTGTGATGCGGAGTGAGTCAGTGGCCGGATCGCTACAACCAGTTTGATCGGTTGAGAGGAAGATAATATCAAAAGAACTGCGTTCGGCTAGATCAATATTATTACACGATAGTCGCCAGCTAAAGGGTGAACGGATATTGCGAATACCAGAATTGCCAGGGAAGTTGATTGCATAGTCGGATAGCTCGAAGCCATCGCCTACCGCTCGTAGATCGAGCAGGTCGTTATCTACATCTTCCGATAGCACATCAAACGAAAGTAGTTCGTTAATCCGAACGCTCACTTCGGTTTCTTCCAACCCATCCAGCGTAATCTTAGGACGATTATTATCGGGTAAATTTACGGTAAAACGGACTTGCATTCGGTCGGGCTCACCCAATCGACACTCACTCAAATCGTCTAATTCTATTAACACAGTAAATTCATTCTGCGACCGGAAGTCAAACTCGGTGCAGTCTGGTGTCCAGGTGAGTACTTTGCGAACTTCGCCTGGAACGAGTAATCGCTCCTGTAATTCAATACCCAAATCTGCCAAGTCAAAGCCGTCGCCCTCGGCAGTAAGGGTTAGCAAATCATCGTCATCGTCTAGCCCCTGAATCTCCAGTTCATAATTCTCACCTACGTTGAGATTAACATTGAGTATATTAGGATTACCGACAATAACAGGATCAGTATTTTGCGGTCCATCAATTTCCACTGTCAGCGTAAGTGTATCGCGCAGAGGCACGCTACACGCATCGTCGTAAGCGATAATATCAATCAACATCGGCCCGCGCACGTAGGGACAGTCGGGTAAGCAGAAATCTAGCTTGAGCGTGTCAGTGGGTCCATTCAGAATACTTAACTTAGTAGAAATTAGGTCTTGGATATCTTGATCAAAATTAGCTCCTTTCGCCTCTACGGTGATGATCTCTTCAGGATCAGCATCAGTAATGAATAATTCCAAGCATTTTTCGTCTTCCACCCCAAAATTTATGATACTACCTTCTTCGTAGAAATTACTTTCGCCCTTCACCTTGGCCTGTACTCGGGGTGTTTCTCCGGGGTCTGCGTCAATTACATACATTTGAAAATCACGCTGCACTTCGCCTATTTTTTCTCCATCACGAAACTCTTCTACTTTCATCGAAAAAACGTATAGTCCTAAATCGGCAGGCGTAACTGTAATTAGACCATCTTGATTCACCCGCAGAGAGGGATTACCAGGAATTAGATTATCAAGGGTAATTCCATCGGCTAACTCAACATTAGGATATGGGGCAGATGATGGTTCAGAGGGTATACCCCGGGTAGTATCTGAAGCGTTTAAAGGTAATGTTAACGAATACGCTAAAGAGTCTCCGTCGGGATCCGTTCCTGAAAAATCAAAGTAAAACGGGCGGTTAACAATCGCATAATCACTTAGGGGAGGGAAAAGTATAGGCGTGGTATCTACAAATGGTCTTCCATTCTTTATAACAGGTGGAAACTCCAAGTAGAAAGTCTGTCCAGAGTTTGCCTTAAATTCAGTTTGTATGTTTTGTATATTATTATTCCGACAACAACGCTCATACACCACGTAATAGCCCTCCGGGTCATTAAAAATAGTAGGGGATAAATCGATATCAGCGGAATACAAAATTTTACGGGTAGACAATGCATCAATAGTACATTCTGGATTGGTGTAATCTACAAATTCCTGACTCACATTATTTAACTGAAAATTTCCTACTAAGGAATTGTCGCTCTTCCGAAATACTGAAACTACCGCAAAATCATCCTCAGCATCCGGATTGCCGTTCACATCATCAAAGTACTGAATTAGGTTGAGGCGGTACTGAAATCCCTCAATATGCCGTAGTTCAAACTCCCCCCCTACAATATGCGTAGCGTATGTCGTTTTGAGAAACGCGAAGCAGAGGATTGAGAATAGTAAACACTTCTTCATTCGCCAAAGGTTAAGTCTAAAACCTGTAAAAACCGTAATTTTCACTTCCCTCAATGCTAAAGATACTTATTTTCCCCAAAAAGTTGGTCGGGCCACTTACAAATATCTTAGGCGATTACTCAAAAAGTACAAATAGCGTACCTTTGCTGATATTATGGCGAGAAGAGCAAAATTACCCTTATTAGAAAATATTACGATTGAGCGGATGGCTGCTGAAGGGAAATGTGTAGCCCACGTTGATGAACGGGCAGTATTTGTACCCTATACCGCACCGGGTGATGTGGTGGATATTAAGGTCACTAAAGCCCGTAAAAAATTCTGGGAAGGAAAAGCCATTACGTTTCATCAGTATTCGCCCCAGCGTACCGAACCCTTTTGTTCGCATTTTGGTATTTGCGGGGGTTGCAAATGGCAGCACATTCCTTACGAGCAACAACTGGTATACAAGCAGCAGCAGGTTATTGACCAGTTTGAGCGTATTGGAAAGATTCCCTTTCCCGAAGTAGAACCGATTGTACCGTCAGGTCAAACGCGCTACTACCGCAATAAGCTAGAGTTTGCTTTTTCTGACCAGCGTTGGTTCACTCGAGAAGAAATAGCTTCGGGTGAGGAGTTGGACAAGCGGGCGTTGGGCTTCCATATCCCAGGTAGCTTCGAGAAAATTCTCCCCATCGAGCACTGCCATCTCCAAACTGATCCGTCTAACGATATTCGTTTGGTGGTTGATAAGTACGCTAAGGAACACGAACTGCCGTACTACAATATGCGACAGCATACCGGAGTTTTACGAACGTTACTCATCCGAACGGCCAGTACTGGGGAGTTGATGGTGATGGTACAGTTTGGTCGAGATGCTGATCATGCTCCGGAAGCTATTGAAGGTCTACTCAACCACTTGAGGGAGAAATTTCCCATGATTACCTCACTCCAGTACGTAGTTAACCGGAAGATGAATGATACCTTTCATGATCTGGAACCGACACTGTTTGCCGGGCGACCGTACATCACTGAGCAGATGGAGGATCTGAGATTTCAGGTGAGTGCTCAATCGTTTTACCAAACTAATTCGGAGCAAGCTTATCAGCTATACCGCATTACCCGCGATTTTGCCCAACTAACCGGAGAAGAGGTAGTCTATGACTTGTACTCAGGAACCGGTACTATTGCTAACTTCATTGCATCCCAGGCCAAGCAAGTGATTGGAGTTGAATACGTAGAAGCAGCTACCAAGGATGCTGAAGTGAATTCCCAGATCAACAACATCAGCAACACTGCTTTTTTTGCGGGGGATATGCGGAAGTTGCTTAATCCAGACTTTTTAGAGCAACACAGGCAACCCGATGTGATTATTACTGATCCGCCCCGCGTGGGTATGCACGCTGACGTAGTAAAACAACTACTGGAAATTGCTGCCCCCCGTATTGTATACGTAAGCTGTAATCCCGCTACCCAAGCTCGGGATATTGCTTTACTACACGAAAAGTACCGAGTAGAAAAGTTACAGCCCGTCGATATGTTTCCTCACACCCACCACGTAGAGAATGTAGCACTACTCACACTTCGCTAAAAAAATTTTCTTTTCAAGCTGTATCTTTTCCGAGGTTTGGTATTCTACCTTTTGAATGACTAATGACGGGTGATTGATGAATAGTTAGAGAAGTCATTAGTCATCGGTCATTATTCACTAATCATGAGTCATTATTAACGAAGAACAGCATATCCGGGAAGCTCAGCGAGATCCTCAGGCATTTCGACCTTTGTACGAAAAGTATTATCCGTTGATTTTTCGATTTGTGTACCGAAGAATAGATGATGAAAGTACGGCAGCGGATATCACTTCCCAAGTATTTCTGAATGCACTACTCCATCTGAAGCGATATAAAATTACGAAAGCTCCGTTTCAATCATGGCTATACCGCATTGCCCATAATGAAGTTATGCAATTCTTCCGCCGTACCAAGTACGTTCGTAAGATTGTCATTGATGAGCGACTGCTAACTGAATTGAAAAATGAGGAAGATGCTTCGCCAGATTACGTAGAACAGTGGCGATCCCGTCTGGTAGAAACAATTAATACCCTGCCTCTGGACGAAGTACAGTTACTGGAACTACGGTTCTTTGAGCAAAAGCCTTTTCGAGAGATTGGCTTCATTCTTAACATCACTGAAAACCACGCAAAAGTGAAGACATATCGGCTGCTCAGTAAGCTGCGTCAACGCCTGGAAATACAAATACCCACGTCATGAAACTAACGTATCAATGTATGTTTGACGATCATTCGCCCTCAGAGGCTGACTTAGCCCGGTGGCAAAATTTTGACCAGCTTTTGTTTCAATACCACCAGGCTCAAAAAGCCAAAATAAACGCTCGTCGCTGGTGGTATGGAGCAACCATTCTTACGATACTGTTATTGGGTGGAAGCGTACTCTACTTCTATCATAGTTCTCCGGTGGATTCAAGCATCTCAGTCACTCCAATTTCCTCTCAACCGCCTATTACAGAAGATTTAGTAACTAATCCCCTTCCTTCCGTTCAGATTAAGCCTGTGCCTGTACCTGAGAAAAAGGTCAGTATTGTTTCTAATGTTCAGCCTTCTGTCTCAAATACAATAGAGCAAAAGGCAATTAGCCAGTTTGAAGAGGCTCGTCCCGAAGCGGGCTACCCAGCTCTCTACGAATACTTTGCCACTGAATTAAAGTACCCGGAAGCCGCTCGGAAAGAACAAGCCGAAGGCACTGTGCTAGTTGAGTTTTACATTAATGAAGAAGGAAAACCCGACCGAATCCAAGTTTTGCAGGGCGTGCGGGGAGATATTGATCAGGAAGCCACCCGGTTGATAAAGTCTATGCCTAATTGGTTACCGGCTCAGGTGAATGGACAACCCACCACTACTAAACACACCATGCCACTCACTTTCCAAATAGATGACGAATTTTAAGCTCTGATTTATGGAAAAGATATTATCAAATAAAGCCTTCAACAAGAAACAACTCTCGCGGAGGTTTATGCTACTCTCCACTCCACAGTGGTCTTTCAGCAAGGCGGATGAGTATTTTCCCCCTTTAAAAAAGGGGGCTAGGGGGATTTCTATCTGCTACCTATATATCATAATGTATCTTGCTACCACAACAGCATCAGCTCAAAACTTTAAACCTGATACCCTTATTTTACCGATCAATATAGAATACGCCACTAGTGTCGAGCTAACAGACGATTCATTCCTGGACTATTTTTTCTACGGAACCGATTCAGTAGGTAATCTGGGCTACTGGATTTACGAAAACCAGGGTGATCAAACTTTCGTGCTAAAACCACTCTCACTACCAAAGGTAGCCGATGCTACTTTCGCTTTTGCTGATCTTAATCGGGATAATCGGCTGGATATGGTAGTTTCTGGAAATGATAGTGTTGACGTAGGAATTACCCAGGTTTTTTTCTCTTTAGCTGATTCTGAGAGTCAAATGTTGGTAGATAGTCTTCAGGCTAGCATTATGGTTTGTGCTGATTTTGATAATGATGGGAGGCGAGACTTGCTACTGAACGGCACTAAATCCGACTCTTTATTTGCGTTTGTTTACCAAAATACTGATACCACTTTTATCATTCAAGATACGCTGGACATCGCTTTACAAGAAGGCGTAGCTATGGCTTACGATTGGAACAACAACGATGAAATTGATCTGCTACTTAGCGGAATCACCGAAGATGGAGAAGCAGCAACACAACTTTACGAGAACCAAACCGAATTCGTATTTGAACCTGAAGGTGTATTCTCTAATGAAATAATTGGTACCGCCTTAGCCTCCGGGGACTACAATCACAATGGCAATAGCGATATATTAATATCTGGGCGTAACTCCTTCGGTCAGCCAGTAACGCGACTGTACCAGTATACCAATCAGGCGTATGAATTAGTTGATCTGAACGTACCTCCGGTAGAAGGTCAATTTGCCTCTTTGGCTGATTACAACCACGATGGTTTAGCCGATATTGGATTAGCCGGAACCGATTCTACCGGACAGTTGGTATCTCGCTGGTACTTTAATCAGGATAGTATGCTGATGGAAGAGGCTTACGATTCGTTATTGCTAGTTTCCGATTTTCACCACACCATGGGTGACATGGATAATGATGGAAATCTTGACGTTCTATTGGTATCTAAGTATCTGGCGGCTGATTCCCTATTTTTGCTCTGGAATCAAAGCGAAACGGATAATCCTGGACCAGACAGCCCCACGAACCCGCGAGTACGTACCATTGCTGACGAGACGTTTCTTAGCTGGGATGCATCTCCTGATGATACTACCAATCTGGCAGCCCTCACATTTGACTTATACGTGCGACTCGAGAATGATACAAGTTTTAAGATTTCTCCTGAGTTTGCGGGTGGGTTCAAGCAGCGGGCTGATTACGGACGGTCGGGCTACGGAACCGAACATACTGTTCGTGACCTGCCGGAGGGTACGTTTTTTTGGGGCGTAGCTGGCGTAGATAATTCCTTTCAGATAGGGGGGAGTTGCGAAGGGTCAGAGGTTTGCTTCACAATTTTAAGAGAAGATACTACCTTATGCTTAAACACTAATCTTCAGTTAGCGGCTGAACAAACCGTAGGCTGGTACTCTACCCAACAAGGTTTTTTGCAGACCAGCCAGCAGCTAGACTACACTGTTGAAAGAGCAGATACTTTGTACTACAGTGTTCAGCCTCGGGGAAGCTGCGCTATCAACTATACCATCACTATCGCTACTGATGAAGACTATGACCTGATTCCTAGTGATACAGTTGTTTGCCGAAATGAACCGCTAACATTAGCTAGTGACACCGTTTTCCTGGAAACCCAATGGTTTTCGGTTCTCAATGGCTCGCTGAGTGCCGGTGATACACTGACCTTAGCGATGAGTGAGACCGACACCATTTGGCTGGAAGCCACGTTGCCTTCCGGCTGCCTAGTGTACGATACTGTGGCGGTAAATGTATTTCCTAATGAAGATTTGATTGCTGATACCTTGGTTACTATTCTGGCAGGCTTATCGGTAACGCTAACGGCGAGTGAGGCTGCTGATTACCGTTGGTCGCCAGTTACTAACATAAGCAATACCGCAGCTCAATCACCGACAGTTTCTCCTCCTCAGACCACCAAGTATTATCTAGAGGCGGTCACACTCAACGGTTGCCTGGTTACCGACAGTATTACAGTAGTGGTAGAGCCTGCTCCAGTTTTAACTACTTTTTTCGTTCCCAACCTTTTCTCACCCAACGGCGATGGAAAGAACGACCAGTTTCGCCTCTACGGCCAGCGAATTGAGACACTAACATTTCAGGTATATGATCGGCAGGGCACTCTACTGTTTGAAACCAACCGGATAGAAGAAGGCTGGGACGGAAAATATCGTAATCAGCCCTTGCCCAACGGACTTTACGTATGGAAAATTTCTGGTTCTTTCGAGGATGGCACCCCACTCCAGTTTGAGGGAGCACAATCTGGACAATTACGACTGGTTCGGTAAACGATTGATATGCCTGTGAATATAATTCGTTTACCCTCGCTACTTTTCATCTTCTTTCTAAGTGCGTTTTCATCATCGGCGCAATCTCCGCTATTCTCCCAGTATCGGGTTGCTCCTAATGCTACGCTAAATCCAGCGTGGGCTGCTGCTTCACCGGATTGGTGGGTAGTGGCTCATTATCGCCGACAGAATTTGGATGGGGGAAATACGTTTCGCTCATCCCAGTTTTCGGCTACTCGACCGTTGCTGTGGGGCAAACAACGCTACGGGGGAGTTGGGGTTTCGGTGCTGGATGACCGGACAGGTGAAGCTGGTTGGTACCGATTTCAGCGAGTGGGAGCGTCACTAGCTCAAGATATTGCTTTGACGCGGCAGCAGAGGCTTAGTTTAGGATTTAATGCTAACTACCAAGTTAAGCGAATCTCTACCGAAAATATCCGGACGGGTAGCCAGTTCCGTCCCGGACAGGGGTTTGATCCAGCCCTGACTTCAGGTGAAAATATGAATGATCTGCAAGCTAACTATCTATCGTTGGGTACGGGCTTACTGTGGTATGTAGTAGATCGTGACCAGGCTACTACATTTTATGCGGGACTCAGTTGGCTGGATTTTAATCGACCAGATGAATCATTTTTTGGTTCAGTCCAGCCCCTACCGTCTACGTTGACTATTCAAAATGGCTTTAGAGTGTATCAGAAAAATCGATTTAGTGTATTTCCTGAATTTTTGCTAGTTCACCAAGCAGGAGCAACACTACTGAATGCGGGTAGTCGATTTTCTTATGAACTCAGGAATGCCTTTGCGACTAATACTACTAATCCTCGGGTAGATTTAGTCACTCGCTACACGCTCAACCGAAATCTAGCTTTGGCGTTGCAATGGCATCAATCATCGTATGTTTTAGGAGTGAACTTTGACGTGGGGGCAAGTACTCATCGAGCGAACCCCTTTCAAAATGCTTTTGAAGTGGCTTTAGCCTGGCATCAGCCTGTAAAGCCGAAGGATAAACCACAGTGGAAACGTCGTAGAAAAAAGCGGGATCGCCGTGATCGGTCTCACTCCGAAATATCTGTAAGAATTCCTAGACTCACCTTACTACCGCCTCATTCACCAGTAGATTCACTAGGAAAATTACCGGAAGTAAGTACAGTAACCTCTCCTTTGGTGAGCATACCCAAAGGAAAGATAACTACTTCTACCTTGGATTTGATCATTGAATTCTCATTCAATCAGACATTAGTTAATTCAACTAGTGAAAACTCATTAGCCAATATCACCCAATTTTTACGGCAACACCCGAATCTGGTAGTAACACTTACCGGACATACCGATAATGTTGGCGGCAATGAAGCTAATCAGCGACTGTCATTAGCGCGAGCAAGGCAGGTACGAAGATTTTTGTTAGATCAGCAGGTTGCCCTAGAACGTATTCACATTGAGGGAAAAGGTGAAAGCGAGCCACTGTATCCAAATACGGATGAAGCGTTGAGAGCGAAAAATCGCCGAGTTGAAATCAGTTTTTCGCCTAATTGAAGCGAAGCGTTTTGTTACGAAAAGTAGTAATAATATACTGCATATCCGGCTGCCGCAGCAATGGCGACTCCGCCTACAATTAGGGCGATAAGTTTCCAGTTAATTTTCTTTTCGGGTAAATCAGAAAGTATCAAACGCTGTTTTAGTTCGCGCATAAACTGTAACTCCATTCCTACTAGAATGTCTCGGTGAAGGTGTACTCCTTCGGCTAAACCAAGATTCTCTCGCATTCGCTGCTCAAACTCTACCAGTTCTTCATCAGCCATCAGTCCGCTAACGTATCTATCAATTTGATTAAAGCGATTTTCTGCCATTGTCTCCCTATTTGGCTTAAACAAAGTCTTCGTTTTGGTACCGTTCACGTACCATGTTTTTCAGGCTAGTCAAGCAGCGCAGTTTTTGGGTTTTTACTACATTTTCGTTTTTATACTGAAGTCGTTCGGCAATGGCTTCCATGCTAAAGCCGCGAAAGTAGAATAGCTCCAGAATACTTTTGCAAGGTTCACCGATGGTTTCCATCAGGCGGGCTACCAATCGCTGACGGTCGTTGGTGGCAAACTGATCGATAGGATCAGCCTGAAGATGCTCTACTACTTCTAATTCGCTAGTTTCTAAGGCAACAGGTTGCTGTAATTTCTTTCGGATAATATTTTTTCCGATGGCAAAGAGATAAGTCTTAAGAGAACTACTAAGAGACTCTAGTTTTCCCTGCACGATATTTCGATATAGACAGACTACAGCATCCTGAAAAGCATCAGCAGCTTGCTCTTCATCAATGCGGTAGCTATGCTGCGCCCACTGCTGAAACGCCGGACGGTATTCTTTGTAAATCTTGATTAAGCTGGCCTCATCACCCTCTTTAATGTGCTGAATAAGTGCCTGGTCTTTGGTATACGTTTGCTCCACAGATTACGTAGGTTATTACTACGACAAATTAGTAGGAATTAAACAATTACTATTCTAAAAGATCGAAATCCTTCACTGATGTAATTAATTAGGCAATTTCCATCAAAGAAACAAAAAAACCATTCATTTGAATGGTTTTAGATGAAATATTATAGGAGCCTAGATCTATAGCCTCTGTAACATCTTAGATGATAAAAATTTGGTTATCAAGACATTAAAGAATGCGAAAGGATAATAACTGATAAACTACTCCTAGAATATCTCATCTTGGTCGATAATCCGTAGTGAGTCTTGTAGCTGTTGTAAGGAATCTGCTTCAGCGGAAGATCCGTACTGGTCACAGTCGATTTCAATAGATAGTCCAGTTCGGGGGCGTTCAAATGCGCCTTTTTCGTAATCTAACCGATCATCATCGTACACTCGCTTCATGTACTCTATCCAAATGGGCATCGCCATTCTCGCGCCCTGTCCTAGTGCCAGCGTTTTAAAGTGAACACTACGGTTGTCTCCGCCTACCCAGGCACCTGATACCAGGTCTTTGGTCACACCCATAAACCAACCATCAGAATAGTTGGAAGTAGTTCCAGTTTTGGCACCCACCTCGTTGTTTTCTCGGATTTCCAATGGAATACCTCGTCCGGTTCCATCTTCCTCTTCAGTAGCTCCGCGTAACATATACAACATCAAGTAAGCCGTTTCTTCGCTTAGAGCTTCACGGGTTTTTACTGGGTGCTCGTATACTACATTTCCATCCTTATCCTCAATGCGGGTGATAAATACAGGTTCAGTCCAAGTACCATGATTGACGAAGGTACTATACGCACCTACCATTTCGTAAACGGATACATCGCCCCCTCCACCGAGAGCTAAGCTAGGAACGGCTTCAATATTACTAGTAACGCCCATCCGTTTAGCATAACTTACTACCGTTTCGGGACCAAGCCGTTTCATGACAAAAGCAGTTACTGAGTTGATAGACTGAGCCATCGCCTGACGGATCGTCATTTTATCTCCTGAGTAACGACCTCCCGCATTCTTAGGAGTCCAGGTATCTTCTTCTTTATCGGTGTAAACTTTGAACGTTACCGGAGCGTCTACCACTTCATAGCAGGGTGAGTAACCGTTGTCGACAGCAGCAGCGTATACAAACGGCTTGAAAGTAGAACCTGGCTGGCGTTTTCCCTGCTTTACGTGATCGTATTTGAAATATTCATGATTGATGCCACCGACCCAGGCTTTGATATGTCCGTTGTGGGGGTCCATCGACATGAATCCGGCGTGTAAAAAGCGTTGGGTATATTTGATAGAGTCAATGGGGCTGATGATTGTATCCAGATGGCCTTCTTCGTTTTCCCAAGTGAATAAAGTGGTCGGTACCGGAGTATTCATCACAATTTTGATAGAATCGTGATCTTTGCCATACCTTTTCTCTAATCCTTTGTAGCGAGGAGTGCGTTTGGCCAGCATATCAATAAAGCCTTTGATCTCCTTGCCCTCTTCGTCGCGCCAAGGGTTTTCTTTGCCCCAGTGGCCTTCAAAAAGCCCTTGCTGGTAACTCATATGGGTTTTCACTGCTATCTCGGCATGTTCCTGCATTCGACTGTCTAGCGTGGTGTAAATCTTTAGTCCATCTTCATCCAAGTCATAGCCGTGTTCATCGGCCCAACGGTACAGCCAACGGCGGATTACTGCCCTAAAGTAAGTTGCTGGCCCTTCGTTATGGCTTTCTACTTTATAGTTTAGCACGATGGGTTGGGGAGCCAAGGTATCGTAAGCTTCCTGCTCTAAGAAACCGTAGCGGCGCATTTGGTTCATTACCACGTTGCGGCGACGCATGGAGTTTTCGGGGTTTCGGGCCGGGTTGTAGTAAGTAGAGGCTTTTAGCATACCAACCAGCACGGCGGCTTCTTCTACATTCAGGTCGTAAGTAGGTTTATTGAAGAAAGTCTTGGCAGCTACTTTAATTCCGTAAGAGTTACCACTAAACTGAGCTGTATTCAGGTACATCGCCAGAATTTCCTTCTTAGTGTAGTATCGCTCTAACTTCACTGCTACAATCCACTCTTTGGTTTTGATGATGAGCATTCGCAGACCCGGAATTTTCATCAGTGGTCCTTCATTCTGCCCCCGCGTCTTAAACAGGTTTTTGGCGGTTTGCTGCGATAGCGTGCTTCCTCCCCCGTCTAAACTACTAGCTCCAAAAGTGACTACTTTCTTGATGATTCCCCAAGCGACCCGACCCATACTTTGCAAGTCAATGCCGCTATGTTCGGTAAAGCGAAGATCTTCAGTTGCTACTAGGGCGTTCACCAGATTAGGCGATAACTCTTCGTAAGTAACTGGGCTGCGGTTTTCACGATAATATTTTCCCAACTGCACATTATCGGCGGAATACAGTTCCGAAGAAAGATCGCTCTTGGGATTTTCTAATGCTGACCAACTGGGTAGGCCACCGTAGAGTCCCATAAAATCAATGCTTACGGTAAAAATGTAAAGGGGAAATAATACGAAGAAAGAGATGAACGAGACCCAGGCACCACGTACAATCCAACTGTACAGTTTGGTGCGGTCTTTTTGTTCAGATTGCTGTTCTTTCTTTGAGGTTTGAGTACTAGCCATCTTTATGGTATCTACTTCTGCTAAATAAATTTAACTTCTAACGGGTAAGTTCATTAAGCTATAATGCTATCTAATTGAGCTGAACAAAAATCAGACAAATTTCTTAAAATTCCTCTTGCTGGCTAGAAGGTGTAATGCTTTTCGAAAAAACGCAGATAATTCTCTACATCTTTGGTACGGTACAAAATAGGAAGGTTATCCTCAGTAATAACAAAACTACTGGTAATATCACTTCGGTCGTAGGCCTTGCTCGATGGAAGATTATTAAGTGGAGAAAACTCGCCGTTAAATTCTTGAAAGTACTGCTGAGCGGTGGACTGATCGGGAAATTCTTCCACAATAATCATCACTTGTCCGTCTTCCAGCATCAGATTGGCCGAAGTGAGTTTTGCTTTTTCGAAGTATTCAGTATTAAAGGTATCAATCACTCTAGGTAGTTCGCTCGATAATCGCCCTTTGTTCTTATACACTACAATGAAGGAGTGCTTTTCGTCAAACTCAGGAATAAATTTAGCTCCTTGCTGGGCGGCTATTTTATCTTTAAATCCTTGAGCGGCTACTAGTAACTCCTGGGCGTAGGGTGTCACCTCACTTTCAGGATATTCATCAATAAAGCCCTGAAGGGCGTACTGATACTCATACTGGCTGCTGAGCTTACCCGCAATCAAAATTTGTAGCAGCTTCATATTATCTACAAAGTCGTTATCGTCGTATTCTTGCAAAGCTGTCTGTACCAGAGGTTCAGCCTGCTGATAGGCTCCTTTCTGGTAAAGTCGGTAGGCCTCTTCGTAAATTTTCTTGAGCTGGGCACTAGCCAGGTTGCTTTCTTCGCGGTAGTTTGGGTTACGAATAACCTTAGCAAAAATGCTCTCGGGATAATCGGTCAACAACTGATTTTTATAGCGCGTGGCGGCAGCTTCATCACCTTGTTCTTGATACAGTAAATAAAGTTGATAAAGTGTTTCTGGCGCATGTTCTGAAACTGGAAAACGAGAAAGTAGGGTCTCAAAAGTTTCAATGGCATTGGCCTTTTCTTCTAGATCGAAGTTATAGATACCGCCGAGTTTAAAGTACGCATCGTCAATTTTCTTCAGTGCTTCCTTCTTTTGCTCATCAGCAAACGGAATTTCAGCGTAGAGAGCTTGCTTGGCTCCCGTTGCACTAGGTACCCCTGCATCTGCCGAAGGATCACCCAAAACGGGGTCTTCTACCTCAATTTGTTCTTCATCGTTAGCAGCAAAATTGTTTTCAATGGTTTTGTTGGAGCGCCGCCAATTATCTTCCAAACTACGATTACCCCACTTTCGTACAAAGGCGGTTTGTCCCTGACTAATGGCAGCAGGGCTATAGAAATACCAATTCTCTCCTATGGCTGCTGAAGCGGAGGCGGTTCCATCGCCAGAGGTAGTAGCAAATGGGTTAGGGGCTGCCCCAAACTGAGATACGGCTCGCTGACGTCGGGCTTGGCGAGCTGCTAGGCGTTCTTCCTGCTGTTGCTGCTGTTCTTGTTCAGCGATCACTTCATCCAGATACGCACTAAGTTCCAGTGTATCCATCGCCGCCAGAGCTAACAAACTGTCTTGTACCTTAATAATCGTGAGTTGCTCTACAAAATCAGATAGTATTTGCTGACGGGCAGCAATGGCTTCGTACTCAGGTTCATCTTGTGGAAGTACGGCAATAGTGCTGTCGTAGTAGGCTTTGGCCAATTCGTACTTGGCGTACTCATCGTAATAAATCTTACCCATCTCCCAGTAGCTGTAAGCCTTCTGCCGATTGTTGCTGATACTAGCTTGTACTGATTCATCATAGTATTCCAAGGCTAAATCCAGGTCGTTTTGTTTCTGCTCGAACTGAGCCATTTCGTAGTAAATTTTGTCGCGATATTCTACGTTTTTCTGATCCTTCAGCAGCTTCACAAAGTACTTCCGGATCTTCTTGGTATCTTTTTCTTTAGAAAGATCGTACACCTGCGCCATGTTTAGGCGGGCGTAAAAGAATAGTTCATACTCTGGGTTGCTTTTGAGTACCTCTTCGTAGTTTTGGTAGGCTTGGGCATCAAAGCCGAGTTCTTGGTAAAGTTGTCCAAGAATAAAGAAAGTTTTGGCACGGCCTTCCTTATTTTCCATGAGTGGGGCGGCAATTAGCAAATTACCCACCATGGCGTTGTAATCTTCGTTGAGTTGGGCTAAATACGCCCGGGTAAGGTGAAACTGTACTTTATTGGTGCGGTTGAGCTTTTCTTTACGGAGGTAGTCCGATACGGAAACAGCATTATTTTGCTCGCCAGCTTCAATGAATGTTCGCATCAGCTGAATCAAAGCTTGGTGGCGGGCGTCATCATCATCGCTGCTGGTATTTACAAACTTAAAGGTCTTGATGGCGTCTGCGTAGTTCTGGTTGAGTGAGCGGCTTTGCCCAACGATAATGTAGGAGTCGTCGGCCCAGCGGCTGTTGGGATGTCGCTCAATGGCAATGGAGGCTTTTTTGATACAATCGTCAATTTGTTCGCTTAATCCGTTAATCAGGGTAGTGTCTAGGGCAGGAAAGATTTTCAGGGTTTTGTTATAATTGACTTCTTCATTTTCAGCAATTGCTTGCTGAATTTCTTCCATTTGTAGACGAGCGTAGAAGTAGGCATTGTACCTTGCGGTGGTGTTATGGTACACATTGGAGATAAGCCCGCTAGTGTCAGGAGCACAACCCGAACTAGCCAAAACCGCCAGTGCCCCAATTAAAATGTAATATTTTCCAAATTCTTTTATCTTCAATGGAATAATATTTAGATTTAAAATAAAGCTAACAGCCTATGGCTCAATGCTGAAGGTACGCAATTTAGTGATTCCTCGTTAAATGGTTAGATTTGCTTAGATAGCTTCGCTAGAATTATCCGCCGAGGATATAATTTGTCGGCTCTTGTGAAAATAACTCTGATACTTTGAAATCGAAAAAGACGTTTGCTAGCCGATTAACCAACCGATACCTGGTGATCGTTCGGAATGAGGAGGATTTCGCTGAGAAAACCACGCTCACCTTTACTTACGCTAAGTTAACCATGTTCATTGTATCCATCTGCATGATAATTTTTATTATCAGCCTGTTTTTGGTGAATACATTATTGAAGCAGTGGTTCGATCCGCGCTACGCGCAGGCCGAAGCAAACCGTAAGCTTATTGAACTTTCGCTGGCAGTAGACTCTTTAGAAAATGAGATTGTGCAAAGCCATCAATTTTTTAATTCGTTTCAGTATATTGTACGCGGAGATAGTGCATTAGAGACCGAAAATACCTACTTGGCTAGTGTGGATAGCCGATCGGTTGAGGGTGAAACAGGGAAGGACAAATCGACCGTCAACCTTAAGCCCTCAGAAATTGATGCCGAGTTTCGGGAAGAATTTGAAGAAAGTGGAGTAGAAATGCTAACTTCGGCTTCACTAGCCCCGTCTAGCCAACTAGATGAGCTATTTTTCTTTTCACCATTAGGTGGAATTATTTCGGCACCGTATAATCTCAAAATTGGGCACTACGGGGTAGATGTAGTGTCTAAGAAAAATGAGCCTATAAAAAGTGTAGCTGACGGTACAGTGATTATGGCTTCGTGGACACAAGATGCAGGCTATGTAATTGCCGTACAACATCGGAGTAATGTGATATCTGTTTATAAGCATAACTCTAGTTTATTGAAGAAAACCGGAGATTTTGTGAGTGCAGGCGATGTAATTGCGATTATTGGAAATACGGGAGAGTTAACTACTGGACCTCACTTACATTTTGAATTATGGTATAATGGTAACCCCATGAACCCCGAAGAATTTGTATCATTTTAAACTTTCAACCCGATATGTTTAGTAACAAAGAAGATAAAAAACCCAGAGCTGAAGATTCTGGCAGTACCAGCAGTATTGGCAAAGGCACCACTATTCAAGGAGATATTGTTACCAGTGGTAATATTAGCGTAGAAGGCGAAGTGAAGGGAAATGTAAACTGCCAGGCTAAAGTTGCTCTAGGGTCATCCTCTTACGTAGAAGGCAAAGTAGTGGCCGATAATGCTATTATTGCCGGGGAAATTCAAGGGTCTATTGAAGTAGGTGAGCTGCTTACCCTGAAGCCTACGGCCGTTATCCACGGTGACATTACTACCAATAAACTGATTGTGGAAGCTGGAGCTACCTTCAACGGCTCATGCCGCATGGGAGTTTCAGTAAGCGATGATCTATCCTATACTGATGAACCCGAACCAGCCGAAGAAATCGTCGACGAATACTCAACCACCCCTGGATCCGAATCTGAATCATCCGAAGAAACCGAAACCCAGTCGCGAACACTTTAGTACATATATCAAGTACTCGGGGCTGGCTTTTCAGATGATTGCCGTGATGGGGCTAGCCGTATGGGGAGGTATGCGCTTGGATGATTCCCTGAATAATCGCTTCCCTATTTTTGTAGTAGTCTTTGGAATGTTAGCTTTTGCTGCTTCACTTTACGGATTAATTCGCGGCCTACCGAAAAACGACTAACCTTTGATTCTCCGTTCTCACCTCGTTCAACTGCTTGCGCTGGCTATTGTGCTGGCAGTAATCATTATCGGATTACAGCAGTTTCAGCTTTCTTATATCCATCCAACCGCTCTTTATTGGGTACCTTTCTTCCTCGTGGTAAACGGATTAGCCGCTATGGTTACTTTTCGGGCGTTGCAAAAAGACCAACAGCAGATGATTCTGACCTACCTGGCTACTACCGTTTTTCGTCTACTCATTAGTGTGGCTATTATCTTTCTCGCTCTCATGCAAGGGGTACCTGACCGAATAACGTTTGTTATCAATTTTGCCGTAGTGTATTTAGCCTTCCTAGGGTTTGAAATCTATGGTTTGTTAACTAACTTGCGCGCGCATTTGGAAAAGGATACCGATCAATATGGGGAAAGCCAACAATAGCACAATCAGATCATTATTTCTAGCACTTTTTCTTAGTATACTTACCACTTCACCGATTTTAGCCGCTGATGGTGGAGGCGAATCTGAAGCAGAAGGACCAACTGACTTTATCTTTCACCACGTGAAAGATGCTTACGAGTGGCACTTTATCACTATTGGTCATACACACGTTACTTTACCCCTTCCTATTATTCTGTATTCTGAAGATCGGGGGTTAGAGGTGTTTATGTCTTCTCAGTTTCTTGATGAAGATCATCACTACATTGAACACAATGGCTATCGGCTAACCCATGAAGGGGGTTACTTAGAAGCAGTGGATGAGGGGCGTACGTTCTACGATCTCTCTATCACCAAGAATGTGTTCGCAATGTTTATCAGCGTGGCCGTAATGCTGATCATCTTCTTATCCATTGCTAAGCGATACAAGAACGATCCGCGTACTCCACCGAAGGGACTACAATCACTATTAGAGCCTATTATTCTGTTTGTGCGCGATGATATTGCTCGTCCGCTGATTGGCGAGAAAAAATATAAGCGGTTTATGCCCTACTTGCTGACCGTTTTCTTCTTTATTCTGATTAACAATTTGCTGGGATTACTGCCGGGTGCAGCTAACGTAACCGGGAATATCGCAGTAACCTTTGTGTTGGCATTCATTACATTCGTTATCACTCAGTTCAATGGTAACAAAGGCTACTGGATGCACATCTTTAAGACTCCAGGTGTACCCTGGTGGTTGTTGCCGATCATGATTCCTATTGAGATTGTCGGTTTATTCACTAAGCCTTTCTCACTAATGGTTCGTTTATTTGCGAACATTACAGCGGGTCACATTATCATCCTAAGTCTGATTGGTCTTATTTTCATTTTCAAGAGTATTGCTCTAGGACCAGTCAGTGTGATTTTCGGTACGATCATGACCTTTCTGGAGTTGTTGGTAGCCTTTCTTCAAGCGTATGTGTTCACGTTGCTTTCTGCCATCTACTTTGGCGGAGCGGTAGAAGAACATGATCACGAGCACGAACATGATGAGAAGGTGCCGGAGATGCAGCAGAACTCAGCTATGGTTTAAATTTTTGTTCAATTCATATAAATGTTTAACACTATGTTGTTAGCTCTTTTACTACAAGCAGCGGAAGCTGCCGCAGGTTATGGTTTGATGGGTGCGGGTATCGGTGCCGGAATCGTTGCGTTAGGCGCGGGTCTGGGTATTGGTCGCATCGGTGGTTCTGCCATGGAAGCAATTGCCCGTCAGCCTGAAGCTACCGGTCGTATCCAAACCGCTATGATTATCGCAGCTGCCCTAATTGAGGGGGTTGCCCTCTTTGGGGTAATTATCTGTCTGATCATTGCTACTGCTTAATTGAATGGACACCCGAAGACCGCGCTAGGCGGCTTCGGGTTCTTTAATTGAACATTATTTTAATACACTCAACACTATGGATTTAATATCACCCGCTTCAGGACTTATTATTTGGCAATTGCTCATTTTTCTGGCGGTGCTGTTTATTCTTGGAAAATTTGCCTGGAAGCCTATCTTGAACGCCCTGAATGAGCGAGAATCTTCCATTGAAGAAGCCTTGCTTTCGGCAGAAAAAGCAAAGGAAGAGATGAAGCAGCTACAGGCGAGTAATGAACAACTACTAGCCGAGGCTCGTAAGGAGCGAGAAACCATGCTGAAGGAAGCTACCGCAGCCGCTAACAAAATTAAAGAAACCGCCCGAGAAGAAGGTGAAAAAGAACGTAAGCGTATGGTAGATGATGCCAGCGTAGAGATTGAAAACCAGAAAAAAGCTGCCTTAGCTGATGTAAAGCAACAAGTAGCAGCCTTATCGGTACAAGTTGCTGAAAAGATTCTGCGGGAAAACCTCAAGGGTGAAGCGGCTCAGGAGTCTTATATTGATAAGCTGGTGAGCGACCTGGGCGTAAATTAGGCCAAGTAAAAGTATAGTTACTCGATTTATATCTTATGACTGATTCACGGGTTGCGTCGCGCTACGCAAAATCACTGATAGAACTGGCTATTGAAAAAGGGGCATTAGAGAAAATCTATGAGGATATGCAGCTCTTCTCCCAAATATGCGATGCTAACCGCGATTTTCGCCTGATGCTTAGAAACCCCATTGTAAGTCATGGTAAGAAGAAGGCGGTTCTTGATAAAATATTTCAAGGAAAAGTACATGAGTCAACTATGGCGATCTTTGAAATTATTACCCGCAAAAACCGGGAAGCAATATTACCATCGTTAGCCGAAGAGTTTGTGCACCAGTACAATAAATACAAGCAGATTGACGAGGTTACGGTAACTACTTCAGTGCCACTCACACCCGAATTGAGGCAGAAGCTTGTCAGCAGTATAAAAGAGCGCACTGGACATCAGGTAGATCTAACTGAGCAGGTTGATCCGGAATTGATTGGTGGGTTTGTATTACAGATAGGCGATCGGATGATGGATAACTCAATAAAATCTAAGCTGAAAGCACTGGAATACGAATTTACCGACGAAAGTTATATGAAAGGATTTTAACCTCCTCCTTTAAAAAGGGGGGTAGGGGGATTTCATGAGCAAGTTGCCCTACTAGACAATAAATTATTTCTTATTAAAAATATACGTTCATGGCAGAAGTAAGACCCGATGAGGTTTCCGCAATACTACGCGAACAACTATCTAACTTTAAAACCGAAGCTGAGCTAGAGGAAGTAGGCACTGTGCTTCAGATTGGTGATGGGGTAGCCCGTATCTACGGACTTACCAATGCTCAATCTGGTGAGCTTCTTGAATTTGAAAACGGACTAAATGCTCTGGTACTGAACCTAGAAGAAGATAATGTGGGTGCCGTACTCTTAGGAGATCAAGGTGACCTTAAAGAAGGCGACTCCGTGCGCCGTACAGGACGTATTGCCTCTATTAAAGTAGGTGAAGGACTAGTAGGTCGGGTAGTAAACACGCTAGGTGAACCAATTGATGGTAAAGGGCCAATTCAGGGTGATGTTATTGATTTACCTCTAGAAAGAAGAGCCCCCGGGGTGATCTATCGTCAGCCAGTGAGCGAGCCCATGCAAACGGGTATCAAGTCTATTGATTCAATGATTCCGATTGGTCGTGGACAACGAGAGCTAGTAATTGGTGACCGCCAAACGGGAAAAACTGCGGTAGTAATTGATACAATTATTAACCAGCGAGAATTCTACGAAAAAGGTGAGCCAGTTTACTGTATTTACGTAGCCTGCGGACAAAAAGCCTCTACCGTGGCTGGAGTAGTAGCTGCTCTAGAGAAAAATGGTGCGATGGATTACACGACGGTGGTAGCTGCTACTGCTTCTGATCCAGCACCTATGCAGTTTTTTGCCCCTTTTACGGGAGCCGTAATTGGCGAGTACTTCCGTGATACTGGACGTCCGGCTTTGGTAGTATACGATGACCTTTCTAAGCAAGCAGTAGCTTATCGTGAGGTTTCACTGCTGTTACGCCGTCCTCCCGGACGTGAGGCGTATCCTGGAGATGTATTTTACTTACACTCGCGTTTGTTAGAGCGGGCAGCTAAGCTGAACGACAATGATGCGATCGTATCGCAGATGAATGACCTACCCGATGCTATTAAACCTATGGTAAAGGGCGGAGGTTCACTGACCGCACTGCCTATCATTGAAACCCAAGCGGGTGATGTATCGGCCTACATTCCCACCAATGTAATTTCTATTACTGACGGACAGATATTCCTAGAAACTAACTTGTTTAACTCCGGTATTCGTCCGGCGATTAATGTGGGTATTTCAGTATCTCGGGTAGGTGGCTCGGCTCAGATTAAGCCGATGAAGAAAGTGGCGGGAACCTTGAAGCTTGATCAGGCGCAATTCCGCGAGCTGGAAGCTTTTGCAAAGTTTGGTTCTGATCTGGATGCGGCTACTCAATTAACTATTGACCGGGGGCAGCGCAACCAAGAAATTCTAAAGCAGCCTCAGTATGCGCCCGTATCAGTAGAAGAGCAGGTAGCGATCATCTATGCTTCCACTAGTGGGCTGATGGACAAGGTGCCAATCAACAGAGCTAAGGAGTTTGAGAAAGAGTTCTTGTCATATATGACAGCTCAACATCAGGATACGTTAAATGCTATCCGTTCGGGCAAGTGGGGTGAGGAACAGCAAGCAACGATCAAAAAAGTAGCCTCTGACTTAGCGAAGAACTACAAACAATAGACAATTAGCAATGTACAGTGTGCAATTAGCAATGAACACTCGTACAATTGTTTATTGTTCATTGCACATTGTTAATTGAAAAGAAATGCCAAGTTTAAAAGAAGTTAAAAACCGGATTGCAACGGTTAAGTCTACGCAGCAGATTACCAAAGCCATGAAAATGGTAGCGGCCTCTAAGTTAAGGAGAGCCCAGGATCGTTTGTTGCAAATGCGCCCTTACGCGTATAAACTAACGCAATTGCTGACCAATGTCTCTTCTAACCTAAGTGAAGATAACATAAGTGAATATGCTGAGCCGCGCGATATAAAGAACGTGTTATTGGTTGCCTTTTCATCAGATCGAGGTCTATGCGGGGCATTTAATGCTAATCTCTTCCGGAATACTCGCCAGTTTATTTCTGACGAATACGAGTTCTATGAGCGTAACAATCGTCTCTCAATCATGACAGTTGGGCAGAAATCGTTTGACTACTATAAGCGTCGGGGGTATAATTTACGTAATGACTATAAAGATCTACTTGCAGCTTCTACTTTTGAAAATGCTCGCCATGCGGCTGAATACGTGATGAAACTCTACCGAGAGGGCGAAGTAGATAAGGTAATCTTGGTATATAACCAGTTTAAAAACGTAGCTACTCAGATTCCTACGTTTGAGCAGTTTTTACCGGTAGAAGATACCTCCGGAGATGATCAGCCAACGTCTATTGACTACATTTACGAGCCTTCGGAGACATTTATTGTTGAAGAACTGATTCCGCAATCATTGAAGGTGCAATTTTACAAGGCACTTTTAGAATCTAATGCAGCTGAGCAGGGAGCCCGAATGACTGCGATGGATCAAGCCACCGAAAATGCGGGAGAGCTACTAAAAGATTTACGATTGACCTACAACCGTACCCGCCAAGCAGCTATTACTAAAGAAATTCTCGAAATTGTAGCCGGAGCGGATGCTTTAGGATAAGGCATATTTCTGACGACACTGCACTTTTTTTGCCACTCTGGTTTGTTGCCAGAGTGGTTTTTTTATTATTTATTCATGGTACTCATTGCTTTCGCCCACCCAAACCAATTCTGTCTACGGTAGGTTACAGAGGCAGAAATTGTAATCGTTATGGACTCCCTTCGGATTATTGAAACTGGCGACGGATCGCACACTTTGTTAAATACTGCTTTAGACGAAACCTACCACTCCCGGCACGGGGCGTTGCGGGAGTCAATGCACGTATTTATCACTCATGGTTTACTTCATCGGCTAGATATATCTGCCGTTACTACTATTAATATTTTAGAAGTAGGCTTAGGAACTGGATTAAATGCTTGGCTAACTATGTTGGAAGCTGATAAACATCCTAGCGTTCAGTTTCATTATGTTGGTTTAGAACCTTACCCAGTAGAGGAGTCGGTTCTGCGGCAGCTCAACTATATTCAACCCGACGAAACTAAACATCAAACGTATTTCAATGCTATTCATCAGGCTACCTGGGAGCAGGCATCGTCGTTAACTGATAATTTTACCCTGAAGAAACAGCAAATCAGCTTGCAGGATATTGAAGAAGAAAGCCACTATGACCTAATCTACTTCGATGCTTTTGCACCTAACAAACAGCCTGAGCTATGGGAAAAGCCAATAATTGAGAAAGTGACAAACTTACTAGCTCCTTCAGGTGTGTGGGTAACCTACTCCGCCAAAGGTCAATTGAAGCGCGACTTAAAATCATTGGGTTTGCAGGTAGAAACCCTACCAGGCCCACCTGGTAAAGCTGAAATGGTGCGGACGCAATGCACCTAGTTTAAGTAGTTAAGTCCCCCAGTGAAGCGGTCAATCCAACTCTACCAATCAGCAAAATAATTAAGAGAGTGGATAAGCTCATCTACTATTCGTAAATTATCCTTTAAGAAAGACCAAAGAGCCTCACAGCGACATTGGTATATTCAGGGATTATGAAAAAATGTATTCTGCTTTTACTGGGTGGAATTTGCTGCTTATTACAGGGACACGCGCAACAATTTCAATTAAGCACCTACGATATCGATAAGCGACTATCGCGAGGTTTAATAAAAGCAGTGATTACCGATGATATTGGTTTTTTGTGGAGTGCCACTGATGAGGGTGTTATTCGTTTTGATGGAAAAGAAACGGTCTTTTTCCGGGATGTAATTCCTGGCGGGTTTGCCAAAGCTTTTTGTAAACGGGTTAATGGGGATATGCTGGTGTTACACGATTTTGGCTTAACTCAGATCATCAGTCAACCAGATACTACCTATTTTAAAACGTTACTGAGCGGGTATCTTCAGGACTTAGATACCAGTCTTTACTATCCCAAAGCTGTTTTTGAGGATCATAAGGGGACACTATGGATCGGTGAAAACCAGGCAGTTGTGCGCTACGACGGAGAATCGTTTCAAAAATTCCGATTTTCCTCTCAAGATTTTGCTGACAACTTTTTGCGGAGTTTTTCATTTGCTGAGGATAGCCAGAACCGCCTTTGGGCTATTTCTTACAACGGTAACCTCTACTACTACCAGCCAGAGGATCGGCAATTTATCCCGGTAGCACTGTCAATAGATATTCAGGAAGTGGGAAGTATGCACTATAGGGGGGAAGGAAAGCTATGGGTTGGTGCTAAAAACGGTTTTTTTGAGATTACAGTTACGAACAATGGTCAGATAGTATCGAGTCGGATAATTGGGGACATTGACAATGTATCCACTAGCATTTTAATCAATCCGGAAGAATTTTATGTAGGTACATTTGATCAGGGACTGTTTCAGGCTGATTTATTAGGGAGTGGAGTAACATTCAAACCGCTTTCGGTACTGCCCTTTCCCAATATCATTAGCTTACATTTTGACCCTCAGAATGGGTTGTGGGTTTCCGGTAGCGAAAGTATCGGACTGCTTCATCCTATCTTTTTTAAAACGTTAGAATTGGAGCAAGAGGAGAGAACTATCTCCGATTTTACTTTTTTAAGCGACAGCTTGTTATTGGTAAGTAATGAGCATCAATTATATCAGTTCAGCCTACAACTAGATAATTGGATTCTGGCAGATTCTCTAATCATTCCAGCGAGTCTATCTCCCAGAAGTTTGTTAGTAGATGGTGATCGTTTGTGGATGGGCGATTTTACTGGTGAAGTTTTTTACTATGATCTGTCGCAAGACGGGCTGTACTCTGTTGATACTATTTTAGCGGGAAGTTTTATCACCCAAATCGTAAAAGACTCTCATCAGAATATTTGGATCGCTGGTAATCGCCGTCACGGCCTCATTCGCATCTCACCAGATGAGCAAATTCGTTTTTATTCTCAGCCAGAGGTGCAGTACAATCAGGTAGTGTGCGAATCGCCCACCGGAGTTATTTTTTGCGCTAACAGCGATCCCGATTATTATCTGTCAATGTATGATCCGAGCCAGGATACTTTCATTGATATTAGCGAAAACCTTAATTTTACGCTTAGTAATAATTTTGCTGTAGAAGATCTGGCATTTGATGAGGATGGGAGTCTACTAATTGCTACCTCCGATGGTTTGCTTCGTTATCAGTTGAATCCAATAAGTCAGACCGCCAGCCGGGCACAGCGAATAGATTTAGGGGTCGTTCCTATTGACGAGTCTATAAAATCGGTGGTTCAATCCGATGGAGTCATTTGGATAGCTACCTCACAGGGGTTGATTATGTTTCAAAACGATCAATCTTTACTGTACGATCGGAGCAGCGGACTTCCGAGTCGGAATCTTACCGCTCGTGGATTGCAGGTAGATAACGAAGGTGAGGTATGGATTGCTACTGCCCAGGGGCTTGCTTACCTATCTTCAAGTAATTCGAGCCAATCGGTAACGCCCACTCCCATCTTTCAGAACCTCACCTTCAACGGAGAAAGGGCGGTGTCAGATAGCGATACGCCTGTATTTCCTTACGATACCTACCTGAACGCCACATTTATTTCCTTGTCTTATCCTGCTGATCAACTCCAGTATCAAACCCAAATTATGGGCTTAGATTCTACTTGGGTTAACCAGGGTACTGACAATCGTATATTTGTTCCTCGTTTTCCGGAAGGGGAGTATACACTACAGGTGCGTGCCCAACAGCATGGTGGGTTTCGCTGGAGTGACCCTTTATCCTACACTTTTGCTATCGCTCGCCCCTGGTACACCAAGGGCTGGGCATGGGCACTATACGCATTATTGATAGTAGGGGTGGTGATTATCTTCAATAAGCTGTACCACTGGCATCTACTGCGAAAGAACCGCCAATTAGAAACCATCGTCCAAAAGCGTACTGAAGAGGTGCGACAACAGAGCGATCAGATTATTGAGCAGAATGAGCGTTACCGCAAGCTTAAAGAACAGCAGCTAGAACAAGAAATTGAGTACCGGAACAAGCAGCTAACCTCTTACACGCTTAATCTGGTGCAGAAGAACCAGGTTTTGAAAGATCTACGGGCTAAGATAGTTGATGTTCGTAGGCAGAGTAGAAGAGATGTATCAATCGAAATGAAACGACTACTTAGCTTAATTGACCAGAGCTTTCGCAGCGACCGAGGGTGGGAAGAATTTAAACTCTACTTTGAGGAAGTACACGCCGGATTTTTTGAAGAACTAAAGACGAACCATCCCGAACTTACTCCACAGGATCTCCGTCTCTGTGCCATGATTCGGCTTAACCTTACCATTACCGAGTCGGCTTCTATCTTGGGTATCTCTCCCGAGAGTATGAAAACTTCCCGCTTCCGACTTCGAAAAAAGATGGAACTTCCTTCTATCAATCGGCTGGAAGAGTACATTATGCAGGTTTAAAATCAGTGAATGATAGAATAAACTAGATTAGTGTCTACTCAATCATCCCTTAGTTCACTCATTAATTAGCCCACAATCAATCTGTCTTAGATTGCGAATGTTGACTTTTATATATTTGAAAATCAAATAGTTATCAGGTTTTGTTAACTATTTGTAAACCCCCATTTTTTGGCGGTCTCCTCTCAACTCCTCTATATTAGCGTCAGATTTTGAAATGATCCTATTCCAGTCAGTACAAGTCTCAGTAGAATTGGGAGATTCTCAAAAAATCAAGTCAAATTTTCAAGTCCTTATAAATTTTTACACTTATGACACAGCCTTACAAGATCATTTGGATGGTGCTGCTGCTCATCGCGAGTCATACTGCTTGGGCTCAGCAACAAACCGTCACCGGAACTGTCACCGATTTTGACACCGAAGACCCACTACCCGGAGTAAACATCATCCGGGCAGGAACTGCGGAGGGAACGATCACGGATATTGAGGGTAAATTCAGCATTAGTGCTGCCTCAGATGATACCCTAATCTTTTCTTTCGTTAGCTACGAAAGCGAAAAATTCGTAGTGGGTAATCAGACTAATGTAAATATTCAGATGCTCCCTTCGGTAACCTCTCTCACTGAGATAGTGGTGGTAGGATATGGTGAACAGGAAGCCGGAGATGTTACCGGAGTGGTAACCGCCGTAGATGCTGAAGAATTTAATCGAGGAGCTATTGTTAGTCCCGATCAGCTGATCACGGGTAAAGTAGCTGGGGTACAGATCACCCCGAATACTGGAGCCCCCGGTGGGCAGAGTTCCATTCGTATCCGAGGTGGTACTTCTATCAACGCCAGTAACGAACCTTTATACGTAATCGACGGAGTACCTATTGATAACGCCCCTCACGATCCAGGTGGGTTTTCCAAAGGTAAGAACCCGCTAAACTTCCTCAATCCTAATGACATTGAGAGTTTTACTGTTCTGAAAGATGCTTCGGCTGCGGCAATCTATGGTTCTCGCGGTGCTAACGGAGTTATTATCATCACGACTAAGAAGGGGAACGCTGGAGGGGAAGGATCAATATCGTATGATACCTGGTATTCTATTGCTAACCCGGTTAATCAGGTTGATGTACTTACTGCCAGCGAATTTAGGTCGGTGGTTAATGAGCAAGCTTCTGACAGATCGGACCGTCTCTTAAATGCCAATACCGACTGGCAAGACCAGATTCTTCAGAGTGCTGTTGGACAAAACCATGCGCTGAGTTTCTCCGGTGGTTCAGAAAATGTTGGTTATCGTGCTTCAATAGGCTACTTAAATCAAGAAGGTATTATCAAGACCTCCGAAACAGAGCGCGTAAGCCTCTCTTTCAACTATAATCATAGCATGTTGAATGATCAGTTGAAGGTTAATGCCAACATTAAGGGCTCTCGTACCGAAGATCGCTTTTCGCCGGATGAAGCCATTGGTAATGCGGTCAGCTTCGCTCCTACTCAACCCATTTTTGATGCATCTAGCCCTTGGGGTGGTTACTGGGAATGGCCGGAAGATTTGGGGACTAAGAACCCGGTATCGGAGCTAATGCAAACCCAAGACTTTGGACAAAACCTACGTAGCATTGGTAATATTGAGTTTGACTATAAGTTACCTCTACCCGGACTTAGTGCTCGGCTTAACTTGGGATACGATGTGGCTTCAGGCGAACGTCGTCGGTTCTTACCTTCTACGCTTCGTTCTCAGTACAGCACGCAAGGGGAAATACGGACAGAAAACTTCACTCGCAGCAGTTCTCTACTAGAAGCGTATCTAAATTACTCTCGTGATTTGCAAAGTATTCTTAGCACCTTAGATGTTACAGGAGGGTACTCGTATCAGAATTTTAACAGTGCATTCCCTGGATTTTTGGCTACTGAGTTAAGTACTAATATTTTAGGTTCGGCCAATCCTGCTCCAGCGGGTGAAAGCCAGGTGTTTAACAGCATTCTGGAAAATCGATTAATCTCCTTCTTCGGTCGGGCTAATCTCTCAGTTCAAGACAAGTATTTGCTAACGGTGACGGTTCGTCGGGATGGTTCATCTCGCTTTGGACCAAGCAACCGCTGGGGTACTTTCCCTTCAGCGGCCATAGGCTGGAGACTAATTGAGGAAGATTTTCTGGTCGGTTTGAACAGCATATTTACTGACCTGAAACTACGAGCTGGCTGGGGAATTACCGGAAACCAGGAAATTGGTGACTATCTGTATCTGCAAACCTACACATTTGGCGATAGCCGAGCTCAAATCCCATTTGGTGATCGCTTTATTACTACACTACGCCCCAACGGGGCTGATCCTAACTTGAAGTGGGAGGAGACTGAATCTTTGAACATTGGTCTGGATTACGGCATGTTCAACGGTCGCCTGAGTGGATCAATAGAGTACTATCGCAAGACAACCGAAGACTTACTATTTGAGATTACTGTACCTTCGGGTGCTAACCTAACCAATCGTATCCTAACTAACATTGGATCAGTGGAAAACGAAGGGGTAGAACTGGTAATAAACGGATTCATTCTTGATAAGGAAAACTTTTCCTGGAATGTCGGATTCAATGCTGCCTTTAATCGGAATGAGATCACCTCCTTAGCCGGAGCTGAAAACCCTGACTTCCTAGGATTTCCTACCGGTGGAATTAGTGGTGGCGTAGGTAATAATATTCAGATTCTGCAAGTTGGCCAGCCTGTAAACTCTTTCTTCATCTTTAACCATCTGATGCAAAATGGAGTACCATTAGCTGATGGGGTAGATCATAACGGTGATGGTAACGTCAACCTAACCGACATCTACGAGAACACCAATGGCGATGAGCAGGTGAATGATACCGATAAAGTACCTTTCGAGAATCCGGCGCCGGATGTAATCTTAGGATTCACTTCCCAGATGTATATGGGCAACTTCGATCTCAGCTTCACCCTACGAAGCAATCTGGGCAACTACGTGTACAATAACGTGGCTTCTAATTTTGGAAACTACAGTCGGGTTATCTCGGATATTGTGCCCGCCAATATGACTAGCGATGTACTAGCTACCAATTTTGTGGAACCTCAGTTATTTTCTGACTACTACGTAGAAAATGCTTCCTTCTTACGAATGGATAATATCACACTGGGGTATTCGCTCAATCAGTTATCGGAGAAGCTTAACATTCGGCTTTACGGTACAGCGCAGAATCTGTTTTTGATAACCAATTACTCTGGCTTAGATCCTGAGCTCGGAATTGGCGGAATAGATAATAACATCTATCCTCGCGCTCGTACATTTATTGTTGGATTGAACATCGGACTGTAGTCCCTCACGTTGTCAAACACTTAACATTACAACCATGAATAAATTATATAATGTCATTATCGCCACCACCCTACTGTGGTTCTCAGCTGCCTGCACCGATTTAGATATTGAACCAGAAAGTCGGTCTACGGCTAACAACGTATTTAGCGACCCGGCTTCCTACGAAGCTTTTATTGCCCGGGTATACGCTGGACTATCAGTGAGTGGGCAAATTGGCCCGTCTGGTGATGCGGACATCAAAGGTATTGACGAAGGGTTCTCCAATTATCTCCGCCAGTACTGGAAAGCTCAGGAATTGACAACCGACGAAGCAGTAATCGCTTGGGGCGACGAAGGGCTTCCCGATTACCACGAGCACGACTGGACGTCTGCTAATCAGTTTGTGACTGCCATGTACAATCGTATCTTTTTCCAGATATCCATCGCCAACGAATTTCTGCGGGAATCTACCGATGCCAAACTAGCTGAACGAAACATCAGCGGTGATTTGCAGGCTGAAATTCAGCAGTACCGGGCTGAGGCTCGTTTCCTCCGAGCTTTGAGCTACTATCACGGCATTGATATGTACGGTGATATTCCTTTCTATACCGAAGAAGACGCTATTGGTAATGTGATGCCTGAGCAAGCGCCTCGAGCGGAAGTGTTCAAGTACATTGAGCAAGAGCTATTGGCTATTGCAGATGTATTACCCCCTGCGGGTGCGGCTGAATACGGTCGGGCTGACCGAGCTGCTGCCTGGGCTTTACTCGCCAAACTATATCTGAACGCTGAAGTCTACACTGGACAAGGACGGTACGCCGATTGCATCACTTACTGCAACAATATCATCTCATCTGGTGCTTTTGCCCTGAGTGAGTCTTATCAGGAGACCTTCCTAGCAGATAACCAGCAGTCGTCGGAGATTATCTTTCCAATCACTTTTGATGGAGAGCGAACTCGTACTTTTGGTGGTATGACTTTTATCACACATGCTGCGGTAGGTGGAAGTATGGATGCCAACTCATTTGGTCTTGACGGAGGTTGGTTTGGCACTCGCACAACTAGTGCCTTAGTAAATTTATTTCCTGATGAGACAGGTGAGGTTGATGAACGAGCAATCTTCTACACCGAAGGGCAGTCACTAGAGATCAATAGCATTACCAATTTCAACGACGGTTACGCCGCACCTAAGTTCCAGAATATTACCTCTACCGGAGAGATAGGCTCTGACTTAACTTTCCCTGATACTGATTTTCCTCTATTCCGATTGGCTGATGTGTATCTGATGTATGCGGAGGCTGTAGTGAGAGGTGGCGGTGGCGATGTTGCTACGGCAGTTGGCTACATTAATCAGCTCCGGGAGCGAGCCTATAATGATGCAAGCGGTAATATTACTCAGGCGGAGCTGACACTAGATTTTATTCTGGATGAACGGGCTCGTGAACTGTACTGGGAAGGGCACCGACGTACCGACCTCATTCGCTTTAACGAGTTTACCGAGAACGGTGTTTGGCCCTGGAAAGGTAATGTGCCGGAAGGGACAACCACCGCGTCTTTCCGCAACTTGTTCCCAATCCCTTCATCAGAGATTATTGCGAATACAAATCTTACTCAAAACCAAGGTTACTAACTCTCTCTACTATCCCGGACGGCCTCTGCGCTGATCCGGGATTTCTTATTATCTCTAAAAGTAAATAAGCACTAAGACAAAAATACGTTATACACTTCCCCCTTCAAAAAGGGGGCTAAGGGGATTTAATAGATCAAAACAGTCATCTGCAATTTAATTGTTATCTCATTACTTGATTCCCACCTATCTTCCTATGCTTTAATACCTGACTTTATGAAACCGTTTTCTTTATCATTTTTCACGCTGCTAGTTTGTCTTCCATTGGTATTATCTGCTCAAACCAAAATAGAGCGATTAGAACCCGCTTTTTGGTGGGCGGGGATGCAAGATTCTCAACTACAATTGATGGTATACGGGGAGAATATTGCGGCTACCAATCCCCAATTAGACTATCCTGGAGTACAGATACAACAGATCATTAAAGTCAAGAGCCCCAACTATCTGTTTCTTGATCTTATATTAGCTCCCGATGTACAACCCGGTACTTTTTCTATCGCTTTTCATCAGGACGATAAGCCAGTTGCTACCTATGATTATGAGCTGAAACAGCGAAAGTCAGGTTCAGCCGAACGAGAAGGTTTTAATCCGTCAGACGTTATTTACCTCATCACCCCTGATCGTTTCGCTAACGGAAATCGGGATAATGACAATACGCCCGATACGAAAGAGCAGACCGATCGTTCCAACAAATTGGGTCGGCACGGTGGTGATATTCAGGGGATTGTGGATCACTTAGATTACATTAAAAACCTAGGCTTTACTGCCATTTGGCTCAATCCGGTGCTGGAAAACAATATGCAAGAAGTTTCCTACCATGGCTACTCTACTACGGATTTTTACCGGGTAGACCCTCGTTTTGGAAGTAACGAGGAATACCAGCAACTAAACGAAGTCGCCGATGAAAAAGGCATTAAACTGGTGATGGATATGATTCTGAACCACTGTGGCTCTGAGCATTGGTGGATGAACGATTTGCCTACTAATGACTGGATCAACTTTCCTGATGAATATAACCAAACTAACCATCGCCGAACGACTATCCAGGATCCCTACCGCTCTTCAATAGATTATAAGAAATTTTCTGATGGCTGGTTTGTACCTACTATGCCCGATCTGAATCAAAATAACCCTCTGATGGCTCGCTACCTGATTCAAAATAGCATCTGGTGGATAGAGTACGCGGGCTTGGAGGGAATCCGCATGGATACCTATTCGTATCCTGATAAAGATTTCATGAGCGACTGGACTTGTGCGGTAATGAATGAGTACCCTAATTTTAATATTGTAGGGGAAGAGTGGAGCCCCAATCCGGCAATAGTTGCTCACTGGCAGGGAGGGAAGGTGAACCCTAATGGCTATACCTCTTGTCTGCCTAGCATGATGGATTTCCCCCTACAGATTGCCCTAACCCAAGGTCTGATTGCGGAAGAAAGTTTTTCGGGCGGATTAACCCAAACTTACGAGATGTTGGCTAACGATTTCCTGTATGCTGACCCTTCTAATTTGGTTGTCTTTCCCGATAATCACGATATGGATCGCTTTTTTGCTCAGGTAAATCAGGATATTAACCTTTTCCGATTAGGGATCAGCTTCATTCTCACTACCCGAGGTATTCCTCAAATCTACTATGGCACTGAATTACTGATGACTAACCCTGGCAACGGTGATCATGGGCTTATCCGGGAAGATTTTCCGGGTGGGTGGCCTAATGATCCGGTAAATGCCATGACGGGTAAAGGGCTAACGGCTGAGCAGAAAGAAACTAAGAAATTTTTCAAGACTCTCTTGCAGTGGCGTAAAGACAATGCTGCAATTCATAATGGTAAGTTAATGCACTATGCGCCTGATAACGGCATCTACGTATATTTCCGCTACTTAGGCGATCAGAAAGTCATGGTTGTGCTCAGCAAAAACGAAGAAGAGGTAACCTTGGATCTGAGCCGCTTCCGAGAGATTTTGTCGGAAGGGGAGCCAGGCACCGAAATACTTACTGGTAAGCAGCTTATCTTAGACGATGAGCTACAAGTACCTGCCCGCACTCCCATGATTATTAACGTAGGTAAAAGAAAGCAAAGGCTCTCTACGGCTGAAATAGAATAATCTCTCATCAGCTTGTTCGTCCTCGCACAAAAATGTTCGTATTTGGACAGATAAAAAAAGCATAAATACCCCTACTACCTTCTGTAGAGTGTTGGCATAGCAATTGGGTGATATTTATTCAATCAACCCTTCTTCTATGCTCCGTAACTACCTCCTGACTGCAATCCGTAGTTTTGCTAAGAAAAAAAGCTACACTTTCATTAATATTCTAGGCTTAGCCATTGGACTAGCTAGTAGCTTTCTAATTTTTCTGTGGATTCAGAGTGAATACCAGATAGATCGTTTTCATGCTAATGGGCAGCAGTTGTATCAGGTCTTGCGAAACGTTCATTATGCCAGTGGCCCAACTCTTACCTATCAGACAATTCCTAAGCCTCTAGCGCAAGTGCTAGAAGATGAATTTCCGGAAATTCAGGCAGCAGAATTAATTTCTTGGGAGGAAGAGTCGTTGCTAGCTTACGATGAAAATAGCTATCGTGAGCAAGGCAACTACGTAGGAGAAGATTTCTTTGAGATATTTTCTTATCCGCTCACGGAGGGCGACCCGGCTACAGTACTTAACGAGCTGGATGCTATCGTCATATCTGAAACGATGGCGCAGAAATATTTCGGCGATCAGAGTGCTGTGGGTAAAATTCTTCGCTTTGAGGATCGGGAAGATTTGCGAGTGAGTGGAGTATTTCGCGATATGTCAAAGCAATCCTCTATAAATCTTGACTTCGTGCGACCGATGAAGCGGTTTATCCGCGACAATAGCTGGGTAGAAGATTGGGGTAGTAATGGTCTTCGCCTATTTGTGCTGGTTGCTCCCAACGCTGATGTTATTCAACTGAATAGTAAGGTCAGAGATATCATCGATCAGCATCAGGAGTATGATGATGCCGATGTCTTTCTCAAGCCCTACGCTGATCGCCACCTATATGGAAAATACGAAGACGGACAACTGATAGGTGGACGAATCACGTATGTGCGGATTTTCTCGGTAGTAGCAGTATTTATGCTGATAATCGCCTGTATTAATTTCATGAACCTTGCTACGGCCCGATCTGGTCAGCGGGCGAAAGAAGTTGGAGTACGCAAAGCCATTGGTGCTAATAAAAATTCATTGATCGGTCAGTTTATGGCTGAGTCAACCCTGGTGGTATTGTTTGCTCTTTCGTTAGCCGTGTTGCTGGTAGAGATATCTCTTCCTTTTTTCAATCAACTCACCAATAAAAACATCATCGTTGACTACCTTGACCCCACTATACTTAGCATAGGAGTGGGCATTGTTTTGTTCACCGGACTACTGGCTGGAAGTTATCCAGCTTTGTTTCTGTCATCTTTCCAACCTGCCCGAGTGCTGAAGGGAACTGTACAGCAGAACCCAAGAGCAGCGCTTTTTAGAAAAGGGTTAGTAGTCTTCCAATTTGCCGTATCTATTCTACTGGTAATAGGAACAATCATTGTATACGAGCAGGTCAATTACATCCTAAATAAAGACTTAGGGCTAGAGAAAGAGAATGTGATTTATACTTACCGGGAAGGTACTCTTCACGATCAGTACGAAGCCTATAAACAACAACTTTTGCAGCAACCCGGAATATTGGCAGTAACTTCCAGTAGTCAAAGTCCTCTCCGCATAGGCCGCTCTACCGGAAATGTTCAGTGGGATAAGAAGCAGCAGGATGATGATATGGAATTCATGATTGTTAACGCGGAATATGATTTCGTATCAACAATGGGTATGAGGCTCAAGGATGGAAGATATTTTTCTCGCGACTTTTCTACGGATACCACGAACTATGTTATCAACGAAGCGGCTGCTAAGGCAATGGGTATGACCGATCCGGTAGGAGAAACTCTAACTGTGTGGGAGGAACCCGGAAAAATCATTGGCATGGTAGAAGATTTTCACGCGGCCTCGCTACACGAACAGATTACCCCGCTAATAATGCGTTTAACTCCGGATGACACCTATCTTATATTTGTACGTGCCGAAATCGGAAAAACAGCCGAAGCTCTAGCTAGTATGAAAAAAGTTGGTGAGTCGCTTAATCCAGCCTATCCGTTCGAGTACAAATTCTTAGATCAAACCTTTCAGGAAGATTACCAGCGAGAAGAAACTATTGGCAAGCTCTCTACGATCTTCGCAACACTGGCTATCCTGATTTCTTGTTTGGGATTATTGGGGCTAGCTTCCTTCACCGCCGAACAGCGTACCAAAGAAATTGGCGTGCGTAAAGTGCTAGGGGCTTCAGTTAGTCATTTGGTTTGGCTTCTGTCCAGCGATTTTACCCGATTAGTTACTATTAGTTTCGTAATTGCTAGTCCTATCGCCTATTATCTGATGAAGCAATGGCTGCAAGACTTCGAGTACCAAGTAGACTTATCAGTAGGGGTATTTGCTTTGGCAGGTATAGCCGCTTTGCTCATCGCCTGGCTAACCGTCGGCTACCAATCGGTACGAACCGCCCGGGCCAACCCAGTGGATTCCCTACGAAGTGAGTAACTATGTAAACTGATACGCCCAGTAGATTAGAACGAATTGTAGCGGAATTCGCAACCAAAGTACCCAAGCCGGAATTTTCCTAAACTTCTCAGATTGCAGCATATAAATGTGAGCCGGAAGAAAAGCCAATAGCATAAGTATAATTCCCCAGGCTGATAGCTCTCTTGTTTCCTCAAATAATAATCCTATCCCGAAAGCAACCTCAAAGAAGCCACTGATCAGCACTAGTGCTCGAGGATTGGGTAAATAAGACGGAATAACCGCTTCATACATTTTGGGCTTTACGAAGTGAAATAGACCTGCTACTATGTAAAGACCAGCCATTGTGTACAAGCTGATTGAATTGTCCATTCTGCCAAGATACAAAGAGTAGTTGACAGGTGATAATTGAAAATGATTAAAGGCTCTGCTGCACAGAAGTCATCACCGATCAATTGAGCTATCAGTCAGTCGAGCAATTTTCCCAGAATCCTGTATCTTAGTCGGGAATAAAAAGACAACCTATGATGAACCGACGAGACTTTATTAAATCTAGTGCTGGTGCTACTGCTGGTGCCAGCTTAATTTATTCGCCATACTCCATTGCTCGCTCTCAACAAAACAAAAAGTATACTACCGCTCTGATTGGTAGCGGTTGGTGGGGCATGAATATTCTTCGCGAAGCCATTGCAGCTGACCGAGCAAAAGTGGTTGCCCTCTGCGACGTAGATCAACGCCAGCTTGACCAGGCTATGGAAGAGACTGGAAAGCTAACTAGCGACAAGCCTAAGCGTTATGCTGACTATCGGGAGTTGCTGGCGACTGAGAAGCCGGAGGTTGTCATTGTAGCTACGCCTGATCACTGGCATCCGTTGCAAACCATTGCAGCAGTAGAAGCAGGTGCACATGTATACGTAGAAAAACCCATTGGGCATACCATTAACGAAGGCAAAGCGATGATGCGGGCGGCTCGGGCTAACAACCGTATGGTACAAGTAGGAACTCATCGCCGAGTTTCACCTCACAACATTTCCGGAATGGAATTTCTGAAGTCGGGGCGAGCGGGAAAAATTGGGATGGTACGAGCGTTTGTACACTATCCTGGTGGCCCTGGAGAACCCACTCCAGATTCTGAACCTCCAACTGGTTTGGATTGGGATATGTGGTGTGGTCCGGCAGCTTTAGTGCCTTATAACGAGCGCATCCACCCCAAAGGGTTTCGACAGTTTTTGGAGTTTGCCAACGGACAAATTGGCGACTGGGGGATTCATTGGCTGGATCAAATTTTATGGTGGACTGAGGAAAAAGCTCCTAAGTCGGTACATTCAGTAGCCGCTCGCCACATAAGAGAAGATAATACTACGGCGCCTGATACTCAGGTAGTAAACTACGAGTTCGAGGATTTTACTGCTGTCTGGGAACATCGTCAGTACGCTGCCAACCAAGCTGAAAAGCATAACATTGGCTGCTATTTCTACGGCACTGAAGGCACCTTTCATATGGGCTGGCTCGATGGCTGGACGTTTTATCCTAGTAAAAAAGGCAGAGAAATTATTCACGTTGAACCACAGTTGCGCGACCCGGATAAACAAAATATCAAAGAATTATGGGCTGATTTCCTGTCGTCTATCGAGACAGGTAACCTTCCGGTTTGTGATATTGAGGTTGGTCATCGCTCTACCAATATGAGCCTACTCGGAATGCTTTCTCATAAGCTGGGTAGAAGTGTTGCTTGGGATGCTGATCAAGAAATCGTACCGAATGACACTGAAGCTAATGCCATGCTAGAACGGGAATACCGAGGTGAGTGGCAGTATCCAAAGATAGTGTAGAAGGAGGGCGCTACGATTAAATAGTATCAGTAGTGAACCACTTCACAGTCTGGATGAGATTGGCGAAACTTATCAACTTCTCGGCTAGAAATACGGGTATTATAGCAGCGAAGCATCCTTAGTTGGTTCAAGTCTCGAAGAGGCTTCAGTTTTTTTACCTGCGTGTTATAACACTCTAGATGCTGAAGATTAATTAACGAAGATAACCGCTTGAGCTTACTCACCTGAGTACCTGAACACTTGAGAGTCTCTAGAGAAATTAGATCCTCAACAGGGCGCAGATCTTCTACCGGGGTATTCTGAAAATCGAGATAAACGAGATCGGTAAGCTGAGATAATGGCTCCAGATCGCGAATAGGATTACGCGCACAAATCAATGCTCGTAGTGTGTACATATCGCTGAGAGGAGAAAGGTTCGATACTCGCGTACCCGTTAGGGTGAGTTCAGTAAGCCGGACAAATTCCCGTAAGGGTTCCAGAGAGGTAACTCGGCTATTATCCTCAATCGTTAATGAGCTTAGGAAAGCCAGCTCGTGCAACTGCTCCCGGTCAGGAATATCCCCAATGACTACTTGTTCCCGTAGTTCCTTTTTCCAGGCTGGTGAAAGCTCATTCCACCACAGACTTAATTGTTCGGTTTTATAAATGACAATAGTTTCGGGGTGTTCCCGAATAAATTGCCGAATCTTTTCGGGAGCAATCGGGGTGCTTTCGCAACTCAGGCGCTGTATACCCGAAATGCTACTAAGAGGCATCAGGCTACTAATTTGCGTTTGATCGCAATTGAGAACCTTCAGGTTACGGGCATCACTTAGCGCTCCAATACTATCAACATTAGTGCCCGCCAGATTTAGGTGCTCTAAGTTAACCATGCCCTCTAAAGGCGATAGGTCGCGAATGTTCGTGCTCTCACAGTTTAGCTTAGTTAGGTTAGTGAGATTTGCTAGTGGGGCTAAATCTTGTACAGTGGTGTTCCCACTAATATCAATATCGGTTAGATTAGCTACTTCAGCTAGACTTTCTTTATTGACGGTATCTAGCGATACATACTTATTAAAAATCTGTTGCCATTCAGAGGGTAATGCCTGCCACCAATCCATCATCTGCTCAGTAGCGTAAATAACCAACACTTGAGGGTTAATCGCCATAAATCGGTTAGCCTCAAGCTTTTTAATCGGGGTATTATCACAGTACACTTTTTGTAACTGAGGCAAGCCATTCAATGCTTCCAGATTCTCTACTGGAGTATTGTTTATCACCAATGTCTCCAGATTGACTAAAGATTTTAGGGGAGCTAAATCGACAACTGGAGTATTTTCTAGATTAAGCCACGTGACACTGGCGGTACTAGCTACTGGCTGTAGATCGCTAATGCTGGTTTCGGAGCAATCTAGGTAAACAAGGTTAGTCATGGTAGCCAGAGATTCCAGACTAGTAATAGCAGTACTAGCGCAGCGTAAATCTCTCAAACTGTTAAGTTCAGGTATTTGCTGCACGTAGGTATTGCTGCAATACAGCTTTTCTAACTTGGTAAAATTGGCCAGTACATCCAGACTAGTGATATTGGTATGCTCACAATCAATTTCTCGTAGGCTAGTCGCATACTTCAGTGGGGATAGATCTGCTACCGGGGTTTGACTACAATTAAGTACCTCTAGCTTAGTTAGGTTCCGAAGAGGGTAAAGATCATCGATGCGCGTGTCAGAAATATTTAAGTAGCGTAAGTCAATTAGCTTACCTAGCGGCTCTAAACTGTATACGGACTGATTACCCGAGAGGTTAATTTCGTCTAGGCGTACAATCTCTCGTAGCATTCGGTAATTAGCCGAATCCCAATCCTGAGCACCTACCTGCGCTTTGAAAAACTCCTGCCAGGGCTGAGATACCTCTGACCACCAATTGGCAAGCTCTTCTCGTTCGCTAAGTTTAGTAGTATAGATGCTGGCAATCTTCAGATCCTTTTCAGCTTCATTCAGGTTGATTTCTACGTAACGAATCTGATTGGCATTCACTGTATCGCCATCTACCGTAGTGCCTTGCAGGTTGCGGCTTAGTGCAACCCGAAAGAATTTTTTGCCATTGTTTACATAATAACTCACATCGTCTACACTCAAATCAAACGTAACTTCGTGAAAGAAAAAATCAATATCTTTTAAGTAGGCCTGTACATTTTTGTTGGTAACTACACTGCGGTCTTCTGCCAAGTCATCTTCAATCTGTACATCCTCATCTCGAAAAGCCTTCAGATAGCTTTGAGTAATAATAGTCTCCTTTTGCTGGGTAGTTGCTTTGGGGTCACCCAGAAAATTCATCATATACTCCAGAAAAGACACTAGTTCTTTAGATTGCTCTTGGTATTCAGCAATTGCTTCGGGCGTAAGTTCATCTCCCCCAGCGTTTCTTGCCTGAGCCATGAGGCAGGGGCAAATAATTACACTGAGCCAGAATGACAGCAAGGTAGCGGTAAGTCGCTTATTCATCTTCGTAAAAAATGTACTTAGTCAATAGCTCTTTTTCCTGGGGTGTTGCTTCGGATAAATCGGCAATGAGCCAACCACGATTGTAGCCCGGCCGATTGAACTTAGCTAGTTGAAAATACCAGCCATCTACTTGAAAGAAATGAAACTTAACGTTACTAACGGTTTCGAACCGCAAGTTAGAATTTTTAATCTCGTAGAGCAAGATTGAGAGATAATCAGGTTGGTAGCCTCGGGCTAAAAACTGATCTACTTTTGCTTTATTATCCTGAAAAACCTTCCGCAGGTTCATAAAATCCAGCTCGTGGCTCATCGGGTGTAAAAAAGGCATTCCTCCAGTGGTGTCACTATCGAATAGCTTAGCAAAAGGAGGAAAGTACGCTTTGGCAAAGATCCACTTAGAGCCGACTTTTTCTTCTTGTAATCGTAAGAAGAGTGTAGCTTCCTGCCGTCGGCCTTGGTAGTTAAACTGAGCTTTTACTTCGGCAAACCACTGCCCCCCGTGAAAATCCAGATAAGTGGGATTAGAAGAACCGTTTACCGCTTTAATAAATGATTGTTTTTCGGCTGACGATATTCCACGATTCTGGTTATCAAATAGGTTCTCCAGGTACTTCTGACGGAGCTTAGGGTTTCGGTAGCCTTTATCACCCGCGTAGTAACGTTTACCTTCAATGTCCTCTTCCCCGTTAAAGCGGCGAAAGAACTGATTTACCTGCTTGGTTTCTGCGTAGAGCACGTCTTCGTCTCCTAGGTATTCCCCAATGCCCTGAGCAAAAAGTGCTTGATTGCTGAACAATAATAAACCTACTGAATAGATCACAAAAAAGACTACGCTTCGGCAACTGGCCTCCGGTAGTCTTACAAAAAAACGAATAATGTTATACATCAATGTTGTTATGTGGTGGTCTCGGCAACGCGAATATCCCCCAGCAGTACATCCCAGAAGTCAATAATTCGTCCGCCGATCTGGGTTTCCTTTTTCTGAACAAATACAGTGATGTCTTTCTTGGTAGTATCTTTATACTCCAGACCATCATCAGAAGTACCTTCAAATCGCTGGTAGATCGTTATTACCCCAACAAACGTGCCATCGGGTTGTTGTTCTAGGTCGCTGATGTACTGAATATCGTACCATTTGATAGTCACTTGGTCGTAATTTAGTGCCATCAGGTGTTCAAAATAGCCCCGTACACCGTAGTACGTAATCTCATTGCTTGATAAGGAAGAAACCCCAATCTCAGCCCCCGAAGCAAATAGCTCTTCAGCCCGGTCAATAACCCGATTAGCCTCTGAGAAGGGAGTATCCTTGTTACCGATAATGCTGATATACTTACTCAAGTCGCGGACTTTCTCTAATGCTAGTGAGTCAATGGCTAGTTTACGGTCCGGGCTAATGGTTTCCTGTGCATGGGCTGAGAAGGAGGTCAATCCAATAAGAAACAGACAAAAATATATGACAGAAAATTTCATTAGTTATATCGTTTAATAAGTTCTAGTTCTTTGATTTTACCATTCGCATCAAATACCATGTTGTACACCTCATCAGGACTACTTTTGGTATCTTTTAGATAGTTAAGGTATTTACTGATGGTGGTAGGTTCGTCGTAATCGGTTTGTCCCCCACTCTGGCTAATGATAATAAGCACTGGGGTTTCGGATGAAGCAAACATATTAATAGCATCCCGGATTTGGGAGTTAGCATCGCTTGTACTGCGGGCTAAGGCTACGTTTTGGAACATACTATTTAAGTCGGATTCGGAGGTGGGGCCACTTTTAGTGGTTACTGAACGATCTTCCCCTCGCCGGGCAGCAGCTCGTTCATCGGCAATAATTCCTTCGGCGCGCTCAATTAACGTCTGAATCTCAGCATCTTGCAAGTTCATGTCCTTGATTCGCTCCACTACATCTTCTTTCTCATCCGTAGACATACTACCCTGGTCGTTAATCACCGCCAATAAATCAGCTCGGGCTTTGGCGATACGCTCTAGTCGGGCTTTTTCAGCAGCCTTAGCCTCTTTCTTAGCTTTACAGCCGACGGGTCCCAGGGCGATAAAAGCACATAAAATCAGCATAATCCAGGAATGGTGTACCCGGTGCAACTGGATCAAATGAGAATTGTCTCTGTGTTTTCGTAACATCATAATATCTTGTTTATAACATATTCCTGCAAAAACGCTGTAAGTTACAGGTTTACTAATTATTTAAAAAAATATGCCAATCAGGGCAAATTGCAATTTGTTATCTGAATACCAAAAAAACTTACGTGGTTTTGTTGGCAATAAGTAGGTAGCTAACTGTAAACGCAACTGCTATCCGTATAGTGTCTTGATCACAGCCGATCAAATATGGTGCGAACCTTACGCAGTTCAACCTTGGGCGCCCAAGCTTAACATTGAGGATAATTTACTCATACTGTGTAGTCAAGATAGGTAGCGGAGGTGATTTTACAAATAGGATAAGTGAACCAATAGACATTAAGGCAGATTTTACGCTTGTATTCGGAACATAGGATGGTAAGAATTTAGAAACTTTTCGGACTATTTTAATAAAATTATTTACGAGCAAACTGCTTTAAATTATCAACCATTCAAATTAAGAATTTTTCAGTATCTTATTCGGTCAACATTTACCTAACTGCTTATTATGATTCCTATTCAACCAGATCAAATTCCTCCCAGCGGATGGCAGGGTTTTAAGCGCCACTGGCGTACTGATCTGGTAGCCGCCCTCAGCGTTGCACTGGTAGCCCTACCCTTAGGGCTGGGGATTGCGGTGGCAGCAGGCTTCCCACCTATGGCTGGCCTAGTTTCGGTAATTGTAGGCGGTCTGGTGACTACATTTATCCGGGGAAGCCATGTGGCAATTAATGGTCCTGCCAATGCCTTAATTATTGTAGCATTATCAGCATCTGAGAACATGAGCTTACCGGGCGAATCGGGTTTGCCCTACGCAATGGCGGCTTTCGTAGTAGCTGGAGGTATCCAAGTAGTACTGGGGATGCTACGATTGGGAAAATTAGGTAATTTGGTGCCCAGCTCTACCATTCACGGCATGTTAGCCGCTATTGGCTTTCTCATTATTGGCACGCAGATTCACCACGCCCTAGGGATTGCTGGAGCCAGCTTTTTAGACCTACTCACCCAGCCAGAAATATTATTGCAAACCAATCCATTCATCCTAATTGTTACGTTGGCTTGCCTTCTCATTCTAATCTTTTACGGACAAATTGAGAATCGTGTCATCAAACTGCTCCCTGCCCCTATGTGGGTACTAGTTGCTGCTATTCCCATATTTTACGGCTTCCGATGGGTTTCTCGTGAGTTTTCTTTAGACGGATGGGAGCTGAATACGGAGCTCTTAGTACAAATTCCATCTGATATTACCCAAAGCCTGATTTTCCCTGACTTTTCTCGAATAGATGAGCCTGTATTCTGGCTAACCGTATTTGTCGTTACTGTAGTCATGTCATTAGAGTCGCTGGTCATTGCGAGAGCAGTCGATAAACTTGATCCTTACAAGCGAAAAACCAATCTCAATAAAGATTTACTGGGTATTGGCGTAGCTACAGTGGTATCCGGGTTTTTAGGCGGACTGCCCGTTACGGCAGTGATCGCCAGAAGCTCAGTGAATATTACGAATGGAGCAGCTACCAAGTGGTCAAACTTTATGCACGGCTTAATTGTGCTGTTATTTGTCGCAGTGTTTTCAGGGCTTATCCAGATGGTGCCGTTGGCGGCATTGGCAGCCATCTTATTATTCACTGGCTATAGGCTTACGGCTCCTCGGGTGTTCGAGCGAGCCTACCAACAGGGGTGGGAGCAACTAGTCATTCTGGTGGTTACCCTGGTAGCTATTCTGGCTACTGACCTCATGTCGGGGCTACTCATTGGCATTGGGTTTACAATAGTATTGCATTTTATTAGAAGCGGTATGCCGTTGCCACTATTCCTCCGTTATATGCGTCGCCCATATATGAAGGTTGTGCAGGAGAAAGAACAGTCGTACCTGGTGAAAGTGAAGGGCATTATCAACTTTACTAATATCTTGCAGCTCCAGCAGAAAATCAGGAAACTGACTCCCGATGATAACGTGGTTATCGACTTTTCCCACACCCGCTTAGTAGACTATACTGTACTAGAATATCTGCACGAGTACGCTGAAAAGTATAATCAGAATGGCGGAGAGCTTCACTTCACTGGGCTGGATGTACATAAAACTTCTTCCCACCATCCTTACGCCCTGCACGTGCTGGAGAAGCCTAAGCCTAAGCTCATCCGCCTTACCCGTAGGCAAGTTGAACTAAAGCAAATGGCAAATTCTAATAGCTGGGGTTATGACCCAGAGATTGATTGGGAGATTGCTTACCTGAACCGTTTTCTCTTCTTCAAATCGCGACCGGTAGAGTATATGAGTAATCAAATTGGTGGAGAATATAAAAAGCTGGGAGTACGATGGAAAATATGTGACGTTTGCCTGAACGAAGCCTTTATCTCTTTCGAGACCTATCGTATTACGGTGGAAGTGCTATCGCTACCGTTTATGTTACCCGTGTTCTCACTAGAAGAAGAGTCGTTTCTCGACCGTATTTCGGTGATTGCTGCTCAGCAGGATATTGATTTCAACGAATACCGTAACTTTTCCCGTAAATTCCTGCTACAAGGGCCTGATGAAGAGAGCATCCGGGGATTGTTCACGGCTAAGCTAATTCACTTTCTGGAAAAGAGTGATATTTACCATCTGGAGAGCAATGGTAAGGAGCTTTTGATCTTCCGCCACCTACGGCTGGCTAGTCCCCGCGAAATACTGAAGATGGTAGACTACAGCAAAAAGTTGATAACCAAACTACACCAAACGGTCACTCCCCCTCCGGTCGAACCTACTCCGGACGAGGTATACTAAGCTCAGACAAGCTGTACCATTCGTTACAATTTTATCTACTTGATAGATGAGTTGTTCTCATTGTAGTCTTGCAACTGCGCTCTAGTAGTTTTAGAATCACTCGAGAAAAGTAGTATAACTCTAAAATCATACAAAACTTTCTTTAGGTGATTAGCATATAGCGTGGAGTATTTTGATGATATTGAGCAGATAACAAAAAAGGAGTAGCTGAAAAGCTACTCCCTTCCTTAGGTTGTTAAGACTGATAGTTCTAAGGTGGTACTTACTTTTTCACCATCACTTTACGGACTACTCGCTCGGTGGGTGAGTTCATAACTACCATGTATATGCCCGGTTGTTCATTAGTAAAATTGATTTGTTCGGCTAATGATGTAGTAGCTGCCTTTTGGTACACTAACTGACCCATCGGGTTATAAATTGACAAAGTAAATGCAGTGTTATGATCTACCTCAGCTTGCAATTGGCCACGAACTGGGTTAGGATAGAGCTGTATTTCTGTGGTAAGCGTCGGTTTGGTTGAAGTATCTTCCGTGCGAGAAGCTGTACGGTAACTATCCGTATCAATTACCTCAAAAGTGAATGAACGTTGGTCGAGTAATTGACCTTCTTGACTTCGTAGCTCGTAAGAAGTAGCTTCCACAGTGTAAATACCCGGAGCTGGTTGCCAATCTCGGTAATTACCATTACTATCGCCGAAAGCAGCGTAAGGCGCAGCATTTTCTGTGCGGTTACGAAGTATCCCTAGCTTTTCTTCGCTTACTTTGATATCGACACTACCTACCACTTCAGGGCTAACGTCAACTCGTAAATTGAAGTTAACTCCTGGATAATCAGCGTAGTCAATGACCGTTTCCTCGGAAATCTCCAAAATAGCTTCTTCCCGATTAGCATTTATCAGCGTCAAGCCGATAATTTGACCAAACTTGGTAATTGTAAATGAAATGGATTGGCTAGTTCCGGGAGTGCCTTCAAAGTTACGTTGCGGGTAAGGAGTGGCTGTAAGTGTGTACTGCCCGGGTTGTAGTTCACCGGGGCGATAATCTCCATCATCATCACCAAATAAGGCGTAAGGAGCAGCATTCTGACGAGACGTACGCATCATACCGCCTGAAAGCTCCAAAATAACACTACCTACTGACATAGGATTAGTAACTGCCTGGATATTGATAGACTGGCCTTCAACTGAACCAAATATTGCGTTAAGATCAACCATATCTCCATCCTGAATTGGCTGAAGCACTTCGTCGGTAGTGGGATCAATGAGATTAAATCCGGTTACTGCAATTGGGTTAGAAGTGCTATCATCGTCGCGTTTCAGAAAGTATATTTTATCTGCCTCAGGGCCATAGGCTATTGCGGTGCTGTCGGATAAACCGATAACATAGTAGTCTCTTAAAATCTGTACCTCTTCCCATTTACCAAATTCAGGGTTGTTGTACAAGTAGGTTCCTTTACTCTGCGTTTGTACTGCTAACAAATCGCCAGATAGTATTACCTGAGTCCCAAAATCATCATTATTTTCTGAGTCGAAGGGCTGTATCACTAAGCTTTGCTGCCAATTATCGTTTTGTTGTTCGTATATGATTACTTCACCCGGTAAAGTAAATTCAGAAGAACTAACGCCTGAGTTACCAATGGCAACATTACCTGGACTAAGAGCATATCTGGGATCAGCAGAGTCTTCTATTTGGAAGAACCCTTCTAACTGTTCTGTCTCTACCCACTCCCCTGCTTCGTTTAGTGAGAATAAGTAAGCTGAGTTATTCTGTTTACGGCTGTCTCCTAGCCCCGTTGAATTTCCTACTAGTAACTGACCTTCTATAAGCTCTATATCTGACCCAAATAAATCAACTGCCTCTGCATCTGAAGCATATAACTTCTGCACCTCTTGCCACCCTTGGCCTATCCGCTTGAATACAATAACCAACCCGGCAAGTTGCTCCCCATTCGGTCCATCTTCAAGCCGAAAGGCAGCAAATGCATAGTCTTGACCAATAGCTACTTGAGGGACACTATTGTCTGAAATAAGGTTATCTAGTTGTTGGGACAAATTCCACGAACCATTACTGCCTTTCTCATAGATATATACCTTTGCCGTAGCAGCAACAATAGCTACATCCTTACTGATTGCCACACGGCTCCCAAAGGATTCACCAGAAATAGGCGCTCGCAAAGTACTGGTGCGAAGCCACTGCTTGTTAGCTTGTTGTTCAAATATGTAAGCTTCGCGTCCTCCGTTAACGATCGCTTGGTCATCTTTCAGTTGAGCAGTAGTAGCAAAGCGCATAGAGTTTTCTAAGGAAAACGATTGACTGGGCACAAATACAGGATCTGACGGATTATCTAACCTTCTTATGAAGTACACCGAATTAGGGTCGGGGCCATAGGCGATAGCTCCTCTACTTGATACATCAGCTATGTAGTAGTCTTGTAAGATTTGGATTTCTTCCCATTCACTAAATTTAGTGTTCTCATACAGGTAAGTTCCTTTGTTCTGCGTTTGCACTGCAAGCAGATTGCGGAACAGTACCACTTCTCTACCAAAATTATCATTATTCTCTGAGTCAGAAGGTCTAATGATGATAGTCTGTTGCCAAGCATTATTCTGCTGCTCATAAATAATTACTTCTCCGGGCAGGTTAAAACCGCTAGCAAAAGTCCCTGAGTTACCAATAGCAACATTGCCTTGATTAAAGGCATAGGCAGGGTTAGCAGAATCCTCAAATTGAAAGAACCCTTCAAGCGTCTCTGTTTCTAACCATTCGCCTCTTTCGTTTATCGAGAATAGATAGGCGCCATTCGTTGGTGCATTGCTATCAAGGAAAGTGGAATTACCGATCACCAACTGACGCCCTTGTACTATTACAGCACTACCAAAAAACTCGTTTGTCCCTCCATTGGAAGCTCGTAGTCGTTGTACTTCTTGCCAATCTTGAATTTCTCTCGCAAAGACAATAACTACTCCTACCCGTTGCTCGCCATTAGCACCATCTTCCTGACTTAATCCAGCAAAAGCATAGTCTTCCGAAATGGCTACGGTAGGGACGGCCTCCTCTTCGCCTAAATCGTCTAATTGGCTAATCAGCGTCCATATCCCACCTCTTTTCTCATAAATATAAGCACTGTTACCCCCGGCAATCATAGCTCGGTTAGCAGCTAAGGAAACATTGCTACCAAAAAACTCATCTTCAACAGGTGAGGATACTGTGTCTACGGGCACCCATTGTCTGTCGTCTTGCTGTTCAAAAAAGTAAGCTGTGCCTTCACTGGTGGCAATGGCCTGGCGTCCTTCTATTTGCAAGGCACTGACTCTTCCATCCAAAGAAAACGCTTGATCGGGCACGTAACGCTGGGCATAGCTTTGGATAGTACAAAAAGCGAGGAAAAATACTAAAAAGAATCTCATAGTAATAAAAATTAGTTAAGGTTTATTTAAGTATTACAGCTGTAAAAATTAATTATATTAAAATAAAAAAATAAATAATTATAAAAACAAGAGCTATATATGAATTTATTGTTAATATTTCAATTTATTTTTATTAATAGCTTTTATTACACTATTTACATATCTATTGGCCGCAATGACTGGAGCCAAGATCTGATGGGTAAATGTGTATTTGGTAATGAGAGCCTTTCGCTCAGAGACTGTTTTTAGTTGATTGAAATGATGCAGAGGATACGGTATTCACTACTGTATGAGTCATCAGCATTGAGGTGATGTGACGGTAATACCCCAGTTGATAGAGAGGTTAGTTGACAAATAGCAGATTACTACTATATTCCTTAGTTGAGACAATAGGTTACATAGAGATAGAACTGTTTGTCTAGTAAGATAAGGCAGTTCCTGTGTCGGTAAGCCATTATTTACAATAGACAGCTAGATTTCCACGTCAGCGAGCTATCGTCAACGGTCGACGGACAAACTCTCGCGTCAACGGTTCGTCGATTGCAAGCGACAGCTAAATTCCCGTGTCAGCAGCTCGTCGTTTGCGATCGACAGCTAGGTTCCTGTGTCAGCAGCCCATCGTTTATGATCGACAAGTACACTCCCGTGTCAGCAGCTCGTCGACTAGCAACGCAGATCACTCATATTAATAAGTTTCCTACGTATGTACCGAATGCTGGTGGACTAGCTTTTATTCTGAATCAGGCTATGCCAAATTTGGAGTATATCGTAAAACTAAACCACAAAAATATGATTAAGTCCGCTACTCTTGGTAGATACCGTATTAAGGAATTTATTCAGTTTATCCGCAACTCTTTAATGATTATCGACCAACATGGCTCTGATAAGCTGAAGATTAAATTTCAGTATAAGAAGCTAAACCAACAGTTCCAGCAGCTAAAACAAACGTACAAGCAAGAAAACCAGAGTGAAATTAGTACTAAGTTATTAGAGTTAGATGCCCGGCGCGATCAGGCTATTGTTTGTTTACGCATGATCAGTGAAGGATATGCTCGACACCCTCAACCTGCCCTAGCTGCGGCTGGCGAACAAGTGTTGGAGTGCATTAATAAGTACGGTACTCGGTTATATAGCTTAAACTACAGTGCAGAAACTACCGTATTAAATAATATTGCGCGTGACCTGCAGGCTTCGCCAGACTGTACAAAAGCTATTCAGGATATGCATTTGGAGGATGTAGTGAAAGAGATGAATAAGGCCAATCAGGAGTTTGAAAAAGTATTTATTCAGCGGTTGGAAGAAACTAGCCGGGAAGAAACTCAAAGTACGCGTGAACTCGTCCAGATCACATCGGAAGCTTACCGTACTCTCACTAAACACATAGAGGCTCACGCTACGCTGACCCCCTCGGTAGAATACTTACTGTTTATTGACCATCTGAATGAGAATATTGAGCACTTCAACCAAATTGTAGAACGACGAAAGGCCGACGCTGAGAACGACGGGCCGTTGGTAGCCTAATTGTCAGATAAAAAGACTTAGGTAAAATACTGTTCGGTAGCATTCGTATAGGATTAATAACATTTACCAGTAAATAAGCAATAAGACAAAAGCAAGCTACACATGCCCCCGCGCCGCGTCGGCTTTGAAAAAGGGGGCATGGGGATTTAATGATCGGACGGTAAGAGCGCATTATTAACTCGAAATCAGTCTACATCTAACAGAAAGAATATCCTGGAATAGCCACGAATATTATAGTGAGTATCAATATCTTGCTGGATCGCCCCAGGAATTTCATACTCATAAGGCGCATATCCGAGATGCCAAAATGAGTCCGAAGATGTACTGTATAGTATTAGACTAATAGATACGCACAATATCTTGTTGGGCGAATAGCTCAGGAGAGACGTTTAAGCCTAGGCTCGGCTCGGCGTATAAGGTTGGAGGCACGCTAATGTCGCCCAAGTACAGTTCGCCAATGTAAGGCCGTAAGCTACTTTCTTTTAACCCCTGTTTAGGCAGAGCTAAAGTAAGCGTAGCTTCCGCCCGAACAGTTGGCCGATAGCCTTTTCCTTCAGTCAAATCAATACCCGAAGGTGTATCCAGTGATAGAACGGCTGCTTCCGACTGGTTGGCCCACTCAATCATGGCGCGAGCACTTCCGCGAGGGTTACCTGATAGACTGTAGCCAATAATACCATCTAAGATTAGGTCAATTCCTTCTGGTAAGGTATCTTCTTCTTCCGGCCAATTCTGTACCGACACTTTCATATTTTGTAAGATATTGTACTGATGCTGAGGTACTTCGGTAACCCGTTCAATACTAGTAATATATACTTGTACCGTAGCTCCCCAGGATGATAGGCGGCGGGCGGCTACCATTGCTCCACCACCGTTGCCTCCGGTTCCGGCTAGCACCACTACTTGCTTTCCCGCCAGATTATGCTCTAGAAAACGCTCTTTGGCTACCAATGCCAGGCATCGCCCGGCGTTCTCCATCATTTGAATGAGCTCAATCCGGTATTGCTCAATCATTAGCCGATCTACTTCTACCATCTGCTCGGTAGTTAGGTAAGGAATATCAGTGTTAATAAGTGGAAACGACATAGTATCTATGGTATTAGTATGAAACATAGTTTTGCTTAGAAACGCACTAGTGTACTAAAAGTAGGAAAAGTAAGCATTTTGAAAAGTAAGATATTTCTATCTATGCAATCCGTTGAATACACTAAAATAAGTAGCATGATGACTAAATTTATCAGATGTACGACATACGTAATCCTTTTATTTAGCCTACTATTTAGCTGTACCGATACGGAAGACCCGCCTGCCCAAAAACAAGTAGGCAATCTGACCATCACCCCGGTTCAACTTGGAAAACTGGAATTTAATCAAGTTGAAGGCGAAGTTACCACTAACTTTACTATTACCAACGATGAGTTATGGATACTTAACGGTGGGCTTTCCGTTGAAGACGGAGCTACACTGACTATTGAAGCAGGTGCTACTATTTACGCTGCCTTTAACGAGGCAACTAGTTACTTGACAGTACAACGCGGGGGAAAGATTATTGCTGACGGCACTGCCGATACCCCCATCAATTTTACCACCATCCGCGAGTTGACTAGTATTCCCCAACCTGGCGACTGGGGAGGTATCATCATTAACGGGAAAGCCCCGGTGAATCTGGCAGGAGGTGAAGGCGAAGGCGAAGGAGGAACCGGTACTTACGGCGGCTCTGACCCCGAGGATAATTCAGGAGTACTGCGGTATGTGGTAGTTGCCTACGCAGGCAAGCAGCTTGGGCCGGATAACGAACTAAACGGTTTCTCACTAAATGGTGTGGGTCGGGGCACTACTGTTGAATACGTAGAAGCTATCTATGGTAAAGATGATGGAATAGAGTTTTTTGGTGGAACTGTAAATATTAAGTATGCTCTGTCGTTAGGCAATGCCGATGACTCCTTTGACTGGTCGTATGGCTGGTCGGGTCTGGGACAATTCTGGGTAGTGCAGCAAGACCCCTTTGGAGGTGATCGGGCTATTGAAGCCGATAATAATGAAGATGATTTTCTGGCAAGTCCATTTTCTCAACCCATTGTTTCTAACCTTACTTTGTTGGGAGCTGATGATGGTGACGGAGAGAATACTGGCGTTAAGCTAAGAAATGGTACCCGAGGACTTATTTACAATGCCCTGGTGAGCAATTTCCCTAAGGACGGGGTAGATGTAGACGAAAGCTCAGAGGGGTTTATATCATCTAATGAATTAGTATTTAGCCATTCCCGAGTGTTTAGCAACAACCTCTCGGGTAATGAAGGAGTAAACTATCGCAACGCTACCTCCTTCGAGCAGGATGGCTCTAATCAGGTTACTACCCAACCTACACTAGACGGTTTTGTAGGTATTGTAGCGGGCGAAGGCTTTGACCCAATCACGCTTAATAACTGGTTCTCTTCAGTTGACTACATCGGAGCCGTTGACCCTAATGCCAACTGGACATTGGGATGGATCAAGATTTTACGATAACTAAACAATAACCCAACATGAAAAAAGTATTCGGCAGTATACTACTTATATTGCTTGTCGCTAGTTATGCTCAGGCTCAGGAAGAAACTGATCTTTTTGAGATGAGCCTAGAGGAACTGATGCAGTTAGACATCTCGGTAGGCTCAAAGACGGTGAAAAATCCTGATCAGATTCCGGGTGCAATTACTGTGATTAGTCATGAACAACTGGAGCAGATACAAGCTCGCTCATTGCGCGATGTTCTGAATACCTGGGTGCCGGGTATGGATGTTGTACCTACCTACTTTGGTTACGGTAATATGGTAAACTCAGGGATTTATTCAAGGGGTATTCTCTCTGACTTTAACCAGCAAATCTTGATTCTTTATAATGGTCAGAATAAGTTTAATGAGTCTACTTTTGGTTCGCCCTATCCGGGTATGTTTTTCACCTTAGAAAGCGTGGAGCGCATTGAGATTAACACCAGTCCAGCCCCGCTACTCGGGGGTAGCGCTCTGACTACCATTAATATTATCACTCGCGAGGGATATCTTAACGGTACGGAGGCTTTTGCCAATATTGGTTTTAATGGCGAAGATGGGTTTCAGTCAAAAAGGTTCACCGTTAACCATGGAGTACGGCTAAAAGAGTGGCACTTAGGCACCAGCTTGCAGTATTTCGACGATCTGGGACAAGCCCACCCTGACCAGCAAAACTTTGGTTTCACCAATAACGAAAGCCAGTTACGGGATGGTGTGCAAGGTTCGCTTAATTTTCTAGTAAATGTAAAGTCACCGGGTGAGGTAGTAGAATTTGGATCATGGTACAAAAACGTAAGCCGGGATGCACTTTTTTCTAACCTAAACATATCAGCCAGCTCTGAGCTGTACAACTTTCAAGCATCTACCCTGCATAATTACCTAAATATTCAGGCGACTAATAGTGTCGAGGTATCAGCAGGAGTGTCGTTGTTTGATGTCTCTAATACCATTAACCTGGATCAGCCTATTCCGATAGGAGTTAACCAACGGATTAATGTTCCTTCAAGAACTGAGCTATCTAACTATAATGCCTATCTAAAAGTAGATTACTTGAAGGACTATACGCTATGGGGCAACCATACTATTAATGCGGGGATAAAAATTGAGCGGGAAGGGCAAAGTAGTCACGCTATCAGTCAGTTGAATGATCAGAATAATTTCATTGACGTAACCCAGCAGCAGTTAGAACAATTTGCGCGGGATCTCCCTAATGATAATCGGACAATTGCGGCGTTATACGCTGAGAATAACTGGAATATTGCTAATAATCTATCACTGCTCTTTGGGTTTCGGTACGATTACTATGACAATTTTGGAGATAACGAAATATCGGCACTTAACCCCCGGATAGCCGTAGCCTATTTACCTAGTAAGAAATTTATTCTTAAAGCGCAGTATTCTTCGGCCGTCAGACCACCTTCTTTGTATGAGATAGAGGGTAATAACTTCTTGCCGCAGTTATACGGGAATCAAACGCTTGATTTTGAGTCACTCAATACCTTTGAGTTAAGTGCTAAGTACCGTACCGATCGGTTTGAAATTACAGTAAACCCTTACTTTGCCCAGTTTGATAACCGTATCGCCTACGTGCCCTCTCTCATTGATACTACTAGCAGTGTGGCTTCTAACAGCGGTTCGGTTAGTGTGCTAGGAGTAGAAGTAACTACTAAGTATGAGTGGAAAAAGCAAAACTACATTTTCTTGAATGCCTCTCAGCAAGATAGTCAAGACGGGTTAACAGATGACCAGACGTACTATATACCATCAACTTATATTAATGGTGGAGTGAATATGCACTGGGACAAAATAAACCTAAATGTTACCGGAAACTACCGGGGTGAAAGAGTTTTACCTGAGAATCTAATTGTTAACCAGGAGGTAGCTACCAGCAGCCAGTTTTTGGTTAACACGGCATTCACATATCGGTTACTCCCGAACTTGGTAGCTTACTTACAGGTACAGAACGTACTCAATGAAACCTACTTCATCCCTCTAAGCAGCGATGGGTTGTATGTTCCCCTGCGGCAGCGCACAATTAATATAGGTATTAATCTGGAATTATAAGTGCCAGCTATTTAGCTGAAGCAACGGGTGAGCCAGAAGCCCAGTTAGTAGCCTCTACCATACGGTCGTAAATACCTGTGTTCTCGTAGATACCTGCGAAAGATTCAGCACCTGGCCCGTAAGCAAATACCGGGATTAAGTCGGGAGTGTGTCCTCCGGTAGAGAAAGTTCCTACTAGGTCGTTGTAAGACTCACCTGAAGATAGGGCAAAGCCACCGGTTTCGTGGTCGGCGGTTACTACCACCAATGTATTACCATCACGCTCAGCGAAGTCCAGGGTAACTCCCAAGGTTTTATCAAAATCTTTCACCTCCTCAATGATGTATTCGGCATCGTTAGCGTGGCCACCCCAGTCAATCTGTGATCCTTCCACCATCAAGAAGAAACCGTCTTCGTCCTGTGAAAGATACTCCAGTGCCATTTGCGTAGCCTGAGGGAGAAAGTCTCCCCGATCTTCTTGCATCTTAGGCATACCGTCGGAGGCTAGCAGAAAGCCGTATTTCTGTTCCATAGAGAAGCTGGCAGGTTTTTGTAGCTGAGTGGTATCTACTACAAATCCGTTGGCAGTTAAACTATCTAAATAGTTAGCGTCATCTTCTCTATCCACGAAGAACTGCGTGCCACCCCCCGCAAAGAAATCTACGGAAGAGGTAGTCAATTGAGCCGCGATTTCCTCGTATTGGCTACGAGCGGGAACATGAGCGTAAAAGGATGCTGGAGTAGCGTGCACAATAGAAGAGGTGGCTATTAACCCCGTGCTCAACTTGTCTGACACCAACTCTGCAATGGTTTCTACTGAAGCAGTATCATCTTTTACGGCAATGGCACCATTATACGATTTATGCCCAGTGGCAAAAGCGGTAGCTCCGGCCGCCGAATCGGTAATTTTCTCGCGGGAAGATGAAGTTTTAATGAGGCCAATGTAGGGAAAGCGTTGGAAGTTAGGCTCACCTTCGCCATAGTAGAACCGACTTGTTACTTGAGTAACCCCCATACCGTCGCCAATCAGCAAGATGATATTTTTCGGTCGAGTTGTCTCTTCTTCGTTAGTAGCCGTTACTTCAGGTTCTTTGGGCTGGCATTGCGCTAGTAATAATAAGGAAAAACTAAAGATGAAAATACGAATCATAGGATAGTAGAATAGTTTGATCGGCAAAGATAATTTCTTTCGCCAAACTTACCGTAGAAGCCATGTTTCTTTTGTGTTAAGAGAAGAGGGTGAAAAGGTAGAGGGCAAAGGGTAGAATGTATGAGGCACAAAAGATACTGTTTGTCTATCATCTTTACCCTATACTGTTTACCTTCTACCGTCAATACTATTCATCCCGTAGTGATTCTACTGGGTTTTGCGTAGCGGTGCGGAAGGTTTGAGACCCGACGGTAACACCAGCTACTAGCAAGGCAGCAACTCCAGCTAAAATAAAGCTCCAAACGCTCAACGTATCTTGGTAAGCGAAGGTATCTAACCAGTAGTTCATCACGAAATATGCTAGAGGGCAAGCAATTAAGAAGGCTACGAAAATAAGTTTGGAGAAACTTTGGGTGAGCAACAATAGTAACTGACTTACTGACGCTCCCAGTACTTTTCGAATACCTACCTCTTTGGCTCGTTGCTCAGCAGTGTACGATGCTAGGCCAATTAGACCTAAGGCAGCAATAAAGATTGCCAGTAAAGAAAAGAATTGTACGATTTGCCCTAAACGGTCTTCATCGTCGTACTGTCCCTGAAACCGGTCGCCGATGGTGTAGTAATCAAACGGAAAACCGGGACGGAGGTAGCTCCACTGTTCTTTCAAATAGCTGATAGTTTCGTCCATCGCACTGGCGTGTACCCGAGTAGTCAGATTGTAGACCTGGCGAGAAGTAATGTAAAAGATGATTGGCGCAATAGACTGATGCAGAGATTCAAAGTGAAAGTCTTTTGTAACGCCAATGATATAACCTTGCCGACCACCGTAGCTGATTTTCTTATCAATAGCCTCCTCAGACGAAGCGTAGCCAATAGCTCGAACAGCTGACTCATTAACAATGAAAGCTTCGGTAGAATCACTGGCACGAGTGATATCAAAATTACGACCAGCAGTCAGCTCGATGCCAAACGAGTTAACAAAATCGTGATCTACACTTACGTCAGCCAAGCGGAAATCGAGATTCTTCATCTCACCACTTACTTCTACTTGTCCTCCCTGAGAATCATTTAAACGTCCGGAAGGCACGCGGCTGGAGAGGGTTACATCTAAGATTCCCGGTTGATTCAGCAATTGTGCCTTTAGTTCTTCGTACTGATTGTAAATTTTTTCATTTACAGGTAGCACTACTAGATTCTCTTGATTAAAGCCTAGTGGCTTACTCTTTACATAATCCAGTTGCCGCTCTACCGTAATTACGCCGATCACCAGGGCAATAGAGATTACAAACTGGGTTACCACTAACCCTGATCTTAGAAGACTATTACCTAGTTGGCTACCCCGACTGCTTCGTAAAATGCGAGCGGGCTGAAAGGCCGATAAATAGAATGCCGGATAACTACCAGCGATGATTCCAACGGCTAGAATGATACCTACCAACAACAGTAATAGAAATGGATTGCCAAGTATATCAAAGGACAGTTGCTTATCCACAAAATCGGTAAAGTAAGGCAAAGCTAGTGTAACCAGTAAGACGGCTAAGGTCAGCGCAAATAAAGAAACTAATACAGATTCAGATAAAAATTGCCCTATCAATGAAGATTTCTCGGCACCCATTACTTTACGGACTCCTACTTCCTTAGCTCGTCGAGTAGCCCGGGCGGTGGTCAGATTGATGAAATTGATGCAAGCAATCACCAGAATGAATAACGCGATGATAGTATAGATATATACGTAGGCAATATTACCGTTAGCTTCAATCTCCGTATCAAGCTGGGAGTATAGGTGAATATTAGTAAGTGGCCATAGTTGAAGTGCGGTCCATTGTGAAGCAGGTACGTCGGAGTTACCCGTCAAGTGCTTATCAATAAAACTAGGAAATTGCGCCTGAAGCTCTTCAGAATTGTAACCTTCGGGAAGAAGAATATAGGTAGAAAAGTTGTTACTGCCCCAATTGCTGGTCATATACTCTTGTCCAAAATAGTTCTCTAGCGTAACAAATGAGCATAGCATAGTAAAACGAAAGTGGGAGTTATTGGGAACATCTTTGACCACTCCGGTTACTTTCATATCTATTTCATTATCGAAATTCAGAATTTTACCAATGGGGTCTTCGTTGCCAAAGTATTTTTTGGCGGTACTCTCGGTAAGCACTAATGAGTTAGGGGCATTCAGAGCAGTTATAGGGTCACCCTCGATGAAGGGGAATGTAAAAATATTAAAGAACTCAGGCTCAGCGAAGAAAAAGTCATTTTCAATAATTTGCTTATTTCCCACTTCGTAAGTTATCAATGGGTTGCCACTAAATAACCGGGCCGACTGCTGAATGATACCTGAAAAGTCTTCGGCTAACAGCGGTTCAAAAGGAGGTGCCAAGTGTCCCAGATGTAAATTGACTGCTCCGTCAGGATTAAGAAACTGGCGGGAGATGCGATAGATACGATCAGCCTTTTCGTGGTAGCGGTCGTAGCTGAGTTCATACTGGACAAATAGTAGAATCAAGATACAGGCAGTCATACCCACAGCTAGACCGAGAATATTAATCAGCGTCATCTGCTTATAACGAGCCAGATTCCGTAAGGCGATTTTGAGATAGTTTCTTAGCATGGAGTTGGGGTTTGTGGCAGGGAGCTGGGAGTATAAAGAGCCTCAAGCCCCTCGCCCCCAACTCCCCGCCAAGTTATTCATTCCTTAATGAGTCAACCGGATTAGCTACGGCGGCGCGTACTGACCGGAAGCCGACCGTTAGCCAGGCGATTATGATGGCAGCTAAAAAGGTGACGATAAAATATCCAAGGTGTAATTCAATTCGGTAAGCGAAGGTGTTGAGCCAAGCTCGCATAGCAAGATAACCCAGCGGGGCAGCTACGCCAAAGGCTAGTAACACGAGCGTGGTAAACTCCCGCACAAAGCGATACAGAATTTGCTGCACCGTAGCTCCCAACGTCTTGCGAATACCAATCTCTTTCTGTCGGTGCAACGCCAGGAATGATACCAGTCCGTACAATCCCAAACAGCCGATGATGAGTGCTAGCCCTGCCATAATGCGGAAGAAGCGGTAAAGTGTATCTTCTAGGGTGTACAGTATACCAATGTAATCGTCTAGAAACTCATAGTGAAAGAAGGCATTAGAGTAAGTTGCTTCCCAGGCTGTTTGTATCATCTGTAAGGTCTGAGGAACATTCTGACCGCTTATTTTCACGTTAGCCTCCTTTACCCGATCCCCATAGTATATGTAGCTAGGATCAATCTCTTCTTTTAATGTTTTGTTTACAAAGTCGCGCAGTACTCCTACTATCTCCATCTCAATAGGATGATTATCTCCAAATTTTATCCACTGTCCTAGTGCAGCCTCCGGATTGGTAAAACCCAAGGTTTTTACGGCGGTTTCATTTAGCAAAATGCTGCGCTGATGTACGCTATCCGGTGCATAATCGGTTTCTTGCAAATTGCGTCCGGCAATAACCTCTAGCCCGAAGGTAGGAACGTAGTCGGGATCAACACACTTCTCATTCATTTGGTACTTTTCAGCACTCCCGAAAGCGGTGGCATATACTTCGTTATAATTATTTCGGCGGGAGCTGGGGGCTGATGAGCAAATGGTGACTTGCTCAATAGATGCTAAGCTCATTAGTTCTTGACGGAACTGCTCGCGAGGAGCACGATCACGTTCTGGCAGGTCGACTACAATCACTCCCTCTTTTACAAAACCCATATCCTGCTCTCGGAAGAAATCCATCTGGGTAGCTACCACGATGGTTCCCAGCAACAGAAATTGAGCAATGGTAAATTGTACTACTACCAATGCCTTCCGCAGTGAGAACTTAGACTTAAATCCCACATTCACCTCCCGAATTGATTGTTTGAGGGCTTGTACGGGCTGATAACTTGACAGTACTCGCGCAGGGTAGTATCCAGCGATGATAGTAATCGCAACAACTAAACCGGCTAGAAAATAAATGATAGTTGTATCTAAGGCAAAGGTCATAGGTGCATAGCGGGCGAATGGAGCCATATACTGATTAGCGGCTGCCAAAAACCAATCGGCCAGCCCCACGGCTATTAAAGCCGCAAAAGTACACAGCAGGGTCGTTTCGCCTAGAAACTGAAAGATAAGCTGTCGCTTGCGACTGCCCAGTGTTTTTCGAATACCAATTTCCTTCGCGCGGCGAATGGCTTGAGCAGTGGAAAGGTTGATGAAGTTGATTCCTCCCGCCACCAGCACAATCAGTCCCATACTAATGAGTGCTAAGAGTAACGGCTTAGGAGTAGCGAAGAACGTGCCCCCGTAGCGGGCTTCAGTGTGAATATCCGATAGGGCTTGCAAATAATAGGTTCGGCGTTCAGCCAAATCTTCGTTTAGGTAATTATGCTTAATTTGATTCAGTGCTGCTTCTAACTGCGTTGGATTATATCCTTCAGGTAAAGTAAGGAAGGCATTACCACCCCCGGGCACACTCGCCCAGTTACTCGTCCACTTAGGATTTTCTGCCATAAACACTTCCATCGGCAGAAGTAAATGAAAATATACATTGGTATTATCGGGTACGTCTTCCAAAATACCGCTCACTGTATAGTTTCGCTGATTAATCTCCAACGTTTGCCCAATTAGTTCCTCGTAACGATTTTGGTAGTCAGAGCCAAAAATGCGATCAGCCAGTACGCGAGTTAGTACTACCTCGTCAGGGGTTTGTAACAGTGAAGGGCGATGTCCGGCCAATAACGGATAGCTGAAGGTTTTTAGAAAGTGAGCATCAGCGTATACCAAATGATATGCCTGATATCGCTTTTCTTCACCTTCGTCATCCCATCGTTTTACCACCCCGTAGTTGCGGGCATATACCTGCGTAGCATTTTCTACAGTTGGAAAATTTTCCCGCAAGGCTTCCGCCATCGGAAAGCAAACCGCACCGTCGTAGTCAATACCGCTGGGTTCCTGGGTTTGGGTTACCACCCGGTAGATACGGTCTGCATTGGTATGGAAGTTATCGTAGGTATACTCGTGTTTCACCATCACGTATACTACCAAGCAGCAGGCAATCCCTACCGCTAAGCCAACCAAATTAATAGCAGTAGTCACCCGGTTGCGAGTCAGCGTCCGAATAGCGATAGTTAAGTAGTTCTTTATCATATAGCTGGGAGGTTGGGGCTGGGAGCGAGGAGTAAGCAGTGGTGCACCTAACCACTTGCCCCTAGCTCCCCACTAAGTTATTCGCTTCGTAATGATTTGGCGGGATTTACGATAGCAGCTTTGAAGGATTGTAGGCTGACGGTGAGCCAGGCGACGGCTAAAGCTAAGAAACCCGAAATTAGGAAGATGCCAATGCTAAGCGGAACCCGATAGGCAAAGTCGCTGAGCCATTCGTTCATAGCGAAATAGGCAATGGGAGCGGCAATCAATAGCGCGATGAGTACGAGTCGGGTGAAGTCTTTAGAGAACATCACCACGACACTTACTACGGAAGCACCTAGTACTTTTCGGATACCAATTTCTTTAGTACGCTGCTCTGCCATGAAGGCGGCCAATCCGAATAGACCTAAACAAGCTACGAAGATGGCCAATACACAGAATAGCGTGAATATCTCCCCCACTTTCTGTTCTGACTGATACATATTATTGAACCGCTCATCCAGAAATGAGTACTCAAACGGCAAGTCAGGCAGAAACTGATTCCACTGATCTTCTACCTTGGCAATGGTTTGGTTAATATTTTCAGAGGCTATTCGGATAGATATAGCGGCGGTGCTACGCCCTAGTACTTGACCTTCACCACCTAATACCATTACCATCGGACTGATACGTCTACGCAAAGTCTCGTAGTGAAAATCTTCTACTACGCCAACAATAGTGAAGTTCTGAATTTCTTGTCCGTTGCCAGTAAAAGAACTTATTACTTTACCGAGAGGGCTTTCTCCGTCTTTATCCAAATTAAACTGCTTGACCGTGGCCTGATTAACGATGAGGGCAGTTGAGTCAGTAGAAAAATCCCGAGAGAAGTTGCGTCCTTCCACGATCTTCATGCCGAGTGTGGGAATGTAATCGTAGCCCACATTCCACCAAGGCAAACTGGTGGTGTATTCGCTTTGGACGTTATTATCGGGAAAAGCGGCGTTGCTATTCATACTGAATGACTGAGCGGGCAAATATCCTGAAATAGCGGCATTAATAATTGTGGGTTGGCGCAGTAGTTCGTTCTTGAATGCATCAATCTGCTCGTCCAGATGGAAAGTATTGTGTAGTACCAGTACGTGCTCTCGGTCGTAACCTAGTTTATGCTGCTGAATATGGTTAAGCTGCCGAAAGACTACCACGGTGCTGATAATTAGCATGATAGAAATACTAAACTGTAGCACAACTAGGGTGCTACGTAACCAGTTACTCTTAGCACCACCACTGAGCTTTCCTTTCAGCACTACTGCCGGACGGAAGGCTGATAAGAAAAAGGCAGGATAGCTGCCCGCCAGCAAACCGACTCCTAAGGCTACAAGTAAAGCTATGGGCAAATAATACCACTGACCAATATAATCCAGCTGAATCTGTTTGTCAGCTAAATCGTTAAAATAAGGAAGAGCAAACTCGGCTAAAAGTAATGCCAGAGCCAAAGAAAGCAAACTGATAATCACCGCTTCTAGCAAGAACTGACGAACAAGCTGTTTCCGAACGGAACCTAATGCCTTACGAATACCAACTTCCTTCGCCCGCCCAGCGGAACGAGCGGTTGCCAAGTTCATAAAATTGAAACAGGCAATTAATAAGACAAATAAGGCAATGAATGAGAAAATATATACGTAGCGAATGTCGCCATTGGCTTTTAGTTCTACATCTAAATCGGAGTGGAGGTGAATATCGGTAAGCGGTTGCAGGTAGTAGCGAAAATAGTTACCCGCTTCAAGAAACTCTTCGTAGCTAGCATTGGCGTACTTCTCCAGTTGAGGGGCTGCATAAGATACGTAGGTTTCCTGAATCTTTTTCCCCAAGTTGTCTATATCGGTTCCTTCCCGTAGTAGGAAATACGTATGAAAGTTATTACTGAGCCACTCTTCACTACGGCTTTCCCCGCGAGTAGCCATAGACAGCATCATGGTAAACGGTATATGCGAGTTGGTAGGAAAGTCTTCATATACGCCTGTTATCTGGTACGGTGTTTTTTGGCTACCTAAGAGTAGGGTTTTCCCCAAAGGGTCGCTGTCGCGCCAATCACTACCAAAGTATTTTTCAGCTGATGTTTCACTAATAACCACCGAGCTTATCTCGGTGAGTGCTGTAGCGGTATCGCCCAATAAAAGTGGGACATCGAATACATTAAAAAGGGTAGAGTCAGCGAAAGCCACCTCCAACTCCTTATAGGGTCTGTCATCATAAAATACGGTGAACTCTCCTTGAGTGCGAAAGCGAACCGCTTCATCAATCTCGGGATATATATCTTTAAATACTCCAGCCATGGGGGCAGGGCTTACGGCAAACATACCTTGCTGCCCACCCATTTGAAAATCCATGTAAGCACGGTAAATCCGATCAGCCTTAGAATGATAGCGATCGTAGCTTAATTCATTGAGTACGTAAGCAACAATCAGTACGCAGGTAGCTAAACCAATGGCCAGTCCTAGAATATTAATAATAGAATAGAACCGCTGCTTGACCAGGTTTCGGAAAGTGATTTTGAGGTAGTTTTTTAGCATAATGTCTAATGATTGATGGGTGATGATGAATAATGCTGTCTTCTAATCATTATTCATATATCATTATTCATCATATTGAAATACTGTGCCAAGTGAAAATCAGGCGTTTTTACAGCGTATTGACGATTTGATCACTGATACAATGTCCGTAATCGGACGCATTTGTTCGGAGTTGAACATCCTCCTACAAATGGTGGGGCACAAAAAAGCCCGATCAGCAGGCTGATCGGGCTTTTCAAAAGCAATTATAATTTCTGGAAACTAGTAGTTGTTCACGTTTTTGTAGTAAGAGTAATCGGCGTTATACAGAGCAATGGTATAACTACCGGGTTTTAACTCTTTCAGATTAATCTTTTTGTTATAATCTTGCTGGCCAGACACTTCTTCTGAATAAAGCTCTTTACCTTTAACATTTAAGACTGCCAATTTTAGTGGTGCATTAGCCACATTCTTAAAAGTAACTTGTACAGAAGTGCGCTCTGCCCTTGGTTGCACAACGATTGGTGCAAAATTTTGGTATACTTCACTTTTATCCTCGCGAACCGAACCATCTAGCCCAACAATAAAAGGCTTACGTACCTCACCATTTTTGCTTCCTAATACCAAGGTATACTTTCCTGGCTTCATTTGAGAGAAATTGTAACGCTTGGCGTACTGCTCTTCGCTGCTAACGGTCTCTTTGTACACAGTCTTATTTGATTTATCAAGTACTTTAATACTAGCTAGGTCACTCGTGGTTAGATTCCAATCCCGAACCACCACAATAGCGTGCTGACCATTCAGTGAGATAGAAACATCAGCATCGCTAATATTTGGGTTGTTACTGGCTACTGCACCTAAGCTTATGCATCCGGCTATAAACGACAGTGCTAACTTCTTCATTCTTATCATGTTTTTGTTCATCTTTTTGAGAATGTTCAATTCAAAATTTGAAGGTGCAAAAATATTACTATTTTAATTAATTATATAATAAATATAACCCAAACTCTCTCTTATTATTACGTGTTTTAGCGTGATTTCCACCTCATTTTTTGTGTGTTATCCGCTAAATTTTACATGAAAGATTTGAGCAGCTACGCGACGGAAATGAACGAGATAGAGTTATATTCAAAAGAACGCTTACAAACCTTGTTGGAAAACTGAGAAATGGGTCAAAAACCTTGCGTAGTACTATGGCATAGAATGGTACATTGCCCGTCCAATATTTCTTTGATATTACTTTTTTGACAGAAATCTCATCAGCCACTTAACGAGTATTTGGAAAAACGATAGAAATACCTGATTTAGGTGTGGTTTTATCCACATTCACGTCACAAAATTTTTCTATTTTTTCAAAAGGCAGAAAATAGTTTGTGTCAATAAAAATTTGCTGATCAATCTGTAGCATGTAAATTTAGCGATCTAACTTACTAACCTATGCTACGAACCTTATCTTACCTGCTCTCATTTATTCTTCTTTTCAACTTAAGTTGCCAAACCCAAGAACCGGCGGATCTGGTGATACGAAATGGCACGATCTATACCGTAAACGATGCTCAACCCCAGGCTGAGGCCATAGCAGTAGTAGGCGATAAAATTGCCTTTGTGGGTAGCGAAGCCGACATAGAAAAATGGATTGGCGATGAAACGGAAGTGTTAGACTTAGCCGGAAAAACTATGACACCGGGTTTCATTGAAGGACATGCTCACTTTCTAGGTGTAGGCGAGAATAAGATGAACCTGGACTTACTAGCTGTCCGTAGCTTTGAAGAAATAGCCACTATGGTAGCCGAAGCAGCTGCTGAGGCTCGCCCGGGGGTGTGGATTACCGGACGGGGATGGCATCAAGACAAATGGGACTCTTTGCCTGGAGAGATGATCCAAGGCTTTCCCACTCATGATCTATTGAGTGAGGCTGCGCCGGATAACCCGGTGTATTTGCGTCACGCCAGCGGTCATGCGGCTATTGCCAACCAAAAGGCGATGGAACTGGCGGGTGTAGCAAATATTAAGCAAGAAGGAGCCCAGATTGGGGAAGTAGCCGGGGGCGAAGTATTTCGCGATGAACTGGGAAATCCTACCGGAATATTCAATGAAAACGCAATGGGCTTAGTCACCCAGCATATTCCAACCCGTACCTTAGAAGGTTATCTGCGGGCTGCCGAGCTGGCGATGGAAGAATGTTTGACGCATGGTATTACCAGCTTTCAAGATGCGGGTGTTACCCAAGATGTAGTTCAGCTCTATAAGCAATTAGCTGAGCAAGGCAAGCTAAAGGTGCGCCTGTACGCTATGCTCAGTGGGCGTGATAGTACGCTGTTGAAAGAGTATTTTGAGAAGGGCCCCGAGATTGGATTAGGAAATAATTTTCTAACGTTTCGTAGCATTAAGTTATATACCGATGGAGCATTAGGTTCACGTGGTGCCTGGCTACTAGAAGAATACTCCGATATGCCGGGGCAGTACGGTCATGAAACCACTCCGGTTCCGGTTATTCACGATATTTCCCTCAAAGGATTACAGCACGGCTTTCAGGTCTGCTCCCATGCTATTGGCGACCGGGCTAATCGCGAGGTACTTGACCAGTACGAAGCGGCTTTTGAGCAACTGCCCGAAATGGCAGGTAACCACCGTTACCGAATTGAGCACGCCCAACACATAAGTGCTGCCGACATTCCCCGCTTTGGTAAACTAGGCGTAATCCCAGCTATGCAAGCCGTCCATATGGCTTCTGATCGCCCCTGGGCAATTGAACGGCTAGGGAAAGAACGCATTGAGGAAGGTGCTTACGTCTGGCGTAAGCTGATTGACTCGGGGGCTATTATCGTTAACGGTACCGACGCCCCAGTAGAACCGATTGCTCCGTTAGCTAGCTTCTACGCTTCAGTAGCGCGTAAAACCCTGAAGGGTGAACCTGAAGGTGGCTACGAACCCGATCAGCGCATGAGTCGGGAAGAAGCTCTAAAAACTTATACTTGGAATGCAGCTTACGGAGCCTTTGAGGAAGAAATTAAGGGCTCTATTGAAGTGGGCAAATTGGCAGATTTTACGGTTTTCTCTCAAGACATTATGCAGGTACCCGAAGATGAAATTCTTACTACTGAAGTAGATTATACCATTGTCGGGGGTGAGATTCTATTTACCAGAGAGTAGAAGTGGACGCTAGTTTAACAGTAGCGTACTTGTCCAAAACGGACAATACACTTAGAGAATATCTCCCTTGTTTTGTAACAAACAAATTACTATGGGTAATGAAACGCAACTGCAACGTTACAAAAAGCTGCTACAGTTTATTGATGAACGATTTAAAGAAGATATTAATATTCCCGAGATAGAAGAGGCCTGTCACTATTCTTACCGAAATATTAATCGGATTTTTGAGGCGTTAAATCATGAGACCATTGGTAAGTACATCAAACGGGTACGATTAGAGAGGGCCGCTCAGTACTTGAGATATTCTGAGGCGAGTATTTCCGAAATTGCCCACGATGTTGGGTTTGGCGATGTCGCAGCTTTTAGCAAAGCGTTTAAGAATAAATTCAATTGTTCGCCCTCAGCTTACCGTAGTGGAACTCAGCTAGTTCAGCATATCAACCGCCAAGTAGCTTCTCACTCACAGGAAACCCGGTCGGATGTGCTGACCTTTGAGATAGAAACACTACCCGATTTCCAGTTGCTAGGCCTGGAGTACCGAGGTGCCTACGAAGACGTTACTGCTATTAAAAAGACTTGGCATCAGTTGGTGGAGTATGCCCATAAAAAGAAATTATTAACCGAAGAGACTATATACCTAGCTGAGATTCTAGACGATGATGAAATTAGCGAGCACATCAAATGCCGCTATACCGCTGCCATCATTTTGGAGGACTCTCTCACAATAGACTCCGAAGGTTTCTTTTTTACTAGAACCGTAGGGAGCAGGAAATATGCGAAATTTTTGCACCAAGGTTCGCACGAATCCTGCCCCGATACCTACCACCTAATTTACAGTCACTGGATGACTGATGTTGCGCTGGAAATGGCTGATGCCCCCGTTCTTGAGTTCTACCTCAATGATGAAGCCGACACGGCCACTCCCGATTTACGTACCGAGATATACATTCCTATTGAATAGCGCCGTCAGTAGCCGGTGCTGTACTACCATTTTCTAGCAATCATGACTAAACCAATATATTTTATCGCAATCATACTGGTGTGTGCTCCCATCCTTCTGCCTTCGTGTGTGGCAAAAAATTACACTTCTGAAGTCTTTCATTTCAATGATAATGGGGATGACGTACAGGCGGTGATCAATATTCCTAAAGACATTGACCAGAAAAGCTCTATTCCTCTCGTCGTGTTTGTTCACGGTGATAGTGAGATGAGTGCCGACAACTTTGGCTACTATATTCCTATATGGGATCATTTAGCTGAACACGGAATTGCCTCGCTGGCTTGGGATAAAAAAGGAGTTGGAGGTAGTACTGGAAATTGGCTCGACCAATCTATGCTTGACCGCGCCCAAGAAGTGGTATCAGCTATTGAGGCGGTTAGAATACATAGCAACCACTCGTTTTCATCTATTGGCCTTATTGGCTTTAGTCAGGCGGGTTGGGTACTGCCCCAGGTGCCTTCCATTTCAGATTATCCCGATTATATGATTTCTGTTTCTGGGGCTATCAATTGGAAACGCCAAAGTAATTACTTAACCAGAAAACGACTAGAAGGACTAGGAAAAAGCGATACCGACGTAGCCCAAGGTCTTGCTGAAAATGAAAAGACTTTAATATTATTTGAGAAGTCTTACACTGAGTATCTGGCTTACATAGAAGCAAAATGTAAAGAATCAGATGAATCAGACTGCTCTCCCATGAGTCGCGACCGCTTTCGTTTCGTGCAGAAAAATACGAATGCTGATGCTACCGAAGACCTAAAAAAGGTTAGATGTCCGGTGTTTGGTATGTTTGGCGAGCACGACCTAAATGTGGATTTTCAAGAATCCTTTGATACGTATCAGACAATACTATCGGAAACCATGCCGGAAGACTATCAGGTAAAAATCTACCCAAATGCAACCCACGGGTTACTCCAGAGCGACAAATTCAACGCCATTACGCCCGGATTATGGATCTGGCTAAAGATGCGATTGTACGGAAAGCGGGCGTTTGTAGACGGGGTGCTCGACGACATCACGGCCTTTATCCTAGCCAACAATCAATAATTCTGTTCCAAAAATTATATCTTCTTTAAGCAGTATTGTCTAAAACGGACAACTCTATTTCTGTCACGCTCCCGACCTTTGTTTCGTGCAGATCAGAACCGAAAGGAGCTCTATCTGATCCAACGGTTCTACCACTATTTCTACGTCTTTCTTATCCAAAAACAAATATAGAATGATGTTCAAGACCGGACTAATTAACACGCTAGCGTTTCTAATGCTAATTACTGAGTTGCCAACCGATATTGGCTCGACTCCAGTATCTGTTGAAGCCCTTTCTAAAAAATGGAAGCTAGAAAAGTATGCTTATCTCGTCTTTTCCGAGGCCCCCGAAGCAGTAGAAAAGAATGACTATCTCCTACTAAAATCAAACCTGTTTTTTGAGTCTGTTTCGGAGGGTAAGTACGAAGAAGGTAGTTGGCGGCTTGACACTGAAAGTAAACGAATCTACTTAACACAAGAAGGTGCAGAAGACGAGCTAGTATTTATCATAGACGAGTTACGCGATGACGAACTGGTTCTCATCATAGATAATCCGGCTGATGAGGATGCTCAGTATTTAAAGATTCATTTCAAAAGCTAACACCATGAGCCTTACCCAATTTACCGCGCTAATTGAAGGTGCCCCCGTAATGAAGTATGTAGGTTACTTCTTCGTTTTCAACTTGGCACTGATCTTCTTTGAGATTTTGTTAGATGTATTCACCTCAAAAGAGAGAAGATGGAGAGACTCCGGGGCCAACATTGCCATCTTTGTAATGGGGCAGTTGTTAGAGAAAACAGCTTTTGGAGCTATTGGTATTGTGTGTCTAATGCCCTTTCACTGGCTAACCCCGCTAGAAATTCCGATCAATGAATGGACTTGGGTTCTAGCATTACTTGCTGCCGACTTTACCTACTACTGGATGCACCGACTCGAGCACGAACACCGAATACTTTGGGCTAACCACAGTGTGCATCACTCTTCAGAAGACTACAATTTAACGGTCTCTATACGCCTCAGTATTGTTGAAAGTGCCATTGAGTGGGTATTCTTTATTCCTATGATCTTGGTTGGCTTTACGCCCTTTCAAGCAATAGTGGCACTGATTTTTGTGGTACAGTATCAGACCTGGATTCATACCGAGCGTATTGTGAAACTCGGGTGGCTAGATGAGCTATTTAATACACCCTCGGTGCATCGGGTTCACCACGGGTCCAACCCTAAATATTTGGACAAAAACTACGGAGGGGTTTTGATGATCTGGGACAAACTATTCGGAACATTTCAGCGGGAAGAGGAAAAAGTGGTGTACGGACTAACTAAAAATATTAACTCCAATAATCCCATAACGATCAACTTTATTGAGTATGCTAATATCTGGAAAGATGTTAAGCAGTGCCGGAGTTGGAAAGACCGTTTCAAGGTTATCTTCGGTGGGTTAACCTGGCAACCCAAATATTTTAATAAAGGAGAGCATTAGCAGCTAGCAGAAACTACCCTCAGTCTCCCACTTTCCTTCTTCATATGAGAACACCTATAAAAACCAACAGCCTGTTACTAGGTTTACTTGGCATCTTATTGCCCAATTTCATATTGGCACAAGATGAAATCGAGATTATTCGACTGACCTATCAGCACGATGGCGGCGCATTACTCACCACCAATGATCTTCCAACGCTTAACCAGGCAAAAATAACCACTAGCGTAGTTGAGTTAATGCTTCAGTACGGCCATGCTATCGGAAATAAAGGGGTTGAGTTTTCTTATGCGGTGGGGTATCAGCATTTTTCTCAAACGCTGGATGCTTCAGAAGTTACGAATGACTCTACCTTTTATACAATCCCCAAATATTATTACCGAACCCCTCAGTTTTCTCAAATAAGTTTTATTACCGGAATATCAGTACCCTTTGGCAACAACTGGGGTGGCTTTACGGGAGTTTCTCTTAATTATACTGACGACTTAGCAGGAACCGATCTGCCAGGTAATCTCACTTGGGTAAGCACTACGTATATCGAGAAGATAAAAAGTGAGCGCTTCTCCTACGGCGTAGGGGCCTTTATCAATAAACTAGAAAACAGGTTTTTACTATCACCTATCGTAAACGTAAAAATCAAGAATAGAAAACGAGGGGTAGAGTTGATTTTTCCAGAAAAACTGAGGGTATGGCAAGTAATAGGCCGTAGCAGCTATTTGGAGGGAATAGCTAGCTTCAATTCACTTTCGCTAGAGTATAATCCGGCTCGCGAGGTAGCATCTACTGATGTTTTTCTAGCCCGAGCTGGGGTTACCTATCATTACATTTGGGAAGAATTTCTCAAACTGTCCTTAGGCGTAAACGTACCGTTGGGCTTTTACTCCGTTACTACCCCCGAAAGTTCATTTGATTATACCCTCGGAGATAATCTAGGATTTAGCCTTTCGGTGAGCTTTGTTATTCAGAATGAGTAGTAGCGCAGATCATAGATGCAGGCTTACTATTGCGCGTTAACATAGAGACGTATTATCTAGAAAAAATTGGCCTAAAGAAGTCTCAACACATTGCCTACTTGATTGAGAAATTGCTATATTTAAATAGCTACCCATTGTAGTTTATGGGTGGTAATATTTTTGTTCTAAAACGTTCAACTATGCTATGCCACCTAAAATTACACCATAGGTATTATGGTTATTATTTGTGCTTGCTTACAGTATTATTATTCTCTTGCCAATCGGACGATGAGGTTCAACTAGATCCGGAAGTAGCTTCTTTATTGTCCTCGCTCGAGCAAGAATTAGTGCCTTTGGATAATAATCCATTGGTTTGGGCCGATGATGATTTAACTTTTCTTGATCCGGTTGCCGAAAAACCCATTATTGGCTTAGGCGAGTCTACCCACGGAACAGCTGAGTTCTTTAATGCCAAACGTCGCATATTTCGGTATTTGGTTGAAAATCATAACTATAAAGTATTTGCTTTTGAAGCTGATTTTGGTGAATCATTGTTTTTGGAGAAAGCTGTTCAACAAGGATCAAAGAGTCAGATTCGCTCTCTAATGTCTGAAAAAATGCATTTCTGGACGTGGCGCACCGAGGAAGTTCGTAACCTGCTGGAGTGGATGAGTGAATACAATGCCGGAAAATCAGAAGAAGATAAAGTACACTACATGGGAGTAGATTGTCAGTTTAATACCTACCACCCTCAGCTACTCAATCAGTATTTACATGCTGCCAATGCTTCCTTTTTGGAGCTTTCGGATGAAGTACTTTCAAAAGTAAAAACTGATTCTGAAGATAGGTTCCAAGGATATTCGCCCGAGGAATTTACCACCTATCTTGGCCAGATCGACGCGCTGCAAGATTCAATGATTACTCATCAAGACGCTCTTACTGTGGCAACTTCCGAAAAAGCATTTGAGCTTAATTTGAGGCTACTAAGATTGGCTCGACAAGTCTCAGAGGTAAGATACTACGGAAGCATTGAGGATTATTCAGTGAATTATCGCGATAAGTACATGGCTGAGAATACCGCCTGGATGCTGGACTACTTCGGAGGAGATAAAGTGGTGCTGTGGGCACATAATGCTCATATTGCGAATGATCCAAACTACGGATCGGGGTCCATTGGGCACTACTTGTTACAGGAGCTACCTAATGATTACTCAACCGTAAGTTTCATGTTCTCACAGGGCGATTTTATGGCAAGGGGGTTTGAAAACGATCAAATTGCCGAGCTAGATCAGCATACGATTACTGAAAAGCCTCAAGAAGAATCATTAACGGAAGTCTTCCACAACGCTAGTAGCTCGACTTTCACTATTGGTGTAGGCGATTTACAGAAGCATACCGAGTGGAGTGATTTTTTCAAAGAGGGCACGCGGTACTTGTCAATAGGTGCGGTGTTTAACAATCAACCGCAAGATTACTATCGCAGCTTTCACCCTAATCTGTACGATCGTATTATCTACTTCGATAATACCAATGCCTCGCAGCCATTTCGATAGCAGACACCATCTATTTAACCTAAACTAGTATCTCAGGCAGATCTTCTTGCACAAACGGGCGGAGGGTTAATGGTTCACTCTGTAGTGTAGGTAACATAGCCTCTTTTTCTAAGAATAATTGCTATTGTTACGTGGTAGACAGCCCCCAAGTTGTTGGCATAATAGAAATATGTTATAATATAGATATAATAGTATTATTATAATATAATGTTAGCATCTACTATAAGGAAGAAATACGTAGATTTTAGACTAAATCAAAGGCTTGGGCGAGGCGTACCAGTTGGTATGAGTACTTTATCTTGAGCTTCCGATTGATATTTTTGCGATGGGTTTCCACAGTAGAGCGAGCAATAAAGAGCTGCTCAGCAATCTGAGCACTAGTATAGCCATACACAATGAGTGGAATAACTTCTCTTTCTCGGTCGGTAAGTCGCATAAAGGTAGAATGGTAGTCTTTTATCAACTTTTTGTCTTCTAGAATACGGTCAATAGTGCGGTCACTTAACTCTAAGTAATGGTCATCAATGTGTGAGAGAAATTTGTATTTGGCATAGATTAGGTTTGCGTAATAAGCGATCATTTTAAGGGATAGTTTTATTGGTTTAGTGGTGGTGCATAACAATAGCGTTTAAGAGATAATAATCTTCCATCTCTTTAGTAGATAAATGGACACTTTGACTTTCTTTCTTAAATAGTAAGAAGGTTTTTAACTCATATTATGTGAGTTTTTTTACTTACCAAATTGTCTTTTACAATGATTTTTTGACTTTTGATAAGAAGTTATACTTTCCAGCTGACTTAATATTCAGGTGTTATTTTGGGTAATATACCGAATAATTTATCTTTTACAAGCATACTTATCTAATCTTTATATAGATAATCTTATTTATCACAAAATTGATTTATGCTGCATGAGTCAATAAAATTGTAATAACCAATGGAAGCTGTTATGTCAATTTTCTCCTTTAGCTTAGTTATACGATTAATATCCTCTACACCTAAAGGTAATTCACTCTAATTATTACTACACTTGCCTATTAGAGCATCATTCCTGTAAATAGTCACCCATGAAGCCTCTGAAAATTTTTATCCTGCTGTTAATTCATCATGTTGCTATTGCCCAATCATCTGAGTATAACCAGCGAGAAGTAGCTGTTACGATTGATGATTTGCCCGTAGTAACCCGGCGACCAACTCCCGAAGTAAGGCAGAATATTACCCAACGGCTGGTGAAAGCCTTGGTAGAAAATGAAGTACCTGCCATTGGCTTTGTTAATGAGAGTAAACTTTACAAGTTCAACCGACTAAACTCCGCCCGAGTTGACTTGCTACGGCAATGGCTGGAAGCTGGTTTAGAGTTGGGAAACCATACTTACTCCCACCCCAGTTTGCATAAAATTAGCCTCGCTGAATATCAGCAGGAGATTTTACGGGGGGAAAAAATTACTCGGGAAATCTGTGAACCCTACGGTAAATCTCCAGTGTATTTTCGTCACCCGTTTTTGCATACTGGACGCAGCGTTGAGATTCGCGATTCGCTGCTTCACTTCCTAGATGAACACGATTATCAGGTAGCCCCAGTTAGTGTTGATAATGCCGACTACTGGTTTGCCGCGGCTTACGAGCGAACCATTATAGATGAAGATACTGCAATGCAACAGCAGGTGCGGGAGGCTTATTTAAAGTATATGGAAGATTACTTTGCTTACTATGAGCGACAATCGGAGATGCTACTCGGGCGGGAGATTGCCCAGATTCTACTGCTACACGCCAATGCCCTGAATGCTGATACATTTGATGACCTGGCTAACATGATTCGGGAACGAGGTTATACTTTCGTCTCATTAGCCGAAGCCTTAGAGGATACAGCTTACCGTACCCAAGAAGATACTTTTACCGGAAAAGGTGGTATTTCTTGGATTCATCGCTGGGCACTCACGCAGGGTAAGCAAGGCGACTTTTTTAAAGGTGAGCCTACGGTGCCAGCGTTTATTGATGATTTGGCGAATAGCTTCTAAAAAAAACAACACTGCTACGCGTTTGAAACGCGCAGTAGTATCTGTGATACTTGGTCTAAGAAGAAAGTGCTATCCGCATCAGGTACATATCAGCGGTGATGTAGAGGAAGGATTCATCATCAGTCAATGTGCAATTGGCAGTAGCCTGTCCGGTTTTCAGAGTTCCTAAATGTGTGCCTTCGGCATTGAAGATCCACACTCCGCCCGGGCCAGTAGCGAAAATGTAGCCCTGACTATGAATCGCCATTCCGTCGGGAGCACCTTTCTCTTGCCCCATCCGCTCGGTAGCATCGTAAAGAACCCGACCGTTGTCTACATTGCCATCATCTAGCACATCAAACGCCATCCACACCGCTCGTTCCGAATCAGAGTTAGCCACGTAGAGCGTTTTTTCGTCGGGTGATAGCCCAATACCATTTGGGCGGCTCATTTCTTGGCTAAGTAGAGTCAGGCTACTATCCGAAGCTGAAAAACGATATACTCCCTGAAAATCCAGTTCTTTAGCATCGCTATCGGCACCACCGGGCAAGCCGTAGGGCGGGTCGGTAAAGTACAAATCGCCATTGCTATGAAATACTGCATCGTTCGGGCTATTAAGCCGCTTCCCTTCGTACTGCCCCACAATAGTAGTGTACTCAGGTTGAGGATTACTAAGCGGGGCATTCATCCGACCCATTTGCCGATTACCGTGCTGGCAAAGTACCAAATTACCTTCATCATCAATCAGTAAGCCATTAGAACCCGGTTCTCTTCCCGTAAAATCTTCTCCAGAGAAGCCCGAAGGCTCTAGGTACAACGAGATACTATCACCCTCCTTCCACTTATAAATTCGATTGGGGGGAATATCTGAGAATAATAGATAACCACCTTCTTCAGTGACCCACACTGGACCTTCTGACCAATCAAACCCTTCAGCTAGTAATTCAAGTTGGGCATCAGTTGAGATGATCTGATCCAATTCAGCATCGAGGCGATCAACTGAGCCAACCGTTGGATAAGAAGGTGTCGTTTCTTCGGTTGTTTCAGATGATGACTCTTGAGTGGAAGGAGAACAGGCAAGTAGCGTGGCAAAGCCTAAAAAAAGATAATTGAGTGGTCGTAGCATAGGTGTAAAATTTGACGTGCATAATACGTATTTTTTCAGAAAAGGCAATCTAGCACGATTCCGTTACGCGTTTCAAACGTGCAGCAGAGATATAGTTCGAGCGCGCTGAAGAGGTAATAACTAACACAATTGAGGCTAGCTAGTTGTATAGGCAACAGAAAAACTTGAGGGGATTATGAAAATACTGTTAACTGGAGCCAACGGCTACATTGGAGTGAGATTGTTACCCGTATTAGTCCGAGCTGGGCATACGGTAGTTTGCTTGGTACGGGATAGACGTCGGATGAATATAGATAAATCATTAGATGAGTCTGAATTTGTAGAATATTACGAGGCTGATCTGCTGCATCCTCAAACCTTAGAAAACCTCCCCCAAGATATTGATGCGGCGTATTATCTAGTCCATTCTATGGGTGGGGCAGGTGGATCGGGGAATTTTGAGACAATGGAGAAGCAGACAGCAGACAACTTGGTGGCGCAGATCACTAAAACGCAGTGTCAGCAAATAATCTATCTCAGTGGAATTGTTAATGATGACAACCTTTCCAAACATTTGCGATCACGTAGAAATGTAGAAGATGTTCTGCTCAATAGTGGCGTACCCACTACCGTACTGCGGGCAGCCATTATTATCGGATCGGGTGGGGCTTCATTTGAGATCATTCGTGATCTGGTAGAGAAGCTTCCGGTAATGGTAGCTCCTAAGTGGGTTAGCACCCGCTGTCAGCCCATCGCCCTCCGTAATGTACTTCAGTACTTAGAAGGAGTACTGGGAAAGGAAAAGGCCTATCAGGAAATTTTTGACATTGGTGGCCCGGATATTCTCACGTACAAGCAAATGCTACTACAATTTGCTGAAGTTCGGGGCTTGACCCGGCACATTATCTCAGTTCCCGTGCTTTCACCCCGTTTATCATCGCTCTGGTTATACTTTGTCACTAGCACCTCATTTAATCTGTCGCGAAGCCTGGTAGATAGCATGAAAAATGAGGTTATCGTGATGAAACACGGCATTGATGAGATTGTACAGTTAAAGCGTTTAATCCCCTATAAGGAGGCGGTCAGCCGGGCGTTTCAGCGGATTGCTCAAGATGAGGTGGTATCCAGTTGGAAAGATTCACTCAATAGCAGTAAGATGGATATTAATCTGCTAGACTACGTAAAAGTACCTCGGCACGGCGTATACCGCGATATTCGTAAAGTACCGTTTAACAAACCGAAGGAGCAGGTTATTGAGAATATTTTTAGCATTGGCGGCGAACGGGGTTGGTACTACTTAGGGTTTCTCTGGGAGATTCGAGGCATCCTTGATCAGATGGTAGGTGGAGTTGGTTTACGGCGAGGGCGAAGGAGCCATACGGAATTGGTACCGGGCGATGCGTTAGATTTCTGGAGAGTACTGGTAGCTGACCGAGAGAAGGGTCGTTTGCTACTTTACGCTGAAATGAAGCTTCCGGGCGATGCCTGGCTAGAGTTTAAAGTAACTGATGAGGGGGAACAATGCTACCTGCTGCAAACGGCAACCTATCGCCCGCAGGGTGTAGCCGGACGATTATACTGGTGGTCGGTATGGCCTCTGCACGGTTTCGTTTTCCCCGGTATGGCCAAGCGGGTCATCCGATTTGAAGAGAAAAGACCAGAAGTAAAAGAAGTAGTTTCGTAGACCGGAATTGGGGCTTAGGAATTAGGCGGTCGCCGCGTAATGTTAGAGAAGAATGCCATATCTTAGCATTCACACACTAATTACTGTACCTACGCTATTCCCTAAAGCCGCGCGGCGGTCGCCTAACCCCTAATACCTAGTTATCTTGAAAGACATCATTACCATCGGAGGAGGATTAGCTGGGTTAGTAAATGCTATCCGCTTGGCTGAAGCTGGGCTAGATGTTTTGCTGCTGGAGAAAAAAGCCTACCCGTTTCATCGGGTATGTGGCGAATATATTTCTAATGAGGTGGTTCCGTTTCTGGAATCGATAAACGCTTTTCCGTACGAGCTAGAGCCTTCTTCCATCCGGGAGTTTACCCTCACTGCTTGTTCTGGGGCATCAGCTACTATGCCTCTAGATTTAGGAGGATTTGGAGTCAGTCGCTACGCGCTTGATCATTTTTTGTGCAACCGTGCCCAGCAAGCCGGGGCTGAAATCCGACAGCAGACGTCAGTTCAATCGGTGAGCTTCAAAGACGATCACTTTCAAGTGACCCTTCCGCAAAATGAAACAGTAAAGGCTCGTCTAGTAATCGGGGCCTACGGCAAACGGGCCCGCTTAGATAAGCAACTAGCCCGCCCGTTCATCCAACAGCGTTCTCCCTATATCGGAGTAAAGCACCACGTGCGAGTCGATTTCCCTGATGATGTAATTGCGCTGCATAATTTCCCAGGTGGCTACTGCGGTATCTCCCGGGTAGAGGATGGAAGATATAATGTCTGCTACCTGGGCAGTCGGGCACAACTCCGTAAGTATGGCTCAATTGAAGCAATGGAAGAAAAGGTGCTGCACCAAAATCCTTTTCTACGAAATTTATGGCGCGATGCCGAGTTTTTGTTTGATCAACCCGAAGTAATTAACGAAATATCGTTTGCTCCCAAACAGCCCGTTGTCAATCATATTCTGATGTCCGGCGATACTGCTGGGCTTATTACACCTCTTTGCGGCAACGGTATGGCAATGGCAATCCATTCTGCCAAGATCCTGTCAGACTTGATCATTCAGCATTACCACCCATCTCAATTCAACCGTTCTGCCCTGGAAGACCAGTATGCTTCGGCCTGGAAAAAGCAATTTGCGGCTCGCTTGTGGGTAGGTCGTAACGCCCAACGATTATTTGGAGCCAAACTTAGTTCAGAAATTGGGGTACAGCTCGTAAAACGCTGGCATTCAGCGGCCCGTAGCATTATGCAGTACACCCACGGAGAACCATTCTAACCAAAGGTAATCTTGTTTATGAAGCACAAAACAGTCTTGGAAATTTTAGTAACAATTCGATAAAGCCCGGTATGTAGTAGCCAAACAAACTGAGCACTATCTTCGCCCTGTTTGGCTACATATACTATGGTAGTTTTGTTTATTGATGGCAGATCGCCTTTATTTGGTTAGTTAACTGAGAGAATCTCTCTCATTAATGATCTCAGCGCGAGTCTCCTGGTCAATGAAGATTACGCCCTTGGTAATTTTATCAGAAATAACAACATAGCTCCGGTTACTATTTCTCACTGAAACTTGTGCTTTCTATGCTACCACTACCTTCCTTTAAATCCCCCCTAACGGTTATTATTCGCAGTCTTCTTTTAGTAAGTAGCTTACTCGTAAGTTTCGTAGCTTGCCAGCGTGTATCACCCTCAGAGGAGAAGGGTAGCCCGGCGTATCAGCTTCGCGATATTGCTTACAACGAAAACTTAAAACCCTTCTACCACGGAGTAGCTAGTGGGGATCCGCTGGCGGATCGGGTAATTATCTGGACCAGGGTTACGCCTGAAGTCATTCATTCAGTAAATGTGTCGTGGGAAGTAGCAACCGATAGTGCGTTCACTCAGGTGGTGCAAACCGGAGAATTGACTACTTCGCAAGATCAGGACTTCACTGTAAAAGTAGATGTATCTGGTCTGGTGCCAGATCAGGTATACTACTATCGGTTTCGAGCATTGGATACTAATTCGTCCATCGGACGAACCAAAACCGCCCCTGACACAGCACAAGATAGCTTGCGATTGGCTTTCGCTAGTTGTAGTAACTACGAATTCGGTCACTTCAATGCTTACGGACATATGGCCGCCCAACCCGTTTTCGACGCAGTAGTACATTTAGGCGACTATATTTACGAGTACGCTACGGGGGTATACGGTGATACTGCTCAGTACGGACGCATTAACGTTCCCGCTCATGAGATTGTGACATTAGAAGATTATCGTACTCGTTATGCTTTGTACCGCGCTGACCCTGAATTACAGGCAGCGCACGGCAGTCATCCGTGGATTACTATCTGGGACGACCATGAAATCAGTAACGATGCTTACACTGAGGGAGCCGAAAACCACGATGAGACCGAGGGGCGTTACCAGGATCGTCGCCAGGCAGCCGTTCAGGCCTACTACGAATGGCTGCCCGTGCGAGGTACACCCAGCGACCCGCTTTACCGGAACTTTTCCTTTGGACCGTTAGCGCAACTGATGGTGCTAGATGGTCGGCTAGCCGGACGTACTGCCCAGGCTGATGCCGATTCGCTGGCAGTGCTACTGGATAGCAGCCGTACTATGCTAGGTGCCACTCAACGGGAATGGTTACAGCAGCAGTTAGCGGCCACTGAAGCTACCTGGAAAGTGCTAGGCAATCAGGTAATTTTTAGTGGGCTGGATGCTTCTGCCTTGCCTAATACTCCGGATAAGTTTACTGATATGTGGGACGGTTACCCCATAGAGCGAGCGAAGCTCATTAATTTTTTGAAGGAGCAAGGCGTTGAAAATCTCATTGTTGGCACTGGCGATTTTCATAGTTCCCTAGGGATGGAAATTCCCAATGACCCATTTCGTCCGGCGACTTACAGTCGGGCAGATAATGGGCAACGGCTGGGGGTAGAGTTCGTTGTACACAGCGTTAATGCGTCTAACATCAACGAGTGGGTAGGGGCTGATACAGTTGAGCAGATTAGACAGGTCTATCTTTCGCCCAAATATAACCCGCATGTTCGCCATGCTAATTTAAGCGATCATGGCTATGTAGAACTGAGACTGACCCCACAAGCTGCTGAAATTCGATGGAAATACCTGAATACTCTAGGCGAACGGGATTATTCGCTCAAACAAACGCACGTAATGCGAGTGTCCGCGTATTCTTCCCGGCTTGAACCAGTTAATGACGAAGTGCTGTAAAAATGTACAGTTTCGTAGTGTCCCAGGCGATTGGATAACACATTGCTGACTCACCTTTTATTAAGAAGTATGGAGCCAGTTGCGTACTTCTTACGGCGTTACCACCTAGCAAGCTAATTATTACCCACCATCAGAGTGCAATAATTAGCTTGCTAGAGTAATTGTGCGATAGTTACCACACCCGGACGAAAGTGTCCCTGATACGTGGTTATGCCCAGATCGCTCCATATGCCCGTAACCCGCCCGATGCTGATAAACGCCGGTAAGTAAGCTAGCCCGGGTAGGACAGCAGCGAGAAGTGTTATAGCAATTGGTAAATAATAGACCATTGTTTGCCAGTACATCCAGATTGGGAGCTTCAATCTCAGAACCGGTGCAGCCCAGATAGGAAAAACCCATATCGTCGGCCAGAATCACGATGGTGCTAGGCTTGGTATTTTGCTTGGATGCTTCTTGCTCTTGACTTTGACAAGCTATAAGTATCAGCAGTAGAATGGGGACTCGAGGTACAATCATTCAAACGAGATGTTTTTCACAAACTGATTAGTAGAAATATCATTCAAATCGGTAATCTTCTGACCGTCATTGTAGCAGTTAGCGAAATGTATATCCTGGATTAAGTGATCCTGGTCAAAGCCCTCCAACACAATTTCTCCGCCAGAAGCTATGACTTGATTAAAGTGTAAGCCCTCAATGTGACCTCGCTCGTCGCGAAAGCCAGTACTGTTGCTGTAGCGGGTCTTCTCAATCCGAATTTCTACCGGGCGGCCCGGCTGTTCAATGTAAAAATTCTCAAACCACAGATTCTTAACCGTGGCCCAATCGGAATGGTCGCTGCGAATGCCTGCATTGGCGTGAGCTAGCACCGTGATATTACGGAAGGTGATATTCTCAAAGAGTTGAGTTTCCATAGAAGCTCCAATCCGCAGTCCGTTACCGGCGTGGCCATTGTAGATCACACAGTCTCCGGCCAGACAATTTCGGGTGGGCGGTTCGCCGTTGGCTTCAGCATCTACCGCGTGCCAGCCGAAACCATCATCACCGCAGCCAATAAAGCAGTGACTAGCGCGGAAGTTGGTTACTCCGTCGATGTCAATTCCATCATTATTAACTCCGAAGCTTAGCAGGTTCATATACTTGACTTCCACATCATTACACAGTAGAAATAGCGACTGCCACCATTCTCCAGTTCTTAGCCCGATGCCTTCAATCCGTATATTTTGGGAGTTTTTGAACTCCAGCCCGCAGACTTTCTTCGGCTTACTGGTGTACCCCCGAGCGTCAATCACCCCTCTTCCCCGGATGGTCACATTTTCCACTCCATCAGCGTACACGCGCCCTTTTACCCAAGCACCTGGTTCCAAATAGATGGTTTGTCCGCTCTCCGGTTCTAGCAAGCTAACCTCGTGGGTTCCGGCGGAAAAGTATAGCACGTTAGGATCATTGGGATCGGGAATATTCGTTTCCGGTGGGGTTTGGAACAAACATAGCGGTTGGTGGTCGTTGATCTCAACCATAAGCATCTCCGGTTCCGAAATCATAAACTTCAGGGTATTATCCGATACCTGCCCCTCAATATTCTTGTGGTAAGGCCGAATGGCGTACGACTTAATTGGTGATGAACAAATAATCTCTATCTGCGTAAGTCCGTCAACAAAAAACTGGGAGGTGTGCAGGGTGCTGTCGCCAAAGCACTCTTCCCAAGCCACAAAAGCTTCCTGTCCATTTACTTTCACCTGGAAGGTGTCACTTTTTGCGAGAGCCTCGTAGGGAATATAGCGATTAAGCGATGGTTGGGCGTAGCTACTCAAAAAGCTGAGAAACACCCCGAAAAGAACAATATTTAATCTGACTGAGATATTATTCATGAGTAGTTTTTGTATAATCTACTGAATTAGTTCACTAGCCATTTTTTCTTTTTTCTAAAGTGGCGAACCAGGAATCAACATCAGGGTGTCTGTTCCTCCATAAACAGTGCTAAAGCATAGATAAAATCTTTTCCGAAGGCCCGGGCTTTTTCGGGGGTAACCACTTCATCGTACACCAAGGCATAAGGAAACTCCAAGGTAGTGCTCATTAGCATATTTTCATCGGCAAAGGAAGCAGCCCACTTGCTAAATGGCCATCCCTTCTCGTAATTATTCCCGGTATTCCAAGAAGAGCCGTAGGCCAGGAAGAGATCTTGCATCCGGAGTGGAATATCACTCCGGCTTTCAGCCACCAGGATCTCCGCAAATCGTTTCTGAGCTTTTTCCACTTTCGGGTTGGCATTTCCCACAATATAAACCCACTCATGTCCCTCTCCTTTTACCCAGGGGTTGTGAAGATCGATGCCTACCCAAGGCAACCCCTCAGTCCAATCAGGCACTATTTCTCTGAGCGTCTTGGTAGTAGCGTAAATACTTTCTCCCCGATAATCGCGATTATGGTCTCTCGGGAGGCGGTTTTTACCCTGATCGCCGTTTTCTACTCCATCCTTATCTAAGAAGGGAATAATCATCAGCTCTGACTGGGAAAGTAGTTTCTCCATTTTGGTAGAACCATTTAACAGGGCACTCATGATACCCTCCAGTACATAATTACTCATCATTTCGCAGGAATGGGCTCGGGCGAGAATCACCATCTTGCTGGTTGGCTCACGTTCGAAATCACTAATGAGTAATTTCTCCACATCCCGTCCTTGGTTAGACTGGCAAAGGGTAGAAATTTCTACCCTTTCGTCCTTCTGATAAGGCTCAATGAACCTCTCAAAGTTGGCCTGGATGTAAGGTGGTGCCAAGGCAAAACGCGCTGCTTGGTCGGGTTCCGTAAAAGTGAAGCTAAAAAGGTCGTCGTTCAGGTGTTGCTCTCTGGGTATCCATTGCCACGTCAGGCCGCCATCAGTAGCATAAACCGCACCCATATTAGTTAGTACATTGGGCTTGATTGCTTTAAAGAACCAGGTCTTAGGCTCATTGCTAACTGCGCGAAAATACCAGTAAAACCACTCCCCTTCGGTATCTCTCAGGTCGGGCTTGAAGTATACGGTATCTCCTAAAATCTGCTCAACAATCACGTTACCCCCAGCAAATTTGGTGTCAATCGCTATTTGAGCTAGTGAGCCATATGAGGTAAGTAATGCTGCGAAAATTACTTTAATTGTTTTCATTGTTATGTATATCAGAATTTTCTCCTACAACCTGCTCTACTTGCTGATGTAGGGATTCTATTTTCTCGGCGTACCGGGCAGCGGACTCCTTTCCGTAGGTAGCAAAGGCCTCTTCAATAGCTGAAGAATCTGTTCCTAGTCCCTGATCACCGGATTCTTCAATCCATTGGTTCATTACTCCTCGTAAACTATCTAAAACCACTTTATAATCAGCATTTTCTACCAAATTTTTAGTCTCAAACGGGTCAAGCTGAGTATCATAGAGTTCTTCGTAGGGTATCGTAGTCACCAGGTTTTGCTGAGCTTCGGTAAGCTGTCCTTGCTCATGCAGGATATTCAGTAGATGATAGATTGGATGATTGGCTTTACGGTAGGCGGTAGCCGAGCTATTGACCGAAAAATCGCGATGGTAGTGCCGGGAGTAACGGTAGCGTAGGGTACGCAGGCTGCGGCTGCGGAAGTTAGTTTCACCAATGCGGTTGGTCGCGCTAAATACAACCTTGCGGGGTTCGTCCCGGTTGCTTCCGAAAAATACCCGGCCCTGTATATCATCCGGAGGGTTGATACCCAGTAGAGATAGCGTGGTAGCCGTAATATCCAGCGTACTTAGTAATTTATCAGAGACTGTGCCTAGCTCATAGCCAGTTGGCATATCCATTCCTTCCGGTATCGAGACGATGAGCGGAACCATCAGTCCTGAATCGTAGTGGTAATTTTTTCCTCGGGTCATGGGGCGGCCATGATCGGAGAAGAAGAATATGATCGTGTTTTTATCTAAATCGTACTTCTTAAGACTTTCTAATATCTGCCCTACCTCTTTATCTAGCCTCTCAATGCTAGCGTAGTAATCGGCAAAATCGCGCCGACTAACCGGATGATCGGGATAATAAGGAGGAATAGAAATACTATCCAGGGGAAACTGGCCGGGTGTGGCTGGCTCAAAACTGCGGTGGGTCATAGCAGTACTTAGTTGGGCGAAAAAGGGTTGCTCATTTCGGGCAATATCTTTCCAGTGATAGGTATCAAACTGCTGGTCTACATCGGCCTGAAACATCCAATCGGTTTTACCCCTGCCCGGATCATCCCGGATATTAGCACTTAGGTAACCGGCTTCCTGACTTAGTTGGGCAATGGTTTTTATTCCTGGTGGTAAAGCCGGTTTCAAATTTTCGAGATAGCGCATATGATAAGCCCCGATAGTCGTCTGATACATGCCGGTGGCTAAAGCGGTTCGGCTAGGGGAGCAAACCGGAGCGGTGGCGAATACATTGGTAAATCGTATACCGCGACGAGCCAGCGCGTCTAGGTTCAGAGTTTCTACCAATGTATTACCGTAACAGTTCAAATCAGGAGATAGATCTTCGGCAATGATCCAGAGAACGTTGGGTCGTGAAACCTTATCAGACTGAGCTAATACGGAGTAGACACAGTAGGAGATTAACCACAGAGTGATAGCTAACACGGAAAGAAGTTTTTCTGCCAATATCATAACTACTACAAAAGATGAAATAACATAAGCTCACTAAATGCACTGCTCGGACTCCTTGCCAATAATATGAGCATCAATTGATTTGTGTTGTTTATCTAATTCGACTCATATTCACCTCCGTAAGGAAATCCTTTAGTATCTGTTCTATCCTCTTCAAAAACTCGATTCATCTGTTCTACAATTTCCGGATGCTCGGCAGCAATGTTGTTCGTTTCCGAAATGTCTTCTTCCAGATGATATAGTTCAGTAGGCAAGTCGGTGCCGTACCGCACCCCCTTGTAAGGGCCGATCCGTACCGACTGTCGAAATCCTTCTTTACCTGCTTTGAAGAACTCCCAGTTCATATACTCGCGCTCTTCTGACTGTTCGCCAGCCAACACCGGAAGTATAGAAACACCGGTAGATTGCCCAGGAACGGCCACATCAGCTATTTCGGCCAACGTGGGCATAAAGTCTTGAAACCCAGCAATATCATCGCTGACCGAACCTGCTTCAATATATCCCGGCCAAGCCGCAATCATAGGTACCCGTACCCCACCTTCGTAAAGGTCTCTTTTGTACCCCCGAAGCGTTCCATTACTATTAAAGTATTCGTGATCGTGGTTATCTCCTTCGTGGTGGGGACCATTATCACTGCTGAATAGTATTAAGGTGTTTTCTAGCTTACCCATCTGGCGAAGTTTTTGGAGCAGACGACCTATCTGCTGATCTAATAGCGTAATTTTGGCCGCATGCAATCGCTCCTGAGGCGGCCAGCCTTGATCCGAGTATAAATCTTGATTACCAATGTCCCACTCGTGGCCGTGGGGAGCTCGGTAAGACATAAACAGAAAGAAAGGCTTATCATCAGCTAACTGATTATCCAAATATTCGAGGGCAAGCTCAGTACGAAACTCATCGTGACTATTCCACTGAGTATAATCAAAATTGATGGAATCCCGCATTCCGTTGATGTATTCCATCGGGCCGTCAAAATTACGCTGGCCCCCTGTCCACTGTTCTTGCACCGCGTACTGAAAACCGCGATTGAAAGCCCAGGTACTCAAGTCGTCGGGATGATCTAAATGCCACTTGCCAATAAAAGCGGTTTGATAACCAGCATCGCTGAGTAGTTCAGCCAAAGTAATCTCTTCTTTTTTTAGTGCAATCCGCTGCCATTGGCCATCTTCTAATAAACCCTTGTTTCCCCGGATACTGCTGTAGGAAGATTTTATACCGGTCATTAATACTGCTCTTGAAGGAGAACAAACCGGGCTGCCCGCATAAAAATTGGTAAACCGCATGCCCACTTGAGCCAGACTATCCAGCACTGGGGTCTGAATGATCTTTTGTCCGTAAGAACCTAACTCACCGTATCCTAAATCATCTGCAAGTAAAAAGAGAATGTTAGACTTTTGCCGTTCTAATGGCTGGTTACCCTCCTCCTGAGTATTAGCCGTTGTATTGCAAGACAAACTAATCGTGGTAAGTAGTATAATAAGAGTCGTTCTGTTCATACCCGCTAATTTAGACCAAATTGCTGTTCTGCCACTATATTTTACTTAACCTTGATTTTACCCATTTTTTCGTGCCACGCATGTCCGTAGCTTATCTTTAATTGTCCCTTCGGGATCTGTTCCCCTATCGAAAAAGTAGCCCGAAACTTATTGGACATACCGGATACTTCAGTTACTTGAAGTGGTATTAATTCATCGTTCCAGCGTAATGTTACGGTAGCCTGCTCAACCTCTTTCGGATCAAAATTTAGCGGTGCTGTCAATTCTATCCCAATCACATCACCTGTTTTGGTCTGGTTGATCTCCGAAGAAAACTGATCGTCGTAAATTTTCACCGAGGTACTATTGCTGCTCAGATAGGCCAGCCCTATATTCCAGGCGGTATTGAAGGTTACCCAGCCTTCGGTATGACCCGGGTCACCCGCCTCGGGATGGTAAGGATAGGTAGTTTCTTTGGGGGAACCATCGAGCACTCCCCGGGCGGTTTGTAAAATACCAGCTCCACCCTGCCACTCTTTGTACCAACCCAGTTCTACCCCGGCAAAGTCGGTAGTGGCATCAAAGCCAAAGTGCCTTCCGGCAGGGTTGCGCCCGAATATATGGTCTACGTAGGCAATGGCCAATTCTTCCAATCGCTGCTGTTTCTGGCTATCATTCACGTAAGGGATTGCTGCCAGAGCCGGAGCGGGAAACCCGGCAATATTTCCCACCTCGTTAAACCCGGTCTTAGAATCAAAACGAGGATCGTTTTCGGGGCGAATTGACGGGATAATCCACTTTTCGTCGGAGTAGCGACGGTAGTCCCAGAGGTTGTCTGAGCGGCGGATCATCTCATCAGCCCAGGCCGATATTTTTTCGTCAATACCTTTGGGAGCTTGTCGAGGATAGTTCTTCTGAAAATAGGCTAATGAGGCAACCGTAACATGTTCACCCTGCCGTTGCCCTTTAGTGGTGCGGGGATTAGTCCAATCCAGATTATTAATCAACCACTGGGTTTGATCGTAGGCGGCCTGAAAGTACTTATCTGCATCATCGCGCCCTTCTCGTTGGGCTACTTCGTACATCATCAGGTTGGGAATAATACTATGACCTGGAGGAAATTGCCCTTTACCGGTTCCAATGAAATTGTATGCCTGAAACAGGTTGCCCGTATGCTCAATATCGTGCCACTGCCAGCGATTGATGGCCTCATTCCCCCAGATACCAAATAGATAGTCACGCGTTTCGTTGTATACCGATCGGGGAATGTATTCTTCCAGGTAGGGATAGGCGTAAAGAAAATAAGCTAGCTGTTCCTTGAGCAAGGTGTGATTTACCTCTCCACGCAAATAAATATCCACCGCCCAGTAAATGAGTCGGATGATCTCGGGAGTATTATCCGGCAGTTCTTCTCGCACTCCGAGATATAAACCTTGCACTGGCATGCGCTCGGTAGAGAAGGCTGCGGGGTTGGCGAAGTATAGGTTCAGAAGCGACGGAATCTCAAAAGAAAACTGATGACTATCGCGCCAGGCTACACCCAGATTGGGGCAGTCGGCACTACTATCAGTAGGCGAATAGTTTTGAGAATCGCCAAACCAGCAGCGAACATCTACCATGAAATCAATAGCAGGCTGATAAGCCACCTGTTCAATCAAGCCCGGACTTACCCAAAAGGGTACCGAACGACCGATATGCTCTATACCTTCTACCACAATCTGATAGGTGCCCCAGGTTTCGGGACGAAAATCGGTAAAGTCTCCAACGTTTTTCTGAATACTTCCCTCAAACCGCGAAACCCCGTCTTCGACATTTACCACCCGGAACGGGGTGCCATCAGGAGCCAGTGGAGCTGTAAAGCGTTTAGGTCGGTTCAGGTCGTATCCCACCTGGTTTACTAGCACTGGTTGGGAGTCATGAGCGAAAATCTGTACTTCGTAGATGCGTAACTGCTGGCCATCAATACTTCGTAGCCGCAGTTTATTAGTCTTCACCTGTTCAAAGGCAATGACCGGATTATCAACAGGCAGATGTCCCACCTGTTGCCACTGCTCATTCACCCAGGCTTCAGCTACCAGACTGTCAGCTCCTTTTACTAAAGGCAGCACAATCTGGTCAACGGTGTGCGCTTCATCCAGGGAAATTTCCAGCCAGTGGCTTCCTACCATACCTGCCGACTGCCAGTAGCTTTCAGGACTACCGTCCACCGCCGCTGCCGCAGGCTCTTCTTCAGATGAAGCCTTTACAGTCTGGTGTAGGGCTAGATTAGTGGCTCTTATTTGGCTGGCGAAGACCATCTTCGCCGAACCAAAAAGTATTAGAAAAGGAATTAGAAAAGTAGTTGGTTGCTTGAGCATTGTTGATTTTAGCTAGAAGTTAGGGTTTTATTTCAAGACTTCGTTTACGTTGATATCCTTTTGAGGAATAGGGTTTAGGCAATTGGATTAATTTTTTGAATGAGTAGCAGGGAAAGGTATCAAGAGACAAGTGTTTCACTTAGCTGGTTTGCTGCTGGCACTTGATAATTCTTATTCCTGCTCCGAGTATACTTAGGTTGATCTTTTTCTTATTCTCTACTATCGGATTGAACGTTTTGGCCTCATCATCCCAGACTGAAGATGTCCAGTTGTTGCTCTCCAGAATATCTTGCAGATTTAACTGAAGTGACAGATCAGTCGCCTCGGTATCGTTTTGCAAAAGGATAAGGTAACAACTTGTATTATCAGTACTCTTAGCCATGAGCAAGTCAGTAGAGGGGGGTAATCCCTGAACAGTTTTCGGGTGAAAGATTAGCGATACACTATCATTGCCGATAGTGCCCTGGGTAAATCCATAGGGCTTGTGAGGACCTACTTTGGCCGTCATGAAGCCTGCCGGAAAATGAACTAACCCATCACTCCGATAGCTGGCTTCCGCCATCAGATAATCCATGATCCAACCTACCTGCCACCAGGCGTGATGCGGAAAGTTCCCAGCTCCCTGATCCATTCTTACCCAGTAATAGGAGGCCACCCCTGTTTCGGGATTCACGAATGCATCCCGCCCCCAGGTAGCTGTCCGGGCTAAATCAGCAAAGAATCTGTTGCCGGTCAACTGGGCAACCCTGACAAACATGCCGACATGAGAAGAAAGTAGAATAGGACCATGCGAGGCTGCTGAACCGATACTGCCCCCGTGCTCGAAACCCAGCCCGGCCTGAGTGTATTGCCAACCTTTCAGGTTTCTTCCTCTTATTGTCCGGGTTTCTGTTGAGGCTATAGGATGACTATAGATGGCAGAGACATACATCTTTGCGGTTTTTATGCCCGCCTCCCGGTATTTCTCTTCCTCAGTAAGTTCCCACAGATCAAGTAAGGCCTGGGCAGTTTGGGCGGTTGCAAAGTCATTGACAAACCGTAGATCACCACAAACACCCAAAAAATGTCCTTTATTAATGCTGTTTTCAATAATCCAGTCGGCACCTTTCTTAGCTGCCTCAAGATATTTTTCTTCACCTAACGTTTGGTAGGCTATCATAAGCCCGTAAAAGGTAGGCCTGAGATCTTGCAGATCGGTGTACACTGGGTTTAAAGATTGATGATCGTAACCTATCACCCAACTACCATCTTCCTGTTGCCATTTCAACAATCGTTCGGCTCCTTGCTGAACAGCTTTTCTAACTTCTACGTCATCAGGGTCAAAAAGCAGAATATTACTTAGGTCTGCCAGTGTGTAATAGGTTACCCCGATGGGTTCAATATGGCTACCCCATTCCTCTACCCATCGCTGCCTCTTGCTCAGGTAATACTGCCCCCGGGCCGCTCCCTGAAAAAAGTCTGCATCCGGTTCTTGCTGTAATAGCTTGAAGTTGCGTACCAGTGGTAACCGATCTGCGATTAGCTCTTTGTTATTAGTAATTTTTGCCATCATCCACATAGCTCCAATATCTGAGTTCTTAGTGGCATCGCCTTCTGCTCCTACTACTTTTCCCATGTATGACTGAGCTCCTAGCGGCTGGTTTTGAAAAGACATCTTTTGCCAAAAGGATGTCTGATCACTAAGGGAATATTGTAAAAGGCGCTGTATTCGAGTGGTCAGTGATTGTGTATTTTCTTTTAGAGCGAGACGCTTGCTGATTTCATATACGCTGTCCATAGCCAGCCTCAAGGCGGGGAACCATCCATCGGATCCTAAGTGATAAATAAACGTAGCCGAGAGACTGTCACCTACCTCTAGTTGCGCATCAGGGTGGTCTAGTAAAGGAATGTAGGCAGTAGGGCTTAGTTCACCTTGTCGGTTACGGTGAGAGAACCCAGTGCGAGAATCTCGGTGTGAATGCTTATCACCATCATTTGCCCAAAGGCGGCGGGTTTGACCAGGTGCGGCTATAACACTTAAGGTGTTTTTATTATTATCTTCAAGAATAGCAGTGGGCGTAGTGACCGTGCGGTCTTGGGCAACATACGGAATATCAGGTAGACCCTGTCCGTAAGCTACCGATTGAACCAGATTGAGTTGAACATCTTTGCCCTGAAAGTACCCGGGCACAATTCCCCATTCTAACTCCGGTAAAGGCAACGTGGATACCGTGGGCGAAGCCAGCGAGAACCATCCTGCTTGCTTGGCAAGCAGCTTTATTCTGACATGAATAGTTTCCAGAGCATTATCTGCCCACCAGCTTGCTTCAAGGTGAGCTTTATCGGTTTGCTGCCAAAACTTGATGGTGTCACCTTTTTCTTGCACATCGGTAGGAAAGAAAACGACAGCTTCGCCGGCAGTATTCAGTGATACCGGACTTATAGCCCTTTCCCAGGTTCTGGGGATGTAGGTATAAATCTCTTCAGGAAATGCAGTGCCTTTGTTGGTATAAATAGTGGTATCGTTAGTTCGGGCAGGGCGCTCTTTTGCGTACAAGAATGTGTAGCTACCCAATGCACGACCAAAGCTTTGCCAATCGTCTTTTCCTGATTTTAGTGATACCTCAGAGAGTTGCCAACCACTTTCAGACTCCTCCCATTGCAAGTTCATATTTTTGGTAACCAGTGAGGGGCCTCTGTCGCAAGCGATCGTTACGACCAAAAGAATAACTAGTATAACAGTTTGTCGCAGGTTCATTGTGGTGTTAATTGAATTGGACAGCAAACAAGGCGGCGGGTACATCGGCTGAAGGGTGTTGTAGTTCCAGGGTAATTCGGTCGGTAGTAACTGCCGCATCCAGCACGATTCGGTTAATTGTCTGATGATTGTTCCCTTCTCGGTGTAGTACCTTACTGTTGCTATCGTACAGCGTATAGTGCTTTACACAAAAAAGCATCTCATTTTCGGGATGCCCTAACAGGCTTGACTCCAGAGGATGATCAAAGTCAGTATCAAAGTGCAGTTGAATGCTTTTGATGGTCTTTGGTTGGTTCCACCGAAATTCCAATGTGGGAGTAGCATCCAGTGGATCGGCTACCCAGGCATTGCTGCGTCGGTAGGGGCGAGTAAAGCCATTGATAAGTTGATCTGCTGAAAAGACTTCTAGTGCCGGAGAAATCTGCATAGCGATATTGTGCCCACCGGGTCGGCGTTCGGGAATCCAGAACTTAAAGGCATCAATGCCCAACCCTTCGGGAGGCTCCTGCTTGCCGTAGTTAGAAACTGCTTTATTTACTTTATTGAATACCGAAAGCACGCCGCTTACCCGCTGCCGACTGCCTTTTACCTGAATCTGTTCGTTTTTCAGCAGGGTAATAAAGGCGTACTGATTTGCTTCTAACTCTCGTTCAAAATTCAGGGTGATATACTGCTCGCCGGGGTGCAAATCTATCCTTAGCTGCCGCAGGGTGATCTCGGGAGTGTAGTTCTCCGATTTTTCGCTGATCCGTAGTTCCGCTACCAGCGTAGTAGCTTCACTAGCGTGCACCAGTAGCCGGTACTGGTAGTTCGTTTCTGCTGGTAATGGAAGCAATTGGGCGGCGCCGTCGCTTAAAAAGATCCACGGTCCGTCGTAGGGTAGTTCTTTTATTTGGTAGGTGCTAGACGGTGTAATCCTGGCCTGCTGAACTAGATTTTCCTTACTGATAATAGGTACCCCCGGAATGCTCTGCCCTCGCCCATTCAGGCGTTGCTGGAGCTCCAGCATTCGGTCGGGTAGCAGCAATTGACTAGGCATTATACCTTGTTGATGGCAGATAGCCGCCGCCATGCCTACCGCCTGGGCTCCGTGGGCGCAGGTAGCCATTACCCGAGACGAGCCGAAGGCTACGTGGGAAGCACTAATGATGCGTCCAGCTAAAAATAGGTTCTCAATATCTTTACTATAGTAGCAGCGGTAAGGAATTTGATAGACGCCCTTGCTATGCCACTGATTACAGCCCATTTTATCGCTATATATACCATCTGCCGGGTGTAAGTCTAAGGACCAACCCCCGAATGCTACTGCATCTGCGTGGGTTCGCTGTTCTACCACATCGCGCTGATTGAGCATATAGTCACCAATGAACCTTCGGCTTTCTCGCTTGCCCGGGATGGTGCCGACCCATTCTAGCGTCAGGTTTTCTGCCTCAGGAAATTCTCCGCTGTTCTTTACATAGTGCCAGATACCGTAAACCACTTTCCATAGCTCCCACTTAATTTCTTCAGACTGATGAATGGTGTCTATTCTGCCGCCGTACTCTACCCACCACAGGCGGCAGCCATCATTCTGCAACTGATAATTTCTGATGCGGGGTAACTCTCCGGCATTCTGTAAAGCAAAAGAGGGTGCTACAAAATTTACCAGCTGTCCTACATCTTTAGTGTAAAAATAGATAGAATGTCCTAACAACTCGCCGTAGTCCTCAACATCAGGGGCAAAACCTTCGTCAAACTCATGAGCTGGCTCGGCGCCCATACGGAATGACGCCCCTGCCAAAAAAGCAACAATACCATCACCAGAAGCATCGCAAAACAATGGTGCCTTCAGCTCATATTGTGTACTGTTCTGACTGCAGAAAGCTCGCAACATACTAACCTTTCGAGCCGACGTTTTCTCTACTTCGTAAACCGCCGTATTCAACAGCAAAGTAATGTTTGGCTCTTCGCGTATTTTTTCCAGAAGAATAGTATCTAATATTAGCGGATTGCCTTCTTTGTTGCGATAAACATTTTCTAGTAGTAGTTCATCAATCACTCCGCCTTCCCGTGCCCAACGATTGTTATTACCCATGTGCGAGGTGGCTCCCAGAATCCAGAGTCGAACTTCGCTGGAAGCATTTCCGCCCAGTACCGGACGGTCTTGCACTAATACTACTTTTAGACCCTCGCGGGCAGCCGTTAATGCTGCACAAACTCCCGACATTCCACCTCCAGTGATAATTAAATCAGCCTCAATAATCTTACAATGAGATGACCGCCCCGTTTCAGTGAACTTTTCTTGAATCATGATTCTTTTCGGTAAATAATTTTCGATCCTTTCTTACTTTATTCGCCAGTAATGCCCCTAGTGCGAGCACCGTAAATCCCACGACGCTAATCAGCATTTGAGCGTGGCCGGCTAGCAATCCCAGCCCAGTAATCAGTGCGCCAACGGCTAAAATGCCGAGGGCAATCACGCGAGTGCCCTGCTGGTTATTAGCATTTGTATTTTCTTCTTGTTCTGAAGAGTCCTCCGAAGGGCTGGCGGGAAAAATGACAGCTTTTGGTTGATTTTGCAGTCGGTAGTATAGCTCGTAGCCCACCAGGATGAGAATAGGTACGGAAACTCCCGTAATCATTTCTTCAGCCCGACTGAGTGAGATTCCTACAAAATCCCCAAAGAATTTGAGCCCACTATTGATTGCCAGACTGATAATAGTGGTGACGAGTGCGCTCTGTCCCGTCTGGCGAGAAGAAAATAACGACCAGATGGGGGGCAAATACAGAGCTGCTCCAGTAATGGCACCTACAGATAAAACTACCTCCACAATACCTCCTAATTGAGGAATCAGTAGTGCCACTATAATCGTGATTACCCCGAATAAAATCGTTGCCAGGCGAGCGACGTACATCACTCGCTGATCAGAGCTTTTAGGAAAGAAGTGACGGTAAATATCATTGGTGAAAACTCCGGCAGCAATATTTAAAGTCGTATTTACTGAGCTGGAAGTCGCAAAGACCATCCCACCCAGGATCAGCCCTAACATTCCGGCGGGAAGTACTGCTTTACAAATCATCAGATAAGCTCCCTCGTCAGCAAAACCTTCTAGCCCTGGATTCAAAATTCGGTAAATCATGGGGGGTAGCATCCAGATTACTGGACTGATAACATACAAAGCCGAAAAAAGCCAACCGACCTTTTTAGCCTCTTTCGGACGAGCTACGCTGGTATACCGCTGTACATACGCCCAGTTGCCTCCAATGAATACCAGATTATACAGACCAAAAGCTAACATAAACCCGAAGGTGTACTCTTCATTAACCAGATTGAAAAAATTGATGGGTGCCTGAGTTACGAAATTATCTACCCCATCAATTGCCTGAAAAGACAGGGGAATAACGATCAGCACGGCAGCGGTGAGCACGATGAATTGTAGCACATCGGTAACGATAACTGCCCATAAACCACCCGCTGCGGTGTAGATGGTGACCAGCCCGCCAATCACCAGAATACATCCGGTTAGCGGGAAACCTATAGACACTTCCACGATTTTAGCCACCGGATATAAAAATGCCCCAGTAGTAAACATGGAAATAAACAGAAACAGATAAGTGTAGATTTTTTGAGTACGGTAGCCTAGCCGTCGAGTGATAAACTCTGCTGCAGTTACTGAATTAGTTTTTCGCCAACGGGGCGCAATAAACAGACCGATGAGTAAGCCCGCTATTGCCATCATCCACTGAATAGTAACTGATACCCATCCGCTAGAATAGGCAATTGAACCCCAGACCACAAAGGTGCCCGCTGAGAAGAAACTCATGAAAAGCGAAAGGCCGCTAATCCACCAAGGAACCGCTCCGCCTGCTGCAAAAAAGGATTTGATGTCTTTCCCGGTTTTGGTAAACGAAATACCGATCAGAAAGACAATCAGCGAGAAGATAATTAGCGTCCAGGTATCGAGAGGTTTCAAGTAGTTTTTAAGGTGTTGTAGTTGTTAGTAATTGTGAATCTACTATTTACGAACTCTGATCAGCGTAAATTTTTAGAAAAAAGTTTTCGGAAACGTTTTCGGAAACGTTTCCGAACTCCGAAAACGTTTCCGAAATTACCGTACACAATGCCTATTAGTATGAAACACATTACCATTAAGGATGTAGCCCGCCAGCTTAACGTTTCAGTATCAACTGTTTCTCGGGCCTTCAACGACAAGTACGACATCCGAAAAGAAACCCGAGCCAAAATTCTGCGGGTAGCCGATGAGATGGGGTACCGACCTAACCCTATTGCCCGAAAACTGATTCAGCAGAAGACGCTCAACGTAGGGGTAGTGGTTCCGGAGTTTATCAACAGTTATTTTCCCGAGGTGATTATTGGCATTCAAGAGGTGCTGCTCGCTAGGGGCTACCAGGTTTTGGTAATGCAGTCGAACGAATGCTACACCACTGAGTTGAAAAACATTAAAACCTTAGAGGACAGTATGGTCGACGGAATAATCATCTCGCTATCATCAGAGGTTCATAATAATGATTACTACATTCGCATGATAGAAAAGGGCTACCCAATTGTCTTTTTCAACCGGGTAGATGAAGATATTCCGGCCTCCCAAGTAATCTTCGACGATTATAAGTGGGCGTACTTTGCTACCGAACATTTAATTAAGCAAGGTTACCGTAAGATATATCACTTTTCGGGCTACCAACACCTAAGCCTGTCACGCAACCGGATTAAGGGCTACTGCAAGGCAATGGATAAATTCTCTATTCCATATACCAGCGATTACATCATCGAAACGGGCTTTTTCATGGAGGAGGGGCAGACAGTTATGGAGAAGCTATTAGCTAAAGGGAATATCCCGGATGCTATTTTTGCAACGAATGACCCCACCGCTATCGGAGCCATGAAAGCTATTAAAAAAGCGGGGATGAAAATACCGGATGATATTGCCTTAGTCGGCTTCTCTGAATCGAAGATGGCCGAGGTGGTAGACCCACCCCTTACTAGTGTCAGTCAGCCTACGTTCGAGATAGGGAGAACTGCTGCGGAACTGTTACTGCGTCAAATTGAAGCCGATGGTTTTGCTACCCCTAAAACGGTGGTTCTAAACGGAAAACTGAATGTCAGAGGGTCTTCTGGTAAGTAGAAAGATGTGCTGTACTCAGTAAAAGGGTTCTGTTTACAATATTCCACGATGATAATCCAGATATTGTAACTCCTCAGTGAACGTATTTACGTTTTTTGAATATGACAACATATTTGAGCTAAAGCTAGCTCTCTAAAATTAAGAGTCCCTTATTCAAGCATTCACCAGACTGCGCGCTCTTAATAGCCTGATGTTCCTTTCGGTTCCACATGTAAAGCCTAATTGAAAAACATCTACTTGCTGCGTCCGCTCGGTTTCGCTACTTTAGCACCCCTTAATAGCACATTATTCAGCCAAATGGTTTTTTTTCCTATTATTCTGGGTATCATCCTGCTCGTCCTTCTGGTAACCGTAGTCAAACTGGATACCTTCATTTCCTTTATGCTAGTATGTCTCTTTGTAGGGATAACCGGAGGGCTAACGGTAGCGGAGGCGGTAGATGCTATTCAGCACGGTATTGGCGATACACTGGGCTCGCTAGTAATTATTTTAGGCTTTGGGGCTATGCTGGGCAAACTGGTAGCTGAAAGTGGGGCGGCGAATAAAATCACCAATCGGCTAGTAGCTTCCTTTGGTATCAAAAATATTCAGTTGGCGCTTATCGTCACTGGGTTTATTGTAGGCATTCCGATGTTCTATACAGTGGGTTTTGTTATTCTGGTACCTCTGGTCATCGCTATCGCTGCCAATACCAAGCTGCCCCTGCTGTACGTAGGCCTTCCGATGCTGGCGTCCCTTTCGGTAACCCATGGTTTTCTGCCTCCTCATCCGGCACCTACTGCTATTGCTGAGATGTACGGTGCCGACCTAGGACTTACACTGATCTACGGAATCATTACTGGAATTCCCGCTATACTAGCTGCTAAGTTCCTGCTGCGCAAGACTATGCAGCGCATTCAGCCTCCCTTGCTCAAAGAATATGTGGTGGAGACCGATAATCGCTACCCAGTTCCATCACTAACTATCTGCCTACTGGTTGCCCTGCTACCCGTCGTTCTAATTGGTGGAGCCTCGCTGGTCAGCACTTTCGCCCCTCATCCCGTCATTACAGCTTTGGGTAATCCAGCTATCGCCATGCTGTTATCAGTGCTGGCCGCTATCTATTTTCTGGGAGTTCGGACGGGACGCGGCATTGCAGTAGTGACAAAAACTTTGGCATCTGCCATTTCCAGCATTGCGGTCGTACTATTAATCATCGCTGGAGCCGGAGCATTCAAAGCCATTATGGTCGCCACTCAGGTGAGCGAACAAATTGGAGAAGTACTGGGCGGACTAGGCATGTCTCCGCTGATCCTCGCCTGGATAATCGCTGCCCTGATCCGGGTAAGTGTAGGGTCAGCTACAGTTTCGGCCCTGACTGCGGCTAGTATTATGCTGCCGATGGTCGGTGCCAAAGGTGTGTCGCCCGAACTGTTAGTGTTGGCTACCGGAGCAGGAAGTATCACTTTTTCGCACATCAACGACGGTGGATTTTGGCTGTTTAAAGAATATTTTAACGTAAGTATCCGAGAGACCCTGATGTCCTGGACAGTGATGGAAACCACCGTGTCTATCGTCGGGCTGATTGGAGTTCTTATTCTTGACCAAATTATTTGAACTAATGATTAATGTAGAAGAACGAATCAAGGAACTGGGATTACAACTTCCTCCGGCCCCTCCAGCGGGGGGAGTTTATAAGCCAGTAATCATCGTAGATAAAATGCTGTATGTTTCGGGGCAGGGACCCGTCAGAAGCGACCAATCGCTAATTAAGGGAAAGCTGGGGCTGGATCTGACTACCGAAGAAGGCTACGAGACTGCCCGGCAAGTGGGGCTAACGATGCTATCAACCATTAAAGCCCAGTTGGGTGAACTAAACATTATAAAGCAATTGGTTAAAACCCTGGGAATGGTTAACAGCCAACCCGATTTTTATGAGCACCCCCAGGTTATCAACGGCTTTAGCAATCTAATGGTAGAACTATGGGGGGAAGACCTTGGGAAGGGTGCCCGCAGTGCGGTGGGCATGATCTTGCCGGGAAACATCGCCGTAGAAGTAGAAGCTATCTTTGAAATTTACTAGCCTATGAATCAGTGGTTTGAAATATCCAACCCAGACGATTTACTGTCGCCAGCCCTACTGTTTTACCCTGACCGTATTGATGCCAATATTGATCGGATGATTAGTATTGCTGGATCAGCGGAGCGGCTTCGTCCTCATACCAAAACCTACAAATGCCGTGAGATCATTGAGATGCAGCTCGCCCGAGGTATCCGCAAGTTTAAGTGTGCTACTCTGTCCGAAGCCCAATTGCTAGCGGACAGTGGAGCAGCAGACATCCTGATCGCCTATCCGCTAATAGGTCCGGCACAAGCCCGGCTGATAGCACTCAATAAGCAGTATCCTCAAACCAAGTTTGCTGTATTGGTTGATCACGAAGAGCAAATAGTACATTGGAACCACCACGAAGTTGCTATGTCAGTTTTTATTGATCTGGACGTAGGAATGCACCGAACGGGTATTGGCATAGAAGCGGCTGCCGAACTTTTTAGTAAGGTAGAACAAAGCGATCTTACGTTTCGTGGTTGGCACGTTTACGATGGTCACTTGCGTCAAATTGATGTGGAGCAAAGAACTGAAGCCGCTCAAGCCGGAACGGTCGGATTAGATACTTTACTGGAACAAACCCAAACGCAATCGGTAGAGATCGTTTGCGGAGGTAGTGTTTCCTTTCCCATCCACGCTCGCTACCCTGAACGGCAGTTATCGCCGGGTACTATACTGTTGTGGGACTACGGTTACTCTCGCTTTACGGATCTTCCGTTTGAGATTGCCGCTTGCCTCTTTACCCGGGTGATTAGCAAGCCTGATCAGGGATTGCTTTGTCTGGACTTGGGTCATAAGGCAGTAGCGTCTGAGACGAAAGGAGCTCCGATATATTTCCCTCAGATAGATGATGCCGAAATCACGACCCACAGCGAAGAACATATGGTGATTAGAACGGCTCAGGCGGAGCATTGGAATATCGGGGACGTTTTGTACGGCTGGCCCTGGCATATCTGCCCTACGGTAGCACTGCACCAACAGGCTGGAGTTGTCACCGACCATCACCTCAATAGCTTTTGGAATATTGCCGCCCGCCACCGAATATACCAATAATGAAAACTGACTCCTCGTCCCCTCTTATCTTTGATGCTCACCTCGATCTGTCTATGAACGCCATGGAGTGGAATCGAGACCTACGGTGGACCGTACCTGAAATCCGGGAGTGGGAGCAAGGGATGACCGATAAACCTGACCGTACTCACGGAACGGTGACCTTCCCTAGTCTTCGCGAAGGAAATGTTGGGATAGTAGTCGGCACTCAGATCGCTCGTTACGCCAAGAAGAACAACGTAATGCCTGGTGCTAGCTGGAACTCACCCGAACAGGCCTGGGCACAAACCCAGGCACAGCTAGCTTGGTATCGAGCAATGGAAGAAGATGGACAGATCACCACCATTACTGATAAAGAATCATTAGATGCTCATTTAGCCAACTGGGAGGAGAACCCACAGGCGACACCCATTGGCATGATTCGAAGCTTGGAAGGAGCAGATTCTATCGTCACTTTCCAGCATCTGGAGCAGGCTTACGAAAGCGGATTGCGCGCTATTGGCCTGGCTCACTACGGTCCTGGAACCTACGCCCAGGGCACGGATGCTAATGGCGGTATCGGCCAACAAGGTCGTGATCTACTTCGGGAAATGGAACGGCTTAATATGGTGCTCGATGCCACGCATCTGTGCGATGAGAGCTTTTGGGAAGCGCTAGATCACTTTCGCGGTCCGGTTTGTGCTAGTCATAATAATTGTCGGGCTTTGGTACCCCACCACCGGCAGTTTTCTGATGAGCAGCTCTGGGCACTGATTGAGAGAGGGGCAGTTATCGGAGCGGCACTTGATGACTGGATGCTGACTCCCACCTGGGTTCGAGGTAAGTCTACTCCCCAAAGCGAGCATGTTAGCCTGGAAACGGTGGTTGATCATATTGACTACGTATGCCAGTTGGCAGGTAACTCCCAACACGCTGGCATCGGCTCCGACCTGGACGGAGCTTTTGGGAAGGAACAGTCTCCCCATGATCTAGATACCATTGCTGACCTTCAGAAAATACCGACCATACTCGCCACCCGAGGTTATTCAGAGCAGGATATTGCCAACATCTGTTCCAAAAACTGGATTCGCTTCTACCGAGAAGCTTGGAGCTAACTTTCCGCTCTAGCTTCGCTCTGATATGACAAGTGTTTAGCTTATTTCGACACCTGGGCATCTGTCTCTTCCGACCCTAAATGTTTCATTAGAAAATCAGCCGCTGCTTGGTTGACTTTCCGTTGGTTGGCATGCCTCATGAAGTGATGGGTATCATCCACAATAACCATAGTTTCCATCGGAACTCCCTTCTTCATTAACCGACCGACTAAATCAGTACTCTGATGAAAATTGACATTACGATCATCGTCGCCGTGAATAATTAGCACCGGAGAAGTCCAGGTATCTACGGAAGATACCGGAGAAGACTGCCAAGCTACTTCCATAGCTTGCTTGAGATCCGGTGCCTTTTCATACTCTCCTGCGTCAAATTTATATCTGCCACCCACCCGATTGTGCACTCCGTGAATGTCTACACCCGCCGCAAATAGCTCAGAATCACGACCCAGCGCCATAGCGGTAAGATAGCCACCGTAAGAACCACCATAAATGCCAATCTGATCTGGGTCTACAAAATTCTGTTTAGCCAACCATTCTCCAGCCGCTTTAATATCCTGATACTCAGATGCTCCCCGAGAACCCCCATCCACTGGCTTATGAAACTCGTAACCGTAGCCTATTCCGAGGCGGTAATTGACGGATAGCACTACAAAGCCCTGACTCGCCAGATACTGATTTAAGGCGTAAGCATTGGAGTAATACGAAGAATAGTGCCATCCCAGCAACATCTGTCGGGGCGGACCACCGTGTACGTAAATAATCGCTGGCTTCTGATCCGCACCGCCTTTAGACTGAAATAGTGTGCCGTGCACCTTTTGCCCGTCTGGGGCTTCCATGATTACCTGCTCAGGAACTACCAATTGTTCAGTAGGAAAATCATTCGGCACCAGGTTTTGGCCGATTAGGTTGATGTTCTTATCTGCTAACGATACAACTGCTGGTAAGGGTGGTCTTTTTGCAGTAGCACTGATAAATACTACATTTTCATTATCCTGAGTCAGGAAGGGAGTCCACTCGTTGCCAGTTCCGGGAGTTAATACTTCAGCATCGGCTTGATCTACCGACACTTTTACGATATGGCGACGGTCAATGTCTAGCGCATCGGGACCAGTGTTAGCCGTAAAAACCAGTGACTTTCGGTCAGGGCTAAGACTAATGTATTCGGTCATATAGTCACCAGGTGTAAGCAGTAAAGGATCGCCTCCCTGCTCATCCACACTGTAAAGGTGAGGCCAGCCGTCGTGGTAAGACAAGAATACAATCCGTCCGTCAGCATAGTGCAGATTAAACCTTCCTTGCGTAGTGGGAACTGATCCTCGCATAGTGTTAGGTGACTTCCAAAGTTCCTGAACTTGTCCAGTAGTAACCTCCGCTCGCATCACCGACCAAAGGCGAGGAATAGCGGCCAATATAGAGTCTGGTTTACCCGCCCGGATGGGTTGACGAATAAAGGCTAAGGACTGACCATCAATAGACCAGCGGGGGTCGCTATCCAGGTGAAACGAAGGATCTATCCACTGGATAGGGGTGGTTTCGTTTTCGTAAATACCGATGTAAGCGTGATCGTCCCGGTCAGAGCGGAAAGCCAACTTAGTACCATCGGGAGACCATACCGGAGACTCAATCTCACCCCGAGCACTGAATAACTGCTGTGCTTCCTCCTGTCCATCAATAGGTACTATCCAGATTTGATCATTCTTCACAAAAGCTACCTTCTTGCTATCTGGAGATACAGCTGGCGAAATCCCTTCACCTAATGAAACTGGCTTGCCTCCAGCAAAAGGAATACTCCACAACTCTACGGTTGGAGCTACTGGATTAGAGGTAGGGTTCACCGGGATCGCATCGTCCCAGTTACTGCCAAAATCCCCCCCGCGGATATAAACCACCCACTGTCCATCTGGTGAGATAGTCACTGACGATAATTCCTGCCCATCATCTTCCTGATAAGAGGTTAGTTGACGCGCCTCGAAATCAGGTACTTCAGCGACATAGATATTCCTAAGCCCAGATGCGTTGACGGCCCACGCCATCTGATTTTCTCCTCCGACAGTTAACTCGTTCGGAAAAGGGTACGAAGTAACCTGCTCCAGATTAAATTGAGCAAAGCTTGAGGTATTAAACCCAAGTATAAGTAGCAGGGTGACCAGGAGCTGGGAGAAGCAAAGCTGGCTTTTTTGGTCAAAATGTTTAGTGCAAGCATTCATGGTTGATAGGTAGTGTAAATCGATAGTATATGTCCTATTAAATATTTAAGAGAAATCAATCCAAATTTCCCTTTTGGAAAGATACTACCCATCGCCCGAGCCAACAAGCCTATTGACCTATCAACCCAACTGAAGTTTTATTTCTTTAGGGAGAATCAAGTATTTATGCTAGTTCTACCTTTCAGTGATAACCTAAGTGGTCTTTCATAAATGATAGCTATTACCAATGGGATACTGCGTAGTATTACAGTATAACTCACTGTAGATCGTAAGAGAGGAATGACTAGTACTAAAGCAGATAGAAATATGTAATACTGGATCACCCGGCAAAATACGCAGCAAGCGGGCTACCTCCGAGGAAGCTACTTCAGCTCTTATCTCCTGCTCTGAACCTACTATTTCTATGAAAAAGCATTGGCTTAGCGTTTTGAAAAAAGAGCCATCGACAAACCCGAGCTGACAAAAGTTAGGCAAAGCAGTACTGGCGAACCAATTGTTCTCCAACATCACAGGTTCTTCATTTACACAGCGGAGCCGCTCAAAGTGGATGCAAGAAGCAGATTGCTCATTTTCTTTTACAGGAAATTGAATACGATCACTCCAGCCTCGGTAATCGGGTGCTTGTAACATAATGGCATCAACTTGCTGTCCCACCGCTTCAGAAAAGCCCTTTACGTTTAGTAGCCCTAAAGATTTACGACGTTCGCGTACTTGGCTGCCTTTGCCGTGAAGTCGCTCAATAAAACCTTCCCGTTGAAGTTCATCTAACGCCTTGCGGGCGGTGGTGCGGGTAATTTGGTGCTGGTCACACAGTTCATTTTCTGAAGGGAGTAGATCACCCGGAATAAAAGTACCTTGCTGAATTTCCTTCTTTAAGGAATGATACAGCGATTTATACTTTAGCATAATAAGCGACTTAGGTAGTGAAACAAATATGAAGAAAATAGCTTGTACGTACAAGTTACTTTTTTTACCTTGTCCTGCATAGGCAGAGAGGTAAATTAAAATTAGCGAAAATATTCTTCTCTATTGAGGGCTATTTTTAGCAATATACTAATACAAGATTTGGCTAGTTTATGCGAGGTCAACTACCTACTACAAATATGGAGAACGAAGCCCAACACTGGTTCCGTTTTAGACAAGGTGATCAAGCATCTTTCACCTACTTTCATGATACTTACTATAATGAGCTTTACTTTTACGCCCTTAAAATTACCCAAGACGAATATCAGGCTAAAAATGCCATTCAAGAGTTGTTTCTCTACTTGTGGAAGAACCGACGCCAACTAGACGAGGTAACTTCTGTTAAACCTTATCTACTTTGCTCCTTACGTCGCCATATCTTCCGGCTACTTAAAAAGGAAAAACAACAGCATCGCTTTCTGCAATCTGACGCTACCCTTTCTCACTTTTCCTTCTCTACGGAAGATATTATTATCCAGCAAGAAACCATTACTCAACGCCATAAACAGGTGATACAAGCACTAAACAACTTATCACCCCGGCAGCGAGAAGCGGTCTATTTGCGATACGTCAACGGACTCACCGTCTCTGAAGTAGCCGAATCCATGAATCTGAATTATCAGTCAGTGCTTAATTGTCTGAGGCGAGCACTGGGTAACCTTAAAAAAGACCTTCTTTCTCAAATAGAAACCGCGTTGCCTACTCTTCTGATTGCTCTGAATTCTCTGTTCTTGTAAAAGTTTAATTTTTTTTAAGTCAGGTGGGTATAATTGTGATTGGGTGATGTCTGGTATATGAGAAGTATGCATCTTCTCAACAATCTAACCGATATGTCCCACGATTCACCTGATCATCGTTCTTCTCTTCGCCGACTTTTCGACGATTTGTTTGGCAAAAAGCTGGATTTATCAGAGGAATTTGATTTCCGACATCGGCAATTACCGCCCGAAGAAGTTAAGGAGGCACGACAGCAGCTTCTTAGTCACATTGAAGAAGAGGAACAGGCGTCTACTTCTCGTCGTCGATTTCTAAAGTACTGGTCGGGCGTTGCTGCTACTGTGGTCTTACTACTTATAGGGAGTATTACTTATTGGGTAGTTTCACGTGATAATACGGTTCAGTATACCACCGGATTTGGAGTAACCCAAGAGATTACTCTACCCGACAAGTCTACCGTAGTACTAAATGCAAACTCTACGCTTCGCTACCATAAAGAGTGGAAGCAAGGTCTGCGAGAAGTTTGGTTAGAAGGTGAAGCCTATTTCTCAGTAGTGAAAGACGTTAATACTCCCCGAAAATTTCTGGTGCATACGGAAGGGCTTGCTGTAGAAGTGCTAGGGACAACATTTAACGTAAATCAACGAGCGAAAACAACCGAAGTGGTGCTAACCTCTGGGCGAGTAAAGCTCAATTTAGATAATCCTGAACAAGAGAAAGTCTTAATGCAGCCCGGCGAGCTGGTAGCTTATTCATCGCAAACCCAGCGGTACGTAAAGCAACCCATCGATACGAAAATTTACACTTCGTGGAAGGATAATTTGCTGATTTTCAAAAACCAACCCCTACGCGAGATTGCGCGCACGATAGAGGATCGCTACGGATACGTAATTCGTTTTGATGACCCCAAGATTGGGGAAGAGCACTTTACTACTACGTTACCCGCCGACCAGGTAGACATACTATTCACCATGCTGGCATCTTCCTACGATATACATCAAGAACAGTCTACAATTACGCTGTACGAAAAAGGAAAGGAGCCTTAGCCTTGATATTTCTACGTCGCTATTTATTACTCTAAAATTCTATCTATGAACCCTCTTATACTATCCACTATTCTGTTGCTGATGAGTATGAGCGTTGCTGGCTTAGCCCAGCCAATCGCTCTATCAGAGTCCCACGCATTCCCTTATCAAGAACGTCAGTCACTCAAGTCCAAATTATCTGAACTGGAAAAGAAATACGAGATACACTTTAGCTACGCTAATGAAGTGGTAGATAATCGTTTTGTCAATTACCAAAAAAGCGAGAGTAGTAACTTAAAGAAAGAGCTAACTGAAGTACTAGATCCTCTTGGATTGGTGTATAGTGAGGTGGAAAGTGGGTTTTTCTATATTTTCCCCAAGCAATCTTCTTTCAAGAAAGTACAGCCATTAGAAAAAAGTAAAGCTCAATCTATTTCCTCGAGCAGCCTCATTCCTAAAATTCGGCTACAAATGGCTAGGCCGCTAAATAGTAAAAGAGCTATAGTAGAAAAAACTATTTCGGGTACTGTGACTGATAGCGAGACGAACGAGCCTTTGCCCGGAGTGAATATTTTAGCCAAGGGTACCACCCAGGGGACAGTATCGGACGTAGAGGGGCAGTATAATATTACCGTGGCCGATGAGGTAACTGCTCTCATATTTTCTTCCATTGGTTACATAAGCGAAGAGATAAGTATAAATGACCGTAGTACCATAGATGTTGTGCTCGTACCTGATATAGCTTCACTGAACGAGGTGGTTGTAATCGGGTACGGTACCAAAGAGCGTCGTGACTTAACTACGGCTATCTCTAGTATTGAAACCGAAGAGATTACTCAAACCGTAGCACTATCGCCTGAACTGGCAATGCAAGGTAGAATGACGGGAGTGCAGGTGTCGGGTAATAACGGAAACCCATTTACTCGTCCGACTGTCCGCATTCGCGGGCAAAATACCTGGCGGGCTTCCGACCCTCTTTATGTAATTGACGGGGTGCCTATTCGGGAGCCTACCGCAGGAACAGTTAGTCTGGATAATGCTCGCTTTGAAGACATCCGAGGGCCACTCAATATTATGACCCTCATTGATCCGAATGATATTGCTTCTATCTCAGTGCTGAAGGATGCTTCCGCCGCGGCCATTTACGGAGTAGCCGCAGGTAATGGGGTGGTTCTAGTTACTACTAAATCGGGAAAGAGAAATGAAGGAATCAAAGTTCAAGTGGGAGCCCGAGCGGGTATACGGCGACAGAATCGGCGTTATGATGTGATGAATAGCGAAGAATTTGCTCGCTATCAACGTTTGGTTTACGAATCAGATCCAACGTTTGATCTTCCGCCGGATCATGCTCCGCTTATTTTTCCTGACAGCACTGGCTATTTAGGAGGTGGGCCTACCTACGACTGGCAGGATGCGGTGACAAATAATGAAGCTAGTTTTCAAGACTATTCTTTGATTTTGTCGGGAGGCTCAGCCGATACTGATTATAAAGTAGGCTTTAATTACGCTTCTAACGATGGAGTATCTATCGGTACGAACTTAGAACGAATCAGTGGTTCATTCAATGTTAATTTTGACATTACCGACTGGCTTCGGACGGGGGTAAACGCAAGAGTAGCTACGGTAGACGGACGGAATCGGCAGTTTAATGCTACTAACCAAATATTAGGAGCTGCTACAACCAATCCTTGGCAGCCCATCTTCGGCGATGGTCCGGGTGGGTTTGCCCAAACAATTGTTGGGATAGATGATAACGGTAACTGGAATGATACTCGCTTGTGGGGTTCGGGTACCCGAGCCAATGCTCTAGCCGATGACTTCTTCAATACTACTACGTTTCAGTCTATTCGGGGATTAGGTAATGCCTACTTACAGGTGGAGCCATTAGAAGGCCTAACCTTGACGGGTCGGCTCTATCTCGATCAGTCTAGTAACAAACGGTTTCTTTGGCGAGATGCTGATGCGCAAGTATTCAGTATTACGGGAGAGGATCCGCGCAGCCTAGGAAATGGATTCTCACAAGGTCGGTACAATTACCGAAACAATCTATCTACGAACTTAATGAGGGAGCTATCGCTGAACTATCAGAAGTCGTTCGGAAAGCATAATTTAGACTTGTTACTTACCGTGCAAGATCAGCGTTGGGAAGGTGAGTATCTGGGAGTGGAAACTGAACAAACTTCTAGTTCCGACCCTGACCTACGGTTTATTCCAGCCACACAAGATGAGTATACTACTGTTGAATCGGAAGCGATTGTGCGAGAAGCACTGGTAGGCCAGTTCATTCGGGCGGGTTACGACTACGACAATACTTACTACCTTGATGTAACAGTTCGTAGAGATGGTAGCACTCGCTTTGCCCCTGAGAATCGCTTTGGGGTCTTTCCGGCATTTTCAGCGGCTTACCGTATTACCAATGAGCCTTTCATGAGCGGGGTAACTGGCTGGCTTAATGACCTCAAAATTCGGGGTGGTTGGGGGCAGCTAGGTAACTACGATGTGGCTCAACTGGCGTATCTATCGCCGGTAGAAGAAAAGCCTACCTACAGCTTTGGCGGATCTAACGGACAAGGTAATGTGAGTACGGGAGCCGCCGTATTTACCATTCCTAACCCTGATTTACAGTGGGAACGAACGACAACGACGAATATCGGTTTTGATGCTTACTTGCTGAATAATAATCTAGGCATTTCATTCGATTACTATAATAAACGAACCGAAGATATTCTCCAGACTGTACCTCTACCTAGTTCGGTAGGGGTATCTCTTCAGCCTAGTGGTAATATTGGGGAAGTAGTTAACCGAGGGATTGAAATAGCAGCAAATTATCAATTTTCGGTAGGTCCGGTACATCTTGATATAGGAGCTAACATTACTACCGTACACAATGAAGTCACCAAACTGCAAGATGGAATACCCGTGTACGGTGGAGGGCTAACACTAGAAGAAGGTCAGCCAATTAACTTTATTCGGGGCTATCAGCTAGGCGGAATTTTTACCGATCAAGGACAGGTAGATGATTTTCTTGCTAGTACCGAAGACGAAAATTACCGATCTGCGGAAGTAGCTCCAGGCGACTTATATTTTGTAGACGTAGCGGGGGCACCCGCCGAAGAGGGTACGTTCATTTCACCTGAGCCTGATGGCGTGATCAATTTCTTCGATCAAACCTTTTTGGGTAACACCCTTCCAGGGTACTTTTATGGCTTTAATCTGGGGGTGAATATGAAAGGGTTTAGTCTAAGCATGCAGTTTACAGGGGTAGGTGATGTGAGTCGCTATAATCTGGAACGCCGCGAATTGATTACCACTGGGTTTTACGGCGATAACCGCCTTCGGGAGGTGTTTAATGCCTGGAGCGAAAGTAATCCTAACTCAACTATTCCTCGGATTATCGCTAATGATCCGGCTCAAAACAACCGTTTTTCTTCTCGTTTTATTGAGAGTGGGGCTTACCTCCGGTTGAATTATCTGGAGCTGGGATATACGTTGCCGAATCCTCAAAAGCTAGGCATGAGCCGAGCAAGAATCTACGTAGGAGGTTCTAATATATTTACCGCTATGGAATACACTGGCCTAGACCCCGAAAGTTATGATAGCCCTACACCAATCACCTTACTTACTGGTCTTAATATTACTTTCTAGTTCAAGAACGAAGGTTCACTATAAAATCTACATATATGAATTCTTTAAAAAAATATTTCATCTTCACTGCTTTGTTCGTTGTGACTACTGCCTGTGAGGAAACGCTTGATAACGTAGAGCCTACCCGAGAATTTGAGGAGGCTTACTTTGATAGTGAGGGACGAGTGCAGCAATCTGTCGGGGCTATCTACGGGAAAGTAGTAGAGCTCTACGGAGGTAGCTTCGCTTCCGTGACCAAACCTATCTCTTGGGTACTACCTGCCGACGACTTATCGGCGGAAAACGCTGGGGTTCCGTTTGATGCTTTCGAGACACTTAATAGTACTAATAGTCGAGTTGATGGAGTGTGGGGCGTATTATACGAAATCATCGCTCGCTCTAATTTTGTATTAGAAAAACTAGATGACCCTGAGGTACAGCAAGTGTATAATAATGAAGCACTATTGGGTATCAACCAAGGCGAAGCACTCTTTCTGCGCTCTTGGGCAAATATGTGGCTGTGGGACTGGTTTCGCAAAGCTCCCCTTATTACCGAAAGAATCACCAGCCTAGACGATGCCATTAAGCCCCCCTCCGAAGAGTTTCAGTTACTTGACCAGGCCATTACTGATTTTGAGACTGCCGCTACACTTTTGCCTGAGTCGTGGGATGCCGACCAGAAAGGTAGGGTAACCCGCGATGGTGCCAATGGAATGCTAGTTAAAGCGTACACCCTCCGGGCGAGTTACAATGGGGGAAGTACCGAAGACTACCAAAATGCTATCACCGCTTTTGAGCGAATTGCCACGGCTCGCTTAGCCGATAAGTTTAGCGATAACTTTGATGTGAATACTGAAAATAATGTAGAGTCATTATTTGAATACCAGGCTAGCAATAATACTACTCAGGAAAACCCGTTTCTGGCAAATGACTTTGGGGGAGGAGTAGCGCAGATGTCGGCTTACTACAGCTACAGCACCCGCCATTGGGCATCGGGGTCAGGGGGCGCCCGCGTAGGGCCTACTCAAAAACTTATTGATGCGTTTGAAGATGGTGACCCAAGGAAAGAAGAAACCATCTCGCAAAATCCTGATCCAGACGGAAACTTCTCTAGCTATTTCAATGGCGAGGGGCCACTTAACGGATACTGGTTTGTTAAATACGTTTTGCCCAACCGGAACGAAATCACCGGCTTCGGAGCAACCTCTATCAATAACCCTCGCATATTACGCTACGCCGATGTGAAACTACTAGCTGCCGAAGCGTATTTGCAGACGGGTAATACTGGTGCTGCCCTTCAGCAGGTAAACGATATTAGAACCCGGGCTCGTCAGTCTACCGCTGATGGTACTGAGGCTGCGGCTCCGGCTAACTTAACCACAGTTACACTGGAAGACATTGCCAACGAGCGATTAGTAGAATTGGCGGGCGAAATGGGTATCCGCTGGACGGACTTAAGAAGATGGCATGCAGCAGGATACCTTGATCTAGGTAGCTGGGGGATAGAAGAGTTTGGCTACCCGCATGATCCATCTAGCTTTGATTTTGAATTGCCTAAGCATTTACTGTATCCGATACCACAAAGTGAACTTGAAACCAACCAAATTATAGGACAATCGGGTAATAATCCTGGGTACTAACAATCGCTAATATACTTCCCGGAGCAACCGGACACTCAGTCGCATAGCATAAGAAGTTAAGGGGCACTTGCACAGTAATAAGTATTGAGACGAATATTTAACATACTGAGCTATGAACCTGAAAACGAAAATTTACCTACTCGCTGGGTGCTGGGCACTGACCAATCATTTCTCACAAGCTCAGATACCCGCTTTTCCGGGGGCTGAAGGAGCTGGAGCAGTTTCCATAGGAGGACGTGGGGGAGAAATTATTGAAGTTACTAATCTCAACGATAGTGGGCCCGGTAGCTTACGAGCAGCCTGCGAAGTCAGCGGGTCAAGAACCGTAGTATTTCGCGTAGGAGGAATCATCAACCTCAAAAGTGCTATCCGAGTATTTGACTCCTACCTTACTGTTGCTGGGCAAACGGCTCCTGGGAATGGCATTCAGATTATCGGCCCGAATAGCAAAGAAGATCTTTTTTTAGTTTGGGAAGCGCACGACATCATCATTCGTTACCTACGCTTTAGACACGGATTTAACAATAGTGTAAAGGTACAAGCTGGTGGCTGCTACAATGGGGGAAATGGATCGTATAATATAATTATTGACCATTGTTCGTTCAGCTGGGGGATGAATGATTTGGCGGGAGCTTGGTCAGAAGATAAACCCGTATATCATTATACCTTCTCGAACAACATTTTTGCCGAGGCACTAGACGTACATAGTACTAACTTGATCTTTGGATCAAATACCAATGCCGAAGGGATTAAGAATATAGACGTACACCACAACCTTTTCGGAAATTCTTCTCATCGCTCCCCTCTTTTCAAAGGCAAAAGCTGCCGAGTGATCAACAACATCATGTATAATCCCGGTTGGTATGCTACCGGAATTGCTGGAGGGGTAACAATTGATATTATTGGCAACGAGTACAAGCAAGGACCTACTAATATGGCTGGAGGACGCAACGAAGTAGCTTGGCGTTCCGACTACGACGGTCCCAATAGCGGCCCCAGTGGCCCACCTTCAATTTATATTGCTGGAAACAAGGGGTGGTCAGTAGAAAACCCTTCCGATGACAACTGGGCTATGGTTGAGAAATGTGCTATATGGGATCCTTCCGATGAGCAGTTAAATCAAAATTTCCGACGCAATAGTCCAATGAAAGCTGTTGGGTCACCCATCACCGTACAAAAGGTCAATACATTGGCTAGTGAGCTAGTAAAACACGTTGGTGCTTCTCAACGTCTCGATGCTTCTGGCAATTGGGTTTTCGTAAGGGACGAAGTCGATGACCGCATTATCAACGATTATCTAAAGGGTACCGGAGGCATTCCCAGTCACGAGTCTGAAGTAGGTGGATTTCCTGATCTACAGGGAGATACCCCCTATCCTGACAACGATCACGATGGTATGTCGGATGTATGGGAAACTACCTATGGGTTTAATACAAACAGTGCTGCTGACGGTAACCAAGACGCTGATGGCGATGGTTACACCAATATTGAAGAATTTCTTAATGGTACTGTTCCCCAACCTATCGCTCAACAGGCACTACCAACAAAGACAACCGTCGATGCAAAAGGGTTTATTAGACTAAATGGCGAACGCTTCTTTCCCTATGGCTTCTACCTGGAAGAGAAGAGAGATTTTTCAGATTTGCGACAAAACATAAAGACTATCGGGGAAGCAGGGTTCAATATTGCTTTCGTTGAGCCAAACGATAATGCTCGAATCAGTCAAGTATTTGATGAGGCGGAACGGCAGAATGTAAAGCTCATCTACACTCCAGCCAAGTACATTGTCGAGTATTTTGGACTAGACAGTCTGGTCAATCTTATTTCCTCTCTCGGTATTCAGAATGAATCCAGTTTGTTCGGATACAATTTGGCTGATGATGTTCGAGATGGTAAAATGACTGGGCAACCTACTGATGCACGGGATATTAAACGGTTTCACGATGCCTTCAAGCAAACTGACCCCGATCATCTTACCATGGTGGCTATTGGAGGCGGCACCGATTCTACAATATGGGACCAGCGTCGTTGGGACGTAGGCGGGTATCAATCGTATCCTTCTAACGGTGGCTCACCCCTCAGTTTTGTCTACGAAGGTATGAAGCGGGGTGTGACCGAATCGAAGCAACTTGGGCAATCACCAGTAGGATTGTTGCAAACGTTCAATTGGGATAAAGGGAGCGCACAACGTCTCCCCACACCGTCTGAGTTTCGCAATATGCTCTACCAAGCTCTGGTAGCCGGAGTAAAGGGAGTAATCTACTACACGTATGACAAAGAAAATTTAGGAATAGAATCTGATCCTGTATTATGGCAAGCAGCGCAGGCATCCGTAGGTGAAATAGAAACTCTTCGCCCCTTTCTGCTTTACGGCAAACGACGGTTTAAGAACTTAGGAAATAACCTATGGATGGCTAGTTGGGAATATCAGAATGAACTGGTAGCAACCGTAGTATATACCGGAGAATATCGATCTTTTTTCGATCCTGACCAAAATACATTTGATACTCGCTCCTTTTCTTGGAAGCTACCATCAGGGTATACCAGCAGAAAGGCAGAAAACCTATTTCCTGACTATCCCACGAGCATCGCTAATCAAAATGGTACCGCTTCGGGCAGTATCCGCTTGCTAGATGTACAGGTAGTAAAATTCTCCCGGCAGGCACCTATTTCTGCCGGAAGTGGATTACAATACACACTGTACAACAATCGCCGCCTAAACGGTAACCCGGCAGAGACTGGCGTAGATGCCACTGTAAACTTCAACTGGCAGAGAAATGGTAAGACAACCAAATCACCCAAAGATAACTTCTCAGTTCGTTGGACGGGGCAAGTACAACCGAAGTACAGTGAAACCTACACCTTCTACACCCACGCTGACGATGGCACCCGTCTGTGGGTCAATGGAAAACTATTGATTGATGACTGGGCTGACCACCCCGTTCGAGAAAAATCGGGTAAGATCACGCTGCAAGCAGGAAAGAAGTACAATCTTAAACTGGAGTACTATGAAAACCGAGGCAAAGCAGTATGCAAGCTACTGTGGAGCAGCAAAAGTCAAAACAAGCAGATCATTCCACAGAACCGTTTATATCCACAGCAAAATAACGCCCGTCTACTTTCTCAATCAGAAAAAGCAAACGCTCTTTTTCCCGAAGAAATAGAAAATGAGTTAGTAGAAGTGTATCCAAACCCGGTTAGCACCGATTATCTCACAATCTCTCTACCTGATAAAGTAGAAAACGGTACGCTTATTCTAAGTACCGTAGCTGGTCAGGAGGTACTACAAAAAGTCTTTACATCTCCCCAGTTCACGCTATCTCAGCACAACCTTCCTTCGGGAGTGTATAACCTGCAAATCGTAACTGAAGCACTTACGCATACGCAAAAAATTATTATCCCTTAAACCTCTATTCTATGGACTACTCATAACCCACTCAATCAACGAATCTCTTAGAAATGTACTGAGGCAGGATGGTATCTTCCCTTAGTCATCGCTAGTCACACTGCTTATCAGTGAAATTTGCTGTAGACAAAATAATCCTTCTACAGGTACCCTTCGGACTTTATCAGTATCACGTAACGGCATTCTTCATTGAGCTACGATAATCGAAAAAATACCGGGTTATCGCCAGGGAGTGCTATGACCATTATTTACTATTCAACAATTATGACACAAGTAAAAACCCGTAAAAAAATGCATCAACTGCAAAAAAGAGCTTTCTCAGCTACGTTTCTCAGTTGGCTGATTTTACTATTCATGGCGTTTCCATTAACGTCAACGTTAGCATCAGATGTAGTAGAAGTACACCCGCTAACTAATCAGATCATCATGGTACACTTTGATGACGGATACGTAGATTACCATGATCTGGGCAAGAAGCGAGAAGACGATCAACTCTTCCATGTACCGCTTAACGTAGGTTTAGCTGACCAATTGAATAGCTACACGATCAGTAGCGCAGACGACCCAGCCTACTCTAGCAGTAAAACCCCTAACGATCTAAGCCGAAAATCTAAGGGCACAGCTTATCTCTGGCTGTGCGAGTCGTATGCTGATGGAGTGGGCTGTACCAATACCTCGGACGATCACGCAAAAGAACACTGGATTTATCTCTTTCTGCCTTCGCCTATGCAGAACGGAAAAACTTACACCATAAACGTAGGTAACTTGGCGGCCAATGGAAGTACTTTTTCGCTGACTTACAACGACAATACTACTCGTTCGGAAGCGGTACACGTTAACAACGTGGGTTATAAGCCGAGTGCTAACGGTAAGTGGGGCTACGTATACCACTGGATGGGTACGAAAGGAGGATTAGATTTATCCTCTTACGCGAATGCCTCATTTCAGCTCATCAACCAGGAAACGGGCGAGTCTGACTTTAGTGGAACGTTGAAATTTAGAAAAGCAGCTGATAATCAAGAAACTCCCTACCAAGACCATACTCCGAACGGTAACTTCCTGGGAGCCGAAGTATACGAATGTGACTTCTCCGGTTTCGGAGGCTCAGGAACGTACGTTTTATCGGTTGATGGTATTGGCTGCTCTTTCCCCTTTGAAGTGAACAATAATGTTTACGATGAAGTATTTTACTGGACGATGAAGGGCTTGTACCAAAACCGCAGTGGTATCGCCCTAGAGGCACCGTATACTGATCAGCCTCGTCCCGCCCCGCACAATCCGAACATTACTCCTGGTTTTCAAGGTCAGCTCAAGTACACTTCTTTTCGCTACTACGATGCGACCAAAAGCGACAATGCTAAAGAAGACAAATCAAAGTGGGAAGCAGGTATTAAGGGTGATATTAACACCTGGGGCTGGTACCAAGATGCGGGTGACTGGGATGGCTACTCTACTCACGCTCGCATCCCCACCAACCTGATGTTTCTCTACGAAGTAGCTGCCCAGAACTTTGATGATGGGCAGTTGAATATCCCCGAAAGTGGCAATGGACTTCCCGATTTGTTGGATGAAGCCCGCTGGCTGATTCGCTTTTATCATCGTACCCGAAAAGCGATCTTGGATGCTGGGTACGGTACAGGTGGTGTAGGTGGAGCTAGAGTGTTCGGTGATCTTTGGGGAGGTGACGAGTTGGAAGATGGAACGACCATTGGCTCTTGGCAAGATACGGAACGATTGTACGTAGTATCGGGGGAAGACCCGCACATGACATATACTTACGCGGGTTTAGCGGCTCAGTACGCTTGGATATTACAGCAGGGAGGGTTTACCGACCCCGAAGGTATCGACTGGAGAAATGAAGCTCAAGAAGCCTGGACCTGGGCACAAAACAATACACTGCCCGGTGATGAGACGGTGAAATTTGATGGCAATTTAGATTTGGTCACCAGCCGCATGTACGCCGCTACGGCCTTATATCGGCTTACCGGAGAAGCCAACTACCAAACGCAGTTTGTAGCGGATGTATCTACCAAAGGCTGGACGCCTTCTACTGTGCTCGAGAAGGATCAGCGTTACTCTGCCTGGATTTATTCTTTGACTGACAATCAACCTAAGAATGTAACTACGGCTGACTTGGCTAAAAATGCTGTCGTCTACACGGCCGATTTTATGATGCTCAACTATGTAGATAAGCGAGCCTGCCGTTGGGCAGGTAACTACTTCTTTCCGATGCTGGTAGGGCAAGGTACTACCCCGATGGTAAACGAAGGTATTATGGGATACGCTATCTTGGATAAGATGGGCGGTGATGCTGGTAAGCTATCGGCCTATGAGATATTTATGCACACCACCGCCGATTATTTCTTAGGAACTAATCCGCTCAATATGACTTGGCTCACTGGAGTAGGCGACCGTAGCCCCGGTGAAATCTTTCACCTTGATTCCTGGTACAGTGGTAGCGATACCCCGCGCAAAGGTATTATTCCCTACGGCCCCTGGCACGATAATATGTCGCTCGGTCCGGTAGGTCCCTGGAACCATAAGTGGGCGAGCAAAACGCTAACTCCCACGAACGTAAACCAGTGGCCCGGTCATGAACGCTGGTACGATCTACGATCTTCACCATTTAATAGTGAATTTACCGTACACCAAAATAACGGAGTGGCTGCTATGCTATACGGATTTTTAAAAAATGGTCCTGGCTCTTATTCTTACGGCAATAACAATCCCCCTGACGATAATGGTACTGATGGTCCCATCACGCTGGAAGCGGAAGAGTATACCAGTAAGTCAGCAGGTAGTGGTAACTACAGTAGTTCCAATTGGCAAGCTTTCAATGATGGTCAGGCTAGTAACGGCCAGTATATGATAGTTCCTGACGATAACAACCAGAATGCGTACTCTAGCCTAACCGGCCCTCATCTGGACTACTCCATCAATATTACTCAAAGTGGCGCCCATTACCTGTGGGTACGTGTGATCGCGCCTAACCCGGGAGACGATTCCTGTATACCCGCTATTGATGGGAGTAGCCTAGGAGTATGGCATACTGGCACATCGGCTGATTGGACGTGGAAGAAGCACAAAATTTTCAACTTGGATGCTGGTAATCGTACCTTTAGTATCTACATGCGTGAAGATGGAATACAACTGGACAAAATCGTTCTAACCGATGATGCTGAATATCATCCTGATGCCAATGCGCGAGTAGCTACTAAGGAAAAATCGTCGGGGCTATCAGAGTTTGAGGTACCAATAGCAAGCCTGAAGATTTACCCCAACTCGGCTTACGGAACCATACAAGTACAGGTCCCCCAAAAAGCCACGGTTCAGATTTACAATAGCATGGGACGGTTAATGAAACAAGTAGCTTTACAGCCTGGTCAGTCTGCCTTAGATGTATCTAAGCTAAGTCCGGGTATCTACGTAGTGAGCACTACTCAACCTGGTCAGCGTCAGTCGCAACGTTTGATCTTAAAGTAACTTACTAACATGATAAAGCTTCCCTGAATGGAAAGGTGATCAAGAAAAAACCCCTCATCTCGAGGGGTTTTTTCCGCACTGATGTTTCAGTGGAGTCGGAGGTTCCTCAATTTGCCATTTAAGTGATTGATAATCAAATTTTCAAAAAATAAATCATGATAGATGCCCCTGATCTTCAAGCTAATTCGGTCTAGGGTGTTATTAATTCGGCGGGTATCCTCCCAATTACCTTTTACACTTCCCGCATTGGTATTCCATCGCTCAGGACTGATTTTCTCGCCAGTAGCAATTTCAGCCCGTTTATTATTTACAGTCACTCGAGCATAAAAGGGAGCCTCTCCGCTTTTATTGATTTTATACTTGTACAACCAAAAGAGTAATGAGAAAGAATAATGCATAGTATGAAGATTTGTCATCAGATTGAGATTCGGTCACCTATAGACATTTTCAGAATTAGGTGACCGAATTACTCACGTAATTTATGAAGTGATTTAAGCTTTTGGTATCAGATCCATAGGAATAGCCTCATCTTCAGTATGTTTAAGTCACATAGAGAACGATAGAAGCTAAGCTAAAAAATTGAGTAAATTATTCATTTTAATATACTGATAGCCAGAGATTTACCTTATCAATTTTCTGAAAAGTTTAAATCACTTTTATGAGAATTTACGAATAAAGTGAAGGGTCTCGAAAGAAAAAACCCTCTAAATTCTAAAATTTAAAGGGTTTTATGTGTGTCTGAATCAGACTTGTGGAGTCGGAGGGATTCGAACCCTCGTCCAGAGAAGGCCACTATCGCGTCTTCTACATGCTTAGCTATTGTTTAAATTGTCGGGTTACCTAAGGTAAATAGCCTACCTACTAGCAACCTTACCTGCTAAATTTTCACTAGAGCATCGCAGTGCTGCTTTAGCTAGTTCTACTGAGTCGACACTCTGTAACCCAACCGAGCGGAACAGCGGTTGGCAGAATGTGGCTCGGGAGCCGTTGGCTCAACCGATTATGCCCATTATTCTAGTCTACTAGACTAAAATTAGGCGGCCATGGCGTAATTAGATTCGCCAAATATGGTTTAGGACTCAGGGTTAAGGCGCGCATCCTAAGCGCCTGCATGCTTACACACGTAATCACTCATCCTGTCAAATCCGGTCGACCCCAGATTTTTTACAGTGCATAATAACTACGTTCAGAAGTTACAAAAAGTTTCTCAGTATCGACAGAGATTGGAAAACGGAAGATGGAACACGAAGTTAAGAAATTGAACGCCGAAATAGGTTACACTAATTAAGAGTCATAATCTAGAATTACTCCTACTCTTATTTTTTTGATCCTCAGCTTTCAGTTTCCAAATTCCGGTCTCCAGTTTTCCCTTCTCCGTTTTGAAAAGTTTACGTACTTTTGCACCCGTTTAAATTACCCTATTCATTATGGAACAAGCCGTAGCACAACCATTATCCGAGCGAATTCAGAAGCTGGCCGAATCGGCAACCATCGCCATGGCGCAGAAAGCCCGTGAGTTTAAAGCCAAAGGCTTCGATGTGATTAGTTTGAGCCTGGGCGAACCCGACTTCAAAACTCCGCAGCATATCCAGAATGCCGCCAAAGCAGCCATCGACGAAGGAAAATACTTTGGATACTCTCCCGTACCGGGCTACCTGGATTTGCGCCAGGCGATTGCCGATAAACTCCAACGCGACAATAGCTTGACCTATACTCCTAATCAGATTGTAGTTTCTACCGGAGCCAAGCAGTCTATTGCTAATGTATTTATGTGCTTGCTAAATCCGGGTGATGAAGTGATTGTCTATTCTCCTTACTGGGTAAGCTACGCTGAGATTATTAAGGTGGCCGAAGGAGTACCCGTGTCAATTATGGGTAGCCTAGAGAATAATTTCAAAGCTTCTGCTGATCAGTTGAAAGCAGCTATTACTGATCGTACCAAAGCGGTGATTTTTTCATCGCCCTGCAACCCTACTGGAGCAGTTTTTACCCGCCAAGAAATGGAAGCGATGGCCGAAGTGCTTCGGCAGCACCCAAATATCTACGTAGTGGCCGATGAAATTTACGAGTATATCAATTTTCAAGATGAACACGTAAGTATTGCTGCTATGCCTGGCATGTATGATAATACCATCACCGTAAATGGCTTCTCTAAAGGGTTTGCCATGACGGGTTGGCGACTGGGCTATATTGCCGCACCCGAGTGGATTGCTAAGGCCTGCGGAAAGATTCAGGGACAGTTTACCTCTGGCACTAACAGCATAGCTCAACGAGCCGGCATTGCTGCCTTGACTGGAGATATGAGTGTGACTCAAGAGATGAAGGCGGCTTACAAACGGCGTCGTGACCTAGTATTAGAGCTACTGAAGGATGTACCCGGTGTGCAAACCTACGTACCTACCGGAGCGTTCTATTTATTTCCTGATGTTAGTGCATACTTTGGTAAGTCGGATGGTGAAACCACTATTGAGAATGCTAGTGATTTCTGTATGTACATTCTTAACCAGGCACATGTATCGCTGGTAACCGGGGAAGCCTTTGGAGCACCTAACTGTATACGAATGTCGTTTGCTGCATCTGATGAGCAGTTGAAAGAAGCCATCCGACGAATTAAAGAAGTATTATCTAAACTAAATTAACTTACGGAGGTCGAAGGCCGGAGCGGTCGCCGCGCGGTTCGAAGACCGGAGAAAACCCGGTTTCTGGTTTCCGGTCTCCAGCCTCCGATACTAATCGGATGCCAAATTATTCATCCTTTCCCAAATTATTTGAGGATTTTCGCCGCCTAAAGGTATTGATTGTGGGTGATGTAATGCTGGATGCCTATGTTTGGGGTAGCGTACATCGTATCTCACCTGAAGCTCCGGTGCCAATCGTGAATGTAAAAAAGCGGGAAAGCCGTTTAGGCGGAGCGGCTAACGTAGCACTGAACATACAATCGTTAGGAGCCACACCAATTCTATGTGCGGTAACGGGGCAAGATTCAGCTGGGGATATATTCAATCAACTGCTAGAGCAACACCAAATCTCTACTGCTGGGATTGTTCGTAACCCTGATCGCCCTACCACTGTGAAAGAACGAATTATCGGGGGTGGTCAGCAGATGTTACGGATTGATGCTGAACATAGCCATGTGCTTTCGGAAACAGAGCAAGAAAGTTTGCAACAAGCCATTACACCTTTGCTACCTCAAGCCGATGTTATTATCTTTCAAGATTATGATAAAGGAGTACTGAGTGAGCCATTAATTCAGTGGGTACAACAACAAGCTGATCAACATCAGATTCTTACAGCAGTTGACCCTAAGCGACGAAATTTTCTTCACTATAAACAGGCTACGCTCTTTAAGCCCAATTTGAAAGAACTAAAGGAGGGTTTGCAGCAGGAAGCATTAGCTTTACATAAGGAAGAATACGATTTACAACCTACTATTCGGGAGGCTTCTGATGCCCTACGGCAACGTCTTCAGCACCAGATTACTCTTATTACTTTGTCCGAAAAAGGAGTATTTATTGATGATACTCAGCAGTCAGTGTTTATTCCGGCGCACGTTCGGGAAATTTCGGATGTATCGGGGGCGGGTGATACTGTGATTAGCATCGCGGCTCTGTGCCTAGCTCTACAATTACCGATTCCACTGACTGCTTCATTAGCCAATTTGGGTGGCGGAATTGTGTGTGAGTATACCGGAGTGGTTCCTATTGATGTATCGCGCCTTCTCCAGGAAGCTAACCAGCACCTCACCCTCAGCACTACTTAAATTTGCTCTCATATGCCTTCTAGCCCCTCAGTAAAAATAAGGCCTTCCGTTGCCTTTGTACTGAGCTTTTTAGTACTCATTGGGATAGGCGCTTTAGTGCTAATGCTACCTTTCACCACTACGCAAGAGGGTGGCTTATCATTTATTGATGCATTATTTATGGCTGCCAGTGCGGGTTGCGTTACTGGATTAGCGGTGGTAGATACCGCTCAGGATTTAACCGTAGCCGGACAAGTTGTAATTCTGGTGCTCTTTCAGATTGGAGGACTAGGTATACTGGCCTTTACCACTTTTTTCGCTGCCCTACTCAACGCTGAATTACAACATCATCATACTCGGATGATTCCCGATTATCTCGACGGTGAAACTCTCGGTAGTGCCCGAGCATTACTTATCCGTATTGTTCTGTTAACTGTTCTTATTGAAGCAGGCACCTTTCTGGTGATTATGTATTCTTGGGGTGATTATCCTTTTTCTGGTTGGGGAGAGCGAGTATTCTATTCCTTCTTTCACGCTGCTTCGGCCTTTTGTAATGCGGGATTTAGCTTATTTAGTCAGGGATTCTACGAGCCTATCGTCCGGGAAATGTACGTCCTTCATGCTCTTACCTCCGTAGCTATTGTGCTGGGGTCATTGGGGTTTGCCACGCTAAATAATATTTTCTCGCCCCGGCAACTACGACAACGCATGGAAAAGCCCTGGATTGACTGGAAGCTGAGCACCAAAATCGCGGTGAATACCACTATACTGCTACTAGTTATCGGCACCTTAGGTTTTTACTGGTTAGAGCAAGACAATACCTTGGCTGATATGAATCTGACTGAGTCGCTGATCACCAGTTTTTTTCAGTCGGCTACGGCTCGCACCGCGGGGTTCAGTACTGTAGATATTGGACAGATCACGATACCCGCATTGGTGTTGATGATGTTCTTGATGTTTATTGGGGGTTCTTCTGGTTCTACGGCGGGGGGCATCAAAACTTCTACTTTCTTTCTACTAGTAGCTTCCGTAATTGCTACTAGCCGGGGAAGCTCTCAGGTAGAAGTAGGCAAGCGGCACATTTCCCGAAGCGTTATTTTTAAAGCACTATCTATTTTTTTCTACGGCATAGCCATTAACCTGATCGGAGTATTTATTCTTAGCATCAGCGAACCGCAGCTATCGCTCACTGATCTAACTTTTGAACAAGTTTCCGCTTTTGGGACAGTAGGATTAAGCCGAGGAATTACCACTTCACTTTCTGATGTAGGAAAAATGGTAATCATCGCTACCATGTTTCTGGGGCGGGTAGGCACGCTCACCTTTGCCATTGCCCTAAGTACTCAGGCAACTTCCCAAAATTACAAGTTGCCTCAAGAAGAACTCATGGTAGGATAGTACATCGTTCGTATTATTGGTATAGGATTTGTAATACTATAGTTATAGTAAACTTACTCTTTTCTATAGACCAAACGATGTACCATAAGCCTGTTCAACAATTTAAGCAAATCCTCTCCCGAGGTGCCACTCCCCGCGAGCTTTCGTTGGCGATTGCACTCTCGGTACCCATCGGGATTGTGCCGTTGTTTGGGTTTATCACGCCACTGGTAACTGCCCTGGCGGTACGCTGGAGGCTCAATGTACCATTGGTATTAGCTTTGCTATTTCTGGCATTGCCTCTGCAACTATTGCTATTTGTTCCTTTCTTACGGATGGGTGAGTTGCTGTTTCAATTACCACCTCTACCCTTCTCTCCGACAGAGATTATGGTAATGTTAGAGACCACAGGCTGGGGACTTTTTCAACAAATCTGGATGACTAACCTCGCCGCAGTGGTTGCCTGGCTACTCATTGCAGTTCCGTTGGGAATATTATTATATCAGGTTAGCCTCGTCATCTGCCGTCGCTGGCTAATAACTAAATAAGGCCACTCTTCTCTCAGTACCTTCTCAAGATTATCCGAGCTTCTTTGAAAGTCAGCATACTGTTATGCCTGACCCATTAACTTACTCCACAGTTGATTTGCTTCTTGAAGCAAGCTTTAGATTGATCACCTCCTCTCATTACTCATAGATTCTTACGCTACAACTAATACTAATGCAATCTTATAAATTGTATTTTATGATCAGTGCAAACCATTGATTGACAGCATATTACCTATCATCAATTATCCCGCACCACAATGTACTATTAGTTTTTAATCAATACAATATTGACGTTTTGCCACTTTAGGGTAATTGCTGCTAAACGATAATTTTGAGATAAGAAAATGATGGCAGTGCATTAACCTTGAGCAGTTACCAGGGATATAAGTTTGATACTGATTTATTGTTAACCCAACCAAGAGTGACTATGAAAGCTTTACTTGGAATCTTAGCCCTTGTCTTACTTTTCGCCTGTAACCCTGATCAGGTAAATCCGAACCAACCCAACCAGGCTACTGACCGTATTGCTGGCTCGGTACTACATATTTATACTCCCGCCAGTATTTTCTCCAGTTACGGTGGTGCTTATAGCCGATTAGATTTCTGTCCAGGCGGGCACTTTGTTAACTTTTCGGAAGTGTCATTACAAGTAGAGGGTGGCCCTTATGATTATAACACTGGGCAGTATGTTTCTGAAGTAGATATAGCCAGTGCCAATCAGTACACAGGTACCTGGAAGATTGAGGAAGCACAGGGACAGTCTTATTTGGTACTGTATTATCGCGATGGCTCAACAGCTGTCTACGAACTAAATCTAGTAATGGGCGGCAGTTGGCAACGAGGTAAAACTGAATTTGCCATGGAATGGAACAAAGGACAGTGCCGCTAAATTGGAATGATCCCACTCTACCATCCATTACCCATTATCGGGTTTAGGATAAACTACTTCTCCCGTCAGAGCATCAATCATCTTTATTAGGTTGATTTGTTCGTCAAAATCAGCGTGAAAAGCGAAGGGACGGTTCTGAAGAATATAGTCGTAAATAAACCAGTCAGTTTTGGGGGTAGGCACACTGAGTATTTCGGAAAAAGGAATCCAACGAAGTTCACCTTCATTGCAGGGCGGGGGCGGTACCCGGTCAATATCAGCCAAATACACAAAGTTGATCCAGTTGTATTTAGTGGGGGAAGTTTCCACCAGTGTGCCACAGTACTTCATAGTAGAAACATTAATACCCGTTTCTTCCTTAGTTTCGCGGATGGCTGCGGTCAAGGCGTTTTCGTAAGGATCGAGCTTACCGCCCACTGGGGTATACAGCCCCTGATTAGGCTCTTTCAGGCGTTTCAACAACAAAAATTCTTGGGAGCGACCCTTCGCTTGGTGGCGTAGCACGCAGAGTACAGCAGCTTTCTTCAATCCTTCGGGTACACTGGCCATATTATACTAGTTCAAAGTGGATAATTGACAATTGAAAATGAGTAGGTATTTAATTGTTTAAACAACAAGTAAAGCCAAATCTGCATTAGTTTTAGGACTGATTTAATAGTTCCTGAAATAGTTCTAGGTGCCGACTCACGTGAAAGCCATCCATCAATGCGTGATGCACATGAACCGATACGGGCATCATTTGCTTATCGTTCACCGTAGTCATTTTACCAAAGGAGATTTTGGGGATACTGTCCACGTGACTGAAACTTCGGGCGTGTGAAACCGAAGTAAATTTTATCCAGGGCAAAGAGGAGTAGTGAATAACCCCTTCCGACGATGTAGCCGGTTCCAGCCCCGTTGTGTTGCGAATACGTTGAATCTCAGCCTGAGCCAGTTGCTCAAACTCCCGAAAGTCTTCAGCGTACGCAATATAGCTGAACCCAAAAGTACCGTCGGGACGATTAATTGTCGCCGAAGCTCCAATGTGTTCGTGTACAATAACATCATCACCCTCTATTCGATAATGAAAAGGTTCAGTTTGGTTGACCGCTACTAGGGATTTATGCAGGTAATAGAGAAAAAAAGAGGTATCTAATTCCTTAGCTCGGCGGTAGGCTTGGGTACAATCTATCTCTACACATACTCCGAAGAAAGGCTCCTCAAAGCGGCGAAAAAACTGAAAGTGCTCTTTACGGTTCCAGGTGGCTAAGTTGAGTTTTTGGGGCATGACTATAAATACTGAAGGGCTTCTTTAATACTAGCAAGCTGCTGGAAATTGGGATGCTCAATGGTGTGGTCTACTTTTTCATACGCCCAGGTGGTATGGTAAGGAACATGAAAGGCATGTCCGCCCAGATTTAATACTGGCATAATATCAGACTTCAACGAGTTACCAATCATCAGAAACTCCTGAGGCGGAATATCCAAGTGCTGGATTAACTTCTGATAATTAGGCTCTTTTTTTTCCGATACGATTTCAATATGGTGAAAATAATCGACTAGTCCTGATTTTATCAGTTTTCGTTCCTGATCGAGTAAATCGCCTTTAGTCGCCATCACCAGGCGGTATTTTCCTTGCAGGGCTTGTAGCACTTCTTCCACTCCGTCTAGCAGCTCAATGGGTTTCTGGAGCATCTCTTTACCAAACTGGATAATCCGCTCAATGGCTTCTAGACCAACGGTTTTATCAGAAATCTGAATAGCCGCCTCAATCATTGAAAGGGTCATGCTCTTAATACCATAACCGTAGAGTGCCAGGTTCTTAATTTCTGTTTCCAGCAACCCCCGGGCTACGCTATGGTGGGGCAGGAAGTCCTCCATCATATCACAGAATTTATCTTCCGTCTCCCGAAAGTAAGGCTCATTTACCCACAGCGTATCGTCAGCGTCGAAGGCAATTACTTTAATCTGGTTCATAGCTACTCAATATTATTGCATAGATACGAAATACTTCCAACCTACTAAAAAGATAAATAGGCACGAGCAAGAAGGGTATGAGAAGTTTTCCGTAAAACAACAAGACCCTACTTGAGTAAGCTTCATCTGTAAATACGGTTTATTTCTAATGCTATACACGGTAGATTTAACAAAAGTCGTTACTAAACTCTATCATCTATGAAAGAGAGAAATACTGTGGGATCCATTCAACCTGTGCTCAAAGGCTTGATTATAGCAAAAGAGTCTAGCATCTATTGGTTTTTAGCCAGTATGATAATTACCCTATTTTCTGGTTGCCAGGAGGATACTGAAACTACACCCGATAATCCCACCAACAGTGGTTTCTTCGGCGAACACAGTTCCCGGAATTTTGCGATGGGGTTTAGCACTTGGGCTTACGCTCCCACACTGGAGTCAGTCAATGACACGTATCAATTTATCAGCAATAACGCTGATATATACTCCGAACATATTGATTCTAACATTCCCTGGAATGCCTGGATGAATGACCTGCCACTGCCTCAGGAGTTCACTAATGAAATCGCCGGAAGAGCAGCTAGGAAAATCCCCGGGGCTGAACTAACCGTATCGGTAAGTCTGCTGAATAGTGCCCGCGATGAACTGGCGTTTGATTTTGACGGAACAGTCCCTGAGTACACCGCCTTGAATGATACCGAAATTGAAGATGCCTATTTCAAACATCTGGAGTACATTACCAATCAACTCAATCCCGATTATTTGCTAATCGCCATTGAAGTAAACGAGTTGCTGATACATGCCCCAGAAAAATGGGAAGGATACAAACTTTTAATGGCAAACGTGAGAAATCGAATCAAACAACGCTTTCCTGCACTGAGTATCTCTGAGTCAATCACATTGCATAATCTTTATAAACCCGATGTAGCCAATCCTCAAGAATTTATTGATGAAATAGTTGATTATGCCAACGCATTAGATTTTGTTCCAGTAAGTTTCTACCCCTTCTTCAAAGGACTAAAGACTAAACAGGAATTTCAGGAGGCTTTCGATTTTCTGCACCAAAAAATTGATAAACCCATTGTCTTCGCTGAAACCAGCCATCTATCTGAAGATTTGACCGTAGATTCGTTCGACCTATTCATTGCGGGTAACGAAGCCGAACAGAATGACTACCTGGAAACATTACTCACCAATGCCCAAGCGCAAAACTACCAATACGTTATCTGGTGGGCACACCGGGATTATAACGAATTGTGGGAAACATTCCCGGAAGAAGTTCAGGACTTAGGGAAAATATGGATTAGCAACGGGATTATGAATGAAGACGGTGCTGAGAAAAGGGCGCTTGCTACTTGGGAGGTGGTTGCTGATAAATAGCTGATAATACGAGAAAGAAAAGATATTTCTCGAGTTAATAAGAGATAAAAGTTTGAATAACCTACTTACTGGGTGGTTACTCAAACTTGAGTATATGTCAGTATCAGTTTTTACCTGTACGAAATATCGTAGGTTTGTTTATACCTACGTTTCCAGCAACTAGAAAAGAATGAAATATCTAACAACAATATTGATCCTGATAATAGTCAATCTATCTTTTGGACAGACTGAAAGTCATAAGGAAAAGTTTAGACAATTAGAGCCTGACATTTGGTTAGGGATTTGGGATAAGGAAAATTCAGATAAGTCAATAAAAGTTGACACTTTAAGTTATGATGACATTCCTAAAACGATTGATTTTAGAGGAACTGTTGTCGAAACTCTCAGGTGGTCTGATTCTAATGGGGAAAATATCCTAATTCAGACTGTGACTGGTCACTTCACTTGGAAAGACTATGATAAAGACTCGACTAATTATATGATTCAAGACAAATCAGAACTTTATGCATATCTATTTCAAAAGAAGAACTCAGAAAAGGAGTTTAAAAGAAAATGGAGAGTCTATGACTATACCGAATGTTTTGGTGTAGATTGGTTTACGGGCTTCATACCAAAAGCAACGACTATTACTGATTTAGATGATGATGGTGTAACTGAAGTATCACTTCCCTATGTTTCAATATGTCGTGGTGGAATGGACCCTGGAGTAATGAAAATTATAATGTATGAAGATAGTACGAAATATGCTTTAAGGGGTTCGTCTATGGTTATGTGCAAAAGTGAACATCAATATGGCGGAGAATACAAACCAAGCAAGAACTTAAAAAGCAACAAGCTATTTATGGACTTTCTCAAGAAACACTGGGATAGGAATAAATGTGAAGAGGGGAAATATTATTAAAAAAAGCTAATAATACTGTATATGAAATTATAGCAGACTATGCTTCACATACTAACCGTCAATAATCCTCCTGACTTCGCCAGAAATCAAACTACAAAGCAATTTAGGCCTTCTATTCTACTCCATAAAAACATTTCCTTATGCTTTTCGGCGTACCCAATCATCTGTTGGTCTACGTCAGGATAAATTCCTAGGACATTACTCTTATCGTAGGAGGCGTATACCACTCAAAGACCTTAGCAAACACCTTCATTTTTTAATTATACGTCAAAGCATATAAAAGAGTATTCTAACGCTAAACTATATGCAAATAGGTATAATAAAGCAGTTAGCAGCGTTTGTTAAGGAGCGGCGAAAAGAGGTTAATCTCACTCAGGAAGAATTTGCTGAACGGGCAGGAGTGGCACTCACCGTAGTGCGTAAAATAGAGCAGGGTAAAACGAATCTGAATATGGGTAAAGTGAACCTGGTTCTTCAGATGTTTGGACACGAACTAGCTCCGGTAAACAGTAAAGAGCTGAATACATGAGGTGAGGCAAGGAGTGAGTATACACCATATTAAGACGCACAGCACACTAAGAGATTATTCCGCAAAAAACATCGCCTTATGCTTCTCAGCGTACTCAATCATTTGTTGGGCTGTCTCGGGATAGATTTCTAGCGCATTGCTTTTCTCGTAGGGGTCGTGGACTAGATCGAACAGAGCGGTATCAATTTTTGCTTGTACGTATTTGCCGGGTATACCACCTTTCCCTCCCTTGGCTACGGTGCGGTACTGGTGGGGCAAGTGTAACTTCCACTTTCCGTCGCCGGAAATAACTCCCTGAAACTCCTTGCCATTGGTGAAAGGATAATAGTCATGCGGGTTCTCCGCTCCGTACTGATGGGTGATCAGCCCCCACACATTCTTGCCATCGATATCATTTTCTGGTAACGCCGTGCCAGTTAAGTAGCAGATTGTAGGTAGCACGTCGATAGAACTGAAGGTATGATGGGAGATGGTATTAGGGTCAATGTTGGTAGGATACTTTATAATGCAGGGATTACGCAGACCGCCATCAAAGGTGGTGCCCTTACCTTCTCGGAAACGGGTGATGCCGGCGTGGTCGCCGTAGCTTAGCCAGGGACCATTATCGGAAGCAATGAAAATGAAAAGTGTGTTATCTTCCAATCCCTGATCTTTAATTGCCTGATGGATTTGACCGACGGACCAGTCTATCTCCATCATCACATCGCCGTACAGTCCGGTGCCGGATTTTCCGGCAAACTTATCGCTGCAAAAAATAGGGGCATGAGGCATGGAGTGAGGTACATATACGAAGAAAGGCTCATCTTTGCTTCGCTTAATAAAATCAACCGCCTGCTCAGTATACCAGGTGGTTAGCATCTTCTGGTCTTCAACCTGTACCGTATCAATGGTAACTTCGCCGTTTTCCCAGTATTGCAGAGGCCACTGTCCCCAGTAATCAGGGTTTTCGGGGTGGTGTAGCCACATATCGTTAGAGTACATCAACCCGCAAGTTTCATCAAAACCTCGGTTATGAGGTCGGGTATCTTCCTGATCGCCAATATGCCACTTGCCGAAAGTAGCCGTTCGGTAGCCGTTCTCTTGCAGTACTTCGCCTAGCGTAGCAAATTCCAGTTCCAAGCCCCGGGCTTTTGGACCATGCGCCCCAAACACCTTAGTTCGTCCGGGATAACAGCCCGTCAGTAAAGCCGCCCGAGACGCCGAACAGATCGCTTGAGGCACGTAGAAATTATAAAAGCTGCGTCCTTCCTCTGCCAAGGTCTCTACGTGAGGAGTTGGATAGCGGGGATTTCCGAAAGGGGCAAAATCGTCAAAGGCTCCATCATCCAGAAAGATTAGTACTACATTAGGTTTCTCGGCTTTTGGCTTGTCTTTTTCAGCTATATTCAAAGAAGCTAAAGTCAGCAATGATAATACACTCAGTAGGGTAAGTGCGAACGGCTTTTTACGAGAAATAGGCATTAGGTTGTTGATTGACGTTCTTCTAAATTACCAAAATAGGTATTTGAGAATTTGGAAAAAAATCAGTTCGGCGATTCTATTTCTCCCACTGCTTGCTGGGTACATTGCATGATAATGTCCCGTATGTCAGATAATTATCAATAGTATACTGAGAATACAAACAAAAAGCTACGCATTATTACAATACGTAGCTTTGCCAGAAAGCATGATTAACATTTTTTATTGACGAGCGGATGATGGCTGAAGATAATCTACCACGGCATTCATGGCTGCTTCTACTGCTTCCGGCTCGAAGTAGAGCTGCTGCTGGTTATAATCATTTAGCCAAACAATATCTTTTGAACCATTCAGTTGATTGTAGAAGTCTTTAGCTCCCTGGGGTACCGCCCCACTCTCGCTATGTACGATAAATACGGGTTGAGAAATTTCCTGAGCCGCACTGATGCCGTCAAAGGTTAACCAGGGTTCCCAACTGCTCACGGCAAAGCGATTATCATACTGAGCACCGGCGGCTTTGGCTGGGTTTAGGTAGTAGTCAAAGGCATTCTCGGGTACGTACATCGCACTGAGCGGATCGAGCTCGCTAGCGGCTAGTACGTAGTCCATTTCACCAGTTTCGGCGTATTGCTGCTTGGCTTTCTGGGCGGCTTCCAACAGTCCATCGGTTCCACCGGGACGCATGTCGTAAATAGAGCGGGCAATCTCAGCATTATGTAACCAAGGAGCAACCAGCACCAGTTGTTTGATACGAGTATCTTGGGTCGTAGCGTGAGCCATATAACCCGAACTGGCACAAACGCCTAGTCCAGATAGCTGTTCGATATCTACATTTTGGTGACTACTTAGGAAATCTACTGAGGCTTTAATATCGGCAATCTTCAGATTGTAATCTTCTACCTGCCGGGGCTGCCCTTCGCTCTTGCCAAAACCAGTGAAATCAAAAGTCAAGGTAATAAAGCCCTCTTTGGCTAAAAGGCTGGCGTATTCGTCGGGTATTTGCTCCTTCACGCTGGTCCAGCTACCGGTCACAATGGCGGTAGGGTACTTTTGGTTGCTTTTGAAGTTAGGCGGTAAAAATAAGTGCCCTTTGAGATTTACTCCATTGCTAGCAAAGGTTACGTTTTGCATGTCTACTCCTGAAGCTCGTTCAGCTCCTGCTTGGTGTACCGAGTAGGTTTCGGGCTGTAGGCCGGGCCAGCCGTTTAGTAGGATATTAGGATTGAACTGTTCTACAAATCGGGCGATTTTTCCGTCTTCGGAAAGGGTATAAATTCCTACATAAGAATTGTTGTAAGGCTTACCTTCACTGGTAGTGATGGTTCCGTTGAATTTGGCAATGATGACGTTCGGGTCAGTTGTTCCGAAGTATTCTCGTTCGTACTGTTGGGTGTAATCTATCACTCCGGTGTACTGCTGACGCATAGCGTCAATACCGTCTAATGATTTGGGGAAATTTTCGGGTGCAAAGGGCATTTCCTGTACTACATCGTCAGTCAAACTAGTCAGTACTTCTTCCAGATTTTGATTTTCCAGTCCGGTAAAGAATTTCTCTAACGGCGCAGTGTTCTTAGCTTCTACCAACTTCGGGATGTTGTTATTCTTGACGTTCTCCATTGCTTGTTGCGGAAGCGCCTGGTTGCCAGCTTGGTTGTACAGACTAAGATCAATTCGGGCTAATTTCCAATTACCGTCTTCCTGAATATATTCAGTATCGTAACCTACAAATACCGTCCAGTAGTCTCCGTTCAGGTAATGGGTAGCAATGGCGTCCAGCGTGGCAGTTGCCCGGTCGTTAGCGACCCAAATAGCAAAGTTGTGAGGCTGGTGTACGGTTCTTTCAAAGCCGGGTAACATAGCTTGCCATCCGCTAACGATTTCTTCGGGAGTGGCAAAACCTGCTTCCGCACCCAGTGCTGAATAGTCGGTGTATACCGAGTCGGCCATTGTATTTTGCACGGCTGCCCAATCGCGCTGGTCGGTAGCTTCAAACAGTGTAAGCATCAGGTTTTTGATAGCTTCTTTGTTTTCGGTTTCGGTGGACATTACTATAGTGCCTTGCATGATTTCTTGATTTTTATCAGTGTAAAGAATGAAACTGGTAAGAACAGTAAGAAGGCCGATCAAAACGATTATAAGTGTTTGCTTATTCATGGCTTCTGGTTAATGATATATTTTTGTTTATTCATTTGACTAATTCAAATGCTTGATAAAGAAACTACTTACACTTTCTACAGAAGCATTAACTTGTTTGGGTTGATCGTAATAATCGAAGTGATAGCCTTCTCCCCAAACTAGTTCCTTCTCACCCTTTAGTTCATTGTAAAACTTTTTGGCATTGTCGGGCAACGCTGAGTTATCAGAGTGTACCATCATGAAAGGAGTAGTAATCTCGGATGCTTTGCTCATCGGATCAAAATCCAACCAGGTATTCCAGCTCATTACGGCAAACTCGTTTTTCCATTCTTTTACACCGCCACCTCTATTATTATCCATATAATACTCCATAGGTCCTACATGAGACGCTGTTTGATCGGTGTTGTGATAAGCAAGGATGATATCGTTAGCGCCAGTAGATGCATGTTTATTCTTTGCCTCTTCACCTTTTTTCCTTAGAGACGCTACATTTTCAGCACTACCGTAGAGCAAAGGAAGAGTCTCCTCATCGGGCAGCCAGGCGGCTACGGTTGCTATTGCTTTTACTCTTTGATCATCTGCTGCCAAATAGGCTACATTACCGCCGGAAGTACACACTCCCAAAGCACCCACAGATTTTACATAGTCTAGCGACAATAAATAAGTTACTGCTGCTTCTAAATCCTTCAACTTCAATTCAGGGTCTTCGTACTGACGAAGTTGCCCTTCACTTTCTCCGTAGTTTCGGTAGTCAATAGCTAGTCCGATGATGCCTTGTTCAGCCAATTTAGTGGCATAGGTTCCCGACATTTGCTCCTTTACGGAAGTCAAAGACCCGCCTACTACTGCGGCAGGATATTTTTCGTTTTTGTCAAAGTTTTCAGGAAAGTAAAGGTTACCAACCAATACCAATCCGTCGCTTATAAATTCTACTCGTTTCATTGCATTTGTATTTTTGAGGTTTGAATTTGACTGTGCTGTGGCAGCAGTGCTAATCAGAATTAAGGCTACCGTTTTCATTAATTTCTTCATTGCAAATATTTTTTGGCGTTAAGATTCTCTTGTAATGTAGATTATCAAGTACACTACAAAGATACGGGCGTACCAACCTGCAGGAACTACGCATTTCAAAGCAAGACCTATACAATTGAAAGGTGACCGGAAAATTTTACTGTTTGCGGAAGGCGGCCGGGGTCATCCCAGCTTGTTTTTTAAAGAAAGTAGAGAAATGGTTAGGATAGCTGAAGTATAGTCCGTAGGCAATTTCCTTCACCGAAGCATCAGTGGATTGCAGTTTGGATTTGGCAAGTGATAGTACGTGTTGCTGAATGAGTTTGGAAGCAGGGCTATCGGTAATCCGCTTTACCACTGCGTTCAGATGGTTAGGGTGCAGGTTCATTTTCTCCGCGTAAAACTGCACTTGGTGAGGAGTAAGCTGTTTATACACCTGATGAGGATAAAAGGAGGTTTCAATCAGAGTCTTGAACCGCGAGACGATAGTCAGGTCAGAGTCCCGCTGCTCTGTAGTGTAGTTTTCTGATTTGGGATGTTTATAGTACAGACGAGCTGTTTTGAGCAACAGAATATTTACGTAGTGAAAAATAATGTCTTCCTGATGCGGCAGCCGACTTTGATGCTCAAAGTATATATCGGCAAATGTTTTATAAAACAGTTCGGCTTGATCAGGTGCTACCGAGAGAGGAAAAGTATTATCGCTAAGCAAAAACGGATACTGCTCGGTAATCCGCTTTTGACTTCCTGCTCGTCGATAGAAATCTTCGGTAAACATAATGTAGTAACCCTTCCAGTCGGGAGCAATGTTCCAATGAATGATTTGGTAGGGTGAGTTGAAAAAGATAGTAACCCCAGTGTCTTTAGTATTATAGCTTCCAGTAGTTGTGAATCCTCCCCCTTCCAGTTTAAGCGCAATGGCGTAAAACTCGTGCTTGAATGGTTCCATCTTGGGTCGAACGGTCTTCATATTTTCCTCGAAACTACGAATATCAAAGTGGGCATTTCGGGGCGGTGCGATATTGATGCCCCGGCAATACTCCTGAAGTGTAGAGAAGTGTTTTACTTTCGTCACTGGCCGATTAGTTAACTGCTTAAGTAACCACCCTATCAAGAAGTAGTTCTCCAAACTATTGTCATATTTGTCCGTCTGCGTACAACTTTGTCCGCTCACGAACACTTCATTTTAGTCAAATTTGCCCTCAAATACTATTCTGAGCGTTGGCAAGAGGTTTGTTCTACAAAATTTGAATTAATCACCTAACCATGCGAAAGACCTATATCGGCGAACTAGAAGAAGTGGTGTTGCTTACAGTAGCTCTACTCTACAATGAAGCCTACGGGGTAGCCATTACCCACGAAATCAAATCTCAGACCGGACGAAATATCAGCATCAGTGCGGTACACGCTACGCTACATCGGCTCTCAGAAAAGGGTTACGTAAACTCTCGAATGGGAGGGGCTACTGCCGAACGGGGTGGGCGACGCAAACGCTTCTTTACGGTAACTCCAGCCGGTAGTCGGATTCTCCATGATATTCAGCAGACCCGCGAGCAATTGTGGCAGCAAATACCCGCCCAAGCCCTACAGTGGAAGATGCTATAATATTTTAATGATGGATGAATAATGATTAACGATTAATGGCAGATGTTACTCACTAATCGTCACCAATTATGCCAAAGAACCAAAACCCACCCCGCTGGACTGACCGTCTGCTGGAAAATTTCTGCGCGCCGCACTTGCTAGAAGAAGTGCAAGGGGATTTGCAGGAACTGTATGGAGAATGGAGATGGGAATATGGAGAACAAAGAGCCAACTGGCTCTATCTATGGCATACAATTAAGTTTTTTAGACCCTTTGTGATAAGACGAAACCATACGATACGACCCTTAAATCAGTCAGCTATGTTTAAAAATTACTTCAAAGTAGGCGTTCGGAATATCCTCAAGTACAGAGTCTTTTCCTTTATCAATGTGTTTGGATTAGCTGTCGCCATGTCAGTGTGTATGCTAATTATCCTCATGCTGGCTGATCAGCGAAGCTACGACCAGTTTCATACAAAAAAAGATCAGATCTATCGGGTACTATCGCACGCCAAAGGTTCGGCGATACCAAATGCTACCAGTCCATTTCCGCTGGCTGCTACCTTACCGGAATACACGACAGTAGAAGAAGCGACCCATTTGGTTCCCGGGGCTGGTGGCGATGCTACCTACGGTGAGAGGTCGGTGGAGGTGCGCGGTTTTTTTGGTGATTCTTCTTTTTTCAATGTATTCAGTTTTGACTTGGTAGAGGGCGATAAAAGAGAGGCACTGAGCCAACCTAACGCAATGGTGATTACCCGCGAGCGAGCCGAGGCATTGTTTGGTAACGAAGAGGCAATAGGCAAACGAGTAGAATTTGCGAACCGTGGACTGCGCTTGCTAAAGTTTGATTTTGTGAGCGATCCGGGTACCAATCCCGTGGACTGGGGAAGCTTTACTATTACGGGAGTGATTGACCTTACCCAATATAAATCTCATATCAAATTTGATATGCTGATTTCTGCCGTGTCCCTTCCCGCCTTGCATCACCAGGAAAAAGTAACGGACTTGACTAACAACTGGCGCCACTACTCACAATGCTATACCTATGCGCTGCTGAAACCAGAAAGCAATGAGGTAGATTTGACGACTTTATTAAATACTCTCGTCGCCGATAAGTACGCCGACTTTGAAGAACTAGTGGGATTAAAGCTGGTTCCTCAGTCGCTTGACGATATTGCGGTAGGGCAATTTGCTGGAAATCCACTCAGTCTGCGATTGCCAATTGAGGCATATTATTTTCTAGGCTTTCTGGCGTTAATTATCCTATTATCAGCAGGGTTGAACTATACCAACCTATCTGTTGCCCGCGCTCTAACCCGCGCGAAAGAAATAGGGGTTCGTAAAGTGACAGGAGCCAAGCGAAAGGATGTAATCTATCAATTTTTGAGTGAGTCAGTGCTCACCGTGCTATTCGCACTTGGGCTAGCCTACCTGTTGCTCACCCTAGTCAAATCGGCTTTTATGGGATTGTGGGCTAACCAGTATCTAGACTTTGATTTGCAAGGTGATGCTCTGGTCTATTTCGCTTTTTTAGGACTGGCCATACTAATTGGCCTGCTGGCTGGAGCTTATCCGGCTTTACATTTGTCTCGTTATACGCCCGTGCGGGTGCTAAAAAACCTGAGTAGTGAGAAGCCGGGGAAACTTGGAGTGCGGAAAATGCTAAGTATCAGTCAGTTTGTAATTTCCCTGTTTTTCATTGTTACATCGCTACTAGTGTACCATCAGTTTCGGCATTACCTGGATTTTGAGTATGGCTTCGATTCGGAGAACCTAGTTAACATTCCGCTTCAGGGCAATGACTACCAGCAATTATACCGCGAACTGAGTTCGGTGCCTGAAGTCTCAACCATTTCAGCCAGTGCTTATATTCCAGCTACTGCTATGTCGCTAGGCAGCACGCGAGTCAGAAAGGCAGGAAACGAACCGAATGAAGCTGATCCGGCCTTCGAGCGCATGAGTGTAGATACGAGCTTTATTAGCAATCTAGGGCTCCGTCTGGTGGCCGGAAGAAATCTACGTGACGAAGGCGATTCTAACCGCAAGATAGTGGTTAACGAAGCCGCAGTACAAGCATTAGGTTACGAGTATCCGTCTGATATTCTTGGTGAGTTACTGGAGATAGGTGCTTACGAAGAGTCGATGGAAGTAGTAGGCGTGCTAGAAGATTTTAAGTTTCAAACCCCAGTGATGGAAGATGGTATTGGCCCGCTGTTATTTCGCTACCAGCCAGAGCAGTTTAGCTATCTCAACGTAAAAATTGCCGCTGGTGACGTAGCTGGAACGTTAGCCAAACTATCGGCTGCTTGGCAGCGCGTTGATCCAGTGCATCCGTTTCAGTACCAGTTTTTCGACGATCAACTAGTGAAGGTTAACCAGTGGTTAGGCGACTTGGTTGCGATTATTGGCTTTATCGCGGCATTAGCTATTATTATTGCTTGCTTAGGCCTGTTGGGAATGGCTACCTACACTGCCGAGCGACGAACTAAAGAAGTGGGCATCCGCAAGGTGTTGGGGGCGGGAGAGTTCAACCTAGCCTTGCTACTCTCACGGGGATTTCTCACCACCTTGGCAGTATCTGTAGCCCTGGGGGCACCGCTCAGCTATTTCATAAACAACCTATGGTTGCAAAACTTTCCCAACCGTGTTGACTTTGGTGTAGCAATGATTAGTGGCGGTTCATTAGTACTACTAGTTCTTGGGCTACTTACGATTGGGTCGCAAACTTTACGAGTTGCTCAGCGCAATCCGGTAGATACATTACGAAATGAATAAACGATTGTCATCGGAACGCCGACCGTCGGAGCACCGACCGCCCCGCTGGATTGATCGGTTGCTGGAAAGCTTTTGTGCCCCTCACTTGCTGGAGGAAGTGCAGGGGGATTTGCGTGAGTTGTACGGAGAATGGAGGAGAGAGCACGGAGAACAGCGGGCAAGGTGGCTTTATCTGTGGCACGTGCTTAAATTCTTTAGATTTTTTGCTATGAGAAGAAGACATAGCTATCACTCAAACCTTATTGATATGTTTAAAAACTATTTCACCATTGCTTTCAGAAACCTCAGTAAGCACAAGAGCTTTGCAGTGATCAACATTGCCGGACTGACCTTAGGCATTGCCAGTGCTTTGGTGATATTTTTACTAGTTCGCTTTGAACTTAGCTTTGATACATTTCACAGTAAAGCGGATCGTATCTACCGTGTTCTTTCCGGCGGGCCAGGGGAAGTAGAAGATACGGGTACCCCTCATGGATTGATGGAAGTGCTGGAAGATGAGTTTCCTGAAATAGAAGAAGTAGCCGTAGCCTACAAACTAAGTACTGCCAGCACCCAGATTAAGATTAACAATCAACTCAGCCGAGAGCCTAATATTTGCTTCGTTACGCCCTCATTCTTTGATATTTTCGACTTTTCGTGGAAGGTAGGAAGTCCAGAAAAATCACTTTCCCAGCCTGGGCAGGTAGTGATTGATGAAGATTTAGCGCAAAAATATTTTCAGGGCGATGCCATCGGGAAATCGATCCGATTGAACAATGAATTTGATTTAATTGTCAGCGGGATTATTCATAATGCCCCAGCCAATACGGACTTTCCTATTCAGATCGCCATTTCACACGCTACCTTCCGACGAGGAGAAGACTTCCAGCCAGAGTATAACGCTAACTACAGTTCGCTGTATCACACTTACGTCCTACTTGAAGAAGGGGCTGACCCGGAAGCAACCGAAGCGAAGTTTTACGGAATGATTGAGAAGTACTTCAGTAAAGATGTGGCCGATAATTACTGGGCGCATGAATTACAACCATTAGCAGATATTCATTTTAATGTAACGGTAGGGTGGAATAACATCTCGGAACACTCAATTAGCCGAGCAACGATTACTAGCCTCTCACTAATTGGGCTATTTTTGCTAGTGACCGCCTGCATTAACTTTGTTAATCTATCAACGGCTCAAGGAGTGCGACGTTCTAAAGAAGTGGGCATCCGAAAAGTACTAGGTAGCACCCGACGGCAAATGGCCGGACAGTTTATGAGTGAAACACTACTCCTTACTCTCGTAGCAGTGGTACTCTCTTACCTCTTTATAATTATTGCATTTCCCTATTTGCCAAGTTGGTTAGACGTTCCATTAGACATGGCACTGTTGTACCAACCGTTCATAGTATTGCTTACCTTAGGCATTGTTGTGTTGGTAAGTATTCTAGCCGGCTTTTATCCCGCGCTTGTTCTCTCCAAGTTTCGGCCCTCAGCCACCATTAAAAACTCCTTCACCAATCGGCAAACCGGCGGTCTAATACTGCGTAAAGGGCTGATTATTTTCCAGTTCGGACTTTCCCAAGTACTCATTATCTGTACTATCGTGGTAATAAGCCAAATGCACTACTTTAACACGGCTTCTCTTGGTTTTGACAAGGAGGCGATTGTTACGGTAGACCTACCCGAAAGTGATCCCCAAAAGCTGCAAACACTAAAGAATGAGTTGATACAGCATGCAGATATTAATGCGATCAGTTTTTCTGTAAATACCCCCGCAGCAGTGACAGACAACTGGTGGACGAGCTATAACTATGAGGCTACTCCCGATGAAAAAGGACGGGCTGAGCAAAAATTTATTGATGATGACTTTCTGGATTTATTTGATATTCCTCTGCTGGCTGGTCGAAATATACGTGAGGGTGACACTACCCAAGTACTGGTGAATGAGTCGTTTTTGAAAGACAACAATCTGGATAATCCACAGGATGCTCTAGGAAAGGAGATCAAGTTTTGGGGATTGAACGGATCTATCGTCGGAGTTGTAAAAAACTTTCATTCGCAGTCGCTACAGGATGAAATTCCTTCGGTTATTATGACGCGATTTCCCAATATGTTTCAAAAAGCGTCCTTCAAAATCAACCAGAATGAAGCGCATGCCGCTATTGCACAAATAGAACGACGGTGGAAAGCAGTCTTTCCGGACTACTACTTCACTTACCAATTTTTAGACGATCATCTGGCAACAATGTACGAGCAACAACAACGAACTTCTGATCTACTTTCACTCTTTGCCGGTATTGCCATTTTCATCGGCTGCCTAGGTTTGTACGGTTTAATTAGTTTCGTCACTGCTCAGAAAACCAAAGAAGTAGGTATCCGCAAGGTATTAGGGGCAACCGTATCCCACATCGTATACCTGCTTACCAAAGACTTTGTGGTACTCGTGGCGATAGCCTTCGCAATAGCCGCGCCAGTAGGGTACTATTTCATGCAACAGTGGTTGGCCGACTTTACCTATAAAATCGACCTCAGTTGGTGGATGTTTGCTATTTCTGCCTTTGCAGGATTACTAATCGCTGGATTAACTGTTAGCTGGCAATCCATTAAAGCGGCTCTAGCCAACCCAGTAGATTCCCTGCGAAATGAGTAAACAATTGCCCTCGGATCGCCGACCGTCGGAACACCGCCCTCCCCGCTGGATTGATCGGCTGTTGGAAAGTTTCTGCGCTTCACATTTGCTAGAAGAAGTGCAGGGAGACTTGCACGAGTTGTACGGAGAATGGAGGAGAGAGCACGGAGAACGGCGGGTAAGGTGGCTTTATCTGTGGCATACAATTAAGTTCTTTAGGGCAAGTATTATCAAAAAACACCAGAACCTATTATCATTCAACCTTACAAATATGTTTGAAAACTATTTATACACTGCCTTGCGTAATCTACGCAAAAATAAGTTCTACTCATTTATTAATATACTTGGTCTGGCTGTCGGGATGGCGGGCTTCGTGCTAATTGCTCAGTACGTTTTCTTTGAGACGAGCTACGATCGATTTCATATCCACCGTGATCAGATTTACCGAGTACAATTAAATCAATACCAAAATGGCGAACTGACATTAGCCAGCGCCGAAAATTATCCGGGGGCAGGCCCAGCACTGAAAGAGGAACTACCCGAAGTGGTAGAGTACACTCGCCTGTACAATATGGGCTATAAGAATAATATTATCATTACCTACGAAGAGGCGCCTAGCGGATCAGTACAGTTTAAGATGAATAGGTTTCTGTACGCTGATTCGTCTTTTTTCTCACTTTTCTCTTTTTCTTTAGTTCAAGGTGACCCGAAAACAGCGTTGGCTGAACCGTTCACTGCAGTGATATCAGAGAGTTACGCAAGAAAGTTTTTTGGCGACCAAGACCCCATTGGCAAAACACTACGATTGCAGGACGATGATTTTAATGACGAGTACTGCAAAGTGACTGGAGTATTTCGAGACGTACCACAAAATTCTCATTTGAAATTTGATGTTTTGTTTTCGTATCAGACGCTCTACAATCGAGGAGAGTATGCCCGAGATCGTTATGATCTAACCTGGGCCCGTAAAGACTTTTATACTTATATCCGCGTGCAGGAAGGTATCGACCCTAAGGTTTTAGCAGCCAACTTCCCAGCCATTATCGATCAGTATAATCCGGGCTTAGCTGAGAAGCAGCGAAAAGACGCATTTGTTTTACAGCCTTTGCAAGATATTCATTTGTACTCTGATTTGGCAGATGAGGCGGAAGCCAACGGAAATGGGCAAGTAGTATACTTTCTCCTCATTATCGCAGCCTTTATTTTGATTATCGCCTGGATCAACTATATCAATCTGTCTACTGCTCGAGCCATGGAACGAGGTCGGGAAGTAGGAGTACGAAAAGCCTTAGGAGCTTTTCGGTACCAATTAATCAAGCAATTTCTTTTTGAATCATTATTGGTCAACTTACTAGCCCTATTTATTGCGGGTATTTTGGTAAGCCTGTTACTACCAGTATTTAATGACCTGACCGGATTACAGTTCTCAGTAGCTGTCCTTTGGAGCCAACCGTGGCTGTGGGGGGTATTAGCTGGGCTGTTCCTTATCGGTACGCTACTATCAGGTTTGTATCCAGCTATGATCTTAGCTTCTTTCCGACCCACGCGAGTGCTGAAGGGCAAGTTGCGAGCTTCTAAGCACGGTACACGCTTACGCCAAACCTTAGTGGTAGTGCAGTTTGCAGCAGCAATTACGCTGGTGGTGGGAACCGTCATTGTCTATCAGCAGATGCAGTATATGTTACAACAAGATTTAGGCTTTAATATGGAGCAAACACTAGTACTGGAGCGACCTAGTATTCGCGCCAGAGACTGGGAAACTAACAGAAATAACGTCGATCAGTTCAAAACTGAGCTGTTGAGAAGCTCTGCCATTGAGCAGGTAAGTGGTATCGATTTCGTACCAGGAAATGCTCGTAAGTTTAAATTCAACTTTCGTCAGTACAGTTCCGCCCCTGAGACCTCCCAGTCAATCCGGGTGAATGGAGTAGATTATGACTTCTTTGATATGTTCGAGATGGACATACTGGCTGGTCGGAGCTTTTCTGAAACCCATACAACCGATTGGGACACAGCCACCGTAATTACTGAGTCGTCAGTTAAGCTACTAGGGTTTGATAATGCCGAAGATGCAATTGGGGAGACTATTGCTATCAACTGGAGTTCGCCTGAAGACGCTTTAAATATCGTGGGAGTTGTGAACGACTATCATCAGGCTTCTCTCAAAGAGGCTGCCGAACCAATGGTGTTCTTACTATCGGGTTCCAATACCGAGTACTATACTATGAAAGTGAGTACTCAAAACCTATCACAAACGATTGCCTATGTAGAAGATATTTGGAAAGAAGTATTTCCTGGTAACCCTTTTTCGTATTTCTTTTTGGATGAATACTTCAATCGGCAATACCAGAACGAGCAACGGTTTAGTAGGCTTATCCAAGTGTTTGCAGTTCTGGCACTATTTATCGGAGGGTTAGGGTTATTAGGTCTATCAGCCTTCACAGCTCAGCAGCGCACCAAGGAGATTGGGATTCGAAAAGTACTAGGCGCTTCAGTAGGTAGCGTTGTCTTGTTACTATCTCGAGACTTTACCAAACTAATCTTGATCGCTATTGGACTTGCCATTCCGCTGGCATATCTGACAATGAATCAGTGGTTGAGTTCTTACGCTTCTCGCATCCAAATTGGAGTCGGAATTTTCGTTACTGCCGGACTTTTTACTTTGCTGGTGGCAGGGCTAACCGTTAGCTGGCAATCTATCAAAGCAGCCTTAGCTAACCCAGTAGACTCGCTTCGGAATGAATAAGTTCACTCCTCCTCCTTGGATTGATCGACTACTAGAAAGCTTCTGCGCCCCGCACCTGCTGGAAGAGATGCAAGGTGATTTGCAAGAGCTATATGGAGAATGGAAGAGGAAGTACGGAGAGAGAAAAGCAAACTGGCTCTACCTTTTTCATACAATTAAATTTTTTAGACCCTTTGCCATAAAGAGAAATACACCACCTAACTATTCTTTGGCTATGCTTCACAACTACTTTTTAACCGCCTGGCGACAAGTACAGAAAAGTAAGTTTCACACTGCAATCAATGTCTTTGGTTTAGCAGTAGGAATAGCTGCTTGTTTGGTAATTGCGCTCACCGTGCAGCACGAATTCAGTTACGACCGCCACCACGCTGATAGTGACCGGATTTACCGACTTACTTCTCAAATAAAATTTGTCGATGAATGGACGTATATAGGAGGCGTATCCGCTCCAGTCCCTCACGCTATTCGGGAAGATTTTACTGGTATAGAGACGGTAGCTGCTTTTCACACTCTAGACCCTAAGGAAGTAAAGCTGGGTAATGACATTAGTCTGGGCGAACAGAAGAACATCGTGATTGCTGAACCAGATTACTTTGAAATATTTTCTGGTATTGAGTGGAAAGTAGGTAGTCCTGAGCAATCACTTTCTCAACCGTACCAAGTAGTGCTTACCGAGAGCCAAGCCAGAAAATATTTCGGAGATCAAGAGGTCATTGGACAAACTATCGCTTACTACGATTCAATGAATTTTGTGGTGTCCGGCATTTTAGCTGATAACATTTATAATACGGATTTTCCGTTTACCGACTATCTATCTTTTGCTACCCTATGGGAAAATACAGGATTAGGAAAAAGTTATGGACTTGAGAGTTGGTTAAGTACAAATGATAGGTCTTTGGCTTTTGTCAAATTATCAGAAGGAACTCAAATTGAAGATGTTGAGCAACGGTTTCCTAACATATCAAAGAAATACCTGAGCGAAGAAGAGCAGGCTTTTAAACGTAAATTTAACCTGCAACCTTTTTCGGATGTGCACTTCAATGCCGAATACGCAATGCTCGGTCAACGGGTAGCGCATAAGCCTACGCTTTATGGATTAATAATAGTAGCCCTATTTTTATTACTAATCGCTTCAGCCAATTTCATCAACCTGGAAACAGCTCGAGCAGTGCTACGCTCTCGGGAGGTGGGAGTACGAAAAGTACTGGGTAGCAGTCGGAAGCAACTTGTTCAGCAATTCTTGAGTGAAACCTTTTTGATTACGTTAATTGCTGGCGGATTAGCGATTGTAGTAGCAAAATTCGGGATGGGTTACTTTGCCGAGAGCTTACCGCCTGACTTGTCACTAAATGTACTGATAGAAGGTAAAGGTTGGTTAGTGTTGCTGGGTATTGTTGGTGTAGTTGCTTTATTGGCTGGAACTTACCCCGCTTGGGTATTATCAGCTTACTCACCAGTATTTGCACTAAAAAATCAAATTGTTCAAACCGGAGGAACCACTCGAAAAGCCTATTTCCGAAAAACGCTAATCGTGTTCCAGTTTGCTATTGCCCAGGCCTTTATTCTAGGAACATTGATTGTTGGAAGCCAATTACATTATCTACTCAATGAAGATATGGGGTTCAATAAAGATGCAGTGGTGAATTTTGCATCTCCACACTGGTGGCGTGATGCTACGCAGAGCCGCTTTTTATTAGCAAAAGAACTCCAACAACTCAGTAGTGTATCAGCCATTAGCTTCAGTAATATGCCACCGGCTAGTGAGGGCGGCAGTTCTCAGGGAGTGAGCTATCTAACCGATACCTCTAAGGTTGAAGTTATGCTACACAAGTTGTTTGCCGATACCAGTTTTCTAAAGGTGTATGAAATAGAACTATTAGCCGGGCGTAATTACCATCTCAGCGATACAATCAGCGAATTGGTGATAAACGAAACGGCAGCCAAGGCCTTTGGGTTTGATACACCCTCTGCAGCAGTGGGCAAACTTCTTCAGTATCGTAAAAATAAGATGGTTCCTATAGTGGGGGTGGTAGCTGATTTTCACGATGGCCCTTTGCATAAGAAGATAAACCCTCTAGCTCTGATTTCCGAAAAAAGGAATTTTAATAAGTTCAATGTTCGCCTATCTAGTGCGGGCCAACAAGCTTCAGATATACAGGCATCACTAGCGCAGATAGAACAGGCTTTCAAGAAATTCTATCCTGACCAGCCATTCGATTACCAATTCTTTGATGAAACCATAGCCAGCTTCTATGATACCGAACGACGAACGGCTAAACTGATCAACGTCGCTACTGGGTTAGCCATTTTCATTAGCTGTTTAGGTTTACTTGGACTAGTCTCTTTTACGACTCACCAGCGAGTAAAAGAGATTGGTATTCGGAAGGTGCTGGGGGCTTCGGTAAATCAATTAATTGCTCTATTTTCTCGAGAGTTTGTAAGCTTGATTGTCATCAGTTTTGTAATTGCCGCTCCGCTGGCTTGGTACTTTGCTCATCGTTGGCTTTCAGACTTTGCCTATCGGGTAGATGTTGGCTTATTTGTTTTCGTAGCTACGCTGGCATCAGCTTCAATACTAGCCTTACTCACGGTGGGTATTCGGTCTTGGCAAGCGGCTTTAGCAAATCCAGTAGATTCATTGCGAAATGAGTGAGAGATTATTACCTCCTCGTTGGACTGACCGTCTGCTAGAAAGCTTCTGTACTCCGGATTTGTTAGAAGAGATACAAGGTGATTTGCACGAACTATACCAAGAATGGGTGGAGAGATACGGGGTGAAAAGAGCGAGGTGGCTTTATGGGTGGCATACGATCAAGTTTCTAAGGCCTTTTGCTATCAAGAAATACCATTTTTCATCATTACTATCCTCAGCTATGCTCAAAAACTATCTGACAATTATTTACCGAAACTTCCGACGACAGCCATTTCAAAGCGGACTGAATCTCTTTTGTCTGGCATTGAGCATTACGGCTACGTTGCTGATGCTTCTCTACATTAATTTTGAGCTAACCTACGATCAGTTTCATCAGCAGGCTGATCGAGTCTACCGGATAGAGACCCAAGGTATTCAAACTCGCGATCAACTGCGAGAAGTGGATTGGCCTACTACGCCGGCTAATCTGGCTACTTTCCTAGAACAAGATTATTCGGAAGTAGAGGCTACCGTTCGGTTTTACCAGTTCTGGCAGAATGAAGAGGTAAAGATCCAGTACCAGGATGATGTATTTCAGCAAGAGGATATTTTTGCGGTAGATGCTTCTGTTTTCAATGTGTTCTCATTTCCTCTAATTAGTGGGGATACCAAGGAAGCACTCACCGGACCCAATAAAATTGTTTTATCAGAAAGTCTGGCTCGTCAAATTTTCGGCGAGCAGAATCCGGTTGGTAAGCTAGTAAAAAGTAAGTTAGCGCATATCTTTCCCGATACTCCAGAAGAGTACACATTAATGGTCACTGGAGTATACCAGGACTTACCCGAGAATACGCACTTGCCAGTAAGAGCCTTAGTCTCTTCGGCTACTGACCCTCACCTTAACGACTATTATTTTAATCGATTCAGCACGTTTACCTACGTATTGCTTCCGGGTAATACTGATCCGCAGAGTTTAGCTCCCCGACTTTCCCAAATATATACTAGCTATTTAAACTCAGAACGGGAGCCGGTGCTGGTGAGTGCTCAGCATACGCTTACCCCACTCACCGATATACATTTAGAGGAAAGTGGAGGGCTTACTTACGTGTACATCTACGGCGCGGTGAGCATTTTGCTGTTATTCCTAGCAATTATCAGCTACGTTAATCTTCTCACGGCTCAAGCTAGCAGCCGAGTTCGCGAGATAGGAGTCCGAAAAGTAATGGGGTCTAGGCGCGGCCAGTTGATCTACCAGTTTCTTACTGAGTCTACCTTTTTTGCGCTACTGGCCCTAATTGTGGGGCTAACCATACTACTGGTTTCAATAGACCCTTTGAATACTACGCTGGGGCTGCAATTGGATATTATGGCACTGTTGCAACCATCTTTGTTGCTAGGTATGTTGGGAGTTTTACTCGTTTTGGGAGTACTGGGTGGAAGTTATCCCGCTTTTTTTCTCTCTTCCTTTCAGCCAATCTCAGTGATGAAAGCGAAGCCAGTACAAGGTAAGCCGCTGCGAGGGGTGTTATTGTCGGTACAGTTTGCAGTGGTACTGTTTGTGCTGAGTTGTACGCTAATGGTATATGATCAGCTACAGTTTCTGCGGCAAAAAGACTTAGGTTTTGACCAAGAATATATCGTAATGTTAGCTCTTTCTAATCAAGGGGAAAGCGAAAAAAGTGAGGTGCTTAAGGAAACCTTGCTACAAAACCCATTAATTACATCGGTAGGTGCAGCTGATTTTATTCCTGGTGCTTACGGCATGGTTAATGGCCCGGTAGTCGCTGATAGGGCCCCGGACATGGGACCGCAATTTGTTCGTCGGGGCAGAATCGATTCCGATTTTCTGACGACTATGAACATTAATCTGGTAGCAGGCCGAAATTTATCGGCAGAACGTCCGGCGGATCGTACTCAATCCATTATCATTAATCAGGCATTAGCCCGACTTTTTGGATTAGACCAGCCTTTGGGAGAAAGAATCCGTTTTGGCGATAAAGGAAATCCCAACTTTCTGGAGGTGATTGGAGTGGTGGAAGATTTTCAGCAAGGCTCATTGCATTCCGACCTAGAACCTCAGCTTTTTCGGATGGGTACTACCAATCGCCTGGCCGTAAAGCTTACTGGTGATCCCGCTGAAGGGTTAAAGCATATTGAAGAAAGTTGGGCTAGTGTATTTCCCAATGTCACTTTTGACTATTCTTTTCTGGATGACACCCTACAAAATCTGTACACTGCCGATCAGATACGAGGACGGGTTTTTCTGCTATTATCTTTGGTTACCCTTTTTATTTCCTTTGCCGGTCTCTACGGACTGGCCGCCTTCTTGGCCAAGCAGCGAATCAAAGAGGTCGGTATCCGGAAAGTACTGGGAGCCAACTTAGGAAGTATCGTTATGCTAATGACTCACCGCTTCCTGCTGCTGGTGGTTATCGCGGCAATACCCTCGTTTGTATTAGCTCGGTATACTATGCAGGAATGGTTAGAAAACTTTGCTTATCGGACTGACATCAGTTATCACATGCTCGGAGTGCTGCTGGTAGCAACCTTGATACTTACATTTTTAACCACCGGTTGGCATGCCACTCGCGCGGCACTAGCCAACCCCGTAGATTCACTACGAAATGAATAGAAGAGCACCTTCACCTCCCCGCTGGATTGACCGTTTGTTGGAAAGCTTCTGTACTCCTCAACTGCTGGAAGAGGTACAGGGAGATATGCATGAATTATACGGTGAGTGGGCAGATGAGCACGGGAAGTCAAAAGCCAAATGGCTCTACATGTGGCATACTATCAAGTTTTTCCGACTCTTCGCTCTAAAACAACCCAAAAACGTTTATCCAACCAATGCTTTCGCTATGATTCAGAATTACGTTAAGATTGCTTTCCGAAATTTATCCCAGCACAAAACATATGTATTCATCAACCTGTTGGGTATGGGCTTTGCCCTAGCCTGCTGTATCGTTGCTTTTCTGAACCTAGACTATAAGCTTCGTTTTGATGAATATCACAGTGATAAAACAACAAATGTATACCGGGTGAACACCATCCGGGTTACAGATAATGGGAAAGAAGCCTGGGGACTTTCTCCTCTCACCTTGGGTGCTAGACTATCTCAGGACATACCTGGTTTGCAGGCTACCATACGCTTGCATTCAGCCTCCGGAATTGCCAACGCTAATGATAAAACCTTTAGTGAAATCATCCACTATGCGGATATGGAATTACTAAATGTATTTAACTTTCCTCTACAGTACGGTGATACTACTGCCTTTTACAATCCCAACAAATTGGTATTGAGTACAAATGCGGCAGTTAAATATTTTGGAAAGAAAAATCCGGTGGGTGAAGAGATGGTGGTTATCGATGCCTTTCAACGGAAAAAGAGCTTGATTGTAGGAGCAGTGACTCAAAGGGTACCAGAAAACACCAGTATTCTGTTTGATATTATGCTACCAATCCATCATCTCTTCGAGCCTCAACAACTACCAGAGAGTGATTGGAGATCAACTGATCAGATTAGCTTATTTGTGAAGTTGGCACCACAGATTGATCCAGCAGAAATCAACATACTACTCGATCGTTACGTAGCGGATAACAACGCCTTTCGGGATGATTTTGAAGTGGCTGATTTCTATCTACAGCCGTTTTCTGAATTGGCTTTTACCTCTGATATCGATCTTCCAGGTTGGGTGCGGGGACGAGCACTGAATCGAAATGCAGTCGGCTTTTTGGTAGGTATTACTCTTTTTCTGTCACTGCTAATCTTGCTAACCGCCTGTTTCAATTTTGCCAATACCTCCATAGCCTTTTCCAGTAATCGTCTCAAAGAAATTGGTATTCGGAAGGTAATGGGGGGAGCCCGACAGCAGATCATCGGGCAGTTTATGGTAGAGAATCTGCTACTTTGTTTCTTCAGTATTGTCATCGGATTGGCTGGCGCGCAGTATCTGATTGACGCTTACAATGGCCTATTCGAACAGACTCTGGACATGAGCTATATTTTTACCTCTCGAGTTCTAATTTTTCTAGTTGGTCTACCCGTAATTACTGCTATTTTGGCAGGATCTTACCCCGCCTTGCGCATAAGTAAGTATCAGCCTGCCTTAATCTTGAAAGGGAAAACTCGTTTTGCTAGTATGGGTCGCCTAAGTAAAGTATTACTTACAGCCCAGTTCAGCTTTTCCTGCTTCGCCTTAATTGGAAGTATAATTCTTACCCAAAATGCTACCTATCAGAATCAGCTTGATTTCGGTTACGATATGCACAAGGTAGCTGTTACCTCAATCAATGATCCTCAAAAGCTTTCTGTATTTCAAAATACTGTTTCTCAACACCCGCAGATAGAAAAGCTAGCAGGATCAGCTCAAATTATAGGTCAATCATATGAAGTTCCTGCAAAGATTCAGCCAGATGATATGAGTCTAGAGGTACGGCGATTGGACATAGGCAGCAATTATCTATCTACAGTAGGGGTTGATTTAATTACTGGACGAGATTTTATATCCGATTCCAGACATGACCAAGAACAGGCAGTGATTGTGAATAAAAAAGCAGTAGAAGCCCTGGACTTGGAAAACGATCCCATAAACCAGCAAATATTTATAGAAGAACAGCTTTACCAGATCATCGGATTAGTCGAGAATCACAAAGAGTTTGGTTTACGGGGAGAAGAACCCGCCTGCGTATTTACGTTGGCTGATCCTGATCAGTTCCAATACCTTAGTGTGAGTGCTACTGAAGACCAACTGACCGAGGTGAGTGAGTATTTGAGGCAGAGTTGGTTCCAGGTGAATCCAATGATTCCCTACGAAGGGTTTTTCCAAGAGATGCTGATCTTTAAGCAAATCTATATGAATAATATTCTTCGTAACCTCTGCCTCTTCTTGGCAATAGCTACACTGCTAATGTCAGCAGCAGGGTTCTTTTCTCTGGTATCGCTACGAGTACTAAAGAGAACTAAAGAGATTAGTATCCGGAAAGTTTTAGGCGGATCGGTTTCTCAAATGATGCGATTGATCATGAATGACTTTATCAGGTTTGTACTAATTGCCTTTATGATTGGTTCAGTGCTTGGATACATAGTAATTCAAAAGGTATTATTTGCCCAGATGTATACTTATCACATTCCCTTTGGTATTGAGACGTTTGGGTTCGCTCTGCTAGTAATGTTGCTAGTTCCTGGAATTACAGTGGGTTATAAAGTATACCGTACGGCGGTAGCCAATCCATCTGAGACATTGAAGCACGAATAGTTTGCCCAATTACTATATGAAGAAGCCACCTTCTATTACTCAACGCCTGCTCCGATGGTACTGTGATCCTGTCTTTCTAGAAGAAATAGAAGGCGATTTGCACGAACTATATCGGGAGTGGGTGGCTGAGTTTGGAGTACAAAAAGCCAATCGACTCTACTTTTTTCATACGATTAAATTTTTCCGCCCCTTTGCACTGCGAAGAAATTATCATTCAAATACCTATCGTACTATGATGTTTAAACACTACTTCACTGTGGCTTACCGGAACTTGGTAAAGCACAAGAGCTTTTCTATCATCAACATTGCCGGACTAGCTCTGGGAATCACCTGCTTTACGCTAATTGCGCTCTACGTACGCTATGAGCTTAGCTTCGATCGCTTTCATACCGACGCTGATCGCATTTACCGGGTTATCCAGCAGCAAACTGATGGAGGCGAGCCTTTTGCCCGTACAGGTGGTGCTCATATCACTCCTCTCAGAAGTATTCCTGAGTTTGAGGAGATTGTACGGTTATTTCGAACATCTATTGAAGTACAAAAACTGGATGAATCCCGAGCCGAGCGACTGAATGAAAAACGGTTCTATTTTGCCGATAGCAATTTCTTTGATGTGTTTAGCTTCCGGTTAGTGGTGGGAGAAAAAAATGTGCTTACTTCTCCTAATGCGGTAGTTCTTACTGAGTCCTCTGCTAAGCGGTATTTTGGTAACGAAGATCCCCTAGGACAAACCCTGCTTATTGGTGATAGTCTATCGTTAGAAGTGCAGGGGATTATGGAAGACACACCGAAGAACTCCCATTTCTCAATGGATTTTCTCACATCAATCACTGCTCTTAAGCAATACTATAATAATCCGGGGCCGTTTGAAAGCTACTGGTGGCCTTGGCTGTGGACATTTGTAAAACTGCAACCGCAATCTTCAGTAGCCTCAGTCAATACCCGAATGGAGGAGATAGTTGGGCAGTACCGAGGAGCCGATGTTGCCAAAGAATTTGTGCCCAAATTGCAACCTATCACCGATATTCATCTGTATTCTATTAATGCCATTGGCGAGCCTGGGGCAAACAGTAGCATCATGTATGTAGCTGTTTTATCCGCCATTTCACTTCTTATCTTGCTAATTGCCTGTGTTAACTTTACTAATCTGTCATTAGCCCGGTCGGTAAAGCGGGCAAAGGAGGTAGGAATACGAAAAGCGGCTGGAGCAGCCCGGGGGACGTTAATTCGTCAGTTTTTGGGTGAGTCATTTTTGCTGAGCATGTTAGCACTAGGCGCAGGATTTTTACTGGCTGAATTGCTATTACCCTACTTCAATGACTTGGCTTACCGAGAGTTAGAGATTACTGTACAAGATCAGCTTCCGTTCTGGCTATTACTACTCTCAGCGGTAGTACTAACGGGCTTACTATCCGGGAGCTATCCCGCCTGGGTACTCTCCCGGTTACGGGCAGCTCAAGTACTTAAAAGTAGTAGCGGGCAAAAAATAGGAAGCCGACAGTGGTTACAACGAGGCTTGGTTGTCTTTCAGTTTGTAGCGTCTATTGCCCTGATTGCCGGTACGCTCATTGCCTACCAGCAGCTCACCTTTTTACAGGAATCAGCCTTAGGGTTTGAGAAGGAGCAGATAATTACCGTACCAGTTCCCTCCGTAAACAGTGACCTACAGGCCGAAAAGTTGGAAACTCTAGAACAAGCCTTTATGCAACTAGCCGACGTAAGCGGTGTGAGTCGAGTTTATGCACGACCAGGCTTCGGACACGGTATGGATCAGGACTGTGAAGTGGAGGGTAAAACCGAAGAAGTAGGTCCTGAAGAGCGGGTATGGCGGCAGCACATCGGGTATGATTATTTCGATTTATTGGATATTCCAGTATTGAGTGGGCGAACACTCTCCGTCAAAAGCGGTACGGATGCTACCGATGCGGTCATTCTGAATGAAACTGCCGCTAAGAACTTCGGATTCACGCCTGAAACTGCTCTTGGTAAAAAAGTGCGAACCTATGTATCTGAAAATGGACAAACCTACGGCGACCTAACGGGTACGGTGATTGGCGTAGTAAAAGATTATCACAGTGCTTCGCTTAGGGAACGTATCGTCCCTACAGTATTTATGAGTAGTGAGGGAGCCTATAGCTACTACACTCGCCACTTACTAGTAAAAATCAGTGGGGCACATCAGTCGGTATTAAGCAATCTGGAAGATACCTGGAAGAATGTGTTTCCCGATCGACCACTAGCGGCTTCCTATTTAGATGCAGATTTAGAGATGCGTTACGAAGCCGAGCAGCGACTTGGCGACATTATGTTAACCTTCAGCGTTCTAGCCATTCTAATTGCTTGCCTAGGATTGTACGGACTTGCTGCTTACATCGCGGAACGCCGTACCAAAGAAATGGGCATTCGTAAGACTTTGGGTGCCAGTGTGCAACAGCTATTGCTATTATTCAATCAGGATTTTCTACTGCTTATCGGAATAGCATTCTTAATTGCTACTCCTGTTGCTTGGTACGCTATGGATCGATGGTTACAAGACTTTGCCTACCACGTATCTATCGGTCCAATAATATTTGTCGTAGCCGGATTGCTGTGTTTGAGCATTGCTTTGCTGACAGTTAGCTATCAAGCCTTTCGTACTGCTCGGGTAAATCCGGTAGATTCTTTACGAAACGAGTAATTATAGCTACCTACCTTGTTAGAGCAATCGCCTATGATGCTCAAGCAGTACTGGGCTTTCCTAGACAAAGAGCAAAGACTGATGATTGCTATTTTTGACTACGAAACCAATTTGTGAAACAGTCAACGTTGAAGAGTGTACACTTTTTCATTCTCCTAAAAAAGCAATCATAATATTCTAACCTTCCCAACTAAAACTTTAAATTTACTTTAGTATATAGAATTTGCCATGCAAAAGAATATTAATCCGATTTGGATCAACCGGATTAAAACAACTAGCTGAATTAGGCAGGATATTGAGATGGCAAAAGCGGATACACTACGGACATTAAGCGACAGCCTGCTCTAACCAAAAATATCTAGTGAACGCTATTACAACCACAACCTTGTTAGTTGCGCTCATCTTTACAGCTCAGCTACTATTTGCTCAGGATAATAATCATCGCCTAATCATTCTAGCTGATATGGGCAATGAGCCAGACGAAGTGCAGCAGATGGTACATATGATGATGTACAGCAATGAATTTGACTTAGAAGGTTTAATTGCCGTCACGGGTAAGTATCTTAATCCCCAGCAGAAAAGACTCTACCGAAGAGTTCTGCATCCAGAACTATTTACTGGAATCATTGATGCTTACAGTGAAGTTGTCGAGAACCTAAAAAAACATGCCACTGGCTGGCCCGAGGTTGAGTATCTTCACTCTATTGTAGCTACTGGTCAACCTGAATACGGTATTGCCGGTACCGGAGGAGGTAAAAGTTCACCAGGGTCTGAATTGATCATAAAAAGCTTTTTGAAGGATGACAACCGACCCATTTATATCGTGGTAAACGCCGGATCAAATACCTTAGCTCAGGCGCTTATTGATTTCGAGGCCAAGTACTCTCAGGATGAACTGGATGCAGTGATCCGCAAACTTAGAGTGTTTGAAAATGGCGCTCAAGATAATGCCGGAGCCTGGATATGCTCACGGTTCCCAGACATACACTGGATACGAAGTAATTATCAGACTTACTGCTACGGAGGCCCTATGCCCAGAACAGCGGAGAAGCTAGAGGTGAAAGGGTTGAAGAAAGGACCGCATACCTGGCAGCCTTACGCGTATTCTGATTTGGGTCAACACCAATGGACATTAGAGCACGTAATGGCCTACCATGGTTCATTAGGGGCATATTACCCGCTGCGTATGATGAATAATCGACTATTTTTCCTGGAGGGTGGAGGCACTATTCCCTGGCTGGGGCTGATTCATCGGGGGTTGGCAAGCATTGATCATCCCAGTTGGGGCGGATGGAGTGGGCGATTTAGTCGGGAGAAAGTTCCAAATGTTTGGTCGCGCCATCAGGATATTCAGCAGGACGAAGAAAGCTACGGTGGATTCAAATTATATACGGAAGTAGCCGACCACTGGGTTGATCCTGCGACCGATTCCGTGTACGATAATGTGTTTGCACCGGTATATCGCTGGCGGCAGGCATTCTTCAATGATTTTCAGTGTAGAATGGATTGGTGCGTAGAAGATTTTGAAAATGCTAATCATAATCCTATTGCGGCTATTAATGGCGATCGCAAGGAGAAGATTCATACCATCCGAGCAGAAGTAGGACAAACCTTGCAGTTGGATGCTTCCGCTTCATCTGACCCTGACGGAGATCAAATCCAATACAACTGGTGGGTATACAAAGAAGCGAGTACCTATTTCAATCACATTGCTTTGACCGGTGCTGACCAAGCTGTGATGTCTTTGCAGGTCCCTGAAGACAGCCACGGTAAAGAAATACACCTGATCCTGGAAGTAACCGATGATCATGAAATTGCTTCACTCCACGACTACCGAAGAGTAGTAGTTGAGGTAGAGTGATCCTATGCCCCCCAAGAAGTGAGAATGACAACTACCTACAGGTATGATAAACATACAAAGAATACACCACATCGCTATCATTGCTTCGGATTACGAGTACTCTAAGCATTTCTATACAGAAATATTAGGGCTGGAAATTATATTAGAAACCTACCGAGCCGACCGAGACTCGTACAAGTTAGACTTACGAGTAAATGGAGGTGGACAGATAGAATTGTTTTCTTTCCCCAAACCACCTCTTCGTCCTTCGTATCCCGAAGCTGCGGGGTTACGCCACTTAGCATTTGAAGTAGATGATATAGCGCAGGCTAAGTCACTTCTTGAGGATCAGCAAATTGCGGTGGAAGAAATCCGGACTGATGAAATCACTGGAAAACGGTTCACCTTTCTAGCAGATCCCGACGGCTTGCCGATTGAACTATACGAGCGATAAGAAATCACCCGATACTAGTAAGTAGGATTATGAGTAAATACTAAATGTATTGCGTATGCAACAAATGGATTTTGATAATACTCTAGGGAGGTATATCGGTCAGTTAAATACGGCTCTGAGCATGGCATTAAATCAAGAATTACAGAGAGCCAAGGTAGATGTTACCAGCGAGCAGTTCCGGTTACTTACTCATTTATGGAAAGAAGATGGCCTTAGCCAGATCATTTTAGCCGAGCGCACTGGGCGAGACCGGGGCAGTATTACCCGAATGCTAGATATACTGGAAAATAAAGGGTTTACCGTGCGAGTTGCTGATAAAAATGATCGGCGAATCAATAATATCTATCTAACTAAGAAAGGGCGATCTATTCAATTGGGAGCAGTTAGTTGTGCTCAAGTTGTTCTGAGTAAAATCACTGAAGGATTTAGCGAAAGTGAGCGAAAAGAATTACACCAATTGTTAAAGAAAGCATCAGAAAATTTTGAGAGATAAAACTTTTACTCTCTTCATTGCGTATGCAATTATAGTTTGAACAAATTATTATCGAGAGTGGTGATCAAATACTTGGTTTCTGCTATCGTAGCTCATCAATATTCATCTATTGAATTATGTTTAGAGTATCAGCCTCAACTGAGATAGCCGCACCTCCTCTGGCTGTTTGGAATACCATTATTCAGATGGATGAATATGCTGACTGGAACAGTCAACTACATTATTTGGGAGGCGCCTTAGCATTAGGTGAAACCATCCAATTAAAATTGACCCCACTAGGGCAACAAGGCTACGAATTTAAACCGAAAATCATTGCTTTTGAGCCAGAACGCGAGTTTGCGTGGGTAGCCCGAACGGGTTTTAAGGGGTTGTTCGATGGTGAGCACCATTTCGTTATTCACAACTTAGGATACAATCGCTCTCGTCTAGACAATTTTGAGATTTACTCAGGTCTATTATCGCCAATCATGCAGCAGCTCCCTATGATGAAAGGAGCTAATGAAGGTTTTGCAGTGATAAATGAAGAGATTAAAAAAAAGGCAGAGTCACTTTGTAGTGCTTAACTCTCTTTAAAGTTACCATGGTTTTAAAACAAGCAGTAAAGCAAAAAAGCCCAGTCTCTCAACCAGGCTTCTCAAGTATAAACAATATTACTAAGGATTACATTGCTGGATCAGCTTCCTTCAAGGTGAAAGTACGCGATACGCTATTCATTGGGCTATCAACCAAGTTCCCTTCACTATCAACTAATTCAATAGAAATAGTATTTTCACCCATTGGCATTCCCTGAATTACGTAGGGCTGCCATTGATTCACCATAAATGTGGTATCACTGTTGATACTCACTTTTACTTGATTACCTCCGGGTCCGATCTCGGTATTGGCCAGATAGAAATCAAATAATACACTTTCCGCATCAGCACCACTGTACGTTCCCTTAGGTCGGCTGTAAAATAGCATGGGCTGCGATAAATCGATATCTTCAGTCTCGCCTTCGCCCACAGTAAACTGAGAAACTTTGTACGCTTCGGGGTTCTTCACACTTTCATGATAAGAGCGCGATAGAAAAGATAGAGCTACATAATGCCCATCTTCTAGTGCCAGTTTAAAACCTTCGGTTTGATAAATTGCGTGATAAGGATTATTATTTAAAATCAAGTGAACATGCTGCCCTTTTGGCGAAGCAGCTAATGGCTTCTGATCAGCATCGGGAGTCGGTGCACCTAGTTCGTAATTGGTTACACCGTAGGTAAATTCTACCGAGTCGCCACTAGTTAGGGTTGATCCGTCAGTTGGGCCAGTGGCTTCCAACATGGCATCTGCGTATTCGGGCGAGGCCGGAGCAGGTGAAATGCTCAATGCAGGAGCTACTTCTTCTACCGTTTCGGTTTCAGCAGCTTCTTGAGTAGATTCCCCAGCGGGGCCACAGGCATAAAATAAGCAGGCAGAAAGAAAGGCTATGATCGTAAGAAATTGTCTTCTCATGGTCTAGTGGGTTTGTGTTAAGTTTGATATAACGCGAAGTTATCGCAAAATTTGTGTTAATTAATTTTTTAACTCGATTTACTTAAAATAAGTTATTTATGGCTGATTTGTTTGACACTATTCCTAGCCTAGATTTACATCAATTCACCCAAGGAGACGAGGAACAGAAAGCGCAGTTTGTGGATCAACTCGGTGATGCTTTTCATCGAATTGGCTTTGTAGCTATCAAGAATCATGGTTTAACCGATGAGCTGACTGAGAAGCTATACACCACAGTAAAGGAATTTTTTGCCTTACCCGAAGAAGCGAAAAAGCAGTACGATCGTCCCGAGCTGCACGGGCAACGGGGTTATACTAGCAAAGGAAAAGAACATGCTAAAGGACGTACCACTGCCGACCTAAAAGAATTTTACCAAATTGGTCAATTTGTAGATGACGGCGATCCCATCAAAGAAAATTACCCAGACAATATCTGGCCAGAAGAAGAGGTTCCAAGTATGCATGCTATTGCCAAGGAAACTTACCAAACCCTGGAAGCTGCCGGACAACAACTATTGAGAGCTATCGCGCTATACTTGAATCTAAAAGAAAGCTACTTTGATCAGTACGTACATAATGGTAATAGCATTTTACGGGCAATCCACTATTACCCAATCAAAAATCCTGAGGAAGTGCCCGATGATGCCGTGCGAGCCGCCGAACACGGTGATATTAATCTTATTACGTTGTTAATGGGTGCCAGTGCCGATGGGCTACAAGTACTCCGACGCGATGGTGCCTGGATACCCATTACCGCTCTGCCTGATCAAATTATTGTCAATGTGGGTGATATGTTAGCCCGTCTGACTAATGATACGCTAAAGTCCACTATTCATCGGGTAGTGAACCCACCGCGCGAACTATTGGGTATGCCTCGCTACTCTATTCCTTTCTTCATGCACCCCCGCGCCGACATGGATCTAACTTGCCTCGACTCCTGCGTGGGTGAAGATCAGCCAAAGCAATACGAGGATATGACCGCCGGAGAGTTTCTGGAAGAACGTCTTCGGGAAATTGGATTGAAGCAATAGCCATTTACGCTCGCCGCTTTGGATCATCACCGCCACCGTCCCTGGTACTCGCAAGGAGTTATCACACCCATCCGTCGGGTGCGGTATTTTATATTCTTGCGGGATGTTTTCATTTTAACGATTAGTGCATTTGGTGGACCTCAAGCTCATTTAACGCTTTTTTTAAAGATGATGGTAGAGAAGCGCCGTTATCTGAGCGAGAAAGATTTAATGGAGCTATATGCGCTTTGCCAGATTTTACCTGGGCCATCTTCTACCCAAACCATTACGGGTATCGGGTATCGGATTGGTGGCCCCAAACTGGCTTTTCTCACCCTACTAGTTTGGATGCTCCCAGCTGTTTCACTGATGACGATAGCCGCTATTATTCTCTCCAATATTCAGGAAAAGGATCTTTCGCTAGAATTCACCCGTTTCATCCAACCGATGGCCGTTGGCTTTGTATTTTATGCTGCTTATACTCTCAGCGTAAAAGTGGTTAATACACGTTCTGGCATTATTATTATGGTGATTGCTACCATCGTCTCTTTCCTGATTCGGAAGCCATTTATCTACCCTTTATTATTGCTGCTAGCCGGAGTAGTCACTGCGCTCAAGTATCGAAAGCACCCCAGGGAAGAAAAGGGAAAATTATCAGTTAGATGGGGCAACTTAACGCTCTGGATTTCTATCCTAGTTGTAGCTGCTATTACAGCAGGAATTACCCAAGCCATACCAGCCCGCATCTTTGAGAACTTCTACCGGAATGGGAGTTTGATTTTTGGGGGCGGGCAAGTTCTCATTCCATTGCTGTATACTGAGTTTGTTAACTTTAAAGCGTATTTAACTTCCGAAGAATTTTTGACAGGGTATGCCCTAGTTCAGGCTATCCCTGGCCCAGTATTTTCATTTAGTGCCTTTATTGGCTCACTAGCTATGAGAGATTATGGCGTGGGAGGCGAAGTTATTGGGGCTTTTATGGCCTCATTGGGGATTTTTCTCCCCGGGACATTTCTTATTTTCTTCATGCTCCGCTTTTGGGATTCACTCAAAAAGTATCGGGTAATTAAAGCCTCTCTGGAAGGAATTGTAGCCGCCAGCGCAGGAATGGTGATTGCGGCAGCATTGCTGTTATTAGAACCAATAGAACTATCCTATCTGAATATTAGTATCGTGGTTGGAACTGCCCTGCTACTCCAGTTTACTAAAGTTCCTGCACCAATTATCATTTTAGTAGGATTGACCTTAGGTATTCTTTTATAACTATTTTCCTTCGGCTTTAAATACAATAACTACGGTCATCAGAATAATTTTGAGATCAACCAGCAGAGATACATTTCGTAAATAAACCAAATCATAGCGCAAACGCTTCACCATCTCGTCAATATCAGAAGCATAGCCAAACTTGATTTGCCCGATAGAAGTAATACCTGGTTTTACAAAGTGAAGGTAACGATATCGAGGTGCTTTCTCGACGATTTGATCAATATAAAACTGCCGTTCAGGACGGGGACCAACAATAGACATATCACCCCTAAAAACATTAATGAATTGAGGAATCTCGTCTAGGCGAAACTTTCGCATAAACCGTCCCCAAGGAGTCACTCTTGGGTCATCATCACAAGCTAACTGGGGTCCGCAAACCTCTGAGTCAGCATACATACTACGGAATTTATACATACTAAAGGGTCTTCCCCCTTTTCCAATACGCTCTTGTACAAAAAGAGCTGGTCCCTTAGAGGTAGCCTTAGTAATCAAGGCGGTGAGAAGAAATATTGGTGAGCCTAATAGTAAAACAATGGAGGAGAAGAAAATATCAAAAGCTCGTTTAAAGATAATTGCCTTGCTATCTTCAATTGGTGAGGGGGATATGTTTAGTACAGGGATATTATCATATCTCTCAAAAGAGACCCCTTTAGAATAAAAGCTACGGTAATCAGTAATTATCTTAACTTTCCGATCTGTTCGCTCGCAAAAATCAATGATATCTCGTACAACATCATACTCTACATAAGGTAGGCAGCAGTATACTTCATCTACTGCATTGCGGGAAGAATACTGCTCAATTTGCTCAGGCCTGCCAATGATATTTGGGTTATCTTGGCTCTTTGAGGAGAAATACCCTAGAAACTTATACCCATACTCCCGATGGCGTACGAAGAAATTTCTGAGTTCTTCAGAAGTCTCACCATACCCTACGATGATAATATTCCGGTTATTATAACCTTGAAGGCGGTACTGTCGCAGAAAATAAGTAAAAATCCCTTTCCAAAAAGAGGCACCTACAAACAGAATAATGTACGAAATAAAAAGTTGCTCCCTGGAGTAGTAGTATACCCTAAATATGATAAAGAATATAGCAACTAAGCATGCATGTAAGAAAATGGATGTGAAATGTCTACTTAAGATATGTGGTACAGTAGAGGAAACTCGAGATATACGATACGGGCGAATTGCTAGTATAGCCAAGAACCAGGCAATATTGATAAAGAACAGCAGCCCTGAATATGGTGCCGAAAACAGACTGCTAATCTCTTGAAATCTTAGGTAGTAAGAGCCAGCAAAGGATAGGTTCAGAAGTAAGAAATCGACGACAACATGGATAAGCCGAATATTTTTTGAAAACCGATGTTGCATGTTCGTACTTTACTTTGCGTATTGCGTTAGTTAGTATTGCAGACTCCCCAATCGACGAACAGGAATCATGCCAAATCATAAAACTAGTACTTATCTACTGCCAAGACAATATTATAAAAGAAATGGTTGTAGCGATGTTACTAAAAATAATGGCAAAGATGTTCTAAATGACTATCAAAAAAATATCTAAGTATCAATTAATATTAATGATGTAACTTTGCTGCAATTTTACGACATAAAATCCACAAAGTATCATCAATTAGTATTTACTTCCTTTTTAATTGAAATCTAGTCTGAATACGATGTGTCATTCTCAATATGTTTACTATTCATATTAATTATATACAAGTACTTACTACTTTTTTCCCTGTTGGATAATATGAAAACCCTGCCATCTTAGTCCTGCTAAGAAGCCAATACTCTGGTATATCTCACCAGTATCTAGTCCAACATTCGCAAAGAATGTCATTTTAGAAAGAGTTTCTCTCTCTAACTCTAATAAAAAATATTGCTGATTCTTAGGTGGCCGGAAGGCATAAGGAGCATTTGGGTTTTCTATGCTGCCCCAATTGTTAATTCCTCCATTAATACCACCGTATGTTCCGTAGTTTCTAGAAAAGGTAGCAAGAAACTTGTACTTCCAGTAATCTTTGTAATTTCCATTAATACCCATATGGTGAGCTACTACCCGATTATTCACTATACTAAAGTTGAATCTGCCCTCATCGGGGTCTACAAAGGTAGGCTCATATAGTCTCATTCGGCTTTTGGTATAAAATAAAGGTGTGCCAATGATATGACCTCGATGAGACCACCCTGTTCTATACAAGTAGTTGTTATAGTAATTGTCCCTACCTCCGAATTCATTGCCATACTGATCTCTATCACCTGGGGAGTCATTAGGACCACCTGGTAGAGTTGGACCGCTTTGATATTTGGTATACAGAAACTCATAGACTATGCTTTGTAACCAATGTTTTTTTCGCTTACTACTTAATGTAACTCCTAGCAACCGATCTTTATTTCTAGCTAACCGACTGCCGGTCCAGTCTTCAAACGGAGTCTGATGATATGCGGTAAGATCGTATTCTTTCAGTTTGACATGCACTCCAAAGTCATACACACCAAAATTATCGCCTACTGCATTAGCGGCTTCTCCAATCTGAAAACCATTAGTACTATCAATGTTCACAGCAGATTGGGCAAAAATTACGTTGAGATAGTTGTCGACACCTACAGGCAATTGGGAACCATCCGGTAACTGACCACCCCAAGTAGCTAAATGAATTAGCCCCGCGGAGATATTAAACTTAAATTTCCCTCCTGCTTTAAGAAAAAGAGACTTTTCGTGTAGTAGTGGCGATTTCACATAACGATCTTTTCCCAACCAACCGTGAGAAAAAGTGCCTTTAAACTCCAGATACCCCTTGGTGAAAGGAACAGCCGTATACTCAGGTACGGCAAGAAGTAGCTGTGGTATGGGTCGGGCATTGCCACTAATAGATAAAGAACCACTGGATATACCAGGAGCATGAGTTCCTAAAGTCCTTTCTATCTGTCCAACTGTAAACTCAAACATCCGGTAGCTGATTTTCGCATAAGCTTGCTGCAGAAATGCCGTATTGTCAGTACCAGAGAACGAAGTTCGCGCAACGCCATCCAACGCTGCTTCAAGCTGAAGATTCTCCCCTAATTGAAAATGAGAAAAAGCCTTAGCGCGGATTAGACCTACTTGATCGTTATTGTAATCCAGAATACCAAAACGATTAGCAACTAGCCACTGAGGCAAATAAGATTGATTAGACGCACCGACCAATGTGCTAACCTGAAAGGCAAGTGAGTCGGATTGAGCAATACCTAATATTGGTACGATGGATAAACTAACAACTAATAAACAAACTTTATAAAGGCTGCACATATCGCTCAGTTTTTCTATGAAAGAACTCTTCCACAAATGCCAAGAAATTAGTTCTAAACGCTGACACACTAAAGCTTTCAGCGTTTTCCCGAACAAGTGTAGTAGTAAAGGTATGATACATTGCCTCATATTGGTTAACTACCTTTATTAGGGATGGTGCCGTTTGTTGCTCGAAAAATAAGCCAGTCTTACCTGGAATTACGGTTTCCAGGGCACCTCCCCGAGCGTAAGCAATCACTGGAGTACCGCAGGCTTGAGCCTCTACGGGAACAATACCAAAATCTTCATCTGCCGCAAAAACAAACGCTTTCGCTCGTTGCATATGATGCTTTAAAACCTCAAACGGCTGAAACCCTATCATTTGTACATTTTCTCCCGCTTTCGCCTTTACTTTCTTAGCATCGGGGCCATCACCGATAACAATTAGTTTTTTATCAGGCATGGCAGTAAAGGCTTCTACAATCAGATCCACTTTTTTGTAAGGAACGAAGCGAGAAGCTGTTAAGTAAAAATCTTCCTTCTCGTGGTAAAGGGTAAAGTCTTGCACATTAACCGGTGGATGAACGACCGTAGCTTTACGGCGATAGACTTTCCAAATCCGATCAGCAATATAGTGGGAGTTAGCTGCAAAAGCATCAACTCGGTTAATGGTACTTAAATCCCACTGACGAAAATAGTGAAGAAAAATTTTAGCAATTGCCCCTTTTAATCCCTGATGTAAGCCTGACTCCCGTAAGTACTGGTGATATAAATCCCAGGCATAACGAGAAGGGGAATGACAATAACAAAGGTGTAACTGGTTATTGTGAGTAACTACACCTTTGGCGACAGCATGGCTATTTGAAATAACAATATCGTAAGCTGATACATCTAGTTGCTCAATGGCCAATGGCATAAGAGGTAGATAACTGCGATACTTCTTTTTGGCAAAAGGTAACTTTTGGATAAATGTCGTTTGAACAGTCTTATTTTGAATGAAATGCTTTAAGTCATCAGGTAGGAATTCTACCACACTAAATAAATCAGCATCAGGAAAAATATTTAGTATCTGCTCCAATACTTTTTCCGAGCCAGAGTGGTCTACCAGCCATTCGTGAACTATCGCTACCTTAAAAGAAGACATGAATGCATTTTAATATAGCTCATCTATTCATTATTGGAAATTTTGTGCCAAAAATACCACAGTGACCCCAGAAACGCTATTAAGATGGAAATAGTTTAGCTAAGTGAACTAATCACTTTAATGTGTTTCTTAATAGAATCTTCCCAGGTGTAAGTATTAGCTTTGGCTATTCCCCGCTGAATGATTTCCTGACGGTACGGTTCACTAAGACTGAGTAATTCAACTATTTTAGTAGAAAGCTCTGACTTATCTTCGGGGACGAAGTAGGTAGTGGCTTTACCGCAAATTTCTGGCATACTAGCTCTGCCAGAAGTTAGTGTAAGACAACCACAAGCCATTGCTTCCAATGGTGGTAAGCCAAACCCTTCATACAGAGAAGGAAATACAAATAGGCTAGCTAAATTGTAAATGATGGGTAGATCCTCATTAACAACAAATCCAGTGAATGAAACTCTTTCTTTCAATATTTTGCTACGCTGGATATTATCGCGAAGCAAAGAATCACCTGTAATGAAACCTTCTTTTTTTCCTACAATTACCAGCTGCTGCGGTATATCTTGAGCAATAGCTTCGTAGGCTTTTATTAAAGCTATCAGGTTCTTGTGAGGCTTCACATTGCCTACGTACAAGATGTATTGTTCCGGAAGTCGATACTTAGCCTTAACTTCTTCTTGGCTTGAAAGAGAATAACTAGAGTGAAAATGCTGTAAGTTAACCCCGTTAGGTATTACAATAATTTTTTCTGGGTCAACTCGGGTATACTTAACAATTTCTGCTTTAGAAAATTCTGAAACAGTAATGATACGACTGCTTAGCTGAGTTGCTGCTCGCATTATCAGTTTAGCATATAATCTTTGTTTTGGTGTAAGTGTATTTGCATGAGCTAAGTGAAAAACATCATGAATAGTAACCAATCGTTTCTTAGCCCGGATTGGCAGAACTGGTACATTGTAGTGAGGCGACCAGAATATATCACTGGTAGGGATTTTCCGTGGCAGCTTAATAAGTTCAGAGATAGAATAGATAGGAATATTAGTTGGAAGTACCTTACCTCTGTTGAGCTTTAATTCATCGGGCTTTCCTATGATAGTCAGATCACAACTATCTGCTAGGGTGGGTAGCAGATTTTGTAAATAGGTTCCAATGCCCGAAGCTAGGTACATACGAGCATCAACGCAGAGGTTCATAGGATAAGTTTATATATTACTAACCATGGATGCTATTTAAGTAGGCTTCACTGCTACAAACTCTATATTGGTTGCTAGATATTTCAAGGGCGTGTGTACGCATAGAACCTGGTCTATTTTCTCAAAAATCGGATAGTTGGGGTAGCGAAGTGAATTCTTAGGAAATAGTTGGCGATGCCATAGATCTAACAGCGTAAAATCCACATCGTTCATCATTTCTCTTACCTGTCGCTTACTATACAAACGATCATGGTAAAAATTTCCTCGCCAATGAGCCAGTTTTTGGGTCCAAGACCATTGATAAGGAAGGAAAAAACAAAAAAAGAGTCCTTTTGGCTTCAAGACTCGAAAAATTTCTTTGAGAGACTCTGTATCTTGAGGAACATGCTCGAGTACTCCCATACTTATAACTACATCAAAGTATTCATCAGAGAAAGGCAATTGGTACGCGTGAGTGAGAGGGGTAACTTGTATATTCTCCGACCTAATAATTGGAGTATTTTGGCGGAAAGAAGAGTCGCTGTTAGCTAACTTAGTATCAGCAATATCACAGCTAAGTATTTCTGTATTAGTTTTGTGATATTCCCTTTTTAAAAGATATGTGATATGCCCTTTTCCACTTCCCCAATCTAAAATTTTTAAGTTATTTGTGGTTCCTAGCCACTTTTCAGTAGATTGTTTAATATAGTGGACGAGATACGTATATATCAGTAGTATAGAATGATTGGCTAAGAATAAGTGACTTGTTTCTTGTTTAGCCAAAGTAATAAGTTCTTGATCAAGTACGTAGTTCTGATTAAAAGTATCTTTTCGTAATTTTTTTAGCTCATTCATTCCTATTAGGCAAAAGTTAAATAATGCTTACTGTAATATTGTGTTTTCTTTGAAGGTAGTATCTGTTACTTTAGGAAAACTATAAGTCGTTAAGTATAACGGATGTATCGTTTTCGGAATAGAAAAATTGCTAAAAAATAGAATAAGGGAACCCCAATAGAAGTACCTAATAAAGTAAAGAATATACCTTTAGTAAATAAATCAATTCGCCATAACTCGGCAAAAGCATATAAAATTATTGGATACCCTGTATATAAGTAATTGTTTTTATTACTAGCAAGCCAACCACCTAAAAAACCGAAGAAGGTGGCCCAGATATTTACCTTAAATAGAGCGATTACACCTTCTCTAACTATCATTTCCGAAAAAGCCGCATTGGCAGTAAGCGTGGTATCTACATCGGTGTACGTTCTATATTCTATCCCCCGGAAAGCATCAAAAGCATTATTGCCGACCCCTAATGACACTTGGAAAGGAGCTGCCAGGTAAGATATGATATTAGATAGGACAGCAGTTATAGGGTTACTGTACCCCATATCAGAATATGATCCATAATTTCTTAATAAAGTGGCTACAGATAACATCACAAATCCAAAAAGCATGAGCCAATAAAAACGTGATATCTTTATATGGGAGAAAAGGGACTGATGGCGATTAGCTAAAGCAATAAAAACCAGGATGCTGCAAATCAATTGCAGCCTTCTGCCGAAGAAGGCAATATAGAATACAAAACAGACAATATTCAGTAGATCTACCCAGTTTCTTTTCCCTAGAATAAGTAGACGATAAAGAGCCCAACCGAACGAAATAATAATAATGTACCTCAATGAGAATATTCCTATTGAGTAATCTTGGTAGATTGCGTAAGCAATCCTATTAGTTGTAAATGAGACAATAGAGTAGATAAATCCCGATAGGCCAAGTACCTTTAAAGTTACGTATACTGTGTAAAAAAATCCAACTAACGCAAGTAATGAGTATATGTAGTAAATTTTGCCAGTCTCTATACTTACTATCTGATCTGTGTCTTTTATTTTCGGAAAACGCTTTCCTAAAGAAAACCCGAGATAGGTTAGAAAAATAAATAGGAAATACCACGAGAATACAAAAATGATTCCTACTCCGTCAATAGCCTCATATTCTTCAAACCCTTTGTAGAAGCCAAAGAAATCAGGAAGAACCCAACAAAAAGCACTAAGTGAAAGAGTAAATAAGACAATCCAGTGAGGTTTAAGGATAGCATTTAGCAATTTTTGCGCTAGTGACTGCTGAATAGCCGTGATATTATATTTACCAAACCTCATCTGCAATACTTAATTATTTTGGTACAACAAAGCTACTTCTAAGCCTGCTATTAAAAACGCTCCAGTTCCGTATTCCTGATGACCATCTTTGTATACTACTCCAGGTCTATCCCATGGTTGTTGTACTCTACCTAATCTACCATTATCATCAACATTATTAACTAATCCATCCCATGCTTTCTGCACTACTGGCATAAATATTTCGCGCTCTAAGTATCCTTGGTTAATTCCCCAAGCAAATGCATAAGTAAAAAAAGCAGTTCCGCTAGTCTCCAGTTCGGGAAACTCTTCAGTATCGTTGAGTCCAGTTGTCCAGAGACCATTTATACCTTGCCTACTTGCTATTGTATACGACATATCCTGAAATACCTCTATGTATTTTAACCTACGCAGATCATCTGGAGGAAGAAAAGTAAGAACACGCGCAAGACCAGCTATTACCCAGCCATTTCCTCTAGACCAGAAGATTTTCTGACCATTTACATTTAAAGTATCTTTATAGCGAGCATCTCGATAAAATAAGTGCTCTTCGGGATCGTACAGGTACTCATAAGTCTCCCACCACAAAGAGTCCATATAAGTAATATATTTTTCACTTTGAGTAATACGAGCTAATTGGGCTAGTGCTGGTGGAGCCATGAAAAGCCCATCGCACCAATTCCAAACTAGACGTCCCTGCCAATGGTTCATCATAGAACTATCAAAACTAGCTTGTATATCCTGAATCATATAAGGATTTTTCAGCTCATCATATAGAGCAAGATATACTTGTCCCATCACTTGGTCGTCGCCATGAAGCTTTCTAGGACCAATTTGAAATTCCTGTTTTTCGCTCCATTCTAGTGCAGCACTCAAATACTTACGATCATCAGTAGCTTGGTACGTAGCCATTACGCCCAAATAAAATACGGCTCTTTCCCACATTTCCTTCGGCCTATCAATTCGAGCAACAGGGCTATCCAATTGGTAATCGCAAACTTTCCGAAGAATATTTATCAGAGCCGACTGTTCTTGAGTGATTTCGGGAGTATTATCCGTGCAAGCGGCTATGGTAAGGGTCATTATTCCTAAGATGATAGGCAAGCAATATTTTATCATTCTATAGATTTAAAACGAGCCTTATCAGGATTTAACCGATAGTTCTTCCAAACCTTATTCTTCTTCAGAGTATTATAGGACATCTGAATGGAAACATCTTTCGGTGCATATTCTCCAGTTTGTAGTAATATATCAGAACGCCCTTCGATATTCTTATATATCCCACTGATGATTGAAATATCCTCGGATATTGATGAAGCATCTCCTCCCCCAATTTCTAGGGATGTGAAGCGCTTTCGGTCTGCCTCAATAAAAACTGACGCAATAGAAAGATGCTGACAGTTGGTAATTTGAATACCCCTGCGTTGAGCATTTTTACTTATCAAGGAATCAACTTGCATATTATTGATATTCGCTAGTACAATGCCTACATGATTAGGGCTGTCATAAGTATGAAGATGCCCACCATCTATCTGAGTAGCATTTTCTATCTGTAAGTTTCCTTGGAAGACTATGATCCCATCTAGTGCAATGGTATCCTCATTTAAAGGCTTAGTTTGCCCTTTTCTCTTTCTTGTTCCATGAATAACTACTGAACCGTTACTATTCTGTAAATTTCTAACTGTTAGTTTGCTCAATTGAATTAAGCGAATCCGATAACCCTGGCTGTTAATATTAAAGAGATTTATTCCGCTACATTTCTCAACCAGTAAATTATCATGATTGCAATTTTTAATAAATGCATTACTGACTGTTACGTCGAAGTTCCAAAACAGATTGTCAGTAGTATTCACATTAAAGCTCATAATATGAATTCCTACGTGGCAATCCTCCGTTGTTACGTTGGTAATATCTATTGATCGGGAAGCTTGGTATGACCAGCCGAAGGTGCCTCCTCTTCGGCCAGCATCCACAATAATACCTGCTTTTCGCCGAAGAGTACGAACATTAAATATCTTTACATCCAATGCGCCAGCCACTCGGATACCGTTTGCCCCACGCCGATCCACTGATTCCACATTTGTTATTAAACCATTGTAGTTTGACCATTCCCCCAAGGAGGGGCGAGAGTATGGTCCGAACTGGTTATTTAACGTATGTTTAGCAGTATCAGAATTGTAGTAAGTAACTAAGGCTACATTGTCATCCCCTAAACCTTCGCCTCTGACTCCACTAACAGTAAAGTGTTGACAGGCGTTGAGGTGAACACCGTCAGCATGAGTATTCTTGAGATCAATATTTTCAATATGTATATGAGAGCAGCCCATCAGTATCATACCAGTCTGCGGACTGTTTTCAACACTACAGTTTTTGATAGTTATATGCTTAAAAGTTCGATCTGCTGAAGGCCCCTGATTACTAAAAGGCCCATCAATTCGGATTCCATCGCCATGGCTTCGCTTCTTTGGGCGTTTCCATTTGATAGAGATTCCCTCTAAAGTTAAATTTTCAGCCGGTCCTTTAAAGTAAAAAGCATGTCCAGATCCTGCCCCTTCATCATTCAAATTATCCATGAGAAGCACCGCTTCGGTTTCAAAAAATATAGCTATGTTAGAGACTCCTTCTATCTCGATTAAATTTCCCCTTGTTTGGATACGGTAGGTACCAGCAGGGAAGTACAGAATATGTTGGTCAGTTAGGGCTAGACCAGCCTTCTTAATAGCAGAAAAATCATCTTTCTGACCATCTCCTACTGCCCCAAATTGCTTGACATTAAGGTAATTTATCAAATCTGTACTTTTACGATTCACGAAAAGATATTAAATATCTTGATTTTAGAAAAATACAAAAGTGCCTGACAATTTAGATGCTACTTACTTTAGTTGTTTACCTTTTTGCAAGGATAAAGATTCGTACAGTTTACTATATGACTGAAACTCATTATGCATATTCTGAGTGAAAAAGGCTTTTACATTTTCCTGCATACTAAGTAGCTTTTTATCAACCATTTCCATGAAATGCATTAAGGTACGTTCGAGTTGCTTTTTTTGCTTATGACTTACAATATAGCCAGTTTCCTTGCTAACCATCTCAGGTATACCTCCAGTATCAGTAGCGATAACTGGACGCCCGTAGGCGTAAGCCTCTACTAGTACTCGGGGAAATGGTTCATGCCATTGTGAATTAATTACAACTATATCCACCTTTGGATAAAAATCATCAATATCAACTTTCCCAAGAAAAACAATCTCAGAGGAGTATTGAGCCAACTCCTGGCAACGCTTTATATAATCGTCGGAGCCAGTGCCAGCAATAAGTAAGCGATGTCTTTTTTCGCGGTTAGCGTTGATAAACGCCTTAATAATTTCTAACACCCCTTTTGATGGGTGAATCCGTCCAATAAAGCCAAACGTTTTATAGTTATTAGTTATGAAGGCTAACTTGGTAAAGCTGGACTCCATAGAGGTATATATCACATGCTGAGAGGCTTTGGGAAAGTAGCTATATTGCGTGTGACGGTTTACCATAAATCGACTAACACCTACTACAGCATTCACATATTGGCTAGCAATTTTCTTTGAATAAGTGATTAGTTTACAATCTAAACACTGCCGCGAGCAGTTTTGCCCATTACGGAACATAGTAGCTCGGGGGCAAAGCCAGGTGTAACTATTGAGCGTAACCACCACTGGAATACCTAAGTTGTAGGCTACTTTACAAGCGTAGGGCGAAAAATCCTCCACATTACGGATGTGTACTATGTCTGGTTTTATCTGATTGATTAAATGTTGTAAGGGTTTCTTTACTCTAATGTTATACCCTTCCAGTAAATGCCAGATTAGACGAAGGTATGCGGGTTGCTGGTCAGACGTATATGACCAGTAAATATTGGGGTGTTTGATACGATACACCGCCACTCCTTCCACTGTTTCCTGCTCGTCATTATGGAAAGCAGTAATTACCGTGACAATATGGCCTTGAGTCGCAAGTCCTTCAGCCAATTTTTTTACCGAGTACTCGCCACCCCCTCGATAATAAGGATGATAAGAAGAGGAAATTAGAGCAACCTTCAATGGATCGAGGATTTACAGAGAATTAATAACATCTTCCCACTGCTGCATAATTTTATCAATATGCAAAGTGTCACTTATTTTTGCAGCGTTTGTACCTAAGCGTTCACACAAATCAGGGCTATCAGCTAACAATTTTAAAGCATTGGCCATAGCTTCAACATTTTCTACAGGAACTAGTAAGCCATTTTCTTGGTGTTGAATAATCTCTTCAGGGCCAAATTTACAGCGTGTAGCAATTACTGGCATTCCTACTGACATTGCTTCGCAAAGTGTATTAGGAAGACCTTCGTAACGAGACGAGAGAACAAAAATGGAGCAAGATTTTAACACGTTGATGGGATTTTTTACACTTCCTGGCAACGATACCCGATCAGTAATATTTAATTCTTTGCAGAGAGCTTCCAATTCGGGTCGCAATTCACCTTCTCCCATAATTAGTAGTGACCAATCTGGTTTTTCCTGACTAAACGTATGGAATGCTTTTATCAGTATCTCATATGCTTTCGGATAAACGAGCCGGCCTACACTAACTACTCTTTTTCTGAGTAGGTTATTACTATAGTCGTTAGTATCCAAAGGAGCTTCAGATTGGACTATTGGATTGTATATAACCGATATTTTTGCCTGAAGGTAAGCTGGAAATGTTCTCGCTATTTGATGAGTTTGTAAAACAAGATGGTCTGCTGACCGATATAAGACATTATTTAGTTTTTTTAAGTATCTGTTTGTCTTACTAAGATAAGGATTCGTGCCTTCGTATACTATTACCTTGACAGGTAGTCCTAATGTAGCTGAGGTAGCAAGGAATATAGCAATGTCTAACTGAGCAATTAACACGTCTGGCTGACGGCGAACAATACATTTTCTCACTGAGAGTATCTGACTAATTGTGTGTTTGCTCTTGGCGAGATAGCTTTTTTTCTCTTTGAGGAGGTTAAGGGCTATGTAGGTCACCTGAGGGTGTATTGGAAAGAAAGGCTGTCTGTCTGACCGATCTAATGATAGAAGAATCACAGTATGACCTCTTTCTGCCCAATAGTTGGCCATCAGGGTGATTACTCTCTCCGCTCCGCCAGCTCCTACTGTGGGAATAAATAGTGTTATCTTCATTAAAATTCTCTAAATACATGTTATCTAGATAAAACTACTTTGATCCCATCGCTGTGATTTTTTGATGCTATAACTATCTGATAAAGACCAGGCTTCATATTAGTGGAATCCCAAATGACCTCATACTTTCCCTCGTATAAAAAACTATTCACTAATTCGCTCACTTCCTTACCCAACATATTAAACACTTTAATTTTGACCTGGGAAGGATGATCAATTGAGAACTTCATATCTAATTGATCCTTAAAAGGATTAGGAAAGTACTGAATAAACTCGAGATTAAGAGATGAAGAGCTAAAAGATGAGTTATTATCGCTCAACGGGCTATTGTAACTAGGAGAAGCACTTGTCTGGATAAACGCTGGAGTTGTTTGGTTTAAATACTCCTCTATATTCGTGTAACCATCACTATCAGGATCTTGACTATGATCTTGCTTATTAGGGTTAAGACCATAAACTTCCTCCCAATGATCAGGCATGCCATCATTATCACTATCTAGAAAAGCAATACCTGTTTCGTAAGGAGGCCAGGCTAATGGACTGTTTTTATTGTTCACCATACCATGCCCTCGCTTTTGTACATCACGTACTACTTCTGCATCAACCGGATCTCTACGAGGCAGCGTTGCTCCAACATCGTCCAATAAATAGTTTTTTAGAACTGATGCAGATACCGTAGTAACTTCAGGGGTTGCGTAAGGTTGCTGAAGTTCAACTTGGTTAATGATATCCCGATCCTCTGGCAAAGTGGGGGAGAGAACATCTTCATCAGAATTACTATAGCTATACACTTTCTTAAATTCTGTGTTAACACCAATATTCCCGTTAGTGTATATTTTAGGGAGTTCCCTTTCTAAGTTTCTTACAACCATATCACCCGGTAAGTCGGTATTAGGTCCATCTATAATATGGTTGTTGACATAGTTCAGTACCTGACCACGAGCTGCTCCCACATCTACCGCTATCCCACCTGGATTATAGACAATATTATTACGAAAATCTACTATGGATCGCCCATTCATGTGGGGGTTACGGTCATTGTTATGGGCGAATAAATTATGGTGTACTGAAACGCGAGTAGCCCTACTACCAATAATCATTCCCATACTATGCGCCCCTTTGGGGTGATTGCTGTGTTTTAATGCTTCGGCAAGAATACAGTATTGGATGGTTACGTCATGAGCCCTTTGCCAAACATCAATATTTTCATCTACTGCCCAACTCAAAGAGCAATGATCTATAATTACGTTATAAGCATCCCCTTGTACCGACATAGCATCTATCGCTTCCCAATCGTTCTGAGATCCAAAATCTATATCGCCTGGACGAGAACGTATGTAGCGGATTACCACATCATGTGTGTATATGCGCAAACACTCACCTCGTAAGCAGATACCATCGCCAGGAGCACTTTGACCGGCTATGGTAATGAATGGGTTACATACTGACAACTCGGTTTCAAGATTAATAATTCCGCCCACCTCAAACACAACAATTCGCGGCCCTTCAGCTTCTATAGCTGCTCTTAGACTACCTGAACCGTGGTCATTGAGGTTGGTCACTTTTATTACTTGGCCACCTCGCCCACCAATGGTATTAGCACCAAAACCCTCAGCCCCAGGAAAGGCGGGAATCTGAGACCAAGATGTATTACATATAAGAAAGAGGAGAGGAATGTAAAAACTTTTCAATAGCAAGCCGGTCTGATTTAGTTTTTGCTATAAATATACGGAAGATACTGTTTAAGTTGAAAAAATAGTATTGTCAGTTTTATTTTTGTAGCCATAATTGATAAGATACCATATCGGGTTTTGGTGTCTTGATGGTCGAAAGAAATGTGCTCTCTATGCTTCCAAAGATACTGGGCTTGGGTTTTTCGTAATGTTCTTCTTACTGTGTATTAAAGTCTGGAGGATGAGTTGGCATAAAATTCCAAGTGATAGTTTGAGGTTCACATACCGTAGGATGTTCATAGATGTCTATCAGAAGCAAGAAAGTACCATTCGGTTTCAGAACTCGGTATATCTCAGTTGTTGTTTTTCCAAGGTCTTTAACATGATCAATAGAACTAAAAGAGCAGATAACATCAAAATAATCGTCATCAAAAGGCATGGGTTCCGAGTTAAGATGCTACATGTTTCATCTTATACTTATTAGCTGAATGATGTTTGCCATATTTTTATTTACGTTGTGTACCGAATAATATCATGTTTTACATCAACTTGATAGTTTTTACTCTTGCTTTTAATATAATCTGTTAACTCTTCAATTGTAGGGTATTCTCCCTGACCTATAAATCTTCGAGCGTCATCTATCAAAATGATATGCTCTTGGTAGTTATCACTGAAAATAGCATCCAATTCTTCAAATACTGGACAAGCTTTTTCTCCCTTTGCAGTTATTCCTGCTGAATAGTGCCCATCTAACCAGAAAATAGCAGAGCCTCGAACGGTCTTCATCACTTCTGGCAAGACTTTGCTACTGTCACCTCGCAATATCGTCACGTTTTTATCTCTCGCAAATTTCTTTTTCGCTCTTTCAAATAGTTCAGGAGATAGCTCAATAGAAAAAATGCTATTAAAATGTCTCTTCTGTGCCTCAACCATATCACCTAAGTAAGTACCTGTCTCTACTAAGATTGTATGACCGTATTGTTTTTGGTACTCTTGGATAGTAACCTGTTTCACAATGTGAGGAGGTGGAACAGGACAACCTTTCTTTTTCCATTCTTCAAGTTGTTTTTTTGAGCGTTGCTCTAAAATACTCTTGGGCACTATAGACTTTAAAATACTCTTAATTGTACTCTTCATTCGGAATAATTCAGGTATTAGCTAATGATAATAAGTTTGTATTTTAACGTACTGTATGTGATCTTTTTACTACTACTTCTTCTATACTGGAGAGGTGACAAGCCGTATGAGAAAAGGAGCTTCCGTACGAAGCTAAAACTTTTTTAGTTCTCGATAAAGAATACAGATCCACTACTGCGCCTTTCACGCCCTCTTTCGTGCTCCGTTCACCATCTTTTGATGATGATAGTATAATCTTATCTCCAAATAGACTGCTTAATTCGGTCTTAACCGTAAGGTCATCTGATGCAACAAAAAAATTAGTATTAGTATTGATTTCTATCTCCTTCTTCATCATATGAATAAAAAGCTCTAGCGGACTATTTTCAATTGCCTTAAGATGATCTGCTCTTCTGATATGAACCCCTACCGTGTCATTAGAAAAGCTACAGCTTATTTTATCTATTCTCGACATAATTTCGGGAAGAGGCTTGAAATGCTGGTATAAGGTTCCATTAGGGGGATAAAAGAAACGTGAACTTGATTCTATTAATAAAGATGAATACTCGCCTAGCTTTGAAAAATCATAGCCATCTCTAACCATCTTCTTAACATCCTCAATATAGATTGTTTTATTAAAAGTATTTTGCTGATATTTCTGTAGTAAGCTCGCAACCCATTCTCTTTTCATATCTCGAGGATTATAAAAGCGATAGGGTTTGCTATTTACTTCTCTCATCAATACTGTTTTCTCAGGTAGAGTTTGAAATAGCTCATTGAATCGGCAATTCAAGCCAGCATTTCTTTCCCAATATACTTTAAGCGTGTGGCCGTACTTCTGGCTTAATGCCAAAGCAGAATCAATAGCTCTCATTCTATTGCATAATCCGGCATTTGGTATTAGGACAATCATAAAATAGATCTTTTATGCACTAAAATTCACGTCGGTATTAATCATAACCACAATAAAAACTTAGGTAGTAGTAATTGATGTATACGTTTAATACCACCAGCTAAAACACGGAAATCGCGGATGAGTGGTAGGCTACGCACGCATATAAACGACTGACCCACATAGTATGACCATCGGTTTATCATACCTCGATCCAAAGTACTTTTCCATAGTTTCTTAGCATCAGCTACATTACCCTCTAACTGGTAGTTCCAACTGATATTCAAAAAATGAGCAGTAATCATCCGCTCTCTGACCGGAGTGAGCATTTTCTTCTTTGAAAGCAGTTCGTACATTTTCTCATTGGCTAATACTTTTGAACGCAGTTTGTTGATATCTACTCGATTACTAATCCGATCATAGTTGTTCGCGGATCTAAGATAGCCGTCTACAGGCGCATTACGAAGAACCTGGAATTTCATATCAGCAATGAGCGCTCGTAAATGTAGATCACCATCTTGCATACATGTTAGTTGCTCATCAAATCCCCCTAGTTCCAGTAATGCTTTCTTCTTCCAGATAGGACTCATAGTAATCCAATGCGACTTTAGTAGAAAACTTGTGATATAATCTTGATAAAAGTAGCGAAAGAAAATATCCTGGCGATCACCAGCCTCTTTCTCAAAGTACTGAATTGGAAAAACGATAAAATCGTGATCGCTGTATTGTTGCATAGCTTCTATTCGTTGTTCAAGGCAATGCGAAGCTAGTAAGTCATCAGAATCTAAATAAATGACATAATCCCCACGAGCCTTATCTAAACCGATATTACGGCAAGTGGGAGCCCCCTTTGGAGCGCGGTCGCGCTTGGAAAGCTTTATTCTACTCTCTTTTTCCGATAAACTTTTTATATACTCATACGACCCATCTGTAGAACCGTCGTCTACTATAATAAGCTCCCAATTGTTAAAAGTTTGTTTGAGTACCGAATTAATTGTTTCGCCTATTAGGTCAACCCGATTATACAGTGGAACAATAATTGATACTTGAGGTGCTTGACTCATATTTACTTAAGCTTGTCAAGAAAAAACCGCTGTAAAATATCCTTTGATTCTCCCCAGGCCAGCCGAGAAATCACCAATTCCAACTACCATCTTTGTTCTTGATAGCGATAGTAAACGTACAGGTAATAGTAAGCATGACTTTGTAAAATACTTAATCAAATTCATTGGGAACTTACCTTTTCCATGCTTCTCTACAAACCACATACCTGCTCCTAGTCCACCCTGAAATCGCCTAATAATAAACCAGATTAATGAGCTTTTATCTTTAGGCACATGATGCCAAACTCTAGCATCCTCTACATAGACTGCGGTAAAACCTTTAGCTAGCATTCTCTCCTGCATATTCCATTCCTGGCCGGTACGTTTTGGTTTTGTACCAGGCCCAAGATTTTCATTAAATCCACCAAGTGCCTTAATGTCGCCAGCATAAGCAGCCCAGTTGAATCCTAAAAAGCGTGGCGTTCGTAGATAATCATCATTTCCATCTGGTTGCCATCCTCGAGTCGAGGCAGGCATAGCATTTAGTAGCCATAAGGGAGGTTTCTTCTCGTAAATGGCGAATGTAGGCCCACCGTAGTAGCATTTCTTATTTCTCTCTCGAGAAGTCTGCTCATAAGCCATTAATACTTGAGGTTCTAGTCGAACATCATCATCCGTAAAAAAAATTAGGGTATCGTCCGAGATATGAGATAGAGCATAATTTAGTGCTGCGCTTTTATTTCCCTTATGAAAGAAAAGATACTGAGTGTGAAGTTGCAATTCGTATTTACGAGTAATGGTCTCTGCTTCATACTTTTCGCCATTTTCTACGACAATAGTATGTAGGTAATTATCTGGGGTAGTACATTGAGTTAACGACGCTAACGTTTCGGATAGTTTTGTCTCTTCGCCAGCAGTGGGTATGAGAATAGCAAATACTGGAGTCACTTTATTTGTTCTGTGTGTCACTTATTAATGTCTTGTAGAGCGCAAGGTGCTCTTGAGTTATCTTACCCCAGTTCCACTTTTTATGAGCATAGATTCTGTTTTCTTCCCCCTTGCCATTTTCAGCTAACTCCTTAGCATCCTCAATAGCACAGACTACTGAGCTAATATCATCAGGGGCGAAAGTAGGATTACCTGTTTCACTTAATATTTCACCAATGACACCAAAGTCTGTTCCTACGACTACTTTTCCAAAAGTGAAGGCTAATATCAATACTCCCGAATTAAGGTTTTTAATTCGGGGAATAATGACCACATCTGCTGCATTCATAAATAACTGGATATCCTCTGATGGAACCATATGCCAATCAAATCTATAATCTGGATGTAACTTGTAGTATACCTTTTCTAAAGCTCTTTTCCATCTTTTCTTTGGTAGAGACCACCTCGGTACTATTAACTTTTTGTTGGATATATGAATCTTCTCGAACGCCCCTTTCAATAAGTCTTTCTCTTCTTTGGCTCTAATTTGGCCAAAAGCCAGTAGCGCAAAATCTGAAAAATTAATTTTAAGTTTTTCTCGAGCATCATCTCTAGATATATCGTCAGGATATTCGGTGTAAATACCGTGAGGAATAGTTACATGTCTTTGCTGATTTACGAACTCCTTTTCTTTGTATCTTACGGCAAACTCTTTTATGCTATATTTCCCGAGATGAATAACCGCTTGAGAATATTTGTAAACTAATGAGTATAAGGTATCGAAATTACGAGTATCATTATTATGCTTGGTGATATTGTGACGAGTGGTAACGATCTTACTACCTAACTCCCTCCAATTGCGTAGCGTGCTTTCTATTTTAATCAACTCTTCACGGTCAGGCTCTTGCCATTTGAACAGTGATTCTGGCCAGTGAATGTGTATAATATCAAATTGCAGATCACAGCTCCAAAATGCCTCAATACCTATCTGAACCTGAACACCTTCAACTTCTACAGACTTTGCTAATTCGTAGGGGAAGGTATTATACTCCATCGCATAGAAAGCAAAAAGAACTTTCATTTTATGCCAAATTTCTACCCGTAATCCTTTTAAATACCTTGAATAGCGTATTGCGAAATACATTCCGACGATCTCTTTTAAGAGACTGATATTCATCAGCTAATTTAAAGAGCATATCCCGAGCTATCTCAAATTCACCATAACAGGTTATTAGGAGTGCAGTTTCTATTTTCATTTTTTCTTTCTCGGCGGTAGTCTTTGCGTTGCTGTGAATGTAGGCATGAGCCAGGTCGTTTTCTATTTTTCTAAACTTATATTTCTGCGAAATCTTTATCCATAGATCAACGTCCAAGCAGAAGTGTAATTTCTCGTTTAGAGGACCACACTCCTTCCACGCCTTTGCTGAAAAAAAACAGGCTGGTTGCATAAAGTTGCCATATCCGACCCAGCGAACAAAAGCATTGTAAGATAACTCAGGCACTTTCGGAGTATATCGAATTTGGTCATTTAGATCTACCTTATGACCTCTTCCCACGATCGCTCCGATGTCATCTTCCCAGTTGAATGACCCTATATAGAAAAGTGCATTAGGTAGCAGATAGTCATCACTGTTAATCCAATATAAGACATCGCCTGTAGCACGATCTAACCCTTTGTTGATTGCGTTTGCTTGTCCCGAGTCTTTTTCACTTACCCAAAAATCTATCCAGGGTTCATATTTTCTAATAATACTAATGCTTTGATCAGTGCTCCCTCCATCAATTAAAATGAGTTCTAGATTTGGATAATTCTGCAGTAGAACCGAGCGAATAGTTTTCTCAATAAATTTACCTTGGTTGAAACTAGGAATAACCACTGAAATTCTGGGCCAATCTTTTTGCATGGCGTACAGATCCTTTTTACTGGGTTTTTCCCAAACCCAATCACGGCCATAATCAGGTATAACCTCATAGGGATCACCACTCTTCACTTGAGTAAAACTCATCCGCTATGTGTTTTGTGGTCTTATAAATAATATCAATCTCCTCACTAAATAACCTATTTTTCCAGTTCTTAATATTTGCTTTAGCTGGAAGGTTTTGGCCAGATGACTTGACGATTTGAGTAGACTGCTTTATATAATTTCTTACTTTTTTACTAAAAGGGACATTTATATGGTTGAATACTTTTGAAAACTCATTAATGGGATTTGACGATAGATCTTCATGTCTTACAAAAAGCCATTCTGGAAATTTTGACTTATAGTTTATTACGATGTGATGAATACAGTTCCATAATAAGCAGGCCTGCTGTATAATGTCGGGGGGATTGTGGGCAAACACCGTAATTTGCTGACGGTATGGCTCTAAATATTTCTGCATTAGCTCTTCTTGTTGTACAAAATGATTAAAATCAAATGTCCAATTTTTGACTTTTAAACTCGCAGCAAAGGCTGCTGGGTGACGAATAGTGATAATGACATATTTGCAGAAGTTCTCATTTAACCATTCTGCCGACATAAAAGCAATTGGGTCTTTAATAACGCGCTTGTTTGCCTGTATAGATGAGCCCACTTCTTTAATCGTGGCGAGTGCTCCTCTAAAACCATTACTTTTATAAGAAGGAAATAATTTTTGATAATTAGCCTGTAAATGATTTTGAATGGAGTGAGCTACTCTTATTTGATATGTTTCACTGCTTTCGGATGAAATGTACTCAAACCAATACTGAAGTGGCGACGATTGATGTAAGTCAATATTAAAAGGTTCATGTACGTAGCTGATTTGTCGGGAGGAGGACAGAACTTCACCTACCCAGGTCGAACCGGAGCGATGCGACCCTGTCACTAAGATATGCTTTTTATCAGATGGGATATTCATAATTTCATTGAGGGATATTCTCAGCGATATCGTTATATAACCTGATATATCTTTTTGCCTGAACTTCAAACGAGTAGTTTTCAATAGTATCTTTCCTTATTTCTTCTCTACTAAAATGATAGTTAGAATCCAAAAATCTTTTTATTGAGTTGTATAATGAAGCACTTGAAACTTCATCGGCTAAAACACCATTATTACCACTCTGGATCACATCCGGAATACCACCGACTGGAAAAGCAATAACTGGAACGCCACAAGCAATAGATTCTAACATAACATTAGGCAAATTATCTTCTCTTGAAGGTAGTACAAACGCATCGCACGCGCTGTAAACTAAAGCGATGAGACGTTCATCATTTACTCGCCCTAGATAACTAACATTTCTTAGCGAGCTGTTTTCTTCTTTGGTATTACCCACCGCACATAACCAAAGTGAATCATCTTCAATCGCTGAAATAGCTTCTAACAGAAGGTCGAGGCCTTTACGTTCGTTACTCAATACATCACTAACGAATAGTAGAATCTTTTTATCTTTTGGTAAATTAAATACTCGACGAGCAAAAGCCTGGTTATGCAATTTAAAAATTGAGGTATCAAGCCCGTAAGGAATGTGTTGAATAGAGAATCCACTAAGCAGTTCGCTATTATTAGCCTTTTCGTACATCCAGTACGAAGGCGCTACTAATGTAAGTTGCTTACTTTGAGAAAAGGCTTCCTTCTTCTTAATCCGTATCTGTTGATCTAAATGTATAATACGCCCTTTGTTGCGAACCAAGTCACGCTGATAATGAAACCCTCCACTAAAAGGATTCATATCATGGAGTGTCCAAACAAGCGGTTTTTTACAGTTCCTGAAAAAGGAAGCATAATCAAGGAAGCGGGGAACCCAGTGCAAATTAATCACATCAGCCTCTTGATAGAGAGGGCTCTGTGTAATATCTGCCTCGCTATCTGGGAAACTAAACATATCGTAGTTCTTGGGAATGTCACGAAGCCTCTTGCTATTTTTTTGTTGCACAGTTTGGTGTAAAGTGAACTTATCAATAAGTTGCTGCTTTAGGGAACTTCCTCTTGGTTTCCAATAATAGCTTTCCTCTATTTCGGTTGTCTTTTTTTCCTGAAATAAGAATTTAGATTCTATCCCTTGTTGTAGTAAACCTCGATGAAGTCTGATACCCGCCACAGCAGCTCCTCCAGTATCTTTGGTACCAACATGTAAAACTTTTATATTCATTACGATAAAACTAAAAGTTGACTGTACAGTATTAGACATGCTATTGCATATATTGATAAGCTACACCGACAGCCTTTGCCTTATGAATCGGTCAACATTCTGTTTAAACTGTTCTTAAACTTGCTAATATCTACATATACATCAGAATGAGAGTTAACGACTTTGCTTTTATCCGGAGGGCAATTTTGATAGTAGTAGTTTAAATCATTAGCTGAAGCTAAACTAAAATAACAATTATTACGGCTATCATCCTCTTGTCTTAACTCAAATATGCAGCTACCTGGCTGCATAAATAACATATTGGACAAGCCTGCCCCGTGATTAGAGACGAGGTATTTAGCTCGTCTCGTGATGCTAATCTGCTCTTGGAATGATAAATCCTCAAAATGTACTGTAGAAAACTGATAAGCATCTAATACTTTAATCAATGCTTCTTCATTAAGAATCTTGCGGCGGCTAGCTTTACTTCTACTTATGTAGATTCTCTCTTGTTGAAAATGACCTTGGTTTCCTAGTTTAGCCAAAAGTTTCTGCCGAACCTCCTGAATAATATTCGGGCGATAATTACCAGTAGGTGCTGTATGTTCAATAATTAGAAGAGAATTTATTCCGTAAGTGGCTTCGTCCGATAAATATGTTGTTTCTGATATATCAAAAGCGTTTAGTGAGTGTTTTACAAAAGATAGCTTTTCGTACGCTTTCGGCAATAGTAGAGTATAGTCTTGGGCGTTAGCAATAGTACTGTGAAAAAGCCACAATCTTGGTAAAACGTCAAATAGCCAGTGGAAATAATTGTGGGATACCCTGTCAGTAATCCATAATGCTTTCTTATTAACGTTAATGCGTCTTCGGTCCCAGTAGTTTTTTTTTATAAACCTTAAGTAATCCTTGCTCAAGGAAAAGTTTGGATATTTTACCTTGCTATATTTCGTTAAGGACTCACTTACTTTACCCCATCTCAGAAAAACTCCTTCAGGCGTCATAACAGCACCCAATACTTCTTGCATAAAAATACTGGGTATGTTCTTACTAAATTCATGAGAGAAAAGTTCTTGATCCTCTTCGCAAAGGTTAATTGGATGCTTCCTTAAAACAATTTCCTCGCCAAGTATTTTAGTTTTACTCATTACTTACATCAAGCTCAGATAGAATACCAATAAAGTTGACTAATACCAACCAATGGCCTTATTTTAGATATAATGTTTTCACTTTGTTTTATCTGAACTTTTACAGATTGGAATACAGTGAATATCTATTGATGTAAACAGTAGATATTCAATTGCATGTCCATTCCCAGACTTGCTTTTGTGCCGACAAAAGGTTGCTCAGATTGTAAGCCAGGAGAATTAATATAGTATCTAAAACCACTATTTTTCAGAATTGCTAGAATTTCACTTAAAGACTGATTCACACCACTAAAAGAATGGTATTCTATGAATATATTTTTGGCATGATGTAGCTGATCTTGACAGTCTTTAATCACCTCCACTTCAGCCCCTTCAATATCTATTTTTAGAAAATCAATGGGTTCTTGTAAATAGTCTTTTAGCCTGACTGTTTTTACTTCTTTTTGCGTCATATTATGACCACCTTCTGTCACTCGCCCTGCATCCGCTCCCTCAGAAAAGAATCTTAACGTAGTTTCACTACTCCAAACCGCTCGTTTCTTGAGGGTAATATTAGAGAGCTTGAATACTTCTAGGTTATGTTTTAACATGCTAAATATCTCTTCGTCTGGCTCAAAACCAATGATCTTAGCATTGGGAAATAATTTTTTGAAATAAATAATACTCAATCCAATATTAGCTCCGCAGTCTAGAATATAGGGAGCAGAATTATCCGTACGAAATTTATAGATTTCCTTTTCAAATATCTCCTTCTTCATAAACAGAAAAGATGCTGCATCTGGTACCTTTATATTTTTCTCCAGTAGTACGGTTGATGTCTCCTTATATCTAGGCATGTTCAGCAGTCTTTGTCTCTCATTGTATTTCTTTCTATACTCAGGATTCAATACTTTTTTTAAAGAGTGTTTGATAGTATAGGGTACCGTATTTGACATTACTGTCTTAACTCTACTTTTTTTCCGAAAATGCTTTCGATAATACTGCTGCATGGCACGGCGAGCTTTTCTCGACTCTACAATAGGAATTGTTGTTACTCTAATATCATCAGCTAGCTTGCTCCAGCTAAATCTACTAGTATTGGTACTATTTATTCCACTACCATCATTACCTATATTATTTACTAACGACGGATACGGATGTAAAGAATAACCATTACGGAGAAAAAGAGAAGCATACCACTTCACCGCCCACGTTTTTAGTCTGCCCTCGGCATTGTCTACCAGCGTCTTGTAAAAGAAAGGATACGTTCCTCCTATATTGAATTTTGTTATATGATTTCCCTCTTTAATTTTCTCGGCCAAGAATTTTGCATCGGGGGTGAATAGTTTCCAAGCACGTTGCCATGTGCCCCATCCCCAACAAGAAGCCGTGTTATAGAAAAAAGTACTGGGAAGGCTGGCTTCCACCGGGAACATATAGCCCGATATATGCATCACTTTATCCTGATTTTCGTAAAAACTTAGAGAATCGTTCATATATTTGAGGAAGCTAGGTGAGGTAACGATATCGTCTTCCAAGACAATAATTTTTCCGTATTTATTCAATATTTCCGTTACACCATCAACAATAGAGTCCGCTAACCCTTTGTTCTCTTTAGCTTCTATGATAAACACCTCCTTACACCATTTTTTTTGACGTAAGACTTTCCGAGTTTGCTCAATTTGTTTTAGGATTGCTTTACTAGCGTTAGGTCTAGAGCCGTCGGCATATATGTACAGTACAGAATCTTTGGCTAGTTTATTCAGCGATAGAGCTTCTAAAGTGCTTAGCGTATGGTCTGGACGGTTGTAAACAAATAGGGCGATAGGAGCTAGATTATTATCTCTTAGTTGCATCTATTATCAGTGAAATATACCTTACTCTACTACCATTATTTCTCTGACTGTACCTTCTTAACCTTCTTCATTAAATTCCCTCATCATTCAACAGAATTTTTTACTTTAAGAGAAGTATATTGGTAAGAATTTCTATTCTGCCTTGGGTTAGATCTACATTACCTCTTCATTCACATATCAAGGCAATTTTCATTCTTGTAGAATATAGAAGTACACTTTTTGTGAGACACCCCCGGAGCAATCCCCCAGAAATCAATTCTGTAAAACTTTTTTTCCTGTAAAGTCTCTAAAGCTGATTTATATTGGGGGCGCTCGGAGTCGTCTAAAACAATGACTCCATCTTGGCATAAAGCACTTACTGATCTTAGGCAGCAGTTTACTCTATCTCTTCCATCTACAATTACCACATGAAATTTTTGTTTCACCCGATTCGCAGTATCAGCGTATCTGCCACCATATTCTAGCGGCTCATAGATCAGCTTAACGTTGTTTGGAACCGTTTCTTTTAGTTGATTAAACCACTCTTTATCATGCTCTACAGTCACTAGGCTCTCAACCTTTTTAGAAAAGTATAAAGTAGAATTACCACTTCCATACTCAAAAATAGTAAAGCCACTCTTGATTCTTTCACCGATAAAGTCCAGAAAAGGATAAGTAACCCAAGGGATTGGATTGTTGCTTCCATCAAGAGGTTGTTGGTTTTTGTAAGAATTAAACCAACCTACCTTTTGGAGGTAGCCATTTTTTGCAAAATACAATGCTTTTTTTTCCTCATCGTCTAGTAAATGCGCTATAATCCTCTTTTTCCCGAGTACTTTAAACAGGAAAAAGCGGATAGATGAAGACCAAATTTTACTTAACATATAGGATGAATTTATTCAAGCACTATTCAAACACAACATTCTCAGATAAGCTAAACGTGTGGTCTAGGTAAAAAGCACCTTGATTATCAGGTGGTAGTTTACCAGTGGAATAAAAATCACCCGGCTCTACCTTAAAGTAGAAAGCGTTCTGAATCCAATCGCTAATCTCGTTGTTGACCTTACAAAATAGTGTAAGGCTATAGGTACCTGGTTGTAAGGAAAGTTTTGGTATAGCGATATCAATGCTGTCGAATTTACCAGGATTCATAAATACCTGATCGGTGATTTCATTACTCAGGTACGAAACTCTGTTATCCTTCGAGTCATTAATACCTACAGATACTTTTATACTTCTAATATCGTTGAAGCTCGCTCTATGGCTCTCTGTTTTTAGTTTTAGAGTAAAGTTTTGTCCACTCATAACCGAGGACAACTTCCTTTGCTCTATATCCAGTATTTCAATGCTACTAAATCTGAGCATCTGTGTTCCTTTTCTATCTTTACGGCTGTTCAGAGATATGTCGGCAGCACTGATACTCTCTTGGAGATAATGATCTATGACGTGATTGATATCACCAGCTATCTTTACTGAACCGTTGTTTAAGAATATTCCACCTTTGCATAAATGGCTTACCGCTGCCATATTATGACTTACAAATAGTACGGTTCTACCCTCTCCTGCTACATCTTGCATTTTTCCTAAACATTTCTTTTGGAATTCAGCGTCACCTACTGCAAGTACTTCATCAATAATTAAAATTTCAGGTTCCAAATGAGCTGCTACTGCAAACGCTAAGCGTACTTTCATTCCTGATGAGTAGCGCTTAACGGGAGTGTCTAGAAATTTCTCAACTCCACTGAAATCTACAATCTCATCGAATTTAGCCTTGATCTCGTCACGCGACATACCTAAGATTGTCCCGTTCAGAAAAACATTCTCTCGCCCGGTAAGCTCAGGATGAAATCCAGTGCCTACTTCCAATAAAGAAGAAACCCGGCCATCGATTTCTATTCGCCCAGTAGTAGGTTCGGTAATACGAGACAGAACTTTTAACAAGGTACTTTTTCCTGCACCATTCTTTCCAATAATACCAATCGCTTCCCCTTGCTTCACCTCAAAAGAAATATCCTTCAGTGCCCAAAACTCTTCGGTTTTTTGAGCACCTCTACGGCCAACTAAACTTCTAAATGCGTCCTGCAGACTTCCACTAGAGGTATCACCAATCGAGTAGCGTTTAGAAATGTTTTCAACGGATATTGCTACGTTACTCATAATCACACAATGTCTGCAATAATGCGTTCTACCTTTTTAAAATAAAAGAGTGAGCTGGTGAATAGTAAAATAACTACTCCAAACGAAATATAAGATAGCTCATTGGGGGGGCTACTGCCTAAAATACTCCAGCGAAAACCATCAATGATTCCAGCTATAGGATTTAGATAATAGATAATCGATGCCCATTCTGGAATTCGATTTACTAATAGGCTAGATGGATATGCCACTGGTGTCAAGAACATTCCAAATCGCACTAGAAAAGGAACAATATTTTGAAAGTCCCGGAACCTAATTGTGAGCGCACTTAGCCAAATTCCAACTCCCAAAGCAGCTAACACTACCAATATGATAAAAAATGGCAAGAAGAGGATATTAGCAGATGGTGAAAAGCTATAAACTATCATTAACCCCAGAATTATTAGAAGAGCAATACCGAAGTCAATCAAGCCAACGACTGCTTTGGAAAGAGGAATAACTAATCGGGGAAAGTAAATTTTCTGCACCATACTTTGGGCACCGATAATAGAACTGCCTGCTTGGCTCATTACAGTAGAAAAATATGTCCAAGAAGCCAATCCACAAGCGGCAAATAGTACGTACGGTACATTGCCCGTATCTAACTGTAAACCACGACTGAATACTAAACCAAATACTACTAACGTCATAAAAGGCTGAATAAACGCCCAAATAAACCCTAAGAAAGTTTGAGCATATTTTACCTTAAAATCGCGATAAGACAGTGTATAAAACAGGTCTCTGTAATCAGCTAATTCTTTTAAGTCAAGCGATAATGCACTTTTATTAGCATCTATGATGGTTTTGGGCATTCGTTATACTTTATAATACGCTCGGTACCAATCTACGAAACTTTTAATTCCTTCCTGAATACTAGTTTTGGGTTTAAACCCTACGTCATTCATTAGGTCTTCTACGTCAGCATAGGTGGCAGGCACATCTCCATCCTGAATGGGCATCAGATTCTTCTCAGCTTCTCTTCCTAGATTTTTCTCGATTTCCTTGATAAAATCTAATAGCTTTACTGGGTGGTTATTGCCAATATTATACACTTTGTAGGGCGCAAAACTGGTAGCTGAATCAGGTTCTTCACCGTTCCAGTCGGGGTTGGTCTGAGCTACATTCGGTAGTAGTCTTGCGATTCCTTCTACAATATCGTCTACGTAGGTGAAGTCCCGTCTCATATTACCGTAGTTATATACATCAATGGGGCGATTTTCCAGAATAGCTTTCGTAAATAGGAATAGCGCCATATCGGGCCTGCCGTAGGGACCATAGACCGTAAAGAACCGTAATCCGGTAGTTGGAGTTCCGTAAAGGTGGGAATAGGTATGAGCCATTAGTTCGTTGGCTTTTTTGGTAGCAGCATACAATGAAACCGGATGATCCACATTATGATGCACCGAAAAAGGCATCTTAGTGTTAGCTCCGTATACTGAGCTGGAAGAGGCATACAATAAGTGCTTTACCGGAAAATGGCGGCAGGCTTCCAGAATATTCAAGAAGCCCGTTACATTAGAAGCGGTGTAAGCATAGGGGTTTTGCAGCGAGTACCGTACTCCGGCTTGGGCTGCTAAGTTTACTACGTAATCAAGGCGGTATTCTTCAAATAACTGATCAATAGCTGGTTTATCCTCTAGTTCTACCTTCTGGAAAATGAAATCCGAATGACTTTCCTGCAAGATTGCCAGACGATCTTCTTTTAGCTTAACATCGTAGTAATCATTAAGATTATCAATGCCTATTACCTGATAACCCTCTTTTCCTAGCCTATTCGCTAAGTGGAAACCAATAAAACCTGCTACACCGGTAATTAAAACCTTCTCTCCCATGTTTATAATCGATTGTCAACCAACTCTTTATTTAGAAAACTCTTTACATCGTAAATAATCGTACCACTCTCTCGATATCTCGGCCAATCTATACTTTGGAATGTATCATGCCCTACCGCAACCACAATGCCATCATAGGTGTCTTGTAAATTTTCTACGAGCGATAAGCCATATTCGAGGAGAACTTCCTCAGTATCAGCCAAAGGATCGTAGACTTCCACATTAATTCCGAAGCTTTGTAGCTCCCGAATAATATCAATCACTCGGCTATTTCTGATATCAGGACAATTCTCCTTAAAGGTGATACCTAGCATGAGTACTTTGGCTTCACGAATTGCATTCCCTTCTTGCGATAGAAGTTTCACCAGTTTATTTGCTACAAAGATCCCCATGTTATCATTAATCCGCCGCCCAGCTAGAATTACCTGGGGATGATAACCTACACTTTCAGCTTTATGTGTCAGATAGAATGGGTCAACCCCAATGCAATGTCCACCTACCAAACCCGGACGGAACGGCAGAAAATTCCACTTCGTTCCCGCTGCTTCCAATACCTCTTTCGTATCTATTTCTAAGCGGTCAAAGATTAATGCTAATTCATTAACAAAAGCAATATTGATGTCGCGTTGGGCATTCTCAATGACTTTAGCTGCCTCAGCGACTCGTATGGAAGATGCCTTATGCGTACCCGCTATAATAATGGATGCGTACAGTTGATCTATCTGTTCAGCTATTTCTGGAGTACTTCCACTGGTTACTTTTTTAATGGTATTTACCCGATGTTCTTTATCTCCCGGATTAATTCGTTCGGGCGAATAACCACAGAAAAAGTCTTGGTTATATGTCAGCCCACTTACTCTTTCTAAAATAGGTACACAATCATCCTCGGTACATCCCGGATACACCGTAGATTCGTAAATTACCCAATCGCCTGGTTTTAGCACCTTACCTACACTCTCGCTAGCTTTGTAAAGTGGAGTCAGGTTGGGTTTTTTATATTCATCAATAGGAGTGGGGACTGTAACAATGAATACATTACAATCTCGAATGTCTTCTAGGTTATCGGTGCATCTAAACCCTTCCGCAGCTGCAATTTCATCGGAGGTAACTTCCCGCGTGGTGTCTAATCCATCTCGCAACTCCTGTATACGGGTTTGATTAATATCATAACCAACAACCATAAACTTCTTACCAAACTCTACTGCCAATGGCAGGCCTACGTAGCCTAAACCAATTACAGCGATTGTTCGCTCACTCAGTGCCTGATGCTCAATCATTGAAGTTTTAATTTAAGGTTACCATAGATGATTTGAACAATAACAACAGCAAAGCCGATGGCCAACCCAGCAAACAACGATAGTATGATAATTAACTCTTCATTGGGTTCACTTTTTCGCAGAGGAACTTGAATAGGTTCTAACACTTTAAATGCCGGAGTTTCCTCCTGTACTTTGATCCGGGCTTGCTCTAGTTGTTGAGCCACACTTTGATATAAGCTAAAAGCTAAATTATACTCCGTTTCAGCCCGTTCTAACTCAATACGCCCTCGCTCGGTTACGATATTAGCATTTCTATCCTGAATAGCGGCAAGATTTTGCTGAGCCTGCCTATACCTTTCCTGTTTCTCCTCGTACTGTTCTTCTATAAATACTAAGTCAGCTTGTACCTTCTCTATTCGGTAGGCAGTAATATATCGAGTCAAATAATTTACAGAAAGCTCAGTGGTTTTAGCGGCAATTATCGGGTCGGGCATAGTGGCACTTACCTTTACCATGCCATTATCTTCTATAGTGGTAGTAATTCGATTCTTGAGCTTAGAAATTACCAACAGTTGACGTCCATTAAGCGTAATGGGCTGATAGAGGGTATCTTTTCTACCTAAAACGGGAGTAGAAATTACCTGAGATGAAGTATCTTCAGAAGTAGAGGAAGCTAAGTTCTGTACATCTGGTGTAGGTTTGTCAAATAAAGACAGCAAGCGAACTGGCAGTTGAATTAGTATACGAGGCAAACCTAAAGTATACCGCTTTATGTATTCCGTAACAGGAGGAGTATCAACTTCTGTGAAATAATAGTACAGGCTCATAGTAGTATCTAGTGTAGAGAAGTGCATCTCCTCTTCCATAATGGCTAGATAAGATGATGTGCTCTGAGTAATATCTGGGTACAAAGTCTTATCTAGAGTTCCAGAAGAACCATCTAGACTAACTCCGGCAAACCCTCCTAATTGCCGAAGTAAATTGGAAGAACCTCCCATCGAACTTGTGTTGCTAGACTGAGGCATGAGCACAATCTCGGCACTATATTCAGCGGGGCTAACAATAGCGATAAACAACCCTAGCATAAATGAAGTACCAATAGCTATCAATACAACCTTTCTTCTACTCCACACCTGCTGGAAAAGCTCAAGCAGATCGATTTCGTCCTCTTCCTGTAACACAGAGTCCGTACGATTATAGTGAGCTTTTTGCTCTTCGGACGTCATATCTTTAGGCTGGGGCTTGGTCTCGATATATTCTTCCGGGGCTTTCACATTCAGTACATATCAATTGTCATAATCATTACTCAATAACATCCAGTACTCGGATTAGGACTAGACTTAGTGTTGCCAAAGTTGAACTAATAATTGCTGCCTGCTGAAACGATTGACTATCTTTTGGTGGTTTCTCTGGCACAATAATTTCAGCTCCAGGTCTTACACTAGGATAGTTCTTGAAAAACAGAAAGCTACGAGTGCGATCTACGGAACCATTAGCGTAGATAATATACGAGCGTTTTCTATCAGCAATTTGGGTAAAACCTCCCGATTCGGCTATGTAATTTTTAAATCGCTTAGAGCGATCGTAGCGCGATGATACTGGGTACAAAACCTCGCCACCCATACGAACGGTTTGCAATTGCTTTGGTATTTCTAAAGTATCTCCCGCTAATAATCTAATATCATATTTAGAACGGGGGCGACTCAGAATTCTGTCTAAATTGATGCCAATACTATGAGTTTCGGTCTCGATTAATTGGTAACGGGGAACTTCTATATCCTCTAAATCTTCCTTATCAATAACAATTGGCGATAGCTGAGCAGTTTGGTTAGTCGTAGTATTTTGACGAGGAGTGGACGATTGCTGGGACTCATTTAAAAAATACTGCTGGTAGCGTAAAAAACGTAGGGAATCACGCAGAGCTTCGTCCTTTAAGGCTTTCTCTTCGTAGAAGGCCGGGTTACGCCGAATCAGTCGGGCACCCTCTTGATAAGCATAAGGAGTTAATCCTCCAGCTCGCTGTACCAAATCGGCAATACTTTCATCTTCACTAGTAATCGCATACTCACCCGGATAGGCTACTTCGCCCCTAACATATACTGTTTGCTCTGGTTCATAGTCTAGTGACTTACGGACAAATACCTGATCCGAGGGTAATAGCTCGAAATTCTTAGCCGAATCAGATAAAACTAAAGCTGTATTAATGTCAAACCGGAATGTTTTAGTTGTGTAAGTTCCATTAGTGCCAGCACCAGCATTCCTTGTTGGGCGAGCAACATCTACCTTGGAACTATATGCTGATTCTCTCACCCCACCAGCCATCGCTACTATATCGCCTAATGTCATCCCTTCCATATAGGGATAATAGCCAGGGTCAGGCACTTCTCCATCAATACGGACAGTGTAGCCTTCTTCGAGATCGGTAATTGCATATACCCGTAGTATATCTTCTCGCTGTAGTAAAATCGGTGGGTGGTTACCACTCAGTATATCTCGCAAGTCAATCGGTAACATTTGAGGAGTTAGGTCGGCACCCTTACGATAAAGCTGAGCGCGCCCTACGTAAGCATCTTCCCTCAGCCCCTCAGCCTTTTCAATCAGCTCCCGAACGCTAAGCCCTTCGGTTAGAGCATATTCACCCGGATGAAAAACAGCACCTAATACTTCTACCCGATTTTCGTACCGATCCAAAATAGAATCAATGGAAACTACGTCGCCATTTTCGTGCTGAAAGCTACTGATTTCTGGCTGAGTAACATCCATAATTTTTTTAGCCCGAGGGGTATTACGAGTTACTTTTAACCGATGGGTATAAGCTCGGTCGGTAAACCCGCCCCCAAACTTAATTGCTTCGGCTAGGGTCTCCTCCTTTTTCATTTCGTAGTAACCCGGCCGTTTGATCTGTCCTTCCAGTTCAATACGGGTCTCGTAAGGTACTACTCGGATGATATCTTGGTCTTGTAATTGAGCCGTAGCTGACGTTTCCTCGGTGCCAACCAGGAAGTCGTACATATCCAAGATTTCTACTACTTCGCCACTTCGTACAATTTCTACGTTACGAAACGAGCCAATGAAGGAAGGTCCCCCCGATAAATACAAGGCATTGAAAGCACTGGCTAATGAAGGTAAAGTATAAGTGCCAGGTTTACGAATCTCCCCGACAACAGTCACCTTAATACTCCTTACTCCACCTAAAGTTACTTCAGCATAAGTGTTGGCTGGACGCTCCCGGTTGCCTCGTAATCCAGCGTAGATTTCGGATAGCCGATTGATGATTCGCCGTTCGGCTTCTTCCATCGTAAGGCCATTCACGTAGACTGGCCCGAGATTATCGATACGTATAGCACCGCTTCGGTCTATCTCTAATAGATAATCCTGTTGAGAGGCACCCCATATGTTAATAGAAAGTTCATCTCCTGAGCCTAATTGATAATTATTAGGGGTAGCAATTGTTAAATTAGGCTCAAACGTTAAATCTTGGCTATTGAATAAGTCAAAGCCAAATACTTTTTGTTCCTCGGCAGTTATATCATCCAAAGAGGTATCCCGTTGGGACATTTGCGATAAACTATCAGTCTCGGTATCGGACAAAGAAGAAGATACACCGTTTTGATTGCTACGAGGAGAACTGCGTTGCAGATTCCGAATGCGCTGTAATAACTTGTTCAATTCGGTCTGGGGCATTCTTCGAATAACCGCTTGTTCCTGAATAGTTTGAATACTGATGTTACGTTCTTCAGCCACCTGAATAAGGCGGCGAATTTGATCATCCGAATAGTCATCTACCCGTACCCGACTCCAGTCTTGCTGACGAAGTAAGCTCGCCGCATCTTGTCCGTAAACTGCGGTTAGGGCAGATATTATTAGTAAGAAAAGAAAGGAAAAATAGCGTTTCTTCAACATATAGTACTTTGCGGCGTGAACTCGTTAAAGAGTCAGTTTTATTCGCTGAGGGTAGTTCACTCAAGTGCAAAACTACATATACTCTAACTATCTGACAAACACCGACGTTAATTTGCTAAGTTCAGGGACGAAGGCCCCTAATAGTGATATTGTGTTGACTGGCAATAACTAGTCAAAAATTACGCCATAAATAAAAAATCTTACTTATTTATATTCGTTTATGGAAACGGAAAAAACCGAGCGAATAGTATTATCTGATTAAACAATAAAATATAAGTAAGTGAGTGTAAGCCTTGCTCAGTAATGGCATCCAATAAAACTGGTGAATAGGATGAACTTGTACATCGTACCAAAAATTAAGGTTTGTTGTAGTTCCACTCATTTTTTTAACAAGCAACGCTTTATCCCTCAAGCAAGCTTGGAAATCCGCTCCCTTGTCCGCACCTTCGTACTATGAGCCAACCTACCAAAAAATTATTTTTACTAGATGCTATGGCGCTCATTTATCGGGCGCATTTTGCCTTTAGTAAAAATCCCCGTATCAATTCTAAAGGTATGAATACGGGAGCTGCGTTGGGTTTTACCAATTCACTAGTAGAAGTACTCAACAAAGAAAAACCTTCCCATATTGCCGTAGCTTTTGATACCTCAGCCCCTACTTTCCGCCATGAACAATATAAAGAATACAAGGCCAATCGGGAAGCTCAACCTGAGGATATTCGGGTAGCGATTCCAATTGTGAAAGATATTGTGCGGGCGTTTAATATTCCAGTATTGGAGATGGATGGGTTTGAGGCTGATGATATTATTGGAACCATTGCCAAGCAGGCGGCTCGTCAGGATTTTACGGTGTACATGATGACCCCTGATAAGGATTATTCGCAGTTAGTGGAAGATTGTATCTTTCTGTATAAACCGGCCTACATGGGCAATAGTGTGGAAATATTGGGCATTCCGGAAGTGCTCAAAAAGTTTGATATTCAGGAAGTTATGCAAGTATGCGATATGCTAGGATTGCAGGGCGACTCGTCCGATAATATTCCGGGAATTCCAGGAGTGGGATCAAAAACGGCTTCTAAGTTATTAAAGGAATACGGTTCGGTAGAAGGGGTCATTGCCAATGCTGACCAACTCAAGGGTAAGCAAAAAGAACGGGTAATTGAATTTAGCGAGCAGGGTTTACTATCTAAAGAATTAGCTACCATTAAGATTGATGTGCCCATTCCGTTTGATGAGAAAGATTTACGACTGGATGACCCGAATGAAGCTGAATTACGAAAGTTATTCGACGATCTCGAGTTTCGTACCCTTGCCCGCCGGGTGCTAGATAAGCATCCAAATCTTTCAGCCGAACAAGGCAGCTTATTTGCTACAGAAGAACCAGCCAATGACCACAACGAGCTACCCTTTTCCTTTGAGAATACTATTGAGAATACCGAGCACGACTACCAGCTGGTAGACACCGCCGAGAAGCGAGCTAATCTAATTGGTAAGTTGACTAGAGAATCGGCTATTTGCTTTGATACTGAAACTGATGGCCTGGATGCCTTAGAAACCCAGTTGGTGGGGTTGGCTTTCGCTTGCAAAACTGGAGAGGCCTACTACGTTCCGATCCCTGAGAATAAAGATAAAGCCCAACAAGTGGTAGATGAATTTAACGCCTTACTAGAGAATGAGAAAATCCTGAAAATTGGACAAAATCTCAAGTTTGATATACTGGTACTGAAAAAATACGGCATAGAAATAGCCGGGGTCATGTTTGATACCATGATCGCCCACTATCTAATCGATCCGGAAACCAGTCATGCCATGGATGCTATGGCGGAAAATTACTTAGACTACAAGCCCGTTTCCATCGAGAGCCTTATCGGTAAAAAAGGCAAGAATCAGGGAAGTATGCGGGATATTCCGGTAGAGCAAGTCACTGAATATGCTGGGGAAGATGCAGATATAACACTGCGCTTAAAAGAAACTTTTGAGGAAAAACTAGGCAAAGATGAAAAGTTACTGAAGCTATTCAATCGGATGGAAATGCCACTGGTTCCGGTGCTAGCTGCAATGGAATACGAAGGGGTAAAGGTGGATCCAACTGTATTAGAAGAGCTTTCGCGTGAATTGGCACAAGACATCGTTCAGATTGAGAAGAAGATTTATGAGATAGCCGGAGTAGAGTTTAATATTGGATCTCCCAAGCAATTGGGCGAGGTACTATTCGATCATTTAAAACTGCTAGAGAAACCCAAACGCACCAAGTCAGGTCAGTATGCTACTGGCGAAGCTATTCTTTCTGATTTGGCGACCGAACACGATATTGCGCGTCGTATTTTGGATTACCGCGAATTAGTCAAACTCAAGAATACCTATATTGATGCCCTGCCCAAGCTAATTAGTCCAAGAGACAACCGTATCCACACCTCTTACAATCAGGCAGTAACGGCTACCGGACGACTAAGCTCTACCAACCCTAATTTGCAGAATATTCCTATCCGTACCGAGAAGGGGCAGTTGATCCGTAAGGCGTTTGTCTCACGAAGTGATGAATTCATATTATTATCAGCGGACTATTCCCAGGTTGAATTGCGAATTATGGCCTCTTTTGCCCAGGACGAAACCATGATGAATGCCTTTCAGAATGGGCAAGATATTCACGCGGCTACGGCTAGTAAGATATTTGATGTCTCACTAGACGAGGTGACTCCTGATATGCGACGCAAGGCCAAAACCGCTAACTTTGGTATTATCTACGGCGTTTCTGCTTTTGGTCTGGCACAACGGTTAAGTATTCCCCGATCTGAGGCATCCGCCATCATCAAATCCTACTTTGAACAGTTTCCTAGCGTTCGGCAGTACATGGATAAGGTAATTCAGCAAGCTAGAGAGGCTGGGTATGTAGAAACTGTATTAGGACGTAAGCGGTATCTACGCGATATTAACTCTCGCAACCCCACGTTGCGCGGTTACAGCGAGCGCAACGCTATTAACGCGCCTATTCAGGGCACGGCTGCCGACATGATTAAAATTGCGATGGTAGATATTGCTGAGTGGATGCGGAAGGAAAAACTACAATCCCGCATGATCCTACAAGTACACGATGAACTGGTTTTCGACGCCCACCGCGACGAGCAGGAAAAACTACAAGAAAAAATCAGTGAACTGATGATTAATGCCTTACCATTAGATGTCCCGATGGAAGTAGGAACAGGACTCGGAGAGAACTGGCTGCAAGCACACTAGCCGGAGACGGGCCGCTGTGGAACAGAAACCGGAAAATATAAAATTAGCTGAATGTCTATATTTAAAAACCAATCAAAAAAATACACGGTGGCTGTAATTTTGGGAGAAAATATCCAGAAGCTCCAGTCTCCGTCTAAAGATTTTCGGTAATAAACTCAGTAATCATCGTGAATAGATGCAGGCGAGTGTTACCGCCGTAAATACCGTGGTTGCGATTGGGATAGTAAAATGAATCAAAGGGTTTACCCGCAGCAATCAGCGCATTCTGCATTTCTACTGCATTCTGAAAGTGTACATTGTCATCACCTGTACCGTGAATTAGAAGCAAGTCTGCTTCCAGCTTCTCAGCGTGGGTGAGCGGCGAATACTGATCGTAGCCCTCGGGGTTGAGTTGTGGCGTTTGCAAGTAGCGTTCGGTATAAATTGTGTCGTAGAGGCGCCAGTTAGTGACTGGGGCAACTGATACTCCCAGCGAAAAAACATCATTTCCTAATAGTGTACTCAATAGTGTCATATAACCACCGTAACTCCAGCCCCAGATACCAATCCGATCAGCATCTACATAGGGTAAATCGCCAAAGTAACGAGCACTAGCAATCTGGTCTTCTACTTCATATTTACCCAATGTATTATAAGTCACTGTCCGAAAATCTTTTCCTCGGGCTCCGGTACCCCGGTTATCTACACAGGCCACCAAGTACCCTTGTTCTGCTAAATAATGGAACCAAGGTTCATGCCCTGCCATCCATCGATCCATCACCATTTGTGATCCGGGACCACCATACACAAACATCAATATCGGATAGGTTTTCGTCGAGTCAAAATCAGTAGATTTAATGATGTAGGCATTTAGTTTCAAGGTGTCGCCTACCGGAACTTGCGTATATTCCTTGGTACCCATCTGGTAGGAGGCTACTTCTTCCTCTAGTTCAGAATTATCCTCCAGCACTTTTATTAGTTTACCACTAGGGGCTTGGTGCAAACTCACCTGAAGGGGCTGAGCTGACGATGAGTGACGATCAATATAGTAAGAGAAATCAGGATTAAGGGTAATACGGTGCGTACCCGGCTGTTCGGTTAGTCGCTTCTTCCGCTTCCCATCCATCCGAACGGTATACAAATGGCGTTGTAGTGGAGATACTTCAGTAGAAACGTAGTAGACCAGCTTTTTATCTTCATCCACGCCTAAAAACTGGCTTACTTCCCAATCACCTTGAGTAATTTGTCGCACTTCTGAACCATCTAGATTATGCAAATAAATATGCTTAAACCCGTTCTGCTCACTGGTTCGCACAAACTGCTTTCCATTTTCCAGATATACTAACTGATCGTTAAAGTCTAAATCTACGTAAGTATCACTTTCTTCGCTCAGTATTACTTCAGCCTTTCCGCTCCCAGCATTAGCATGGATAATTTCTAGCTTATTTTGCAAACGATTCATCCGAATAATTGAGAGCAAATCATTATCAGTCGTCCACTGCATACGGGGTACATAGACATCAGTCTCTTCACCTATGTCTACTGGAGTAGTTTTCTGGTCAGCCAGATGGTAAATAGATACACTGACCGTAGAATTAGTCTCCCCGGCTTTGGGATATTTGAATCGATAATCTTCAGGATACAGCCCATTCCACAGCTGCATATTATACTCTGGCACCTGAGATTCGTTAAACGAGAGGTAGGCGATCTTATCTCCTTCCGGTGACCAGAAGAAGGCCTGGGTTACTGAAAATTCTTCTTCGTATACCCAATCCGTGCTACCGTGAATGAGCTTATTCTTTTCCCCATCATCTGTTATCTGGGTGACCAAACCGTCGCTAAGGGTTACATAAAATAGGTTGTTGTCCCGGACAAAAGCTACTTTGCTGCCATCGGGCGAAAAGGTAGCATAGGATTGCTTTCCGCCATCGACTAATGGGCTAAAAGAGCCATCGCTACGGTCATATACATAGTAGTAAGCCCGAGAAGAGCGGCGATAAATTGGCTCCCACTCAGTAGCAATTAGCACTCGGCTCTCGTCGGGACTGAAGGAATACCGCTGATACGCCAGGGCAATTGGCTCGCCTTCCGGCACCAGATTGCGCCCATTAACCAGTGTATCCACGGCTTCTCCAGTCGTGATATCGTACTGAATAATATGCTGGTAGTACTCGGTTTCTTCCTGAACTTGTGAAGTGTAGTATTGTCCGTCATTCATCCAATTAATTCCTTGCACGTCGTTTTGGGCAAATAGCCCTCGTTCATAAATATCTTCCAACATGAGTGACTGGGTTTGCGCCCAGCTATGACCAGATTGCGATAGTAGGGATAGCGATAAAAGGGTTGAAAAGATTAATCTTCCTCGAATTTTTAGTTCTTTGCTCATTTTCTTACACGTCAGTGATTCCAAAGCCAAAAATAACGGTTTCGTTGATAAAAGTAGTTGAAAGGAGAACAGTTTACTAGTCCAAGCATTATATACACTAGGCAATAACAAATGTGATTTTTTTGGTAGAGGTATTTATTTTTTAAGTGATTTTTTTCTTGCCTTCTAAACAACTCGTCACTAAAACTATTATTTCTTACAAATAAGGCTAGCAACCTTCTAGCAGTGGTATAGTTTATGTACAGGTAATATTGACCTAAATGGCGTCTAAAAAGAAAAATTTTTCGGAGCTAATCACCCAATCGGATGTGCCAATACTAGTAGATTTTTACGCAACCTGGTGTGGTCCTTGTCAGACTCTCAGTCCAGTTATTAGCGATACTGCTCGTGACTTTAAGGAGAAACTCAAAGTAATAAAAGTAGATATAGATAAAAATCGGTCAGCAGCCATGAAGTATAACATCCAAGGTGTACCTACGCTAATTCTATTTCAAAAAGGAAAAATATTATGGCGCCAATCCGGACTCATAACTAGAAAAGACCTGAAAAATTCCCTGAAAAGAGCAATAAGTAATGACTGATGAGTAATGAGTAATGATTAATGAATGATAGCCTACCCATTAATCATTACTCATCAAATAGTATTTAACCACAATTATTTCACTTAAACAAACTCAAACATTATGAAGAAAGTATTGTATTCGTTTTTATGGCTCGCCACCGTGGGAGGCTTTTTATTCCTAACCAGTTGTGGTGAGGATAGCGAAGATCCCGCTCCAGGTGGTTCTATTACTCTTTCTACTGCAGATGGCGCAATATCTGGTGATACGTTATTAGCTGCTCCAGGTGCAGAGGTTAAAATTGCAGCTTCATTAGGAGCAACTAGTACTGAAACAATCAGCGTAGTAACTAACAATAGCTCGGTAGTAAGCGTGCCTAGCACAAATACCATTACTTCTGGCGATACCATCACCGTAACAATAGGTGCCTCGGCTAGCTTAGGTGACGAAGCTACGTTAACCTTCAGTGCAGATGGCATAAATGAGCAGTTAATTATTGAAGTTGGTTTTAATACTGTAGTTGATGCGGCACTAGCTACCCCTAATCTTAGTATCTTGGTGGCAGCATTGCAAGAAGCTGAATTAGTAACTACACTACAAGGTGGTGGCCCTTTTACGGTGTTTGCACCAACTGATGCCGCTTTCACGGCATTGCTCACTCAACTAGGGGTAACTGCTGAGGAGTTATTAGCTCGAGATGACTTAGAAGATATACTATTATATCATGTAGTGGCAGCAGAAGCAGGTGCCGTTCTTTCGGGTGACTTAACCGATAATCAGATTATCGCAACGCGAAATGGTGACTTTGATTTATTAGCTTCAGTAGATGGAAGTACAGTTATGATCAATGGCGCAACAGTTGTTACACCTGATATTACCACCGGTAATGGCGTAGTTCATATCATTGATGAAGTTCTTTTGCCTCAAACTGTAGCTGAATATGAAGCAGTATTATTAGAAGCTCCTCTTGGTGACCGCACTTCAAAAACATTCTTTAATTCAAAGAATGGTATGACATATACCGTTCAAGAAGTTATTGATGGAAATGATATTTCTTCCGCAGATATAGATTTTGGATACTACTACGGTCAAACTAATGAGGCATCCATCGCATCCCCAAATGATTACCCTACCAATATACAAGACTTAACATCTAGTGGAGCTAACTGGAGTGCGCTTAATGCAACCACATTCCGTACTACCAATCTTACGTTAGATGATTTTAACGCTATTGGAGCAGCTGATGCAGCTCGTTTAGTACAGGAATATGAAGTCGTTACTGAAGATCCTACCGGAGAGATAAATAACTTGGCAGCAGGTGAACTATACTCGTTCAGAACAGTAGATAACCGTTACGGTATCATTCGTATTCTTGAGATAACCCCTGGCGATGGCGCAAATGGTGAAATCGAGATAGAAGTAAAAGTCACTAACTAGAAATAATTAGTTAGCCAAAATTACAAAAGCGTGAGGGTTTCGGCTCTTGCGCTTTTTTATTGGGTGGTGTTTCACAGAATTACTTCTTCTGATCCTAGTACAGGAATTTGGCTGGCTTTAAAGTCTTTTTTGTTTCGAGTAATAATAGCATCTACTTTTCCCTGTCGTAACGCGCAAAAGTATTGAGTACCATCCTCAAAATCTTTAAATTTAGAAGAAATGGCCGCTGACAAATCTTCCTTATGAATAGGCTGAACGTCAATATACTGAAGCAACCTCCCTATTTTTTCCTTGGCGGCATCCCTACCAACCTCCTTCTCCAGAATATAGTAAGTAGTTATTACCGAATTGTCAGATGTCCATAGCTCCCATTGCTTAATTCGCCCCTGGTTAAAAATTTGTAAAGCAAACTTGCCAAATGGCTTTCGGTTACCCAAAAAGTCTAGGATAATGTTGGTATCTAGAAAATAGACCTTCATCGACGGTGCTTTTCGGCTAGAATAGTACGAACAATCTGTTTATCATCCGTATCAGTAGGAAGGTCAACTGAACCAAATAGCCCTTCAAACTCTTTAGGAACTTCTTCAATGGTCTCTTCTGAAGAGGTTATTCTCTCTAGATACGATTCCACCAGATCCGATAAACTTCGGTTGGTATGTTTTGCATACTGCTTTGCTTTTTCAATGATCGTCTTATCTAAAGTCAATGTTAACTTAGTAGGCATAACACGTGTGTTTTTTTTAGCAATACGTGTTTGCTTCAACTTTGTTTCCCGCTCAGCTATAGAACTAAAGAGGGGTAAGAAGTTCAAAGACAGTTTCTGTCAGTAATTAAGTGAAGAATTCGAGAGCTTTTAGTAGTCAAGCTTTTTATGTATGGGTTTCGGCTCTTTTGCTTTCTTTGTGGCAAATTTTTAAGCAAGTATGAACTTTGATTATCATTTAGTGTTTCCTATATTTGCAGTCCTTTTTTGAGAAGACTATAGCTAACGATAATACCATGAGCGATCTACTGACATTTGTAGAACAAGAAATAGCCCAGGATACTCGGTCAAAATTCCCAGATTTCCAGGCAGGTGACACCGTTAACGTGCACGTAAGAATTAAGGAGGGGAATAAAGAGCGTGTTCAGCAATACCAGGGAACTGTTATCCAACGGAAAAACCCAAGTAGCAGTGGCGAGACTTTCACAGTACGAAAGATTTCTAATGGGGTAGGAGTAGAGCGAATCTTCCCCTTGCTCTCACCCAGCATTGATAAAATTGAACTGATCCGCCAAGGTAAAGTACGGCGTGCCCGCCTTTATTACTTGCGAGGCCGACAAGGAAAAGCGGCACGAATCAAGGAGCGACAGCGGCATTCCTCAAAATAGTTTTGATGAAGAAGCGGTGTGGCCACCGCTTTTTTTATACTGTTTTCAGTTGGGTAGCTGCCAACTCAACGGTGAAGACTACATATTTTTAGTCATCTTTTTGCTGTACTTCTCCAGTTCTTCTACAGCTATATCTGCAATTTCTTTAATTCGTTCTACACCTTCCTCCCAGGCATCTTCCAGATCATAGAGAGCATCATTAGCCGAGTCATTTATCTTCTTGCGGTTACGCTTACCACTATCCGGAGAGATAGTAAGACCTAACAATGTTCCCGCTGCTAAGCCAAGCACAAATGCCACTAAAGTTTTTCCTTCATTGTCCATAAAAAAAGTATTAGGTAGAATAAAAATAGTTAGTACATCAAATTACAGAAAAATAAGGGAAATGCCCGCCGCCCTATCCCCAAATTTTCAATATTTTTGCCTATACCAACACTACTCAGTGTATTGATCATCTAATTGCCTACATCTTGCAACAATTACATATTCATAAACCCGAACCTACTATTCAAACTACGGTTCAATTGCCCGCTTCTAAAAGCGAGAGCAATCGGGCACTGATTATTCAGGCACTTACCTCAGAAGAAATTACCCTGCATAATCTTTCGGAGGCTCGCGATACCCAAACCATGCAACGGCTACTACGGTCTAACGAACCTGAGTTAGATGTACTAGATGCCGGAACAACCATGCGCTTTTTGATTGCTTATTGCACAGTGGGAAAATTAGGTAAAATACTTAAAGGTACCCCCCGTATGCACCAGCGCCCAGTGCGAATTCTGGTTGATGCCTTACGGGAAATTGGGGCAGATATTCAATACCTACAAGAAGAGGGCTACCCTCCCTTACACGTACGGGGCATGACCCTCAGTCAAGAGATGAAGCACGTGCGAATGCGGGGCGACATAAGTAGCCAGTACATCTCGGCTCTATTGATGATTGCGCCTTGCTTTGAGCAAGGCTTACAACTAGAATTAATTGGTAAGATCGGTAGTCGCCCCTATATCAATATGACCTTGGCGTTGATGGATCGGTTTGGCGTTTCGGGCGTCTGGGAGAATGAGCAGATAATCCGAATAAAACCAGCTTCTTATCAATCAGGTAGTTATACTATTGAGTCCGATTGGTCGGGGGCTAGTTACTGGTATAGCATAATAGCATTTGCTGAACAGGGAGAAGTAGTACTTAGGGGGTTACGAAAAGATTCTTTTCAGGGTGATCAGGCCATTGTAGAAATTATGGAAAACCTAGGAGTAGAAACGATCTTTGAGGCAGATGGCGCTCGATTGATAAAGCAGGGTAACACCCAAGACTTTTCTTACGACTTTAGCGATTGCCCCGATTTGGCGCAGACGGTAGCAGTTGCTTGCGCGGCTAAAGGAATACATTGCACTATGACTGGTTTAGAAAGCTTACGGATTAAAGAAACCGACCGGATTGCCGCACTGCAAAATGAACTGGCAAAAATTGGCACCAAGCTTACAGAAGAAAACGATCGTTGGGAACTGATTCCCTCTCAACAAGAAAAGTTGCCTGAGGAACTAGTAATTGATACTTACGATGACCACCGCATGGCAATGGCATTCGCCCCGCTGGTGATAAAAACCCCACTCACACTAGAGAATCCCGATGTGGTGCAGAAATCGTACCCACGCTTCTGGGAAAATTTAAGAAGTGCTGGAGTAGAAACTACTGAGCAGAAGTAACCTCACCTACGGATTGCGTGCTAACTGTTAGATTAGTCGGTGCGTCTATTTTAGAATAGGTAGGGCATGTTTTATACGAGCAGCTACTGGCAGCAGCTAAGAAAAGAATGGCAATGGTAAACTTAAGCAATTTCATACGACCTGTCGTTTGTGGATAAGCGTAATTTTTTTAGAGAAAATTCTATTCGCCAAAAAGTTAAGATATTTTTAGCATTTTTCATACAACGTAGAAAATTCTGACTTCGTTTATTTGTAGGTAAGAAGTTCCCTATAAACTTCTTCGCCGCGACAAATCACGCCCACACCTTGGTGCCTTCGGTGCAGTTTTGGCAAATATCAATCTGTTGGCGTGATTGTAATAGTTGACTTCGGAACTGTTGGTAAGCCTCGCCGTACCAAATCTCTCTAAACGACTTTTCCTGCACTGAGCCAAGTACGTGGTGGGCATCCTTATCGAAGCAGCAGGGAACGATGCGCCCGTCCCAGGTCATTACGCAAGAATGCCACATCTTCCAGCAATGGTCTAGTAATTTGTTTTTAATCGCGTAGCTTCCATCGGCTTGCTGTCGATAGCGGGAGTACTTTTCCTGGTTAGGAATCAATGGCGAGCCTTGTTCGTAGTCATAAATCTGGGCAGTTTTAAAGCGTACTTCGTCTACCCCGATCTTCTTAGCAATTTGCTGCACCTCATCAATCTGGTGCTCATTAGGTCGCACCACTAAAAACTGAAAAATAACGTTTGGGGTACGAGAACGTAGCTTCTTCTTCCAGCGAATAATATTACTCGCTCCTTCCAATACTTTATCTAGCTTACCGCCAATTCGGTACGATTCATAGGTTTCTTGGGTAGTACCATCAATAGAAATAATTAGGCGATCCAAGCCCGAGGCTACTGTCTTTTGAGCCGCTTCATTGGTCAGAAAGTGAGCATTGGTAGAAGTTGCCGTGTAAATATTTCTTTGAGCAGCATACTCCACCAGCTCTAGAAACTGCGGATGCAGATACGGTTCACCCTGAAAATAAAGCAACAGATACAACAGTGTCGGATGTAACTCATCAATTGTCTGTTGGTACAATTCCATCGGAAGCTTTCCAGTAGGGCGAGTGAATGAACGCAAACCACTGGGGCACTCGGGACAACGCAGGTTACAAGCGGTAGTGGGTTCTACTGATAAACTGATAGGCAAGCCGGAAATAGTCGGCTGTTGATTGAATCGCGACCGATAGTAACTTGCCAAAATTTTGGATGCATTGGTTACCCTGTGTACCGAGAGCTTCGATAAAAAATTGCGCTGATCCTGCCATTTGCCCATTGCCTTGTCTACCTTTGTGGAATTCAATGTTCCGTAATCCAACGCAGTTTTCCAAATATGCAGCTCATTGCCGATAGTGGCTCTACCAAAACCGACTGGCGGTTAATTGACGTTGAGGGGGAAATTTCTCAGGCTAAAACGGTAGGTTTCAACCCTTATCATCAATCTTCGAAAGACATTGCTCAAAAGTTACAGCAAGAACTTCTTCCGCAGCTATCTGACGAGATTACATCCATTTATTTTTACGGGGCAGGTTGCTCTACTGAATCGGCTTGCCAAACGGTAAAAACTGCCTTACAGCAGGTCTTTTCTGCTGACCAGATTGAGGTACACAACGACTTGCTGGCAGCGGCCCGGGCACTTTGCGGTCATCAGCCCGGAATTGCCTGCATCATTGGAACTGGAGCGAACTCTTGCCAGTACGACGGACAAAAAATTACAGACAACGTTCCTCCTTTGGGCTACATTATGGGCGACGAGGGCAGTGCTACCTGGTTGGGTAAACAACTGCTGAATAGCTACTTTAAGCGATGGATGCCCGAAGACTTGCAAATTTCATTCAATAAGCGTTTTTCCCCCACCGTAAGCGATGTGCTGGAAAATGTTTACCGTCAGCCTCAAGCTAATCGCTATCTGGCGCAGTTTTCCCGCTTTACTTTTCACCAGTTGAAGCACCCCTGGGTAGCAAAATTGGTTTACGATGGATTCAATGCGTTTTTTGAGAAAAATATCGTCCAGTACGCTGATTATCAGCAGAAGCCGATACATTTCACGGGAGGAGTAGCGTTCTACTACTCTAACCTGCTTCGTCAGGTAGCCAATGACCGGGGAGTAAGGGTGCAAAATATTCTGGAAAGTCCGATTGCGGGACTCACGTTATTTCATCAAGGTAAATGAAAATTTTACTTTTATCCGATCGTTTTCTCCCTAACTAAAGTTATATTTTGGTCTACCAAATTACTTAATTCGTTACTGCTACTAGGTACAATCACTATCAATTATCCATTCTCAATTATCAACTGAAATCTATGTCTACCACTGAATCAGCCTCATTATATAATGATCTAGAAAAGATGCCCATGCGTGAACTACTAGCGGGTATCAATAATGAAGACAAAAAAGTAGCCTACGCGATAGAGGAAGTTATCCCACAGATTGAAAAACTGGTGGAAGGCACAGTAGCCCGAATGAAGCAGGGTGGGCGGTTGTTTTATATTGGCGCAGGAACTAGTGGTCGGCTGGGCATTGTGGATGCCTCAGAGTGTCCACCAACCTACGGTGTACCTGCTGATTGGGTCATCGGTATTATGGCGGGGGGCGATGTGGCTATCCGAAAATCTCAAGAGTTTGCTGAGGATGATCCTGAACAAGCCTGGAAAGATTTACAAGAATACAATATCAATGAGAAAGATACCGTAGTAGGAATTGCTGCTTCGGGTACTACTCCTTACGTGATTGGTGGAGTAAGAACCGCTCGCGCTAATGGAATTCTGACCGGATGTATTACCTGTAATCTGGAAACTCCCCTGGCTGCCGCGGCTGAAATTCCGATTGAGGTAGTAGTTGGACCAGAGTTTGTCACCGGAAGTACCCGCATGAAGGCTGGAACAGCTCAGAAATTGGTGCTGAATATGATTTCTACCTCAACCATGATTGGCCTTGGGCGAGTGAAGGGAAACCGTATGGTGGATATGCAGTTAAGTAACAACAAACTGGTTGACCGGGGCGAACGGATGATTATGGACGAGTTAGGAATAGAGCGAGAACAAGCTAAGCAACTGTTAGAAGAGTACGGTTCAGTACGAAAAGCGGTAGCAGCTTATCAAAAATAGCGGAGAATGCATAACATTGAACCTTTCCATCGCTGGTTGAGCGAGTACGATGTGTCTTCAGACACCCGATCCCCATTCTTTGGTAAGGAGTATAATTATGACCTGTATACGAATACCATCTACGGTTACTACATTGACCCAGGCTGGGATTTTATAGGTTCGGAAACGCTATATATCAAGATTCTGTACGCCGACTATCAGCGAGGCTTCGTCATTATTGAGATGATTGGAGAGTGGAACGATGCGCTGCACAACGACATTATGCACCTCAAACGCAATATCGTAGATCATCTACAGAAAATCAGTATCAAACAGTTTATTCTGATTGGCGAGAATGTGATGAATTTTCACGGCTCGGACGACTGCTACTACGAAGAGTGGTTTGAGGATGTAGAAGATGGCTGGATTGCTCTGGTCGGCTTCCGCGATTTCGTACTAAACGAAATGACCGAGTACAACATTGATTCTTACCTAAACTACGGCGGAAATTTACAGATTGACAACTGGCGCACCATGAAACCCCAGGTGTTTCACAAGCTAGTGGATGAGTTAATTATGCGTCGGCTGGCGTGGCCTTCATAATAGTTAGTAATACGAATAATAGGTTCAGCTATAAGACACCTCTTTATAGTAACAGCGTAGGGACTTGACGGTGCGCCGGGGCGGCCCCGCCGCGCGATTAATCAAGTCCCTAGGTCTTAATGCAAGCCCGTCATCTCAATCCGTTATTCACGTTACAAGCAGCTTTCTTAACATAGGCACTTTGGGCAATGGTGTAGCGTTTGCCACTGGCTACTTCTAGGCATAGGGCGCGGGTACGACGTACCCGCTCCTTCAAGAATTTTCTTCCCTGAAACACAAACTGTTCCCGTTCCGCTACTGATGAAAGAGGAATATTGCCATCCAGCGGTCTTTCCCGTAGCAAGGCGCGTAGCAAAGCTGCATCAGCGTGAACAGTAGCTTTAGGGTTTTGAGCGTAGTGTTGCAAAGGCAGTCGCACCTCCTCCGAAACCATTGGCTGCGCTAATACGGGTTGTAATAATTCTCGAAAGCAGTTTTTCCATTCTTCCCCGTGCGGGCGAATTCTGAATCCATATTTCTGAAAAGCGATTAGGTGAGCCACTTCGTGCAAGTAGGTCAGCAGAAAAGCTTCGGCGGGCAGCGTACGATTTACCGAAATCTGATGTTGTTCCTGACCAATTGCTGACTTGCGGTAGCGATAATCACCCCACTTGCTTCGTCGGTGGTTAGATAATTTCAAACGAAACCCATATTGCCGCCACAAACTCACACAGTATGCTTCCGCCGCCTTCGGTACGTAGTTATGGAATGGGGTTGTTAGGCTATGTACTTTCTCCATCTTTCTTTAGGTGACTTCATGAAGCTACACCTTCTTGTTCTATGTTCTGACATAGTAGAGTTATTTTATGGCGAGTATACCAATTGGACTTGGAATAAATAAAAGTAGAAATCGTCTGCCTATATTCTAACTCAATATCAAATAGTTTGTGACGGAATTTCTGCTCAACTTTTAGATTAACAGCATAGGGTACTAATATCAGTATATCTCAATCAGAGTCCTCTTTCGCTTCATTTCTTGCCCTTGAACCAAAGAGAATTACTTCGGCTTGAGGATCGACTTCGTAAACTACTTCTTTTATCTTATGTAGGATATTCATCGTAGCCTTTAAGTAGAATTACAAACATAACATAGTCTAAATTCATATCAATTTGATAAGTACATAATTGGTAGTTCAAAATCAGACTCCTTCAAATCTTTACGTTCTATTCCAATCGCTTGAACCACTAGTGCTGGTGACTGAGGAGTACCTTCTGATTCGCATTTTAATGTCATTCCACCGAGTGATCCATCTTTAAGCAAAGTATTCCGATAACCAAAAATTCTTGCCAATAGCGGCAGGTTTTTAATGGGTAAATCTTCAGATACCCATAAGTAATTGTTAACAGGGGTTTGAGTATAATAATCAAGTTGAAGGATTCTGTACTTCTTACAAGGGTAACCCAATATTGTGTCTTGGGCGTGTAAGAGCTCTATCTCAAGAGGTAAATAGGCAGTGGAAGCCTCTTCGGTTCCCAACAAAGCTACTTGCTTTTTGAAGTGATCGACGTTGTACAGGGAGGTGTCTTGTGTATTTGCGATAACTTCCTGAAAACTAAGGTTAACCCCGCTGCTTTTTACCTCCATATTAAACTTGTAGAAACTGTCCATGAAAAAATGCTCTTGCCTACCGAGAACTTTTGCTGGTATCAGCTTTCCATGATCATCCCTATTATAAGGACTCGTAAACTATTTTACCTTCAAAGTATTCAGGCTGGTCATTTTGGTAAGGGATAATCAGAAAAGCTAATGGGAGCAGGAAGTGTATCATCTTTTTGGTAATAGAAAGCTGAAACTTCTCCAGTAGAAGTCAATGACACTACAACGATAATATCATAATTCATAGTGTGATGCAGCCTTGATTACCTTCTCAATAGGCGCAATTTCGCAAATACGCTTATCCTTCCACCCGATACAAACTTCTGGGATTGGTCATGGCATCGGCGATTACTCCGTCAATGGTGAGATGGTGTTCGGTGGTAGTAATCATTTCTTCTAAATTAGGAGGCTCGGCAAGCTTTTCACTACGTTTGTATTCTGTCCTTACAGGCTGTAGCTGGTACCACTGACCGTCATGAAATTCTACCAGCGTTTTTTTGGTAGTTAGATATACACCGTTTTTCAGAAGCTGCTCCATATTTTTATAGTTACTTATGGCAAGTTCGATATTCTTATAATAAGAATCAAAGACTTATGGCTAAATTTTAGCTATCACAGCTCAACAGCCAATTACTTTTGAAAAGAATTATATTCAGGGTATGAATCTTAAACAATTCGTCGGGCAAGTACACTTATGGTTGGGCATAGCGGTGGGTATACCTTTCTTTTTAGTAGCATTGTCGGGGGCTATTTATACCTGGGAGCCTGAAATAGCGAATGTTATTTACCGACAGTCAGTAGCGCCTCAGAACAAGCCTTTTGTACCAGTTTCTGTGTTGAAAGCCACTTTAGACCGAGAGCATCCGGACTTAGACTTCCGAACAGTCCTGTTTCGGGATGAGACAAAGACGGCGCAGGTTTTACTCTACGGACGAGGCACTTATTTTCATGCTTTCTTAAACCCCTACACCGGAGAGTTGATTCATCTTCAGGACATGCGACAAGGAACCCTCTATTACCTGAAAGCCCTTCACCGGAATCTGCTCTTGGGGGATATTGGGCAGGAGATTGTCCATTGGGTTACCTTAGTATTTCTGATAATGATGGTTACCGGATTAGTACTTTGGTGGCCCGCCCGTAAATCACAACGAAATCATAAGTTCACCATTAAGTGGACGGCCTCGCCTAAACGACTAAACTACGATTTACATAATGTATTCGGATTTTATATGACCTGGATCGCTATCTTCAGTACTATTACTGGCTTGTTTTGGGGATTTGAAATAGTTCAAGATACACTAAAAATGGTTACTCAGGGAACAGCCAGGGTTTATGACAGACCTCTATCTGATACTTTACATGTCAGGCATTCATCGAAAAAATGGGTCTTAATTGATAGTTTGGCAATTACCTACCAAGCCCAATATCCTACCAAATTTGTTAGAGTGAGCAACCCCCATCAGACAGATAAACCTATTCGCGTAGTACTTATTGAACCGGATATGCTCGTCTACAATACTGATCATTACTATTTTGATCGATACAGTGGCGAGCAACTCAGCGGAAACTTCGAGAATGGGTCGTACGCTAAGGCTAGCACTTTTCACACACTACACGGGTTGGTCTACGACGTTCACTTCGGTACCATTTGGGGGCTGCCCGGACGGCTACTGGTATTTTTCTCTTCCCTGATCGCGGCTTCCTTACCAATTACGGGTTTCTTAATCTGGCAACAGCGAAAAAAGAAATATGCTAAGTCGCTATCCGTCTAACTTGCTTATTTCCGGTCTAAATACCCATTTTCTTTAAACCAAGTAAAACATTCACTGATGGCAGTGTCAATCGGTGTTTGGGGCATATTAAGGTCGCGCACAGCTTTAGCCGCAGTAAAGTAGTGACCATCGCAAGAAACCCGCGCCATTTTGTAGCTTACTTTAGGCGCAGCTCCAGTTAAGTTACCATAAAAAGTTCCTAGTCCACCAAAAGCTTTGGTTAGCAACGGAGGAATAGCCAATTGCGGTGGCTTCACCCCGATGATATTCGCAATTTTAGTAAAGGCTTCTTGGTAGGTCAGATTTTCGTTTCCCAGGATGTAACACTCACCAGGGTTACCCATCTCGATAGCGTTAACAATCGCAGTAGCTGCATCGCCTACGTACACATAGTTTTTTCCTCCGGTAGGGTAGCCCGGCACTTTCCCTTGGTACACCGCTAGCACCATCTGCCCTGAGCTAGGCTTATGGTCATTAGGACCAATCATGAAGGTGGGATTTACCACCAACCCGGGAAAGCCATTTTTTGCTTCCTTCAGCATCATCTCCTGAGCCAAATGTTTAGTTTCCATGTAACCCAAACCGTATTGTTTGAACTTCGGTGGAGTGGTTTCATCACCGGGTTGTTCTTTGGTGCCAAAACCTAACGCATTGGCAGTACTTACTGAAACCATGCGTTTTATGTCTGCTTTCTTTCCAGCTTCAATCAGGTTGATAGTACCTTGCACATTGGTAGCTACGTATTCGGGTGAGCGAGCGGGCCACAATCCGGTATCGGCAGCGGCGTGGATGATTACATCACATCCTTGTACTCCTTTTTTCATAGCGTTGGCATCGGTAATATCACCTAGAAATATCTCAATGTCCTTACGATGCTGATGCCGCCGAGCGTCGTTCTTATCGCGAAAAAGAGCTTTTACTGTGTAGTTTCGCTTCAGTAGTTCAATCAGCACATTGCTGCCTAATAATCCGCTGGTACCAGTTAAAAATACAGTCATAGTCAAGATAGTGAGCGACGCACAAAATTAGAGCTTTATCGGTAGTCTGGAAGGAAATACTATAAAGTTTAGTAGAAGTTGAACTAACCCACCAAATTGGCATATTTTCTGTCTTTTCTCATAGTACCTTCTAACCTCAACCTCCTATGAAAAATATTTTCCTCGCCTTTATCTCTTTATTGTTCATTCAACAGCTACAGGCTCAAGTAGCTGAGGGCAATAAGTTCGCTAGCGGCACTGTCAATTTATTCTTGGGGGAAAACATCACCCAGGTCGTCCTTGCCCCGCAATTAGGCTACTTTATTAGTGACCAAACTGCCGTCGGTGGATCAGTGGGAGTAGCATATTCTTCGATTGGCGACGGCGATAATGTTTCACTAACCTTAGCTCCTTTCATTCGACGGTATTTTCCCATTGTAGAGGACAAGTTTTTCTTCTTTCTGAACGGAAGCATCGTTTTCGCTTACGGTAGTTACTCCATTGGTGGACTTGAGGTGACGGGGGAAGATACTTTTTCCATCAGCTTAAATGCTGCCCCTGGCTTTATCTATTTTCCGAGTGAACGGTGGAGTTTAGATTTTACTCTGTCGGGTTTTAGTTTAAATTTCATCAGTCTTGATGAAGACCCCTCGGTTGCCCTGCTTTTAGGTGCTAGTACGGCCTCGCCAGGTCTGGGCTTTAGCTACTACTTCTAATTCTAAGCTAATCCCGATACCGCCTAGTAAGTTCACCAAAGGCATCAATACGTCGGTCGCGGAAGAAGGGCCAAATGCGCCGAATATTTTCGGAGTGAACCAGATCAATTTCTACCACTAGGTTTTGTTCCTCGTTTGAGGAAGCTTTAGTTAATATTTCTCCCTGTGGACCGGCTACGAAGCTATGACCCCAGAATTGAATTCCATTAGTCTGTGCGGAAGGGTCAACCTCATGACCTACTCGATTTACCGAGATTACCGGAAGGCCGTTAGCCACGGCGTGTCCTCGCTGCGAAATTACCCAGGCATCTTGCTGACGTTGCTGTTCGTCCGCCGAGTCAGTAGACTCCCAGCCAATGGCGGTAGGGTAGATAAGTATATCCGCACCAGCTAAAGCCATGAGTCGAGCGGCCTCGGGGTACCACTGGTCCCAGCACACTAATACGCCCAATTTGCCTACCGAAGTTTCAATCTGGTTGAACCCCAAATCACCCGGGGTAAAGTAAAACTTTTCGTAGTAGGCCGGATCATCGGGAATATGCATTTTGCGGTACTTTCCGGCAATGCTGCCGTCTTTTTCCAGCACCACGGAAGTATTGTGATAAATACCAGAGGCACGTCGCTCAAATAAGGAAGTGACCAGTACGATTCCCAATTCACGAGCTAGAGCGCCAAAATGCTCGGTAGATGGCCCTGGAATTGTTTCAGCAAGGTCGAATTTGTTAGTGTCTTCAGTTTGGCAAAAGTACAGACTGTTGTGCAGCTCTTGTAGTACCACCAGTTTGGCTCCCCGCTGAGCACACTGATGAATGTTATGCTCGAGCTTCTGTAAGTTCTTAGTAATATCTGCGCTGTTTTGCTGCTGTACTAATCCTACGGTCATGTTTCTTATATTTCTATCACCAATCATAGCTGCTACTGACATCCAATATTGGATTGGAATTATTTCTTCATCAATTTGTCGATAGCTTTAAGAATCGCTTTTCTATTCTTCGCGCTCTTAATGAAATTTGGTAGCTTTTCCACCATAGTAGTATGAGTTGTGGTCTGGCGTTCTCTCAGTTTCGCTGACACATAGTTTCTAATTTCATTAAGGTGTTCTCTATTATAGGCCCAAAAAGCCTCTCCTTTGATACTCGTTTGGTACCATAACGGAAGATTGAATATTGGATCACCAACCTTTGAATTGTTGTAGGCCGTTCTGTAAGCATCATTTCTAGGCTTGTAAGTTCTAACTACTCCGCAATTCGGACAAGGCACAATTAATCTATTAACTTTATGCTTATTGTTAGGAACTATTGATTCAAATGGCTTACCACAATTGTCGCAGACTCTCTTTACAACTACATTGTAACGAACCAGATCGTCAGCTTTTTCAATATGATTACAACTACTACAGACCAATTTGTCGTTACTTGTATCGTATGATAAATCCGATGTTATAACCGCTAATTCACTACATTTTGGGCATTCCACTAGAAATTCCCTCATGTAAGAACGTTTCACTGTTGCTGATCCTGAATATCTGGCATTATCTTCTTCCATAAAAGTTTTGACTAGAGTGCTTTCTGTTGCCCTTACAGGCACTTTACAACGATAAAGGCTTGGCGAAAAGTTTGGTCTGATCTTATTAGAAAGCATAACTACTATGAAACACCAAGTTATTTGCGTCTGGCTAGGGAAGCATTCTTCAGAAGACCATTTTTACGATAAGCACTTGGCTATTGACTATACCGACGAAGACCACGCAAACTCTCCGTTTGGTCAGGATGCGCTATTGACTTACTACGATGAAGATTTCGTGGAAAGTTGGTGGGCTAACCCCCTAACACTGGAATTCTTGGATCAGCAGCAAGAGATGTTACTCCACGCCAACTATTTTTTCGATGATCTAAGAAAGGTATTGGTTAAATTAGAATTAAGTAATTACAACGCTATTACGTTTATGTTTGGTGAAGCTGGAGTGAACGGATTCAATCAAGAGCTTTTCTCTTACGAAGGCAGGCAGCAAGCTGATAGTCCAACTGTCTTTGTTTTCAAAAAAGAATACGTTCTTAGCTAAAGAATTGATCGAACAAAGCTAGCATGAACTATACACTATATCACCAAGATCAGATGATAGGAAAGGTAACCTTAGTAGAACAGGACTTTCCCAACCTTTTCGGAGTATATGAGCTTCACCAGCTAGCTGAAGAAAATCCGATAGCGGAGTACATTAACTACTCGGTGAAAGCCAACAAGCTAATGAATGAAGATGAAGCTAAGTGGATTGAATTTGCCGAAAAAGAAGAACTCAAATTCATCGATCTGATAGAATCCGACGATTGGAAATTAGTAGATGAAATAGGAAACACCCACAAGATTATGATCCCAAATTTTGGGGATAACCAACCATGAAATTGTCTGGCGGTGGAATTAACGAGCTTTTAGAATCAGCTTATACTAATACTCCTTTTGGGTACTGCATCGTGATACAGTGCAAAGAACCGTGCTGCTGCACTAATGCTTCACAGGGAATGCCAATAATTTCCCGATTAGGAAACGCTTGTTGCAACACTTCCCGAGCAAGTTCATCCTGAGGCAAACCATAGAACGGTAGCAGAACCACTTCATTCATGATCAAAAAATTCGCATAGGTAGCTGGTAACCGATTACCATCTTTATCGTACATAGCATCCGCCATTGGTAAGGGAATTAATCGGTAAGGTTTACCCTCACTGGTACGAAACTGCTTCAACTCATCCTCCATACGAAAAAGTGCCTCGTACTGTTCGTCGTCAGAATCAGTACACTGTACATAAGTAATCGTCTGTAGATTACAAAATCGGGCGAGGGTATCAATGTGGCTATCAGTATCATCGCCAGCTAAATAGCCGTTCTTGAGCCAGAGAATACACCGAGCTCCTAAAGCTACTTGTAGGTACTCCTCAATTTGCTCTTTGGTCAGGTGCTCATTTCGGTTATGCGACAGCAAACAAGCTTCGGTCGTTAGTAATGTTCCTTCTCCGTCTGACTCCAGGCTGCCACCTTCTAATACAAAATTCTTTCTTGATTCATATCCAACTATTGGAGAAAATACTTGCTGGTCGTAAAGCTGACGGGTAATCTGATTATCCAAATTAGCTGGAAACTTCAATCCCCAACCATTAAACTGAAAGTCTAATAGTACAGGCTGACCGTTATCTAACACTGTAAGCCCGCTATGGTCGCGAGCCCAGGTATCGTTAGTAGGAATTTCGCAGTAGATAATGTTCGCTGGATCGCAATGAGTCAGGTGATTTTTTACTTCATCGATATTGGGACTGACAATCAGTAGTTTTTGCCGAAGTGAGATTTCTTGGGCAATACGCTGGTAGCAGGGAATAACTTGGTCTAGGGTGCTTTGCCAATCGGTTTGAGCGTGAGGCCAGGTCAGTTGAACTCCACTCTGAGGATACCATTCGGGCGGGAATGAGCGAGCGTTTTTCATACTACGGAGATAGTAGATGATTGCCCCAATCTACCATGTACTCTTTGATCTTTCTAGAGTAATTACTCACGCCTAATATCAAGTGGTATGCTCCTAAATCACATCTTATCATAAGCAGTTCCTCGGAACAGCAAAATACTAGTATATTGAATATAAGTGGTATTTATTATTGATTTTTGAAATTAACCGACTGAATAATAAGGATTATTCAAAAAAAATACTTATATTGTGAACTTCACTATTTTGCTTGGCGAACAAAAGTCTGTTATCGCTTCGTTAAGCATACAGTGTTTTTGTATCTGCAAATTTGGTAAATTTTTTATCATGATCTGCAGGGATTGTTTTATTATTCACCTTTAAATATTTAGCTTTTGGCACGACCCACAACTCGAAGTATCACTCTAAAGTCCGGTTATTACATTGAAGTTCGGCAAAAAGGAGAGCCGAAAGGAATCAAAATCAGACGGGATACATACCCACAAATTCAAGCCGCCATTCGTCGTTACGAGCACTTGTACGAAGTTAAGTACTTGGGCGAAGTTAAGGCATCAGCTTAAACGCTTAGCTTACTGATGTAAGCAGACATATTCTGAAAACAACTACTGTTGTTTCACAGGGAAGCAGTTGATAGGTAAGCCATCATGGTCAATGTTGGTAAGCCCATCAACTGCTTTTTTAATATCCAGATTGGTATAGCACTACCACCCACCCCGCTTAAATACGCCATTTTGAGCCACAACAATTGGTGGGAAGTTCGATTAAATTGAAAGTCCGTGTTCACCCATAAAAATTCCCCAGTGGCAGCATCTAAACACACAATACCTACGGCACTATCAAAGTCATCAATCTCGAGGTTCTGACCATCGAAGTACAGCCTGCCATTAGCGTACACCGGAGAAGTATCTACACTCAACTGATCGTTTTCCCAAAGTAGCTCACCTGTTTCTAGCGATACTGCAAACGGGCGACCGTTAATGCCACCAACTGCTGCAACGGTACCCCGCTCATACACGCCAAACACTACGCTACCCGCTACTGCCGGACTAATTTGAGCAGCATCTCCGAGGCCAGTATCTACCGTCCACAATAACTCTCCACTGCGACGATCTAAACAATACAGGCTGGATTCTACCGAACCTGAGCCTCCTTGAAATACTACCTTATCGCCCGTAACTACCGGAGTGCTGGCTCCATCAAAATCGTTGAGTGGCTGTTGCCAAAGTAGCTCACCTGTAGCAAAATCACGGGCTTCGAAATCCTCAGCGGGCACGTAAATAATATCATCAGCAATAGCAGTACTGCCGGTTAAACCCTCTTCAGCGAGAGGCACTCGCCAGAGTGGGCTTCCATCGGTAGCATTAATCTTGTGTAGGTAATTATCATCTATAAATCCCGAAGTCCCGTGTACTAGCGCATTATCGTGTAAGACAACCCGACCGTACATATTCTTAAACGGATCGTCCGGATCTAGCTGAAAAGTGTACTCCCAGCGGATACACCCGGTAGTAGCATCAGTAGCGGTCAAAATGCCTCGTAAGCCAGCCACATAAATAGTGTTATCAGCATAGATGGGTGACATTTTACTGATACTACTGTAATGGTAATCCGGAATACCTGTCTGCCATAGCACTTCATCAGTTCTCAGATCATAGGCAGTTAGGCCATTATCCTGAGTTACACAATAAAGCACTCCGTCGTGATACTCCGGCAAACTTTCAATGTCATTCAAGTTCTCGAAAGCAAATATTCGGCGACCGCTTCCAGTATTAGGGTCTAATGTGTAGACTTCTTCATCTACGGTCACCAGTAGAAATTCATTCAGCGAAGGGTCAGGATTGCCCAGCAAAGTCGCTCCTAAGTCAGGCGTAATCTGTTCGTCGGTCGCGTCGCAAGCTACGAGTAGACCACAAAGTACCAGGATTGGTAGAAATAAGTAGTTAGACATGTCTCTCAACATATAGGTATCTCGATAGTATATCCGTCTCCGAACACCAAGGTTAACGGATAGTTAACAATACCTAAAGAGAATCTTCCATTTCTGAAGATAGAGAGTCTACCGATATAGACTTTTCTGCTAGTTTACTATCATTTTCTCAGCAAACTGCTAATCATCTACAGTGATTTTTACCATATAAATGCCCAGATTTCTTCATGATAAGCTGATCTGCCGGGTGAATGATAAGTTTTTGATAAATAAATTTCTCTTGCTGGCTATCATCAGGGCTGATGAGTCATTAATTTGTTCATTTCCTGAGTAACGGCTTTTATACGCTCCGGCTTGGGCAGAACATAACACTGGTCTTTGTCAGGAGAGGATCGCCATTCATGCGTTCCGTCTTCAAAAACCTCGTTAAATCCTTCACATGATTGATCAAAATAGTCGCTCAAACCTCGCACGGCAATTAGTACTGCTAATAAGTCGGCACTATGGTGGGTAGGACCTTTTGCCCAACCCACACGATCAAAAAACCACTCATAAGCCTGGCGAACGATATGATTCTCCTTTACTTCAGGCAGAGTGCCTCCGGTCTGATAAAGAGTAGCCAGCTGGTCGCCACCCCCGCTGAATAAAATATGGGTAGGCCAATTTTCCACCACATCAATCGTAGCCGCTGGGTCGGGTTTCCAGTTACCGTTCACCTGAGTATTTGTATTCTTTGGAAATCGCCCTCCCATGCAAACGTAGTGTTTTACCTTCTGCCTGACTAACTCTGTTCCACTTAGTGAGCTGATATCATCTGATGGAGTGTGTAACAGTCGAGATAGATTAGTCATATACCCTACTGTTACAATCACCACACTGCTATCTGGCTGGCTAGCCAATATTTCTCGGTAGAGCCGGGCTGCTTCGGGTAATGAATCGGCAGAAGTGATGGAATGCGGATACGTTTCAGCCAAGGACTGGGCATAGCCCGATTTTCGATTGACAGCTTCCCCCTTCGGTACCCCAATTGGCAAATTAGGCCGTCCGTAAAAAGTGTTGATGGCATCTAAGCAGGGGGCACTCCAGGGGTTAGCGGATGAGACTATAGTAGCCAGAATTTCGGCTTCTCCTCGGTCGGCTAACGCATGGAGCATTGCCGTCGCTCCCACATCATCCACATCAGATTCCATATCGGTATCGTAAATAATTTTGACAGGCTGGCTTAGTAGAGTTACCACTTGGAAAAGCAACCCCATAAGCACTAGTAGAAAGAAAGGATTTGTCACAGTTTACAAGGTTGTTGTTGAAAAACAGTCTCTCGTGAGAAACCGAAAAATACAGCAACATCTAATTTTTTCCTTACTTTCCCACTTATTTCTTAAACATCCTTCATAATTTTACTCCTCAATCTAAAGCAACAGAACTTATGGGAAGAGCCTTTGAATACCGCCGAGCCGCCAAAGAAAAACGCTGGGATAAGATGTCTAAAATCTTTCCCAAGCTTGCCCGGTCTATCACTGTTGCTGCCAAAGAAGGTGGCACTGACCCCGATATGAACGCTAAACTGCGGACGGCCATCCAGAACGCCAAGGCGCAGAATATGCCCAAAGACAATATTGAGGCAGCCATCAAGCGGGCGGAGGGTAAAGATAGCGACAACTATGTAGAAGTACTGTACGAAGGTAAGGGTCCGCACGGGGTGCTAGTAGTGGTCGAGTGTGCGACTGATAATTCTACCCGCACCGTTGCTAATGTAAAATCCTACTTCAACAAAGCCGGAGGCTCGCTGGTGCCTACGGGTTCGCTAGACTTTATGTTTAACCGTAAGGCAGTATTTGAATTTATTCCCCCGGATGATTTTGACCAGGAAGAACTGGAGCTAGAACTGATTGATGCTGGACTAGAGGAAATTGAGGAAAACGACGAAAAAATCTATATCTACGGCGACTATACCAACTTCGGCTCACTCTCGCAGGCCCTAGAAGAAAGGGGTATCGAGGTAGAAAGATCCACCCTTCAGCGTTTTCCTACTACCCCGGTGGAATTTAGTGAGGAGCAACTAGAAGAGATTGAAAAGATGCTGGACAAACTAGAGGATGACGACGACGTGCAGGCGGTGTATACAAATATTGAGTAGGTTGTTCTTTATCATTACGCTTCACATTAAAGAAAAGTAGTGTTAGACCTTTATCTTATACAAGATGATCAGCCAAAGCCTGATTACCCAGAACAGGCAAAACTAGAATTTGCTGGTGGACTTGATGCCACTACTTTTGCTAACTTGCAGAATAAAGGAATAATAGCCAGTCACTACGATTATTATTCGGATTTCAGATGGTCAGCAGAAGTGATTGAACAGCAGCATGAAAAAATTAAGTTGAGTAAACTCGAGAATGATACGGATATAAAAAGACTAACGAAATTGCTTAACAAGGCCCAATCTAAAAATACTGGTTTAATTGCTTATTGTGATTAGGAAGGTATCCAGATCGAAATCCAATCACTTTACTGCCTCTCGTTTAATGTACAAACCTCTTATTCTTGCCTTGTTTCTAATTTCCTCATCGGCAACTGCTCAAGTTTATACAGAAAAACAGACCCGCCACCGATTTGCTCAGCTTAACTTAGGATTGGATTATCAAACAAGTTTGGGGGGCACTACTAATTACCTAGACTCAGAGGGTAATCTCAATTCACTTGATCTTACTAGTCTGGGTAAACCGAGAATTATTATAGGCGGTACGCACTTTTGGGGACATGCTGACTTTTATATAGCTATTCCGGTAGCAAGTCCTATTCTCAATCAGGAAAATCAGCGTATTGATTATTTGGTTGGGGTAGAAACGGTTTTTAAATACTACCCCTGGCGCATTGAGCACAAGAAGGTTCGACCATTTTTGGGAGTATCCATTGCCCCGTTTTACTACGAGCAGAGTAATGATAATCTGGAATTTGGTAATGGCCCGGAGCTTAACCATACGTCACTGCCACTAATGACCGGACTGACTTTTAATATTGGAAACCACCTAATCGAGGCTGGTTTGACTTGGAATTACGTTAACTCGCAAGAGTACTATATTTCCCGTAATGAGGTGTCGACAATTGAAACTCCTTCGCTGTACCTGAATATATCGTATCGATATATGTTAGAGACTACAATCAGTGACGAACGCAACTGGGAATCAGGTAAGACCAAGGAAGTTACGGATAAATTAGCCGCCGAAAATCGGCTTAATGGCTTTTTCTTGGGTGTAGGCATGTCTTCGGCTTTTTGGATTGGCGAAAGTAGCTACAATGAAAACACTCGTCCTTATATTGAGAAATACAGTACATCACTGATGCCCGACTTTAGCATTGGTTACTATTTGCACAATCCCGATGTAAATATTGCCCTCGGCTACCGAAGCTATGGTTCTTCTACCAGTGCTTACGGTGCAGCGCAGGTAGTTAGAAGAAGATCTTTTGTACTGGAAGGGACGAAATTTCTGTTTGATTACCACGGCTTTGTTCCCTTTGTTGGTCCTGCTATTAGCTACGAGAATTTGAGTTTTCGCGAATCGTTCGAGAGGCAGTCAGTACATCGCCTGTCAGAAACTCAGTTTAGTTACGGACTCACCTTTGGTTGGGATATTCGCCCCAATCGGCTGCAATCCTGGATTTTGAGGACAAATCTGAGATGGTTTCCAAACCTGGAATTAGCAGTGGACGATCGGCAGTCTATTTCCTTCAACAACATTGAGTTCAACTTCATCCAATTGATTATCTACCCTAACCGGATCTTCTAGAGAAGCCAATAGAACTTCTTACCCCTCCAGCCACTGCTTGAAGGCTTTGGCTTTTCCTTTGCTGACAATTACTTCGTCGGTGGGGGCAGGTTGGAGGTTGAGTTTGAGGCGGCTATTGAAGTAGGTATGAATCTGCTGAATGGCTTCCAGGTGAATAAGGTATTGCCTATTGATGCGGAAGAACTTTTCAGTATCTACTAGTCCGTCTAGTTGTTCCAACGTATAGTCTACCACATACTTTTTGCCTTCGGGAGTAAATAAAAAAACTAGTTCGTTTTCGGTGTAAAAGTAAGCAATTTCATCGTCAGAGATGGGAACCAGCTGCTCTCCCTTTTTTACCAGAAATCGTTTTTTGTGGCGGCGTCCGGCAGATTGCTGCCCACTCTGTTGCAAGTTATCCAGCAATCGTTCAATTTTGCTGGCGTTCTCTTCTTCCGAAAATTCACTCTTTAGCTGCTTGTACTTGGCAATCGCTTTATCCAGTTCTTCAAACTTGATAGGTTTGAGCAGATAGTCAATGCTTTTTACCTTAAATGCCTGAATAGCGTATTCGTCGTAGGAAGTAGTGAAGATAATGGGGCTTTTGATCACTACTTTCTCATAAATGTCAAAGCTCAATCCGTCCGAAAGTTGAATATCTGACAGTATCAAATCCGGAGCAGGATGCTCAGCAAACCAGCGGATAGCACTCTCTACACTATCCAGTACATCGACAACCTCGATTGGCTCATCCAAGCGGCCTAGTAGCTGCTGTAAACGCTCAGCTGCTGGGTACTCGTCTTCAATAATTAGTATATCCATACTGTACTATCAAGAAGCGATCAGCGGAATACGTACCGAGAACAACTCGGCCGATTGGTTAATTTCCACCGGATTGGGAGTGAGCAAAGCGTAGCGGTTTACAATATTCTGCAAGCCAGTTTTGGTGGATTTTTCCATCTCCAGAATGTTCTTCTTCTGTACGTTATTTTCTACTACTACGTAGCCGTGTCGGTCTACCGTGATACGCAGGGTAAGCGGTTTATCTTTAGAAATGACATTATGCTTGAGTGCATTTTCTACCAGAATCTGTAAGCTTAGTGGGGCTACTCGGCGATTCAAGCTTTCTTCAGGAATATCATTCTCTACAATCAGGTTATCGCGGTAGCGGGTTTTGTTTAAGAAAATGTAAGACTGCACGAAATCCAGTTCTTCCTCTAAAGAAACCGTTTCTTTCTGGCGACTTAGCAGTACGTAGCGATACACATCGGAAAGCTGCTCCAGGTACTTCTGAGCATCGGTATTATCCGGCTCAATCAGGGCAGCCAGCGTATTCATGCTATTAAAGAGAAAATGAGGATCGAGCTGGCTTTTCAGGGCTTCAAACTGGGAGCGAATATTCTCTTTGGCTAATGTTTCAGCTCGTTTAAGGTTTTTGACCCACTCGCTAAAGAAGTAGGCGCCCTCATAAATAGAAACTACAATAGCGGTAGGAATGAGATTAGAAATTGCCATAGCCCAGTGCTCACCCTCCTCACAAACGGTGTGACCTACCCAGCCAAACATTATATCTATAGCATAGGTAGCCGCCACGGTAAATGCCACACAACTGATTACCTCAATGAACAGCCGCCGGGCCGTTTGCTCGCTATGTGGATACGCCTGGCGTAGCCCCATAACAATGGCCCGATTACCCTCCCAAAGTGAAAGCGTAAAAGTAAAAGAGACTAAAAAGCTTATGCTCATATCAGCCAAGTCACCGGCTTGGCCATCGTAGTAGATAGCCAAAGAAATGAATGAGATGACAGGTACCCCGATCAGCCGTATGATACGTTCAGTAGAAAAGGAATATCTCATAATTAAAAGATACGGATAATTTATAGGATATGAACAAAGGGAGAGTCTTTCTTTCCCTTAAAGGATGATATACACTGTAAAATTTAACTTTTTGCTTCCTAGCAAGCCAAGATAGGCTGCTCTAATGCTGAGCAACTTATCTTATCATCCATCTAATCTTTAGTGTAGATAATCTCTTGCAGATTACTAGCCCGATTTTCGCAAAGGTTTTCGGTCCGCGACCCAAAGCGTAGCGTATTCTTTTTCAGTTGAATAATATCTTGCTCTATGCATTCGTCAATTCCAGGAAAAATGCTACACCCGTTGGTGATATCGTAGACGACGTTGGCTTCAGTGATGCCACAAGCTGAAAAGCCTAGGGCATCGAGTAGTTGTTGATTGTCGATTAGGATCTCCAGTGATTGTTCGGTATTAGCAAAGTCAGCCTCCCAGGTTTTCTCAAAGCTCAAACTCGTTCCCAGTATCGTAAACGGCCCGGTTGATCGATAATTCAATATAGGAGTCGTCAGGCCTTCGTCGGCGAATATGGTAACGTTTATAGTATTAAGCGTATCCGCAAAAGTAAATGTCTCGGTTTGATACACCTCGCTAAACGGTGACCCCGGTACATCAATGGGTAGCTCCAGCACACCATCGCTACTCCAGGTACCCTGCAATGCGGTAATCACATCGCCGATAGAATCTATCTCTGAGCGATCGAAGTCGTCTTCATCATCAGAGCAACTTACAAAGGCAAATGAAAGAAGTATTAACCATACTAAAATATTCGTTTTCATCAGTTAGTTATTTTACATTAGAAAAAGGATTACATGAGTGATTTTCTCAGCTAGCGGTCACTGGGGTAGATTTCAGAGCAATTGATCGAGTTTGTATCAGGTAGGCTACCCCTAAGTTGGGTATCCAGCACAGCCAAGCCACAATACGATAGGCCGTGATAAAATCGTCAAAAAGTATTATCAGAAGCGGTAGAAAAATTCTTAGTGTGACGGCGGCCAGGCAAAGAGCGTAGCTGTAGGTCATCATAGCCTGGTGTTGAGCTACTTTTCCTTGCGTAATATGGTAGTAGCTCGCGCCAGTGGTAGCTAACCACAAAGTGCCCAAAATAGTGAATCCAATCTCACTGATTATCCCGCCATCGGCCAATTGAGCCAGGTATATACTACCCAACCCGCTAATTAGAACAGCTACAGCATATACGCTGCCTATAACAACATGAACTATCGGATACTCTTGGCGTATGCTTTTAGAAAACTGTATCCAGCCTATGCCTAGAGCTAATCCTCCTAAGCAAATATGACTGTAGAAAGCGACATTCCACTGAGTGCTCGCTAGTAGTTCGCTCGCTTTATGCATTAGTATACCTACCGGCTGTTCAGCTACTAGGTAATACAGTGGATAGAGAGAAACGGTAAGACTAGAAATACAAATTAGCCACCAGGCAGTGGATTTTATGTTTTTAGGCATGGCTCGCAGTATCAAAATACGATCGCTGTTCCTACATTCAGTGCACCGAACTGCCACTGATCATCGCCAATTCCGTTTACTTCTACTCGGGTGCTCAACTGCTGGTAAATTACTCTTAGCTCCAGAGCTTTTTCTTTATTACTGAAGGGGGTGAATGCATAGCCGACACCGATACTGCCCGAACTACCAATGCCAAACTGATGGAAAAACTCCTGCTCATTGCTCTCATTCAGGAAGCGATTCTTCGTAAATACGGCACCCAGTCCGAGGTCGGCCAGCAGGAATACGTTGTTTGCCTCAAACGGATAGTACTTAGCGGCGGCCCCGGCCGTAAGGAAGTTAAAGAAATACCCTTCTTCGTAACCTCCCTCTTCTGGCTCAGAACCCGTTTGGGAATTACGAACGACGGCACCCAACATTAGGCCTTTTGCCCAGCGAACGGGTTTATAAAAGCCTATTCCGAAACTGAAGCCACTTAGGCCGGAATAATCACCTACCTGACGGCGATTTCCTTCAGAACCGGCAAAGTAGCTCTGCCCATTGTTGCGTAAGCCTTCAGCACGCATCAGTTCACTACCACTCTGCAAAAAGGGGGTTACCCATCCGGAGTTGATTTCTACCTGGGTGTTTTGCGATAGTGGGTTCTGGGCAGCACTATTCTGGTACCCAATTGTCAGTAAAATAGCTGAGAGAAAGAATATAGATTTCATAGATGATAAAGTTTAAGAGTTATAGTCCACGGTCAACAGTTCACAGAGCATAATTAGATCTATTTTTCATAACTGTGGACTGTTGTCTGTTAACTATGTACTAAAATGTGATTCGGTACTGGGGCACAGGAAATAGGCCAATCTGATTTTGCGTTTGCACGGTATTCGTTCGTGGGTTGTAAATACGAGTAAACTCATTTTCCCGATTGGTAATATTCTGAATATCCACTCCGAATTCGTGGGTTGCCCTTTTGGCATTAATGCGGTAAGAAATCTTCAGATCCGTGCGGAAGTAATCGTCAAACTGTTCAGAGAAGGCTAGATCATCCCGACGTACTTCGTATCCTAATTCAGCCGAACGTTCAAAGTCAATGGGGGTGTAGCGGTTACCTCCTGAAGCAGTCAAGCGAAGATCCAGATTTAGGGTATTATTCTTACGGCCCACTTTAAACTCTTTTCCACCTAACAGATTGGTCACGTAACCACCGTCAAAAGCGGTACTGCGCCATACATCATCACTGCCCTTATATTCTGAACTATAAAGCGAAGTAGTGAACAGGAAGTAGTAGCCGCGGTTATAGAATCGCTCTAATGTGAGCTCAACCCCGTAGTTGCGGCCTTCGCCTTCGTTCACTAAGAATCCATTGTCAATGGGCGCAAAGTCGGCTCCAGCATTCAGCATAGAGAAGGAAGAGGGTTGACGGCTTTCTACCGGTGCGCTGTTAATACCCTGGTAGTAGGTTTCTACTTTAAATCGCAGGTTGGGGGATAGTGAATGGTCGTAGGAAAGTACGTAGTGCTGGCTGCTGGTGAAATCCATATTGCGGTTGCTTTCTACTACACTTCCATCCGTTAATGGTGTCTGGGTAAAGTAGGTCTCTAGCGGTTGGGTCTGGCTGTGGCGTCCATAGGCTACGGCAATTGTCTGACGATCATTTACGCGGTACTGCAAACCGGCCCGGGGCTGGACACTGTTGCTACTGCTTACTTCAAAGTTTTGGTAGTTAATGCCAGTGTTCAACGTTAGCCGATCATTGAAGCGGTGTTGCCACTGAGCGTAAACCTGCGTTAGTAAGCTCTGGCCTTGGCTATCGCGTAGCGGTCGCTCGTCGCCGGGTACAATTCGTCGGTTGACCAGATCAAAATCGTACAAGTCAGTAATTAAGCCTACGGTCACATTGTTACGGGCACTGAATTTTTTATTCAGCATCAAATGGGCTGACAGTTTATTATTGATAAAATCAGCTTCCTCATTTGGAATAGGAGAGCGATCCTCAATACTTAGGGAGTCACTGTAAAAATGACTTTCCTGACGAGAAGCGGCTAATGACAGTTTATAGCTGGTGGTAGGATTGAAGTAGTATAGATGAGATAGCCCGACGATTCCGGTTCGGTAGTTTAGATAACTATCTTGGTTTTCGTCCCCAAATAGATTCTCACTATTAGCTTCCAGGTCTTCCTCGCTACCTAGCAAGTCAATGTTACTCACCCCGCCAATTCCGAACACGGTAAAACGACCTGCATTTTTGGTAGGCACATCTACTTTAAAGGTTAAGTCCTGATACTCCGGGGTAGCCGCTCCGGTGCCAAAGTCTAAGCCGATAGCTTGAAAAGCGCCTAGCGTAGAGTAACGGTAGTTAGCAATGTACGAAGCTTTAGATTTTTTACTAAATGGCCCCTCCACGCCAAATTCAAATCCATTGAAACCTACTTGACCCAGAAATTCCCGCTTTTCGGTATTACCCCGACGTAGTTGTAAATCAAATACTCCAGCTAAGGCATTGCCGTATTCCGCTGGAAAGGCCCCGGTCAGGAAATCTGATTTATCTAACACATTATAGTTGAGCATACTCACTGGCCCGCCGGTAGAACTTAGTGAACCGTAGTGGCTGGGGTTAGGAATGTTGATACCTTCTAAACGCCAGAGTAATCCTGATGGAGAGTTTCCTCGGATAATGATGTCGTTACGATCGTCGTTGTTTGCCGCTACTCCAGCAAAGTTAGCCGCCATTCGGGCGGGATCATTACGGGAACCAGCGTAGCGCCCGGTTTCTTCCAGATTGAACGAGCGGGAACTCACGGTGGCTAATTCGTTATTGGTAGCGGTTTTATCTGATTCAGCGGTAATGACGATCTCGTCAGCCATCAGTATGCTTTCTTCCAGCGACACGTCCAGCACTACCTGCTTACCGGTAGTCACCATCACGTTAGGAATAGTACGAGCGGTGTAGCCGATAAACGATACTTGCAGTGCCTGCCGACCAATGGGTACATTTTCTAAAGTGTAGTACCCTTCGGTATCGGTAGCCGTGCCGATCATGGGTTCGGTATCCAGCACGATAACATTAACCCCCACCAGCGGAAATTTGGATTGGGCATCAACGATTTGCCCGCGAAGGGTTTGGGTGGCGGGACTCTGGGCGTATAAAGATGAGACAAATATGCTGATCCAGGCGAAGATGATGACAAAGGTAAAAAATAGCTTTTTCATAGCGTAATGCATTTTGGTGATTTGGTACGCTACAAAGGTGTAAGATTACTTACCACTGCACTGGAAAGATCAGGTGAACCGTCGGAAAGCCGGGGTGAATGGACGGGATAGTGATCCTAAGTTGAAAATAATGTGTAATTGTACTGCAGTAAGGTATTATTGATATGCAATTAAGGCATTAGTAAATAAAATCTTGCCGAGATAGGGTTTAACAAAGCTATAAAGGTGATTGAAAGTAAAGTCTACACCGTTTTCAATAAAATGCAAAGTTAATATCTGTATATAGCCATGTGGGGTAACTTATTAGTTAGAAAGAACAGCTAGGAGATAATTTCTGGCAGGTCTACTACAATGGTATCTTTTCAGACAAGTAATTTATAATTGCCATACAAACCTATATGCTCATTACCACGTAACAATAGCAATTATTCTTAGAAAAAGAGGCTATGTTACCTACACTACAGAGTGAACCATTAATCCTCCGCCCGTTTGTGCAAGAAGATCTGCCCAATATATTAGTGTTGGTGCAAGATAAAGACGTGGCTGCTACTACACTTACCATTCCCTACCCTTGTACTGAAGAAGCAATTAACAATTGGTTTCGGTTGCAACAGCAGGAGCTTGAAGAAGGAAAAGTGCTACGTTGGGCGGTATGTCTCACTGGAACTAACGAGCTCATAGGAACTATGAAGCTAGCAACTCATCCCGAGTATGAATCAGCGGAGTTAGGCTATTGGATTGGTAAGCCCTACTGGGGTAATGGTTATGCTTCGGAAGCGGGCTATTTAGTAGTAGACTATGCCTTTAGAACGCTAGAGCTTAACCGAGTAGAGGCACACGCTATGGTAGAAAATATAGTATCTGCCAAAGTACTTCGCAAACTAGGTATGCGAGAAGAGGGTTATCATCCGCAACTGATTAAAAAGTGGGGCGAGTTTAAAGACGTAAAAACCTATGGATTGCTGCGCGAACAGTGGGTAGCTTCCCAAACTAAGTCAACTGCTTCATGAACGCTTCCCTTACGAATCGTCATCAACAGCTTTATAAGCAAATCCCTTCGCGAATACTTGCCCTACCCGAAGCAGAACTGATAGAAAAGCCAACTCCGAATAAATGGTCAAAAAAAGAGGTATTGGGGCATTTGATTGATTCAGCTATTAATAACCACACCCGGCTGATACAGATACAAATTGAACCCCAACTGTTGGTAATTGAGAAGTACGCTCAAGATGATTGGGTGCGACTACACCAATATCAGGAGTGGAATACCGAAGTGCTAGTTCGCTGCTGGCAATCGCATCAGCACCAGATTATTGTATTAATGGAAGTAGCTTCAGAAGAAGCTCTCTACAAACTATGTGATATTGGTAATGGCGAACTAAAAACCATGCGGTGGCTATACCAAGATTATGTAGCCCATTTAGAGCATCACCTTCACCAAATCGTAGATTACGATTTTTAATATCGAGTTCGTTTGCGTGTCAATGTGTGAAAGTACTAGTATCTTTATACGACTCAATAAGCCAATTCTAGACATTCAAACACCATGAACAATCTAGCTCAAGACATCACCCAGACGTTACTTGCCGAAGTGCGGCGGCGTATTATTGAAGAATCGGTACCCCGGATTAAAAAATGCCTCAACCTACTGAATGAGTCGCAGATTTGGTATCGCCCTAATGAACAAACTGTTAGTGCGGGAAACTTAGTGTTGCACTTGATGGGTAACTTGCGGCAATGGGTACTGAGCGGTATCGACAGTCAACCTGACCACCGCCAGCGATCACAGGAGTTTGCTGAAATCGATCCGGTGCCTACTCAAAAGCTCATCTGTGACTTAGATAGCCTGATGACTGAAGTAGATCAAGCCCTCAACCGGATTACCTCCGAAGCCCTAACTGAAAAGCGGAATGTGCAGGGGTTTGAAGAAAGCGTACTGTCTATTCTGATTCACGTAACCGAACATTTCTCCTACCATACTGGGCAGATTACTTATTACACTAAATCCACCCTCAATGTAGACACGCAGTACTACGCTGGGATGGATTTAGATCAAACTTCTTCTGACTAATAAGGAAACTATGCTGTTTCTCAGGATATGTTAGGCATTTTCTACCTTTACGAAGGTGATTTTATGGGGGGCGTTGTTTATCTTATCGGAGTAGTCCGCGTCTACACTTATTTTAAGTCGTTTACCACTTTTACTCACTACCTCCCAGTCACGTATCATTTCAATCTGAATATCCATAAATTCTTCGTGCAGATCGGATAGCTCAGTCTGAGTTTCTTCAGGAACTACTTTCAGAAAATTTTCTCCAATGAGTTCGCTACGATCGTACTCGTACCACTTAGTGTAATTGTTATTGACTGCTACAAATTTTGCCTCTTCGTTAGTGATACAGATGGCTAAATCAGTGTCTTCAATAATTTGCTCAAAGTCTTCGGGTCTTTCATCTAGAGCCTTTTTAAGACGGGCGGTTTCTTGTAAGTCAATCATGGTAATTTTACTTTATGGTTAATGGAAAGATTACTTACTTTTTGATGCCGATTTCTTTGAGTCATGGTTTGCCTGTAGTACCTCAATCTGCCGATCTCGTTCAGCAATTTCGCCTTTGAACTTCTCTCGTAGCTTCACTAGTCGGTCATAAGCTTTTTGCTCTACCTCTTTAATGCGCGATCGCATTAATTCTTCGTTGGTTTTTTGTCGCTCGTCTTGCGTGAGATCACGGATTACGCCGATTAACATCCGCTGGTTACCTACCTGGCTCTCTTGCATCTTTAGTTCAGCCTGAAATACATCTCCGCTTTTGCGCTTAGCTTCCACTGTTTGTAGTTCACCTACCGCTAGTGTGGTGTCTAGTTGATTATCAACATTGTTATCAGCTTGTGATGCTAATAGCTTATCGAAGGGTTGGTTTTGTATTTCATCGGCAGAGTAACCGAATATGTCTTCCGCTGCCGGATTAAACATTTCTATTTGTTTTTGGGCAGTGAGTACGATAATACCATCTGAGGCGCTATCAAAGATAGCTTGTACTTTTTCTTTATCGCGCGCAGCCGCTTCTTGGGTAGCCTGCATTTCCTCCATATTTTGGCGCATCTCTTCTTCTTGTGCTTGCATTTCTTCGGCTTGCTGCTTTGACTCTTCTAGCAATATTTGGGTACGTTGGCTGGTCCGTACTACGGAAATAGAGGACGCTACGATTTCACTGATTCTTTCCAGAAAATCGACTTCAAAGTCGCTTAGCTCCTGAAAAGAAGCTATTTCCAATACTCCTAGCACTTCTTCATTAAACTTTAGGGGAATAATAACTAGCTGTGATGGAGTAGCTTCACCCAATCCCGAAGTAATCTGGACATAATCATCAGGAATCTGGCTAAGACGGATGGTCTTTTGTTCTACAAAGGATTGACCAAGTAAACCTTGACCGGGTTTAACAATCTTCTCTTCGTGTTTCTTTTTGTCGTAGGCATAGCAGGCTACCATTTCCAGGTAAGGGTCAGAAGTATCTTCATTAATAATGAAAAGACCACCCTGATTAGCTTTTATGTATCTGATAATGTACGCCAGTAGCTGGTCGCCAAGAGTGCTCAGATCGGTCTGGTGAGCACGAGCAATTTCGGCCACCTTGCCTTCTCCTTCGGTAGCCCATAAACGAAGTTCATCCTCTTGCTTTATCTGGTCAAGTTTCTCCTGCATCTTGAGCAACTCACCTACCAATGTGTTCTCATTAAGCCCTTTTTGTTCAACACTTAGCTCAGTCCAATCCAACTTCTCTCTACCCAAATTCCGAATAAAACCCACTACCTTCTCAAGGTTTTGGGTTAAATGTCCGATGATTTTTCCTACTTCTTGGTTATCACGCGTATGTCCGTCATTGTAGACAAACTTTCGGTTACTATTGTCTAATTGTTCTAATAGTTGCCAGCGCATTTTTTTATCGTGCCACAATCGGAAGATTATTACCACTAAAATAGGAATTCCAATGAGTAGTAGCATTCCTTGTACTACTGCTGTGTAAAGCTGAATGGTATCGTATCGCTGTTGGGCATCTGCCTCTGACTGGTTGACGTATTTTAGTACATCTTTACTAAACTTGTCGTAGGTAATCCAAACATTATATCCGGGGTCGCTTTTAAAAATAGCTAATGCTTCTTCTTTTCTATCTTGCTTAACTAAATCTATCATCTGGCTTACCAGATCAATATAGCCTTTGATAGATTGCTCATTAGCAGTTATCAACTCCTGCTCAGAATAATCTTGTTCTGATAAATAGTAGGATAATGAATCTAGGTATGCTTGGTGTCCTTCAACAGCTTTGGCGTAAGGCTCCAAGAACTTTTCATCTTGTATCATGGCATAGCCCCGAAAGCTCATATCTGCAATGTGTACGTGGTTCCATACCCTCTCTAGAGAATTTCGAGCCTTCAGCAGAGCATCTTTTTTCTGTTGGTGCTGGGTAGCTCCCATCCGGCTATAAAAAGCGGTAACTGAGCTAGCGAAAATCAATAAGGTAATAAAGCCGATAAATAGTAGAATACTATTTCCTTTCAGGAAAGTTACTTTTTTAGCCATCTAATTAATTGGTATTTTAGCTTTGAAAGTTACCGAGCTAAGATCGCTCTTAGTTCATTCTACAAATGAATGATTTAGTAATTGATCTTACAATGTAAGGTTTCGGTATACATTGACTCCAAAACCAGTGCAGTCATATCAACTAGATTAAGCTTCTCAAACCCTGCGAAGCAAAAATCATTTATTATATTGAGCAAGCAACCTAATTTAGCATATGGGCACACTAAACGTCAAGCTGGTTTCAAGTCGGGATGATCTTAACCGTAATACCCGAAATATCTTACAAGACCTAAAAGCACTAGAAACAATGCTGGAGGAGTCGTGGTTTAACGAAGCTCCCATTCATATTGGAGCCGAGCAAGAGCTATGTCTGGTCGATTCTCACTGTAAACCTAAACCCATTTCGCTGGAAGTGCTGGATCGTATTCAATCACCAGGGTTTACCACCGAATTGGCCAAGTTTAATATTGAGATCAATCTTGATCCATTGGAGTTTAAGGGTAGCTGCTTTTCTGATCTGGCGCAAAGTATTGCCCAGAATATGGATGAACTTTACGCATTAGGTTCCGAAATGGGTTTCGATCCGGTGATGACGGGCATCCTCCCTACGCTACGAAAGACTGATATGGAGGATCATAATTGTACTCCTCTGCCCCGCTACCACGCCCTGATGGAGGCACTTGGTAAACTGCGGGGGCGGGAATACGAACTAAGCATTCGGGGTATTGATGAGTTAAACATTAAGCACGATTCAGCCATGCTGGAAGCCTGTAATACTAGTTTCCAGGTACATTTACAGGTGGCTCCGAAAGATTTCGTACAAAAATATAATATCGCGTTAGCCATTGCGGCTCCTACACTCGCCATTGCTACTAATTCTCCGTTCCTATTCGGGAAACGGCTCTGGAGCGAGACCCGCATTGCGCTCTTCCAACAGTCGATTGATACTCGAGTGGTATCGGAGCATCTTCGTGACCGTAGCCCACGGGTAACGTTTGGTAATCACTGGATGCAAGATTCAATTATTGAATTGTACCGGGAGGATATCGTTCGTTTCCGTCCGATGCTGATGACTGAACCTGATGGTGATGTCACGAAGATGCTGGAAGAAGGAAAGACTCCCAATCTGAGTAGCCTGATGACCCATAATTCTACCGTATACCGTTGGAATCGCCCCTGCTACGGAATCAGTCCTAACGGAAAGCCTCACTTACGGATTGAGAACCGATTATTACCTTCCGGCCCTAGTATTGTTGATGAGGTAGCTAACTCCGCCTTCTGGCTAGGGCTGATGGAAGGAGCCCACCAAGAGTATGGTGATATTACCCAGCAGACAGAGTTTGACGATGTTCGGTCTAATTTCATTTCCTCTGCCTTTGCCGGACATGATACTGATCTGATCTGGCTGAATGGGCAGAAAATTAGTACTAGTGAACTCATTGCTAAGGAACTACTACCGCTGGCTCGGCAAGGGTTGGAAAAACGCCAGGTGAATTCGGAAGATATAGACTACTATATGGGTATTATTGAAGCTAGGAATAAATTACGTCGTACTGGCTCTTACTGGATTCTACAGTCATTCAGTAAACTAGGTAAGGAGGTGCTGAGCGACGAACGATCATCTACACTTACCTCAGCAATGATAAAAAACCAGAAATCGGGTAAGCCTATTCACGAGTGGGAGCTGGCTGCTCGGCAGGATTCTCGAGAATGGTCGGCTACTTCCCTACTGATTGAAGAGTTTATGACGCGGGATGTATTCAGTGTAGAGGAAGATGATATTCCCGAACTAGTGGCGAATATTATGGATTGGCAACGGGTACGCTTTGTGCCAGTAGAAGATAAGAAGGGGCACCTGTGCGGATTGGTAACGGCGCGTCGCCTGATTCGCTATTTGGTAGATCGGGCTGGTGACGATAAATGTGCCGAAAAATCAGTGAAAGATTTAATGATCAGCAACCCTATTACTATATCGCCTGATAGAACAGTGATGGAAGCTATGCGACTAATGAAGCAACATAACTCACCTTGTTTGCCAGTAGTAAAGAATAATGCATTAGTTGGCATCATTTCGGAGGGTAACTTTTTACATGTAACAGCAAGCTTATTGAATGTATTGGAAGAACAGCATGAAGGATAGATTAATCGGTCACTTTACTCAGGGGCGACCTGGGCCGCTAGTAATATTGATTGGAGGGTTGCACGGAAACGAAATAGAGGGAGTGCGGGCGACCGAACGAGTATTTGAACAACTAAAGAATTATACCATTAACGGAGAGGTGATTGGTCTGCGAGGCAACCTTGCAGCTATCGCTCAACATCGTCGCTACCTGGCGTATGACCTAAACCGTTGCTGGACAGAAGCACACTTACGTTTCCTACGGTCTGGTGCTATCGAGCACTCCAAACCAGAAGACCAGGAAGCCATTGCTTTGCTGAAAATTATTGATCACTATGCCGAACAGTCATTTTCTACTAAGATCATAGCAGACTTGCATACCACATCGGCGCAAAAGGGTAGCTTTGTTATTGTACCTGAGTATTTTGCCAATCACCCAGTAGTTGAAGCACTACATATTCCGATTGTGGTCAATATGGAATACTTTCTTCGAGGAACTTTGCTCAACTACAGTTGTGAACGAGGGTTTATCTCCTTTGCCTTTGAAGGTGGACAAATTGGCTCTCTCGACGCTATTGATCTGCACGAAGCTGGCATCTGGTCAATACTATTAGAGGCCGGAGTTATAGAAGATGCTCCTGCGAATTTTAAAGAAGATTGCGCTAGTTATTTACAACAACTAGCTTCCGGCTTACCAAATCGGGTCACGGCCAAATCGATGCACGTAGTGCACGAGGGGGCTAACTTTAGTATGAAAGAAGGCTACTTCAATTTTAAACCTGTGTATAAGGGTGAAGTGCTTGCCAAAGATAAAGACGGACCCATTGTAGCCCCTCAGGATGGACTCATCTTTATGCCACTTTACCAGAAAGAAGGCAGCGATGGTTTTTTTATTGTTGATCTTCAGGAGTAACAATTTTGGGCAAATTACTTTACTCGGGTAGTGATACTAAAACTTAAACTGTATCTTCCAGACATAAGATAAATGCCTATGTCTTCCCGTCGTCAGTTTATTCAGCAACTTGGTCTGGCTTCATTAGGGGGTATGCTTTCTCCAAGCATTGGAGTAGCACAAAGTAAGACGGCAAAGATTTATACTGTTACCGGAGCTATCAACGCGAGTGAACTGGGCGTTTGCCTAAGTCACGAACATATTATGTCTAACTTTGGGGCGGAGCGAAGCTATCAGCCTAATTATGACGCCACTGCTCTGAAAGCCCAGGTACTACCGTATCTGAAGCGAATTAAATCGTTAGGAGTAGATAGTATTCTGGATTGTACTACCGCCTATTTTGGGCGAGATGTAAAATTACTTAAGGAGCTTTCGGAAGAAAGTGAAATATACCTAATCACTAACACTGGCTACTATGGGGCGGCCAACGATCGCTACGTGCCCGAACATGCCTATCAGGAAACTACCGAACAATTGGCTGAGCGATGGATAAACGAGTTTGAACGGGGTATTGATCAGACCGACATCCGCCCGGGTTTTATCAAGATTGCCGCGGATGGAGGTGGAGTTTCTGATATAGATAAAAAGCTGATGCAAGCAGCATTAAAAACTAGTCAGGCTACGGAGCTAACCATTGCCTGCCATACTGGCGATAATCCGGCAGTGCCGAAGCTTGCTTTGGAGTTGATGAATGAAGAGAGTATAGAACCTTCCGTTTGGATTTGGACGCACGCCCACCAGATGGAAACCTCCGAAGAACTAATAGCGATGGCAAAAGAAGGTATGTGGATTTCACTAGATGGGCTACGAATTAAAGGATACTACGGAGGTGCTGATCAGTTGGTGCTAGACAAGCACCTTCAGCATTTACTCGCCCTGAAAGAACAAAGCTTGTTACCAAGGGTATTGGTTTCTCACGATGGCAACTCCTTTCCTCGGGGTGGAGCTATTCGTCCCTACGAAGCCATCTTTACTCGCTTTATTCCGATGCTTAAAGAAAATGGATTCACCCAGCAAGAGATTGATCAACTGCTTGTTGTTAACCCTCAGCAAGCCTTTGCAATTGATAAGTAAAGTATAGAAGTAGTTTAGTAAATCAACTTGGCAATTTGATTTTACCATATGCTTAAGAAGGTACTACAATATCCAGGGCTTCTAGCTGCTCGCCATTGTTGGCATACGTTCTATTTTACGTATCTATAATGCCCAATTATTTTAAAATTGAACAAGCAATCTTCTATTACTTGCCCGGATCCAATGTTGTGTATAATTAGATGCCTTTCAGTATCGATACTGGATTTATCATCTATAACAATCCCAATGTGGGTAGTTGCTCCACCTAAGTTCCAACATACAATATCGCCCGGTTTGTAATCCGCTGAATTCTTGGTAATTGGTAAAACCTGTCCGTATCTTTCAAAAAACTTCATCAAATTGGGGACTCTTCTGTGGTCAATATTCTTGTCGGTGGTGGAAAGTCCCCAAATGTTAGGATACAGATTGAAATTAGACGACATATCTTCGTGTACTTCCTTTTGAAGGTCAATTCCTAATTTTCTGTAAGCTCTAATTATTACATCAGTACAAACTCCTCGATCCTTCGGAACATCCCCGTTTGGATATTCTATTGAAAAATAACTGGGATCGTAAATTACCTCGTCATTTGTCAAAGATTTGGCTGAGGTTACCAGTTCATCCAGAAATGGTGTTTGTCCAAACGTTGTATTAGTCCAACAGAGCGTTAAAAGTACTACGAAAAATATCGATCTCATTCAAATAATGTTATACCCCTTTAGATTACCCAAATGTGTGCCAACTCTTTAACGGAAAAGACTATAACTCCAGACTTTATACGAAGGCACAGTGACGGCGAACTTGGTTCAAAGAGGCCGCCCCGCAGGTAGTTACTCAAGCTTTTGATAAACGTTTAATTTTATGAATGCTTTTTATATTCTTACTGCTAAATACTATCTTGTGCTGTTGGCGAAGTGCTAGGTTTAAATTACTTAATTTATGATGCGAAATAGCCTAGAAATAAGTGATTGGCAGATCACTTCCTTTCAAAGACTGCTTTTATCAATCAAACTCAGCTAACCGATATATGACAAATAAAAGTACCGGTGCGTTTATATAGTTGTTATATGCTATGTAAAACTTATTGTATGAAGACTCTACTGACACTTCTAATTCTTCTCTCCACCATTATGGTGTGTAAATCTCAACAAGAAAAAAACATAGAGTTTTTTAGTTCATCCTGGTCTGAAACACTTAATAGAGCAAGGAAAGAGAGCAAGCCTATTTTCCTCTATACATATACTTCTTCTTGCCGCTTTTGCCGACAGATGGAGAAAGAAGTATTCTCCAATAAGGAAGTATCCGATTTCTATAACTCTAATTTTATTAGCCATAAAATAGACATTGAAGATGGTGCTGAGGGAGAAGCTCTTGCTGGGAAGTATGCTATAGTTGGATTCCCAACTTACCTATACTTCGACAAAAACGGTATGCAGGTACATCAGAGTGGCTCAGCCAAGCCTGCTGAAGAATTCATATTTGATGGTAAAAATGCACTCAATCCGGAGACTTCTCTATTTACACTTAAAAGACAGTATGATAATGGAGACAGATCACCTGATTTACTTTACAACTATAGCGTCGCCTTAACATCATATCATCATAAAGATAGCCCAGAGGAAAAAGTTGTGAAGGAATATTTAGAAACACAGTCAACTCAACAATTAGAGTCAACAAAAAATATAAAGTACATTTTTACAAGGCATCTTAGTTTTAACTCTCCCGCCACGCAGTATTTTCTTAAAAACCAGAACAAGTTTATTCCTTCGTTTGAAGATAATGCAGTAGAGCGAAAGGCTGAGAAAATTATTACAAGAACTTCTTCAATAGCAGGGCGCAACAGTGATATCCAGCTACTTGATCAAATAGAAAAATCTATATCTGCTAATCTTAAGGATAAAAGTAGGCTTACTACGTTAGCTAGAATTTATTACCATCAAGGGCAGAGGAATTGGTCAAAATATGCAGCTGCAACATTGGAATACAGTAGAGGGCAAGGCAAAGATGACATGCAAACCATGTATGAAACTGCGATATATCTGAAACACTTTGCAAAAGATACTCAGACCTTAGAATTAGGTGTACAGATAATGGAAAAGGTGATCAAATTAGAAGAAAGCTATAAAAATCTTAATCTGTACGCGCAGTTTCAACACACTGTGGGTAAAGATAAACAGGCGTTGAAAACAGCAAGAGAGGCAATAGAAGTAGCCAAAAAATCTGGAGAAGAGAGTAGTGAGGCTAACGAACTTGTTGTCAAACTACAAATAGCAGATGAAAAATGACAGCATACAACATTATATCTGACCTTCGCTCTGATTCGGCCAGAGTATGCATATATCGTTATCAGCAAGCGAAAAGAACTACTAGAAAGATTTTACGTACTTGATGATATGAAAACCGATGCAATCAATATCAATCCTGAGATAATGGGAGGAGCCCCTGTTTTCAGAGGAACCAGAGTGCCGACAGAAACACTTTTCGACCATTTAGAGCGTGGTATTACCATTGACGCATTTCTAGATGATTACCCAACAGTTTCTAAAGAACAAGTTATTCAAGTGTTGGAATTGGCGGGGAAGCCATTCACTAGTGATTACTAAAAAAATCTATCAGTCAAACTAAAACTCATATTGTTCCGGCGCTGCCTAATCCGGTTCGCCTTCAAGAGTACGGGGTAGGTATTTTTCGTCAGGTTGTAACCAAATCGGCCTGGAAGAAAGCATTGAAGAAACAGTACGTTCGGGTAAATGGGACTACGGCTTCTTCGGCCACGTTTATCCGGGGTGGTGAAACTGTCAGCCTATCTATTCCGGAACAAACTGGCTTCAAGAAAAAGCTCATCTTACCACTGAACGTACTATGCGAAGACGAGCACCTAGCAGTGATTCATAAGCCAGCGGGTATTTTAGTAAGTGGTAATCGCTTTAAAACAGTAGCCAACGCTTTGGCTCAGAATATTAAACCCAGCTCCCTGGCTGATGCTACTATCCCTCAGCCAGTTCATCGCCTGGATTATGCCACTACGGGCGTGTTATTAGTTGGGAAAACAAGCAGTAGCATTCGGGCTTTGAACAAAATGTTTGAGACTAAACAGATTGAGAAGACCTACTATACTGTCACCATTGGCGAGATGAAGGACAGCGGAACCATCACCACCGACATTGATGGTAAACAGTCACGATCAGATTATACGGTAAAGGAATCGGTTCGGTCAGAACGGTTTGGTCAACTCAACTTGGTACAGCTAACCCCTCGAACCGGAAGAAGGCATCAACTGCGTAAACATCTGTCAGCCATCGGTAACCCTGTATTGGGCGACAAGGATTATGGCACAGAGGGTTTGATCCTCAACGGTAAAGGGTTGTATTTACACGCCTATTCGCTACGCTTTACCCATCCCTTTACTAGTCAAGCGACCTACGTAGAAGATGATTTTCCTCAAAAGTTTAGAAAGATATTTCCTCAACTCGCCTGAGAGAGCATACAAACGTTGCCCCTTATATAATTAGCCGTAAAAAATAGCCTAAATTCTAATAAAATACTTTAGGGGTGTAACTTATTGAGGTTTGAGTTGTCTTCGAGAAAATGACGCAACGAACATCTACTCTAACCTATACATAAATATGAAAGCCATCACCAAACATCGTTATGGCGGGCCGGAAGTTCTTCAGTTAGAAGAGGTTGCCAAGCCTGTGGTAAAAAGCGATCACCTTTTAGTGAAAGTAAAAGCAAATTCGGCGAACCCAGCCGACTGGCATATCCTTCGCGGAAAGCCTTTCTTTGCTCGCTTTAGTTTTGGCTTGTTTAAGCCTAAATATAACATTCTGGGGGCTGATTTTGCTGGTATCGTCGAAGAAGTGGGCAGTGACGTAACCAATTTTAAAGTCGGAGATCAAGTATATGGTGAGTCACTAAAAGGTGGGGCTTTTGCCGAATACATCTGCGCTCCCGCCCAGGTTTGTGGGCGGATGTCTGAAGGAGCTGGATTCGCTGAAATGGCCAGCACACCCATAGCGGGGCTTACGGCATTACAGGCACTTGTTACGCACGGAAAGCTTAAAGAAGGCGAGTCAGTATTGATCAATGGTGCGTCGGGTGGGGTAGGTCATTTTGCGGTACAAATCGCTAAAGCCTACGGAGCCAAAGTCACCGGAGTTTGTTCAAGCAGAAACCAAGAATTTGTAAAAATCCTCGGAGCTGATGAAGCACTTGCCTACGATCAAGAGAATATTCATCACCATCAGGGTCAATATGATCTAGTTCTCGACACTCACGGGAATCTTTTTCTACAAGACTTTAAGCGTATGGGGAAACGAGGGGTGGTAGTCGGTTTCACCACTCTAAAGCATATGATGCAACTACTTATTAGTGCTGGTTTTAGTAAGTTTCCTTTGGCTCAATTCACTGCTGCAGCCAATACCGAAGATTTAGAGACATTAGCAGATTTGATACGAGACAAAAAAGTTAACGTTCACATTGAAAAGACCTACCCTCACCATAAAATTCCTGAAGCCATAGGCTATATTGAAGCGATGCGAACGCGAGGAAAAGTGGCAATGGTTTGGGAGGGTGCTGAAGAGGTTGAAGGTGTAAATAAAGTAGCCGAGAGCATAACTCATCAATAGTACGGATGGGATAGCCTACCAAATGCAGCAACGAGGTGGGTTAAATTACTGAGCTGTGTATTCGATAAGGAAAACTGCTATTTCTTTTTTATACTTATAGGTAGAGTTAATTACTTACACGACCTAGGTATGAAAAGAAAAGAGTTTCTTAAAACATCTTCGGCGCTAGTAGCCGGGAGTTTTTTATCGCCACTTCATCATTCAGCACAATCAAAAGAAATGGTACGTAAAAACTGGGCGGGTAATTATACCTACCAAGCAGAACATCTTCACGAACCTCGCAGTGTAGAGGAAATTCCGGCGTTGGTCAAAAAACTAGAACTACAAAAACCTTTAGGTTCCCGCCACTGCTTCAACAATATTGCCGACAGCCCACTTAACCAGATTTCTACTCAGCATCTTAACCAAATAGTAGAGATCAATGAAGAAGCAAAAACCATTAAGGTAGAAGCCGGAGTTCGTTACGGCGATTTTGCTCCTGAGCTTCATCGGCGGGGCTACGCGCTGCATAATTTGGCTTCGTTGCCGCATATATCAGTCGCCGGAGCATGTGTAACGGGCACCCACGGCTCAGGAGTCAACAATGGCAATTTGTCTACTGCCGTCGCTGCTTTGGAATTTGTTACCCCGGAGGGCGAAGTAGTTACTTTGCATCGGGAGAAGGACGGCGACGCGTTCAACGGGGCAGTAGTAAACCTGGGAAGCATCGGACTGATCACTAAGGTAACGCTGGATATTCAGGAGACTTTTATAGTACGGCAAGATTTGTTTCAGGAGCTACCGCTGGCATCGCTACAAGACCATTTTGATGAGATTATGTCCAGTGGCTACAGCGTAAGCTTATTCACTGACTGGTTGAATGATCAGGTGAGTCAGATTTGGATTAAACGTCGGGTGGAAGAAGATACTTCGGATATGGAAGATGATTTCTACGGGGCACAAGCTGCTACTCGCGACCTTCATCCGATTACTCGCCTTTCGGCTGAGCATTGTACCGAACAGCTAGGCGTACCTGGGCCCTGGTATGAGCGATTACCGCACTTCAAAATGGGTTTCACGCCCAGCAGTGGTGAAGAACTACAGTCTGAGTATTTTGTGCCTCGCCGGAATGCGGTAGATGCTATTATGGCAATAGAAAAAATGGGCGACCAGATCTTTCCGCAACTGCTGATTTCCGAAATCCGCACTATTGCGGCAGATAGTTTTTGGATGAGTCCTTGTTATCAGCAGGATTCGGTAGCTATTCATTTCACCTGGAAGCAAAACTGGGCCGAGGTGCAAAAGCTGCTGCCCAAGATCGAGGCCGAACTTTCGCCCTACGGCGTTCGTCCCCACTGGGGTAAATTGTTCACCCTTGATGCAAAAGTTTTGCAGTCCCTCTACGAAAAGCTAGCGGATTTTTTACAGTTGACGAAAACTTATGATCCCCAGGGCAAACTGCGGAATGCCTATTTGAACGATACTATTTACGCTGCGTGAGTTTCCTCCGAATTAAGGCAACTCCTCCAATACTATATCTTTATAATAAACTTGGGCTTTACCATCGCCGTGAATTTGTAGGCCGATGTAGCCCGATTGAGGAATATCTTTGTCGGGTTCAGTATAGTCTACGGTACGCTCACCATTCAGGAATAGTTGGATATGACCGTCTTGAGCGCGAATTTCGTAGTCATTCCACTCATTGGGTTTGAGTAACTTATCTACTAATGTGGAGTCAGGGGCGGCTAGCGTTTTGCGGCGGCGTGATTCATCGTAGAGACTCGCCCAATAATCTTTTCCCAAGTCGGCTTGGTAGCCAATCATTTCATAGGGTGGGTCATCCAGTCGCTGGCTGTGAAACTGTATACCTGCATTAATGAACCCCTCATCACCCAGAAGTTTAAACTTTAGCCGGAGCACAAAGTCTGCGTAGGGCTGAGTGGTTACCAGAAAGTCGTTGTGAGGCACAGTTTCGGTAAGCGAGCCACCAACTAGAGCTTCATCTTCAATTCGCCAGGTGTGGGTGGTATCACCTTCCCAACCACGGAAGCTCTTACCATCAAAAATCTTTTTAGCTAATTGGGAATAGGATGGGTTGGCTGTGGTGATTAAAACTAAAACACCGAGCAGGAAGTAGATATATTTCATAGAGGAAAAATAAGAGTTTCTCGCTAAAATACAATCACTCCTCTCCATGCCCCTGCTTCCCACTCGGCGAGTGGTTAGTCTAGCCGGGATTACTGTCCTTGCCCGAGTGAGTAGCCTCTTACCCCATCAAACTCGTACAGGTTTTCAGTTTTAATTACGTCTACATCCTCCTGTAGAGCATTTGATAAAAGCTCGGGAATAGAATGCTTAGCCGCTGGATGTCCGTTCTCCACCTCGTAACGGCAACGCCAATGGTCGGTGCAGAAGGTCTCCTCAAAACCTTCAGGCCACACTTTCACTCCCCGGTTGGTAATCATAGTCAGCTTAATATCGCTGTTGAGCTTTGTTAGCTTTTCGGCTAGCTCATCCGGATTACTTCCTTTCCAGTCTACGAAGACATCTACACCCTTCAGCATTTTATTGGCCTGCTTTTTCCGCTGGTAGGTAGGAATGGTTAGCTTCACATCTTTAGCATATTCGGCAGCGGGTAGCATCTGCGGCTTTTTACCTAGCCGCTCAATTACCGCTTCGGCAAATTCGGAAGTGCTTACCTGCTTCTTGCTGATTCCCTCCTTGTAAATATCTGGGGTGTGGATACCTTCCTCAATGGTGCATGACCAAGCATTTTTTACCAGCTCAGCAACATCCTGCTGACCAATATGATTGAGCATCATGACTGAAGCCCGTAGTAAGCCCGAAGGATTGGCAATGTTTTGTCCAGCAATGGTAGGAGCCGATCCATGAATCGCCTCAAACATAGCGCAGCTTTCTCCAATGTTGGACGACCCCGCTAAACCAACTGAACCAGAGATTTGGGCGGTAATATCAGAAACTACATCACCGTAGAGGTTGGGTAGTACTACCACGTCGAAGTCTTCGGGGGTATCCGCCAGACGAGCTGCACCAATATCAATAATCCAGTTATCCGACTGAATGTCTGGGTATTCCTGAGCAATCTCCTTGAATACCTGATGGAACAAGCCGTCGGTATGCTTCATGATATTATCTTTGGTGAAGCAACTCACTTTACTTCTCTTGTAGAGACGAGCGTACTCAAAGGCATAGCGGACAATTTTCTCGCATCCGGGACGGGTAATCAGTTTGAGACACTGCACCACTTCGTCGGTTTGCTGATGTTCAATTCCCGCGTACAAATCCTCTTCGTTTTCTCGGATAATCACCACATCCATCTTAGGGTGCTTAGTATTTACATACGGGTAGAAGCTTTTGCAGGGTCGGACATTGGCGTACAACCCCAGTGCCTTTCGCATGGTTACATTCAAGCTCTTGTAGCCCCCGCCCTGGGGAGTAGTAATTGGGGCTTTCAGGAATACTTTATTTCTTCGGATGCTATCCCAGGCCGCCTTATCAATACCGCTAGTGTTTCCACTTAAATATACTTTTTCACCAATCTCAATCTCTTCCCATTCTATTCGGGCGTTAGCTGCTTTCAGAATAGCTAACGTAGCGTTCATGATTTCGGGACCGATTCCGTCTCCTTTGGCAACTGTGATTTTTTGCATAATGGTACTTTATTTTTTTGTTCAATTGCAAAGTAAATACAAATTTTTCATATATTTTTATTTATGTTTTCTATGTAATAGATAAAAATTATTTATGAATTATACATTACATCAACTTCAGGTATTTCTAGAGGTAGTTCGGCAAAAGAGCATTACTAAGGCCGCTCGTAAGATGCATATGACCCAACCAGCGCTGTCTATTCAGCTAAAAAACTTCCAAACTCAGTTTGATATTCCGCTTACTGAGATAGTTGGAAAAAAGCTATACGTTACTGATTTTGGTCATTCTATTGCTGAGTTGGCCGAAAATGTATTACGAGAGGCTGACGCTATTAAATACAAAACCAAAGAGTACAAAGGGCTATTTACCGGGCAGTTAAAGATCGCATCGGCTTCCACCGGAAAATACGTAATTCCTTACTTTCTAAGTGGATTTCTGCGAGAGCATAGCGGGGTCGACCTGGTGCTGGACGTAACCAATAAAACCCAGGTGGTAAGTAGCCTGAAAAAAAATGAGATTGATTTTGCAGTAGTTTCAGTAGTGCCCGATGATATCAACGTTGAAGAGGAAGCATTACTTGAGAATCGATTATATCTGGTAGGGAATACTGCCCACTTTGACCAAGATCGCCCACTAATATTTCGGGAAACTGGCTCCGCAACCCGTCTGGCAATGGATCGATATTTGGGCGGAGGAAAAAGACGTAAAAGGATTGAGCTAACCTCTAACGAAGCCATTAAGCAGGCAGTTATTGCGGGCTTAGGTTACTCTATTATTCCGCTGATTGGCATTAAGAATGAGCTGTCAAGGAAAGAACTTCACATTATTCCGAAAAAATCATTACCCATAACCACTACTTGGCGATTAGTCTGGTTGAAGAACAAAAAGTTATCACCCGTTGCGCAGGCGTACTTAGCCTACGTGCAGAGCAATAAAAGCCAGATTGTGCAGGACAGCTTTGCCTGGTATCTGAGTTTTGATGAGTAGCCTATCCTCAATATTGAGATATATTTCAAAGTAAACTTAAAAGGATTGAAGCAGGGTTTATAACAACTCTACTTCGCCTGTGCTAATCTTGTAGTAGGCTGGTACAACCTTCACCCCACCACTTTTTATCTCACGAGTCAAGATAGGCTGAGCTTCCTTCAATTGCTCGGCTACCATTTGGGCATTATTTCGAATAGAGTTAGTAAGCAGGTCACCTTCCATTTGTTTGGCTAAGTACACAGCAGGTTTTATAGCCTGAATAATGGCGCCGATATGGCCTTCATTTTCATCAATCTCGAGGCTAGCTCCTACTGCACCACATTTTTCGTGCCCCATTACTACTATCAGCTTAGTGCCGAGATGAGCGATCGCGTACTCAATACTGCCAATAACCTTCTCCCGAGCTACGTTTCCAGCTACCCGGATGACGAACAAGTCTCCCAATCCCTGATCGAAGATAATCTCGGGAGCAACCCGGGAATCAGAACAGGTAAGAATCACGGCAAACGGATGCTGACCTTCAGTGAGCGAGTAGCGCCATTGCCGATCTTCGTGGGGGTGTTTTTGATGCTCTTCCATGAAGCGACGATTACCATCCATGAGTTCTTTCAGGGCATCATCGGCAGATATAACGGTAGTTGACATAGTAGTTGGATTAAGTAAATGGTAGCTAATAAACCGTTTCCAAAATAGATACTTGCCCTGCCGATTGCAAATCGCACCAGCATAATTTTATTAAACGTTAAAGCGTAGTTAACGAATAATAAGATCTGTGTTCTCTACTTATTCTAATCCAAAAACAATAGGTGAGCCAGGATAAAACGCTTGCCAAGCAAAGTAGTAACCGATATAGGATACAACTGGGGTGAGATGATTACCTGTATCCGGACCACTTATAGCATAACCAAACGCATCATATTCATTACCAGCTTCATCACGCATAATGATGGGGAGAGCATTATCTACTGCTTCTAAGGTTTTTCCGTCTGTTTCATAGGCCACTATGAAGTTCTGCTCTTGACTACCTATAACCACTAGTGATTTTCCGGCAAAAGAATCCACAACCAGACGGGGTGTACCGTTGAAAAGTTCAACAGGGTATATTTTAGCTTGTCGACCTACAATTATACCTAGTACTCGGTCCTTAGCGGGTAAGCGGTCGTCCTCATTATCAACTGGGAAAATAATGTTAGCATTGTTGGTACGGTAGTCACCGTAAGGATAACGCTGATAGTTACGGCTAAAGCCGGTATTGGTCGATATAACCTTCGTATTGGGATACATTTGTTGCCAAGTAGCCCAGGTGGTTTCTACTACGGGCAATGTAACCACTTTTTCACCTTGCAGTTCACCATTTACACAATCTAAGCGCATCTGCGACCAGTTACTATCCGTAGCCCGGTCGTAAGGAATCAGGTTAGTATTGTATAACAGACCGGATACTCCAAAAGTGGTCTCTTCATTATTAATTACCCGGCTCCAGCCAATCCCGGTTCCGGTAAGCGGGCAGTATGTGATAGCCACGGCATCACTACCTACCTTATCGTTAATGATTTCGTGCCAGTCCAGAATTTTATGCGGATAAGCTACTGCTTCGCCATCTGATACATAGCCAACTACTAAGTCTTGAGGCTCAAGATACGACGCTTGGGCGGGTTGAATCCGTTCGGGATTCTCTAAGGCGGGGATACCATCTTTACCAGGTCCACCGTCAAATACTTGTGCCTGGGGAATAAGCCAATCTCGATTAGCATTATTACCTGAGTTAGCCCCTGGCCCCGGAGTTTGAGGGGTAGGTGAAGGGGAGCCACTATCCTGGCAGGCAGCCAGAGTTACGAAAAGAGCGATCGAGAGATATAGTGGTTTCATGCAGTTAATATTTAGCATAATGACTTATTCTTCAAATAAAGGAGTGATTTCTGGTGAAAATTGTTTAGTCCGGTTGAGCTGAAAAAGTATCCCTACATTAACCCGATAGGTAGGAGCCAGCTGAGTACCATCCACTTGAGCGTAAACGGGAACATCTACCCGAGACTGTAACGATAAGTCGGGGGTAAGTTGAAACCCTAAAGATGGTGCAGCAAACAAGAATGTTCCGCCGGAATTAGGTACGAATTCGCCATTGGTACGGTCGCGCCCAGCGTGCCGCAAGCGAAATGTTACGCCAGGGTTCAGCAGTAACCTGCCTAGCAGTACCTGATCGCTCAGGCTAGCCATAACCTGTCCTTCATCACCAAATTCGTAGACCTGACTTCCCAAATAGTTATTGTTTTTTCCAGTAAGTCGGGCAATGATCCGCGAAGAAAAACTAAGGGAAGGACGCCAATTAATTTGGTGGGAAAACTGGGTCCACAGCACTCCATCCCAAGCACCGCTGCCCGGTTGTAGGTCAGCGATGAGCGCAATCCCTCGGTCATCGGTAAGATCAGAAGCTCCTAGCGGAACTTTAGGGCCAGCAGCAACCCACCATTCGCCTTTTCCTTCATTCAGGGTCGCCGCTTTAAATTTTACTAAAATTGTAGCGTCGCCGATGCCCTGAGTAAATGTGAAGTTCTCCGAAAACCCGATCTGTTGGATAGTACGTTCTTGCCTCACATAAGAAAAAAAGGCATCCAATGCCCAGCGGGAGCTAATGGCATACCCCATCTGAAATAACCACGATCGAGTTAGTCGTTCTCGAGTGTCGTCATCCAATGTGTTGTTTGCGTCTTTAAGAGTGCGGAGCACATTTACATCGTAGCTCAGCATCCATTGCCATGATCCAGCATCACTAGCGGGTAACCCTACATTTCCTGACATAGGTACTCCTCCTGAGCAACATTGTGCCCAAGCAGTATGTGCCGTACAAACTAAACTGACAATGGCTAGTATGTACTTTTTCATAAGTCGCAAAAGAGTATCTACAAAGTATACCTAGTTTTTAGAGAAAAGGTATGTCCTCGAGTTGACATATCTGCAGAATACGTTGACTAACACTCAAGATATAACAGTTAGGGTAGAATATTACCCATCGTGGTTGAAAATTCCTCAGATTCTAGAATACTACGTAATAAAGATCAAACTTTGACAAAATCAGTAGAAAAGACTAAAAATATTACATGAAGCAATATTTTAAATTGTAATTAAGACTTTTTTTAAAAAATTGTTTTATAATTGAAACAAATTACAGCAGATTCAGTAAGCAAATATTAAATAAGCATATAATATTGCATAGAAATTGTGGGGACTACTAAAAGATACGGAGAACATAAATGAAAGCAATTATCATTTTGTTCAATTACTACTTAGAATAATATTATGTTGATAGTGTGTTAAAAACTACTAAACTTCTTCTAAAATTATTTAGAAATTTATAATCCTTATCATATTTTTTACGTTAATTACCAAAAGTTTACCAGAAACAGCATTGATTAATCGTTATGGAAGCACAAAAAAGCGTAGTAGATTCCCTAAATGACCTGTTAAAGGAAAACTGCGATGCCAAGCGCGGTTACAGGAAGGCTGCTGAACAGCTAGATGATCCTTCACTTAAAGGCTTGTTCATGAATTTATCTGAGCAGCGCGATAATTTCAAGAAAATTATTCGGGAAGAAATTTTAAGTCTCGGTGGTACTCCTCAGGCTTTTCGGCAGGTAGATGGGCCTATTCAAGATGCATTTACCCAGCCTCACCTACTGTTGGTACTCAATACTATTGAAAAAACCCTGAGTGGTTGCCTACGGCTAGAAGTAAACGCCCTACAGGAACTTAAAAAGAAATTAGCTCAGTACGAAGTGAAAGAGTCTACTCACCAAGTATTGACCGGGCAGCTAGAAAATATTCGCCTGACATTGCTCGATCTAAGGGCACTGGCAACAGAAAGTGAAGCAACGCTGAATTTCTGATATTGTATGAGCCGATCTTTTTAGGTCGGCTTTTTTTATGTAGTAAACCCCCGCTGCCAAAGCACAATGCTTGGCCATTGCTGAATAATTGTGGGAATATCCCAGGCAATAAAGCTGGATGAACCATCCCGATTATGGTTGACAGGTATGATCAACTTTCCACTCTTCCAGTGGCTACGTCCGGTAACATCCTCATCAATAATGGCTTCCCCGGAATCTAATTTTTGCCAAAGCAAATCCAACTGTAGTAACGCTATTTTCTGGAATGTTGCACCTTCAAGCTGCTCGAGTACTTTGGTATCTTTATCGAGTATGCCGTAGAGAAGATAATCTGCTTTGATTTTATAAAACTCTGAATAACGCCGAGCTGAGTGCTGATGCCGATCGCGCCTATACCGAAAGGTGACGTCTTGATAATTGGCGTACCGAGCAATTCTAAATCGCTCCTGAATGGTTACTAAACGTCCGTCGGGTTGGCTGAACACCCGGTCAATGCCATGCTGAATATCTAGTTCTTCTTTCTCAGAATGGCTTAACCGAACAGGCTCCCAACCTAGCGATTGATAAACATCGGGAAGGGCAATTTGCCGATGGACAAAATCCGTAAAAGTCCGATCTTGATGGTACGATGTTCCTTGAGACTTCATAGCCTCTCAAGAAACCATTTAGCCCATTTATTTGCTGGTGAATTGCCTTGAGAAGCTTACGATGTAAATAATCGTTTTATTTTGTCGGGGGCATATTGTACCTCAGCTTTAGAAAATTTAGCCTTTATTAGCTTGTAGTCGTCTTCTCGAAATACGTAAACTATTAGCACCTTAGCTTGAGACAATACTTTTTTTAATGATTTCCAACTAGAAGGCTCCTCAAAGCAAACGACCATTACTTGTTGCGAATTACGGTAGGCCTGATAGTGCAACGTGACATTGATTGGCTCAAAAGTCTGCTCCCGAAGACAAAGCAAATGAGCACAAGCTTGCCGAATGCGTGTATCTTGGGGAGGAATAAACTGCGTTTGAAAGTACTTAAACGAAGCCTGCATTCCAGCAATAGTGACCGGCTTCTTTTTGATTCCTTCTAAGCGTAGTGTATTATCTTTTAGCGACTGCTTTAGTTCATCATAAGCATTGCTATACTGCTCGTCAAGGGCTGTGATTTCTTGTAAGTAAGTGCCTGCTTTCTTAAGCGTATTCACAGTGAGCTTACGTTCGTACAGCACTTCCTTACGCGGGGCATCTACAGTGTATCCTTCGCTGACCTTTTGCAAACGAGGGTGCAGCACATTACGGCACAGATCGTTCTCATTATTATTACAGAGAATACATTGTCGGCTTCCCCCATCTTCTTGGTTTAGCTCCAGAATAGCTTGCCCGGTAGTGCCCGACCCCGCAAAGAAGTCTAGGAACACCCCTTCCGGCTTATCAATGAGTCCCAAAATATATTTGAGCAGTACGGTAGGTTTAGGATACTTGATCGGGCTTCCCGATCCGAAGAGTTGTTTCAACTCTTTGGTGCCGTGACTAGTAAGTACGTTGTTAATAATTGATGAAGCGGGCTTATGCTCACTTTTTAGTTCTGATAAATATTTCTTCAGCACAAACCGTTTTCCTTTCTCCTTCGGAAAAACCAGTTTACCCGACTTTGCCCACTCTTTTACTCGCCGTTTAGCAAAAGCCCAGTAGCGTCCATCAGGCGGGTAGTATACCTCACCCGTATGCGGATTTTTAATCGGAAAGCGATCTTTTTCCGTTCCCGAGGCAGCCGAAGGATTGTCCGGCATCCAGGGACCATTCGGGTCATTATCCCGATTAATGTACTTGCTAAAGTCTTTAGGCACTCCCTTTAGTTGAAAGTGCTGCCGATCCTTGGCGTAAATCAGAATGTATTCGTGATCAGTAGCAAACCTATTAGCTGCGTCGTTAGGAGTAGTACGATTTACCCAGACGAAGTTGCCAATAAAATTGTCGGAGCCAAACAGGCCGTCACACAATAGCTTGAGGTGTGCCATTTCCCGATCATCAATCGAGATCAGTAGTACTCCGTCATCCGTGAGCAGTTCCTGTGCTAAGCGCAACCGATGATACATGAAATTCAGCCACTTACTGTGCCGACTTGCTGATGATTTGTCTTTACGGTTGTCGTGATAGGTTAAATGCGGATTCCCCGTGTTGTAGGGTGGATCAATGTAGATGACATCTACCCGCCGGGCGTGGGTAATGGTTAGTGCCGAAAGCGTATGGTAATTATCTCCTTCGATAATGTAGTGAACTAGAGAATCATCGTTCCCTTCAATATCCAGCGAAGGCACTGATTTTAGGGCGGGAAACATCTGCTCGATCATTTCCACTACGGTTTCCGGTTGAGCACTCTCTTCCCATACCAAACCAAATCGCTCGTTAGGCGGAACGATTAGCGCATCAAATAAAATCTTGAGTTGATCCAAAAGAAAATCAGGCTACGTTCAATCGGCTCAAATTACACTTTCTTACTTAGAATGAAAAAGGCGATTCTTAGTGTACCGTGTTTAGATGCTAAAGTGTCCGGACAGTTATCGCACAATAGTTAGGGTACTTATGTGTATTTTCTGAAGTGTGCGTATCTATATGTTCTTTTATGAACACGCAGGCGTTCCGATAAAGCAATTTTAAGTATTGGAAATTATAATAAACAATATAAAACAATAATAAACAGTAAAATAATTGTTTTTGATAAATAGGGTCAGCATTTTTGGGTATCACTATAACTCTTTCACCTATGACTAACCCCTTCGCACCTGCTTTTGAAGTTTTTCAAAATCAAAATACCTATTTTCAGCGTCTTAATGACCAGCCGCAGTATCGCCGAATGATACTTAGTCAAGTACTGACTATCCTGGTATTTACCTTTTGCTACGGATCGGTCATGGGCAGTTACCACAGCTTTCTTCAGTCCCTATCTTCCGGAATTAAACTTTTCCTGCTATTCGGGCTAGCCCTTCTGATCTGTTTCCCCTCGTTCTATATTGTGCAATTGATTCTAGGCTCTAAAATTCGGATAGGTCATATGCTGACTATTATCCTGAGCGGGTTTGTCTTCATCTCCGCCATTATGCTGGCGTTTGCCCCTATCGTTGTCTTCTTTCAACTTACGGGCGATAATTACGCTTTTTTGCAACTACTTCACGTAGCGGTCTTTGTGTTTGCGGGCATTTTTGGAATGCGGTTGGTGGCAGAAGCCTTAAAACATGCTTGTGATCAGGCGAATGTTTACCCTAGAATTGGGGTTACAATATTCCGCATTTGGATCGTTATTTTCGCCTTCGTAGGTATTCAACTAGCCTGGAACATGCGCCCATTTTTAGGTAGCCCCTCACTAGCGTTTGAACTATTCCGAAATGAAACGCGGGGAAATTTTTATTCTACCTTGCTAAGAGCCACGGGCAACTTACTGGGTACTGACCAAATTAATCACCCGATTGAAATACAAAAAGCCCAAATACCGACCAGGACGAACGAAACACCTCAGGATACTGCCGTAATAAATGAGGAAATTTATGCTCCTAATGATACCATAGTATATCCTTAATACAAAAGCCATGCACGATATTATGACGTTAGAAGAGGTAGCTAATTACCTAAAGATGAAACCTCAAACAATTTACACCTGGGCTCAGAGTGGAAAAATTCCCGCTGCCAAAATTGGTAAAGAATGGCGTTTCCGTCGCTCTATCGTAGATGAATGGTTCAACGGCCACATTGATGAGAAATTTCAGGACATTGTAAAAAAGGCTGAAAAAAAGGACGATAATGTGCGTAATCTTCGAGCTGGATAAACTGATTGCTTATACCTAAAGTATGTGAACACAGAAACACCTTTTCATCACTCCTTCACAAACGGAATATAGTAGGTCTCGTGGTCGTCAGGTACCCCTGAGCTATAATCTCGCTTTTTCACGGTGAGTTGGTGCGGACCAGAGGGCAGTGATGCTACTGGAAGGTAGGTGAGTAACCCGGGTTGATTGTTTTCTGCCCGGCGGTAGAAGTAGAAGGTTGCAGGCTGATAGAGTGAGTCATCTACGTAGATTTGGTATACGTTGGCTAGACAGTTCAGAGCCGCTACCACATTCTCTTCGTTGTCCGAGGGAGAATTTGATTGCAAAGTATCAAGCGGACTAAAGCCAAACGTAACTTGCATACTGGTAGTAAAACCTGATTCACGAAAAGTCTCCACTTCGGGGCAGACCTGCTGAAGCGAATCATTTTCGCTCACCAGGTAGGGTAGAAAAAGCCGAAGATGGCTATGTTCTACGTATTCGGACGGGATAAGCGGCAACAGAGCCAAAGAAGAAGCCTCGAGTTTATCTTCGTAGTGGCGGTAGTGTAGCCTAAATGCACCGTCTTGATTAGGAATGAAAATCTCTTCGCTGTAGCTAAAGTTGGTAAAAAAGAAAAATATTGCCAGATAAGAAATAAGCACCGAGGCAATCACTCGCTTAGGTACGTTACTAATGAGCGTGTAGTAGATAGGTGTGTATAGCGGAGCCAACGTGAGTAAGCGAAAGAATCGGTACAGCGGAAAATACAGTTTAACAAAGGGCCGCCAGCGAATACGCTTAATCAGTCCGAGGGTAAGAAAGTCTATGAGAAAGACAGTAGCTAATCCGAAATAGACAGCGAACAAGGCAGGAATAACCACATCAACTACCTGATTCACCCAATAGGTATCCGACAAATCGGAAATAACAGTGTTGACCAAAATTATGGTGAGGATGACAGGCAATAGGGCAAAAAGAGCAGCGGTAATGAGAAAAACCAATAGAAATGAAAATGAAAATACGGAGCTAGTGATCTTATTAAGCCTATCAACGTAGGTTTCTACTTTGGGGGTTTTACGCTCTAGGTACTGCTGATAGCTCTCCTGATAAGAAGTCCGTGGCCAGTCTATTCCCTTCGGAAAAGCACTGATCAGACCGACAATTCCGATCCAGAAACCACGAAGAAAGAGGTAGATGATTAGGTTGACAATTAGGATACGGGAACCAAAAAGGCCAATGACCAAGGCAACGGAAAACAGTTGCTGAACGACACCGACGTTCATACTGGTCAATATAAGACGCCCTTGCTGCCAGAGAAGCTCTGGTATGGGAAGTAACAGTACTAGCACAAAGCCGGAGATGAGTAACTCCATCTCCCAGCTACGGTTTCGCAACTTCGCCAGCGTATCTTTAAAGGTAGAATCGTCCATAGAGTGCTGTCAATCTTCCGGTGCCAAAAAATACTAAAATTTGCGTTACTCAGCCGAGCAAACTTCACAATCTTCCTATATTCAACTATGAAAAATATTCAAGCTATCGTCTTTGATGCCTACGGAACCCTGTTCAATATTAACTCGCTGGATGAGCGACTAGCCCACTATTTTGGCGACCAAGCCGAGGAAATTAGTGCTACCTGGCGACGAAAGCAATTGGAGTACACCTGGCTACGAGCGTTGATGCAGCGTTACGTTCCTTTCTCGCAGGTTACGCAAGACGCACTGGCTTATGCTTGTCAACTAGCTAAGGTAAATCTTACTGATGAAATCTGCACAGATTTACTACAACGCTACGAAATATTAAAAGCATATCCAGAAGTACCAAGCGTTTTGCAACAGTTATCTCAATCGTACCGACTAGCTATTTTATCTAATGCTGACCCGACCTTCTTAGAACAGGCTGTACAGCATAATCAGCTAGGTAACTATCTAGAAACCATATTAAGTGCCGACACGCTCCAGACTTTTAAGACAATGCCGCAAGTGTACCAACTAGCGGTAGATGCGCTGCAATTGCCACCCGAACAAATCGCCTTTGTTACCTCTAACCCTTGGGATGTAGCCGGAGCTAAATCCTTCGGCCTCACCACCGTCTGGATTAACCGGGGTACTATCCCCGAGCAACTTGGATTCATGGCTGACTACGAAGTATCTAAGTTTGAGGGGTTGGTAGCAGTGATAGGTGCGTAGCCAACTATTCGCCAGTTCTTCTCGTAGATAATAGAGAATACACTACACTTTTATGAGCTTTCTGGGCAATTTACTTTGGATTATTTTAGGTGGTTTTATTATTGCCTTTGAGTACTTAGTATCTGGTATTTTGATGTGCCTGACGATCATCGGCATTCCCTTTGGGATACAATCTTTTAAACTGGCCGGAGCTAGCCTTTTCCCCTTTGGCAACGATGTGAAGGACGCCCCTAACCGGGGTTCAGGTATCTCTACCATTCTGAATGTGATCTGGATTCTGCTCGGCGGTATCTGGATTACCCTGACGCACCTAGTACTAGGCTTGGTACTCTGTATCACAATTATCGGAATACCCTTCGGCTTGCAGCACTTCAAGTTAATGAAGCTGAGCTTTACTCCCTTCGGCTATTCATTTGGTGACGTAACTCCGCCTCGCCAGTAATCTGCCACCATAGACAGTCTGGCTACGTCGTAAATGCAATTGTCTAGCTATATAATTACCTCGCCACATTATAAGCAAAGCAGACTTATAACTCGGACAACCTGCTGATATTTTCAGTGACCTTGCTAGGACATTTGATCTCTTCCTGAAACCGTCAGCACGCTTGTCTGAAGCTAGTACTCCTTCCTGATGTCGTCAGCACATTTGCTGGAACACTTGATTGCTTCCTGACACCGTCAGCAGCCTTGCTGTAGTATTGTACGGCAAGTCTTACTTTAAGGGCACGCGAGTTAATATTTACCCTAGCAATAAATTATCGTCTGTTACTTATAGACCTAAGGAATAGTCACTATTTTGGGGACGTATAGCGTGAATACAACGTACTGTAAAGCGGTAAGTGCTACTGTAGCGTATATACAATAGTTACGCATAATAGAACATGAGAGATTTTTCGATAGATAGTTTTTCTGAAAGAATACATTCTCCAAAAACAAAAGATTACTTTGAAGAAGTAATTAAGTCATACTACAGTGAAAGCTATAGATCTGCAGTAGTTATGTTATATTCTATTGCGATTGCCGATTTACTTTACAAATTGGAGGAATTAAAAGAAATTTTTAATGACTCCAGTGCAATTGAAATTTTAGATGATATTTCCGAATTACAAAGGAGGAATCCAAAATCTTCCGATTGGGAAAGGAAGTTGATAGAATTAACTAATCAAAAAACAAATCTTTTAGAACCCTCTGACTATTTAAACTTAAGCACTTTACAACAACATCGTCATCTTTGTGCTCATCCGGTATTAACTCAAAGTTTTGAATTATATCGTCCAAATAAAGAAACAACAAGAGCGCATATCCGCAATATAATAGAGGGTATTTTAGCAAAGCCAGCCTTCTTATCTCGAAAAGTGTTTGACGACTTATTGCAAGACCTATCCTCGGTGAAAGCATTAATAAATAATGTGCCTCAACTTGAGAAGCACCTCAATAATAAATATTTTGATAAGCTGAACTTATCAGTTACTGAAAAAATTTTCAAATCCTTATGGAAAGTCACTTTCAAACTGGAAAATCAACAAGCCGATCAAAATAGAAGAATTAACTTAGAAGCACTTTCAATTTTATTTAAAAGAAATTACAGTGATTTAATTACTACCATCTTGTCTGAGCAAGACTTTTACAGTGATATTAAGATATCGCTTCTATCCGATTTTATAGAATTTCTTAACAGATTTCCAGAGGTACACCGACAGCTAAATGAAAGTTTTAAAGTTCTTTCCTCTGACCTGATAAATAAAGATGCTGACTTAATAGCGTTTTCAACGTTCTGCTCAACCGAGATTGATGAGCATATTGAAAAAGTATATGATTTAGACCTGGGATGGAACAGTCCTTATGAAAAAACATATATTTCAACTTCAAGCATCTTGGCAATTTTTAACAGGTCAATTAATGAAGGTAAAAGGGATTTGGCATTTAAGTTTATAATTGAAATGTTTAGCAGAAGTGACCAATATGATACAGCAGATAGCCGATTTGATGCTTTAATTTTGCCTAATCTGAATAATTTCAATAATGAAGAATTGGAGTTGCTTGTATCAGCAATCAATGATAACTCTCAGATTTACGACCGAAGAAAAGCATCAAATTCCAATTACCAAATAAAACAGCGGATCAATCAAGTATATACAAATTTTGACTTTTCTAAGTATCCAAAATTTAAATAGGTACCTGACAATGAACGCACTAGCCAATCACAAAGGATATGCGAGCACGAGTCATTAAGCGAGTCATTAAGCAAGAAGGTCAAAATCCTCCTTTCTCATAGGATAAAAACCAATCACTCCAGAAATATCCCCAAATAATCTTGAAGTAAGGTATCGAAGAATAGGAATTTACCCTTCCGTATCGTATTTAGCAATACCTGTATCCGGCTTTTTACCTACTCGACCATGCTTACTCACACTCGATCGCTATTTCTGCTGAGTTGTATTTTATTTACAGTGGCCTGCCAGTCACCGGAATCGCCCCCGGCTGAGACTAGCCCGGTTGGTTCGGTATCGGCGGTTAGTAGCTCTTATTCTCCACCTACCTTTCAGGGTGATAACCGTAAGGAACAGTTGCAGTCTATTGCCCCGAGGTTAAAGGAACTGATGCAGCAGCATGCCGACGACCGACATATTTCCGGAGTGGCCTGGGGCGTTGTGGTGGATGATGAACTAGTGGTAGCCGATGCCTACGGATTGGCTAACCGGGAAGAAGACATTCCCGCTACAACTTCCTCCGTGTTTCGGATTGCCTCTATGACTAAAAGCTTTACGGCGATGGCTATACTAAAACTGCGGGACGAGGGAAAGCTATCGCTACACGATCCGGTCACCGAATACATCCCCGAAGCGAAAAACCTGGAGTACCTCACCTCCGATGCTCCGGTGATGGATATTGAAAATCTGCTCACCATGACTGCCGGCTTTCCCGAGGATAATCCTTGGGGCGATCGTCAACTGGATGAACCCGAACAAATGCTGCTGGATTTATTGCAGCAAGTCCCTGCTTTCAGCAATGTGCCTTCTTTCGAGTACGAGTACAGCAATACCGGGTACGCCATGCTAGGTCTGATCGTGCAGCGGGTATCCGGACAACCCTTTGGCGAGTATATCCGCGAAAGTATCTTCCAGCCGCTGGGCATGAATGATACCTACTGGGAAGTTGATCGGGTGCCCGACGACAAGCTGGTGATTGGCTATCGCTGGGAAAACGATGAGTATAAACTAGAGCCAATGTTGCACCACGGTATTTACGGAGCCATGGGCGGTTTACTCACTACCATTGAAGATTTCCGTAAATACGTTAGTTTTCATTTATCGGCCTGGCCTCCCCGCAGCGGAGAAGATGATGGCCCAGTGAAGCGAAGCACGCTACGAGAAATGCATATTCCTCAGTACGTGCGATTAATAGCGGATGCCACCGACTGGAACGGCGAAACCTGTCCGGCTACGGTAGGCTACGGTTATGGTCTCGGCATTTCGGAAAATTGCAAAGGTACAGTGCAGGTGTCGCACGGAGGTGCCCTCCCCGGTTTTGGCAGTAATTATAAGTTCTACCCCGAGCTAGGTATTGGCTTTATGGCCTTTGGCAACCGAACCTACACTGCCCCCTGGCCCTGGACGGAAATCCTGAAACTGGTATTCAACGAACTAGATCTTCAACCTCGGATGCTTCCGGTTTCTGAAACCCTAGCCGAACGGAAGGAAGACGTAGTGAAGTTGATTCAAGACTGGGACGAGCCAACCGAAGAGCAACTGCTAGCCGAAAATTTCTATCTCGATCGATCCAAAGCAAAAAGGAGGGAAGAGGCGATGAACTTGCTGGACAGTGCCGGAACCATTCAATCAGTAACCGAACTATCGCCGTTGAATCAATTACGAGGAAGTTTTAAGATGCAAGGAGAAAATGGCGACATCCGGATATTTTTCACCTTAAGCCCTGAACCCGATGCGCGCTTACAGGCATTATGGTTAGATTTTGAAGGAAATAGTGAGAACTAATTTCGCCGTTGAATCAACATAACTACAGTTTAAAAAATCTCTTCGTAGTTTAGGGAAAGGTTTGCTATTTGGGCGAAGCGATCCACCGTGGACGCGGCGGTCTGCCGGAGCGGTTTCAAACCTTTCTAGATTTTTGCGCCCCACGCCGGGTTTACTTTTTCATCGTCGTACATTCAAAGTTGAAGTGCAACAATTTTTTCATCCAACTTCTTTTGGATCACTTCTAGAGGCTCGTGTCATTTCACCTTTCCAGCAAGAAAACAAGTAAGGCTACACGGTGATGTAGAGTGATTATTTGGGCGGAGGAAAGCGTAAAACGACAGTACGGAATAAGTACTCCATTACACCGATATACAAATGCGCTTCTGAGCACAACCGTTCCGAGCGGGGACGGCACTAAGTATTTTTGTGAATCACCAAATACTCTTTGGCTTGGGGTGATCGTGTATCACAACGGAAGAAAAAAACGTAAATTTAGTAGGTCAGATTGCTGGTGCACATTTCACACGCCTAGCATATCTGTTCTATGCAAAACCAAAAGATAAAACTATGATAGAAAATTACTTGCAGAGTGTAAAGAAGCAGTTTGCCTACTATCGCTCCCTGGGTGATAAAACCTTCGCTCAGCTAAGCGAACCGGAGCTATTTTGGGAATACAGCGCGGATAATAACTCTGTCGCTATTATCGTCAATCACCTGTCGGGTAATATGCTCTCTCGCTGGACTGATTTTCTCACCACCGATGGCGAAAAAGAGTGGCGCCAGCGTGATGAAGAGTTTGAAGATCAGATTAAAACTCGAGAAGAGCTGCTAGATAAGTGGAACAAAGGCTGGGACTGCCTCTTTCAAGCGCTGGACTCGGTAAATATCGATAACTTTAATGAAGTAGTTTACATTCGTAATATGGGGCATACAGTGGTAGAAGCCATCAATCGGCAGTTAGCTCATTATGCTTATCATGTAGGGCAAATCACGTATTTGGGCAAAATGATTAAAGGAGAGCAATGGCAAAGCCTATCGGTGCCCAAGGGCGGCTCTAAGACCTACAACGCAACTAAGTTCGCTCAACCTAAGCGGCGAGCGCACTTCACCGATGAGTTTTTGAGAGATAGGGAATAGAACATATTATGGTTTAGTCTCTTTACCATTGGCTTTCTTGTTATGACTTGGGTAGTTAACCAATTTTCCTTTGGTAGTAATGTAAAGTATTAGCATTTCCCTCCGGTATTTTGCATTTTTACGGTTGCCTCTTCGGCGATCGACGCTCGGTGGCTGACTATCTGAACTATACTACATGAAAAAATTACCGCTACACACGCAAATTATTATTGGTCTGGTACTAGGACTACTGTTTGGTCTGGCCAGCATCCAGTTTGGCTGGGATCCCACCATCACAGCTAAGTACATCAAACCCTTCGGAACTATCTTTGTCAACTCCTTAAAGATGATTGCCGTACCACTGGTGCTAGCCTCACTGATTGTGGGAGTAGCTAACCTAGGCGATGTGTCCAAGCTATCCCGCATGGGCGGCAAAACGATCATTACTTACTTAGCGACCACTACAATTGCTATTACCATCGGGCTAATTCTAGTAAATATTGTTCAACCCGGCAAAAAGCTACCCGAATCTACCCGAGAAAACCTAATGACTCTATATAGTGGAGATGTAGAGAATAGACAGGGAGTAGCGCAAGATGTGCGAGATGCCGGACCGTTACAATCGCTGGTAGATATTGTACCTCAAAATGTATTTGAAGCATTTTCCGACAATGGGGCTATGTTGAAAGTAGTATTTGTCGCCTTAATTATTGGTGTTGCGCTATTACACGTGCCCCGCGATAAAGGGCAACCGGTTATCGCCTTTTTTGATGGGCTAAATGATGTAATTATCAAGATTGTAGAGTTTATTATGCTACTGGCACCTTACGGCGTATTTGCCCTGATTGCCGCCCTGATCGTGGAGATTGGAGGTGAAAATCCCAATGAAGCATTCACGCTACTCTATGCCCTGCTGTGGTACACCCTTACGGTCATTGCCGGGTTACTTATTATGGTAGCAGTCGTTTATCCAGCTATTTTTAAAATGTTCGTTAAGGTAAAATACAAGAAGTTCTTTCG